>CAJDWS010000010.1_pt1 | contig 20577 bp, 19 predicted proteins | sample 7391661 | NCBI WGS metagenome assembly CAJDWS01 (sample SAMEA7055725, study PRJEB34461) | soil metagenome | biome: terrestrial ecosystem; feature: Peninsula; material: soil | place: Antarctica | collected 2016 | reverse complement strand
GTGCAGGAAGAGGCCCATGCCGCGACGTCCGCGACGCTACTGGAGTGGTTGAAAGGACTCTAAGGTGCGCGGTTCGACGCTCGCGGCAGCGTGCAGACCACGACGTCGACTCACGTCGCGGCGCACTGACCTCCGGTCCCGACCGCCTGATTCAATCGGGCGCCCTCGAGCACGGGCCGCAGCTCGTCCAGGGTCAGCGCGTACGCCGTCGAGGGGTCCTCGGGCGATCGCGCGAACACCACACCAGCCACCGAGCCGTCGCTGGTTAGCAACGGCCCCCCCGAGTTGCCGGGGTTGATCGATGCACGCAGCGAGTAGATCTCGCGCTCCACCTGGCCCGCGCTGTAAATGTCCAGCCCCCGGGCGCGCATGGTGCCGCGTACCCGGGCCGCGGCGAGCCGGTAGGGGCCGTTCATTGGATACCCGGCAACCACCGCACTCGCCCCCTTCTGCAGCTGCTCGCCCTGTCGCAATGGCCGGGCATCCAGCCCGCGAACGTACAACACGGCTAGGTCACGCTGCGGGTCGAAGGCGATGACGGTGGCACGCTTTCTACCCTTCGAGGTCATCACCGTGACGTTCTCGGCCCCAGCGACCACGTGGGCATTGGTGACCACCATGTGTTCGCGGGCCACCCAGCCGGTGCCCTCGAACGTCCGGTCCTTTCCACCGCAGCGCAACGCTGAAGCATCGACCCGGACGACGGAGCGCTGCGCCGCTTTGACGGCACTGGACGTGGCGAGGGCGGGATCGCCAGGATCGACGGGCGTGATCGGCTCAGGCGCCAATCCCGAGAACGCTCTCGGGAAGCCGTAGTCGTGCAGCGTCATGACGACCTGCGCGAGCACCCGGTCGCTGGAGCTCGGCATGACGGTGTCCACCGCACGCAGAACCCGTGACTCGGCGATGGTCGTCTTCATCCAGGTTGGCGTGGCCGTCTGGATCAAGCCGGCCACGAACCACACGACGAGGGCGGCGACCCCCATGGTGAGGATCGCACCAAGGGTCCGATCGACCTGCCGAGCAGGGCTGGCACGCGGCACGCGGAACAAAGGACGAGTCAACCGGACGGCCAGGAATTGGCCGACGGTCGCCATGATCAGTACTGCGGCCACCACCACCACTGGTCGCAAGGTCGCGATCCGGTCGGGGATGAACTGATCGATCCGACTCGGCAAGAGGGCGAGGGCAAGCCCGGCGCCGGCGAGGAAACCGACGGTTTCGGTGAGTGTGAGCACGAACCCGCGGCGGTAGCCGTAGATTCCATGGGCCACCAGGATCAGCAGCAGGATCACGTCCAACGTCGTACCGTTCACGCGGACCCGCCTTCCGAGCCGCTCGACCGGGCAAGTTCCCCAACGCGGGTCGTGACGGTGTGGTTTGGAGTGATCGGACGCAGTTCGGGTTCACCCGGGCGACGCCAGAACCGCTGCGGGAGCGGCTCGATCCGGGCAGCGTCCCACGACCGGGTCAGCCCAGCAAGGTCAAGGGTCTTGGCCAGCACACCGGCGGTGAAACCCCAGATGAACAGATCGTCGACGGCGAAACCCGGGCCGCGGTAGCCACTTGGATGGGTGACCGTGAAGCGGTTGCCTGGATCCAGCAACGCATCCACCGACACCCGAACCACCCGTGCGACCTCCCTGGGGGAACCAACCCGGACCGGGGACGGCTTGGCCCACCAGGCCAGCACCGGAGTCACCGCTGAGTTCGACACCGGGATCGACAGCGTGGGCAACGTGGCCACGATGTGCACGCCGCGTTCGTCCAGATCGATCTCCTCGCGGGCCTCGCGCAGAGCCGCCGAGACCGGGCCGGCGTCGTTCGGGTCGAGCCGCCCACCGGGGAAGGACACCTGCCCAGCATGAGAGCGCATCGCGGCGGACCGCTCGGTCAACACCACGTCGCTGTGTTCATCCAACTCCTGACGCCCCTGGCCGGGACCGAACAGCATCAGCACCGCCGAGGCTGATTCGGTGCCGCCCGGGAGAAACCTGCTGAAAAACTCCGGCGGCACCTGGCCCAGACGATCAGTCAGCGTCCGCATCCAACGCGGTTCTCCGGCACCTCCTGCTGAGGGTCGGGTCACGACGACACCACTGTGCTGAGCGCCGACCCGCCGGTCTCAGGTGATGCCTGCATCGGGCCCTTGACCAGACGCGCCGCACGAGCGGGATCAGTCTCGCCGATCCCGTACGACGGGCAGTCGGTGGCCACCACACACGCAGCGCAGGCCGGCTTGCGGGCGTGGCAGGTACGACGGCCGTGAAAGATCATGACGTGCGACAGCATCGTCCAGTCACGGCGGGGAATGAGGCCCGCAAGGTCGCTCTCCACGCGCACCGGATCGTCCTGCCCAGTCCAGCCGAATCGGCGAGCCAGTCGTCCGACATGGGTGTCCACCGTGATTCCAGGCACATCGAACGCGTTCCCTAGGACCACATTGGCGGTCTTACGGCCCACGCCAGGCAGCTTCACCAGGTCCTTCAATCGAGCAGGCACCTGCCCGTCATGCTGCAGCACCAATTCGGCACTGAGTCTCAGCAAGGACTGCGACTTGGTGCGGAAGAACCCGGTCGGACCGATGATGGATTCCAGATCCGCCCGGTCGGCGGAGGCCAGCGCAAGGGCTGTTGGGTAGTCGGCAAACAGTCTTGGCGTCACCTGGTTCACCCGCACGTCCGTGGTCTGCGCCGACAGCACTGTGGCCACAAGCAGCTGGAACGGTGTCTCGAAACGCAGCTCGCAGTGAGCGTCCGGGTAACGCACCCGCAGGGCGCGGTACATTCGGCGCGCTCGACGGGTCCGCGCGAGCGCGGATTCGATCGCTTCCGGCTCAATGGAGCCCTGCGCTATCAAGGCGCGGGCGGCACCCGTCGGTCGGACGCGAGCTTTGGCGGATCCGGCTGCAGTGCTCGCTCCGGACCCGGGTGTTGGGGCCGCGCGTCCCGGCTGAGCTGCGGGGACGGGGGCGGGAATGGGCACATCGACCAGCCTAAACGCGGACTCTGAGCGTCCTCTGAGAGAGGTGATTTCTGGCACACTAGGGGCGTGGATCACGACGCAGTGAGAAAAGCCCCCCTGTTCGCGGCACTGGATGACGAGATAGTGCAGGCGCTCCAGGCCACCATGTCGAAAGTCCATCTTGACCGCGGCGAGGTGTTATTCCGTGAGGGCCAGCGAGGGGATCGCCTTTACGTCATCACCGCTGGCAAGATCAAGCTCGGCCGCACCAGCAGTGACGGCCGCGAGAATTTATTGTCCATCCAGGGGCCGGGTGAGATGTTCGGAGAGCTGAGCCTGTTCGACCCGGGCCCCCGCACCGCCACCGCCACCGCCGTCGCCGAGTCCGAATTGATCGGCTTGGGGAACGACCAGTTATACGAGTTTCTCGACCAGCGTCCTGCCGTATCGATCACGCTCCTGGCCGCCCTTGCGCGCCGGCTGCGCCGTACCAATGACTCGCTGTCCGACCTGGTGTTCACCGACGTGCCGGGCCGCGTCGCCAAGGCGTTGCTGGACCTGTCCAGCCGGTTCGGCCGGCTGACCGACGAAGGCACCCTGGTGGCGCACGACCTCACCCAGGAAGAACTGGCGCAACTCGTCGGCGCGTCTCGCGAGACGGTGAACAAGGCACTCGCCGATTTTGCTACCCGCGGCTGGCTCAAACTCGAGGCCAGGGCGGTCATGTTGCTTGATCTGGAACGCTTGCAACGCCGGTCCCGCTGACTGCCCGTCTCCCCCCTGCGGCGATGATTCCCGCTCAGATCTGCTGCTCTCGCAAGTAGTCCAGCTGGGCCAATACCGACAGCCGCGCCGCCGGCCACAGCTCCCTCGGCACGTCTGAGTACACCTCGGCCACCACGTCATCGGCGTCCCAGGAGCCCATGGTGTCGATCGCCGCCCGGATCTGCGTCAGCCGCTGCGCGCGGTGCTGACGGTAGTACTGCACTTTGCCGATCGCGTCGTCGACGGCGTGACCATGCCCGGGCAGCAGTCGAACCACGTCACCTGAACCGGTCAGCCGGTCGAGTTCGGCCAGCGACACCAGGTAGTCCTCAAGGACACCATCCGGCCAAGCCACCACCGTCGTCCCCCACCCCAGCACGGTGTCGCCGGTGAGCAGGGCATTTTCGGCCGGCAACATGAAGCAGGTGGAGTCCCCGGTGTGCCCCGGGGTGTGGATCACAGCCACCTCGAGACCGTCGACGCGCAACGTGTCGCCGTCCCGCAGATCAGCGTGGCCCGGCCCGATCGAGTGCACCGGTGCGTGTGTCATCTCCCCAAACCGGCCGGCTCCTTCGGCGTGGTCCGGGTGACCGTGGGTCAGCAAGGTCAACGCCACGTGTAATCCGCGCGCCCGAACGTGTGCCAAGACTGCGTCCAGATGCACCTGATCCAACGGCCCCGGATCGATGATCACCGCTGCAGTGGATCCTGGTTCGGCCAGAACCCAGGTGTTCGTTCCCTCAAGAGTCATCGGCGAGGGATTAGGACACAGCACACACGTCGCTCGCGCCGTGATCGCGCCTCCGGTCCACGTCTGCTGGGGACGCAGCGCGTGCGGATTCACTGATTCGTTCATCGCTCGCATCGCTCCCCTGATTTAGACCGGCAGCTCGGTGCGCATCACCGCAACGTTGTCAAGCCTGGTCAGCGTCGGCAGGATGACCCGTACCGCCGGTCCGCTGTCCAAGAAGGCTTGAGCGCTGGAGGCTGCTGACACCTGTTCCAGACATACCTCCGTCGGTGGGTACATCAACGCCGTACCAGCCTTGAGGTCGGACAGCAGCGCGTCGGCAACCGCCCACGCTGCCGTGTCCGCCTCAGTTGTGGCGTCATCTGGCACCTGGCCTTGCGGTAGCAGTGCCGCGAAGAACCGAGTGTCGAATCGGCGCGGCTCGAACACCGGGGTGATCCAATGGGCCCGCGCGCGGAGCAGGTCGGTCCGCAACATCAGACCACGCTTGCTCAGCAGTTGCGCGAAGGATTGCTCACGACTGAGCAGCGCCTGACGCTCGGCTGCCCACTGCGGGCCGGACACGTCTGCCACCACGGTCTGTTCGTCAGGGCCGGCCAGCAACACGCCGCACTCCTCGAAGACCTCCCGGGCGGCTGCGATCACTAGTTCCCGAGCCTGAGCCTCGTCCCGAGCGACGAGGGCGTCCGCCCAGGCCTGCGGGCTCGGGCCAGCCCACGGCAGCGACGCGTCGTTGTCCCGGGCGTCCACACCGCCGCCGGGAAAGACCCACATGTTGGGGGCAAACTCCATCGTCGGCACCCGCCGAATCATGAAGACCTCCGGGGCGCCGGCGCCGTCGCGCACCAGCATCACTGTCGAGGCCGGACGCGCCTGGACGGGCTCATGCGCGGCACCCGCCTCCTGCGCTGCGAGCCACGCTTGGGCGCGCTCTTGGAGCGACCCGGGCACCGGGAAGTCACGGATCTCGATCCTCATCGTGCTCCTCATCCTCTTGCGCCCTGCTCGCTTCTGCTGATCACTGAGGCCTGTCGGCACCCGCCGAGCTGGCGCGGCTCAACTGCGGATCGCGACCAGGATCTCGACCTCGACAGGGGCATCGAGCGGCAGTACCGCTACCCCGACCGCGCTGCGGGCGTGCTGACCGGCGTCGCCGAAGGCGGTCTGCAGGAGCTGCGAGGCTCCATTGATCACCATGGGGATAGCAAAGAATGCCGGGTCTGCCGCCACGAATCCGACGACTTTGACGACGCGTTCGACCTGGTCCAGATCCCCGATGACGCTCTTGACTGCGGCGAGAGCGTTGAGCGCGCAGGTCTGCGCCAGTTGCCTGGCCTGCTCGGGGCTGACCAGTCCGGCCCGCTCCCCGACCTTGCCGCGAACGGGTAGTAAACCGTCCACCAGCGGCAGTTGACCAGATGTGAACACATGCCGACCATCGCGCTGGGCCGGGACGTACGCCGCCACCGGCGCTGCCAGCGTGGGGACGTGCAGGCCGGCATCCGCAAGCCGCTGCTCGACTCGACTCAGGCGGTGCTCACCTGTCGTGTCCGGCATCGCCGCGTCCCCTCATGCCTGACGCGGCCGTTTGAGGTAAGCCACCAGGCTCCCGTCCGGCATCGTGACCACCTGCACCAGCTCCCAGCCGTCCTGACCCCAGTTGTTCAAAATCTGCTGAGTGGTATGGATCAGCAGCGGCGTCGTCGCGTACTCCCACGTCGTCATAGGTGCACTCTAGCCAGCGGGCTCGGTGAACGCGGCAGTGGTTTCGAGGTTGGCGGCTGACCAAAGCAACTGTTCTGCAGCCCTAGACTCAGCAGCATGAGGCCAGCAACGTCGCAGCGACCGTCCTGGTCCGAGGTCCGCCTCCATGTCATCACCGGAAAGGGCGGGACCGGCAAGACGACCGTCGCCTGTGCGCTGGCCTTGGGCCTGGCCGCGCAGGGTCGGCGGGTGCTGGTGGCAGAGGTGGAGGCCCGCCAGGGGATCAGCCAAACCTTGGACGTCGCACCGCTGCCCAACCACGAGACCATGGTGACCCGCGTCGCCGGCGGCGGCGAACTGTGGGGCCTGTCGGTCGACCCGAAGGCCAGCTTGCTGGAATACCTCGACCTCTTCTACCACCTGGGACGAGCGGGTAAGGCTCTGGAGAAGCTCGGAGCCATCGACTTCGCGACAACGATCGCCCCTGGCGTACGCGACGTGCTGTCCATCGGAAAGGTGTACGACGCCACCCGCCGCCGCGGTGACAAACCGCGCCCGGACGGTTCGATCGATTGGGCCTACGACACGGTCGTCCTGGACGCCCCGCCCACCGGCCGAGTGACCCGATTCCTGAATGTGACCGACGAGGTCGCCGATCTGGCGAAGATGGGTCCGATCCGCGGGCAGGCGAACTCGGTGACTTCCTTGCTGACCTCCGACGCGAGCCTGGTCCACGTGGTCACCCTGCTGGAAGAGATGCCGGTTCAGGAGGCGTCCGACGCCATCGGGGATCTGCGTGAGGTGGGCTTCCCACTGGGCTCCGTCATCGTCAACCAGGCCCGCGACCCGCTGCTGTCCTCCGAGTGCCTCGACCAGGCCGAGGCCGGCGAGCTCGACCTGGAGTTCCTTGCCTCCCAGCTGGCCGAGTTCGGCATACCGAACGATTCGCAGACCGTGCACGGGCTGGCCGAGGAGGCCAAGGCACACGCCGAGCGGATGAGCCTTGAAGGCGAGCAGCTCGCGGTCGTGGAGAGCCTGGAGCTTCCGGTGTTCATGCTCCCGGTCGTGCCGGAGGGCGTGAACGCCACGACCGTGCGCCAGATCGCCCACAGCCTCGCCGAACAGGCGAATTGGTGAGGAGCCAGCGATGACCATGAGCCCCGAAAATGCGCGTCCGGGCGCCCGGCAGCGGCGCCTGGACCCGGCCAACCAACCCCCCGCCCTCCCGCGACCGCAATCGCTGATGGTCGATGAGCTGCTGAGCGATCCTGGCACGCGCATTGTGGTGTGCTGCGGCTCTGGTGGGGTCGGGAAGACGACGACCGCCGCCGCTCTAGCCCTGCGGGCGGCCGAGGCCGGGCGTCATGTCTGTGTATTGACCATCGACCCGGCGAAGCGACTGGCCCAGTCGATGGGCTTGGACGAGCTGGACAACATCCCCCGCGCCGTGCTGGAGATCGACACCAGTGCCGGCGGGTCGCTTGACGCGATGATGCTGGACATGAAGCGCACCTTCGATGAGGTGGTGCAGGCGCACGCCACCCCCGAGAAGGCCGAGCAGATCCTCAACAACCCCTTCTACCAGGCGCTGTCTAGCTCGTTCGCGGGCACGCAAGAATATATGGCGATGGAGAAGCTGGGCCAGCTGCATCACCAGCAGCGTGAGGACGGCGAACCTCGTTGGGACCTGGTCGTCGTGGACACCCCGCCGTCCCGGTCGGCGCTGGACTTCTTGGACGCACCGGCCCGGCTTGGCTCATTCCTGGACGGCCGGTTCATTCGTCTGCTGATGGCTCCGGCCAAGGCAGGCGGGCGCGCATACTTCAAAATCCTCACGGCCGGGGTGAACCTCGCGGTCGGGGCGATGTCAAAAATCCTGGGCTCCCAGATGCTCAGCGACGTGCAGACCTTAACGGCAGCCTTGGACACCATGTTCGGCGGGTTTCGGGAGCGCGCCGACCAGACGTACGCGCTGCTGAGCCGCCCGGGCACGGCATTTCTGGTGGTCGCCAGCCCGGAACGGGACGCGCTGCGCGAGGCCGGGTATTTCGTCGACCGCCTCGGCGCGGAGCAGATGCCGCTCGCCGGGCTCGTGGTCAACCGGGTGTCGTTCAGCAAGGTGCCGCAACTTCCAGCCACAGTGGCAGAGACCGGAGCTGAGGCGATGCCCGACGACGAAGAGCACCGTACGACGGTCGCTCTCTTGCGGTTGCACGCACGGACCAGCGAGACGGCTCGCCGTCACCAGGACCTCATCCACCGATTCCTGGATAATCACCCAGAGGTCGCAGCGGTCCAGGTACCGGCGGCGGCACAGGACATTCACGACCTGGAAGCGTTGCGAGAGATCGGCGCTGCCCTCGGCGGGTCCGACAGGTAACGCGCAACCCGCCCGGGCTCGCCACCCCGCCCGGCGAATCTCAGGCCGACGCCAGGCGTGCCCGATCGTTTTCAAAGATGGCACGGAACGACGCAACGTTTGGATGGCGGCGCAGCATTGCGCGCCGTTCACGCTCGGTCATCCCACCCCACACACCGAATTCTGTGCGGTTGTCGAGCGCGTCCGCTAGGCATTCCGCGATGACCGGGCAGCCGGTGCAAATCAGCTTGGCCTGCTGCTGCGCCGCCCCCTGGACGAACAAAGCGTCTGGTGCCGCCCCCCGACACGCGGCCATGCTCGGCCAGTCTTCGACCCACGCTCCATGGCAGCCCCCACCGCTCACTTCTGGCATTCCACACATGTTCCGTTCCCCCACGATTTCAGCATTTCGCTATCTTGTTCAAGATCTGTCAATTTGACGGTACGAAAGCAGGGGCGTCCGGTAACATGCCTCGTCCTAGCTATCAGCTCATAGCCCGAACGGACTAGTCACCGCCAATGGCCTTGATATGGTTGACGTTTTGATGACTTGCGGTCGTGCTGCAACGTGTCCCCTGCGCGACTTCGTTGTGATTTCGTTGCCTTCCGTCCGAGCTCAGGACAGCTTCGGCCCCGCCTGTCTGGGTTCGACCAACGGGCTCGCTTCGACTGTCCTCCCGTACGGAGAGTTGTCAGGTCCGCCGACTAGCATGCCCACATGCAGGATCGCTCCTCCGGGATCTCCAACGCCGTCAGTCTGCTCGGTGCTTTCCTGGCCGCGTCGTTGGTTCTGGGCCTGCTGGCCGCTGGCCTGTTCATGCCGGCCGCTGGCCTGGTGGGTGCGACAACCAAGGAGGTCATCGGCACAATCGACGCACTGCCGGCCGAGATCGCCGCTTCGCCGCTGGCCACGCAGAGCAAGGTGCTTGATAGCCACGGCAGCGTCATCGCCATCTTGTCGGAAGAGAATCGCGAAGTCGTCCCCCTCGAGGCAATCGCCCCCATCATGCAGCGCGCCCAAGTAGCCATCGAGGATGACCGATTCTACGAGCACTCCGGTGTGGACGCTCGGGCCATGATGCGCGCGTTCACCTCGACGCTGATGAAGAACCGTCAGGGCGCATCGACGATCACGCAGCAGTATGTCAAGCAAACGCTCGTGTACACAGCATTGGCCAATGATGACAAGGAGGCCGCCGAAGCGGCCAGTGAAGCAACCGGTATCAAGGGGTACGTCCGCAAAGTCGAAGAGGCGAAGCTCGCCATCGCTCTGGAGAAGAAGAAGTCGAAGAACGACATTCTCGAGGGCTACATGAACATCGCCTACTACGGTGCTCAGGCATACGGCGTCCAAGCCGCTTCCAAGCGGTACTTCGGGATTCCGGCGAGCAAACTCGATCTGCCACAGGCGGCCTTGCTGGCCGGTCTTGTCCAGCGTCCCGGCGTGACCGACCCGATCCGTAACCCCAAGGCTGCGCTGAAGCGGCGCAACATCGTCCTCCAGCGGATGCTCGAACTGACGTACATCAGCAAGCGCCAGTACGCTCAGGCGATCGCAGCCCCGGTCAAAGTCACGGGCACCCCCCCCAAGCGGTCCTGCCTGGCGTCCGCCGACCCATACGTGTGCGATTACGTCGTGAACTGGCTGCTCGATCAACCCAGTCTCGGCAAGGACCGAGAGGATCGGCGCAAAACCATCTTCCGGCGCGGCCTGACGATCCGGTCGACCATCGACATGCCGCTGGTCGCCTCTATCCGGAAGGCCTTGCGCGCACGCGGAGACTACAACTCGCTGCAACGTGGCATGGCCACTGCGGTCGTCGAGCCGGGCACCGGCAAGGTCATGGCCATCGCGCAAAGCACGGACTATCGCAAGACCCAGGTCAACTGGTCGGTGGACAAGATGTACGGCGAGTCCAACGGGTTCCAGATCGGTTCCACAGCCAAAATGTTCGGGATCGTAACGGCCCTCGAGCAGGGGATGACCGCCAGCAGCTCGATCACAGCCCCGCCGGACGGCACCTGGTTCTCCGCTTCCCGTCTGATGGCCGGCGAGAAATGTGGGTTTGCCGGATCGTGGAACCCGCATAACGCGGAGAGCAATGAACACGGTCCGATGACCCTCGGCCACGCCACCGCAGCCTCGGTCAATACCGCTTTCGTGGCGCTGGCCGCGCGGGTCAGTATCTGCAAGGAACGCGAGACGATGCGCAAGATGGGCCTGAAGAAGGGAGACGGCGAGCCGTACGGCGCGTTCATGTCCTCGGTCGTCCTCGGCGCCGATGAGGCCTCACCTGTGACGCTGGCAGGGTCGTACGCGGTGCTTCCAGCCGGGGGGAAGTTCTGTGAGCCGACGCCCGTGGCGAGTGTTGTCGGCTACGACAATAAGAAGTACGCGCTGAAGACCAGCGGGTGCACAGACGTCATCAAAGGCTCGGTGGCATACGACGCGACACGAATGCTGCAGGGCGTGCTGACCAACGGGACCGGCCGAGGCATCGGCGGGCTGTCCGGCGGAAGAGCGGCTGCGGGCAAGACTGGGACCAGCGACGAGAGCAAACAGACCTGGTTCGTCGGATACACCCCCCAGCGCACCGTGGCCGTTTGGTACGGCACGCCCAGGCTGCCGCGGCGGATGCCGGGCGTCTATGGCGCGACGATCGCTGGGCCCATGTGGCGCACCGTCATGAACCTGTCCACCGCCGGTCTCCCGGTGCGCTCATTCAAGCGAATGGAAAACTCACTCGACGGCAAGACCGGGGGCGTCAACCTCGTCGAAGTCCCCAACGTCTTCGGACGTGCCAGGTACAAGGCCGTGCAGATCCTTGAAGAGGCCGGGTTCAAGGTCTCCGTCAGCGACCGGCGCGTCGACTCCGATCGCGCCGCTGGACGGGTGGCCTGGACCAGACCAAATAGCGGCGACCAGGCACCGGAGGGTTCGACCGTCACGGTGTCCCTGTCCAACGGCAGTCGCTACCAAAGCCAACAACCCCAGCGGACCAAGAGGCCAAAGCCAACTTCTTCCCGGTCCGCCTCGCCATCCGCGCGCCCCTCGCCATCCACGAAGGCGCCTTCCGCGAAAGCTGCGCCATCCAGCGCTAGTCCCGGGGGCAGGGGTGACCGGACGACACCGTCGGCCAGCCAATGAAGCTGGCGCTGCGAGTGGCCAGGGGCCTGTCCTTGGCGGCCGGCCTCGGCCTGACCTATGCCGGGCTCGTCGAACGCAATGCCTTCACGCTCCGCAGGTACGTTATGCCCGTGCTGCCTGCGGGCGCCCCTGCGGTGAAGGTGCTGCATCTGACTGACTTGCACCTCATGCCCAACCAGCGTCGGAAAATCGAGTGGGTCCGCGGGCTCGCTGCACTTTCGCCGGACTTCGTCGTGAACACCGGCGACAACATCAGCCATCAGGAATCGGTCCAACCGCTGATCAACGCGATGGAGCCGTTCCTTGGGTTGCCAGGCGCGTTCGTGCTCGGCAGCAACGACTACTGGGCGCCGACGCCGAAGAATCCGGCTCGCTACCTGACCAAAAGGGTTGACCATCCGACGAGCGCGCGGTTGCCCACGCAGGAGTTGGTGGCAGGCCTGCGCTCGGGCGGCTGGCAAGACCTGACGAACCGGCGATCTGCCGCAACGGTCCGCGGGCTGGAGTTCGAGCTCGTCGGCGTCGACGACCCGCACCACCACTACGACCGGTACGCCCTGGTAGCCGGTCCCGCTGACCCTCGTGCCGACCTGACCATCGGTGTTATGCATGCGCCGTACACCCGAGTCCTGGACGCGATGGTCCGCGATGGGGCGGGGCTGCTGATGGCTGGACATACGCATGGCGGTCAGCTCGCGGTGCCGTTCTATGGGGCGCTGGTGACCAACTGCGACCTGGATACCCGGCGCGCCAAGGGGGTGAGCCGATGGTGGCCTGGCGCGAACGGCGTTCCGACCCGCGAGGCGCCTGCTGGGGCTGCGTGGATGCATGTCAGCGCAGGACTGGGCACATCGCCGTGGGCGCCGGTCCGATTCGCCTGCCGACCAGAAGCGAGCCTGATCACACTGGTGCCCAAGAAGTCCTAACGATCATCCTGCTCGGTTCACCGATTGGGAAACTCGTCCCTGGCTTAGCTATGCTGGGGCGTCGCTGAGGCACGGTGTTGATCGAAGAGGCCTGGAGACAGCCACGGGGTGTGGCGCAGCTTGGTAGCGCGCTTCGTTCGGGACGAAGAGGCCGCAGGTTCAAATCCTGTCACCCCGACCCTGAGTCATGTCGCCTCACATCGGCGATGACTCGTCTGCGAGCGCACGTACGCCCGTCCAAGCGACCGCTGACATCAGATGTTCGTTAACGCACTGCCTTTGTGCATCGCCACATGATCCGTCTTGTCGCTCTTGACTTCGTACTGGGGATCGTCGTCGCTGCAGCGCCGGGTGCGGCCCTTGAACTCCACGTCCTTGGTATGCACCTTGATGATCTTCCCCTGCACCTGCCCGGCTTCGGAATTCCAGCGCACGTGGTCGCCCACTGAAAACTTCGTCGTCATCTGCTGCTCCTCACGTCATCGTGTCCACCGGTCAGACCCAGGCTCAGATCACCGACGACCTTCTCGATGCCTGCGCCAGCGGGTGGGTCTTCGATCGTCCGCGTGTTCGTGTTGTGACGGTACGCGCCGGTGGCCCCGGTGAGGCTGAGCGATCTGCAAGCATCCAGCAGCCAAGACCCCAGCGTGTCCCAGCTTATTGGTCTACGACGTGCCGCGATGATCTGCTGCAGCGCTTGAGTATGGGCGGTGTAGGCGCGCTGATCGACGAGTGCACCAGATGCTCGCCAGCGCCGACCGGCCCGCCCGCGACCAGCGCTGGCGAGAGCGAGCCCGGCCGCGTCAGCGGAAGGCCGAGACTCCGGTGAGGGCTTGCCCGATGGTCAAGGCGTGGATCTCCGCGGTGCCCTCGTAGGTCAGAACCGATTCCAGGTTGTTCGCGTGACGCATCACCGGGTACTCACCGCTGATGCCGTTGGCCCCCAAAATGGTCCGCGCGGTCCGGCACACTTCTAGCGCCTTGGTGACGTTGTTGTACTTGCCGACGCTGACCTGTTCGGGACGCAGACCCACATCGTCCTTCAACCGCCCAAGGTGCAGCGCCAGCAGCTGGCCGAGTGAGATCTCGGTTGCCATCGAGGCCAATTTGCTCTGGGTCAGTTGAAACGTCGCTAGCGGGACGCCGAACTGGGTGCGTTCGATGGAGTACCGTCGGGCGGCTTCGAGCGCTGTTCGCCCCGCACCGACGGCGCCCCACACAATCCCGTACCGAGCCTCGCTCAGACATGACAGGGGCCCTTTCAAGCCACGCACATCCGGCATGATCGCGTCGGCCGGAAGCCGCACATCCTGCAGGTACAACTCAGAGGTCACCGAAGCGCGCAGGCTCATCTTGTGATGCATCAACGGCGCCGAAAAACCGGGGCGGTCAGTCGGTACGACGAAGCCGCGAATACCGCCGTACTCATCCCCCGCATTGGCCCACACCACGGCCACGTCCGCGACGGACCCGTTGGTGATCCACATCTTGGAACCGTTGAGCACCCAGTCGTCGCCGTCCCGGACGGCGTGCGTGGCCATCGACCCGGGATCCGAACCATAATCCGCCTCAGTCAACCCGAAGCACCCGATGGCATCGCCGGTAGCCAGCCGCGGCAGCCATTCCTGCTTGTGCTCCTCAGTGCCCCACCGCCAAATCGCGAACATTGCCAGTGACCCCTGCACGGACACCAACGACCGGACACCGGAGTCCGACGCCTCCAATTCGAGGCAAGCCAGGCCATAGGCGACTGCAGACATCCCTGCGCACCCGTACCCCTGCAGGTGCATCCCCAGCAACCCGATCTTGGCGAACTCCTTGGCCAGGTCCCGCGCTGGCACCTCGCCGCGCTCGTACCAATCCCTGATGTTGGGTTCAACGATCTCGTCACACACCTTACGGACGGTGTCCCGGATCATCTTTTCCTCAACGGACAACAAGCTGTCAAAGTCGATCAGATCGCGTGGGTTGAGTTGCCGGGGGGTGGACGTCGTCTTCACTGCATCGCCTCAGAGTCGTGGGAATGTGGTTCGAGCGGGCCGTAGCGCTCACGAATCATCTGATCATGCTCGCCGAGCCTGGGCGGCGGCAGGTCGCGCCGTGGAACGTGATCGGAGAAGGTAATTGGGTTGCGGACCTGGGCTGGCCGTCCATCGCCGATCTCGTACGTCGGTTCCAAACCGAGCGACTGCGCCCGTTCGATGGCCGCCCCGATGTCACCGACCCGTCCGGCGGCCAGACCGGCGCGGACCAGCCGCTCTTCCCAGTGTGCCGCAGTATCTTCAGCCAGTACCGCCTCGAGCGCGACGATCAGCGCCTTGCGGTTGGCGATCCGATCGGCGTTGGTCGAAAACCGCTGGTCCGCGGCCAGCTCAGGCTGCCCAAGGACAGTCACCAGTCGGGTGAACTGAGCGTCATTGCCGCACGCGACCGCAAGCGGTACGTCGGAGCAGTCCAAGGTTTCGTACGGCGTAATGCTGGGGTGCTGGTTACCCATCCGCCCCGGAGCAAGTCCGGTCGCAAGGTACCCACTGGCCTGGTTGACCAGCGAACCCAGCAGACTCGACAACAGGTTGACTTCCACGCGTCTGCCCAGCCCACTGAGCTCCCTGGCCCGCAAGGCTGCGAGAATTCCAATCGTGGCGTCCTTACCGGTGAGCACGTCCACGAGCGCGACACCTACCTTCACCGGTTCCCCATCGGGTTCACCGGTGATGCTCATCAACCCACCCACAGCCTGTACGAGGAAGTCGTACCCAGGCAGGGACGCACCAGCGGCGCTACCGAATCCCGTGATCGAGGCGTAGACCAGCCCCGGATTGCGCTCGCGCAGCGACAGGTAGCCGAGTCCGTACCGATCCAACCCTCCGGCTTTGAAGTTCTCCACCAGGACATCCGCACGTTCAGCGATGGTGCGCGCGATGGCCAGGTCCGCCGCATTCGCCAGATCGAGCGTGACGCTCTGCTTCGACCGGTTCACAGACTCGAAGTAGGAGCTAGCGACATCGGTCCACGGCGGACCCCAGGACCGCGTGTCATCGCCCGAACCCGGTCTCTCGATCTTGATGACGGTCGCGCCGAGGTCGGCAAGGAACATCGACGCGTAAGGCCCGGCCAGCACTCTGCTGAAATCGGCAACAACGATGCCGTGAAGTGGCGGGTTCATCGCGCCGGTCCAGGCAGGGTGATCGCGCCATCGACACGGCGGGGCAGTTGATCGCCGTCCTGATCTCGCAGTCCGACCGGCAGCGCCTGCTGGGGCACGCCCTGGTAGGCGACCGGTCGGGTGAAACGGGCGAGCGCGGCGGCGCCAACTGACGTGGTGGCCGGGTTGCTGGTGGCCGGCCACGGCCCACCGTGATGCTGGGCCCACGTCGTCGACACACCGGTCGGCCACGCGTCGACAGTGACCCGGCCGGCCATGGCGGCTAGGACGTCAACGACCGCACCGACCTCCGGGTCGTTCGGGCCGCCGCTCATGACGCTGCCCACCAGAGCGCCCTGCATCGTGCGAAGCAACTCCTCCCGCTGCCGCGCGTCGGTGTACTCGACGACCACGATGACGGGTCCGAAGCACTCGTCCAGCGCCGGCGAGCCGTGAGTGAGCATCTCGGCCGGCGCCAAGAGCACCGTTGCCGCGACCGGAGGACCGCCGTCCGGCTCGCCAGTCGAAGCGAGTACCTTCGCGCCGCCTTCCAGCAATCGCGCGAGACCGGCGCCGTACCCCTGGGCGATACCGTCGGTCAGCATCGGGCCCCGCGGCTTCGCGCTCGTCAGGGCCTGGGCAATAAGCGAAGGGACCTGCGAGCCGGACGGAACGAGGAGCAAACCCGGCTTGGTGCAGAACTGCCCCATCCCCAAGGTGAACGAGCCGACGCAACCGGCGGCCACCTCCTGCGCTTTGGATGAGGCCGCCGCCTGGGTCACCACGACTGGGTTGACCGTGCCCATCTCCGCGTACACCGGGATCACGACCTCGCGGGTCTGGGCGAGCCGGTGTAACGCGAGTCCGGCCTTCTGGGACCCAGTGAAAGCGACGGCCCTCACCGCAGGGTGCAAGACCAATGCCTGGCCTGCCTCAAGACCAGTGACGTCGCCGAGCGTGCCAACCGGTGCGCCCACCCTCAGCAGCGCCTCGCGCGCCAAGCTGAGAAGTCGCGCGTGAGTTCGTGGGTGCGCTGGGTGTCCTTTCACGATCACCGGGCAGCCCGCTGCGATGGCAGACCCCGTGTCGTTGCCCAGGGAGCCGAACGCGAAGGGGAAGTTGCTCGCACCGAAAACCGCGACCGGTCCGAGCGACCGCCGGATGCGACGTAGGTCTGGCGTTGCGTCTGTGGCGTGGTCGATGGCCGCCTCCAGCCAACTCCCCTCCCGTGCGACAACTCCATAAAAGCGCAGCTGCGCGGCGCAACGAGCGACCTCGCCCGAAAGACGCTCCAGACCCAGCCCGGTCTCCTGGTCAGCCACACTGGTCAGTGCGTCGGCATCCGCCTCGACCGCCTCAGCGACAGCGTCCAACCATGCCGCCCTGACGTCGGACCCGACACCGGCGACCGTCAGCGCAACATTGGACGCCGCCCGCGCGGCCGCATCGACGGAGGCATCCAGAGGGGCAGCGGCTTGGGCATCGAAGTGCTCTGGCTTGGATTCGAAGTTCACGGCCATCACAGGCTCCGGCAGGCTGCCGCCAGCACGCCCATCGCGTCATCGAGCAACTCATCGCTGATGACCAACGGCGGCAACATCCGGATCACGTTCCCGTATGTACCACACGTTAGGGTCAAGACCCCCTCACGATGGCAGGCCGCAGACACCGCGCCCGCCAGCTCCGGGGCCGGCTCCTTCGTGCCCGGACGGACGAATTCGACAGCCTGCATGGCGCCGCGTCCCCGGACCTCACCGATCGCTTCAAGCTGCTCGGCCAGCGGATCAAGATGTGAGCGCAGGCGATCGCCGATCGCAGCCGCCCTCGCCACGAGCCCGTGTGACTCGATGGTTTCGACCACCCCGAGGGCTGCGGCGCAGGCCACTGGGTTCCCGGCATACGTTCCGCCGAGACCACCTGCGTGTACGGCGTCCATCAGCTCGGCCCGGCCGGTCACACCCGCCAGTGGCAGCCCTCCGCCGAGCCCTTTCGCGGTCGTTACCAGATCGGGTACGACGCCCTCGTACTCGCATGCGAACATCGATCCGGTCCGGGCCATCCCGGTCTGGATCTCATCTGCGACGAGCACGATGCCGTGGGCGTTAGCGAGATCTTGAACGCGCCGCAGGAAGCCGCGCGGGGGAACGATGAAGCCACCCTCGCCCTGAATAGGCTCCACAACGATGGCGGCTGTGTGGCTCGCACCGATCTGCTTGACCACCAGATCCTCGAGCTCGGCGAACGCTTCATCGGCGCACCGTCGCGGACCAGAACCCCACCGGTAGGGGTAGGGCATGGGAGCGCGGTACACCTCTGGCGCGAACGGCCCGAACCCGTCCTTGTACGGCATGTTCTTGGCTGTCATGGTCATGGTGAGCAGGGTGCGTCCGTGGTAAGCGTGTCCAAACGTGACGACCGCGCTCCGGCCGGTAGCGACCCGAGCGATCTTCACTGCGTTCTCGACCGCTTCGGCGCCGGTGGAGAACAACGCGGACTTCTTCGCGTGCTCGCCCGGGGTAATCCGGTTCAACGTCTCGCAGACCTCGACGAAACCGTCGTACTCGCTGACCATGAAGCAGGTGTGGGTGAACTTAGCGACCTGCTCCTGAACTCGACGAACCACCGCTGGTGCTGATGCGCCGACGGAGGTGACCGCGATTCCCGCTGCAAGGTCGATGATGTGGTTGCCGTCGACATCGACGATGATGCCACCCCCCATCCGTTCGACGAACACCGGCAAAACGGTGCCGAAGGCCGCGGACACGACCCCTTGGCGGTGTGCATGGCGCTGTTGGGAGAGTGGACCGGGAATGTCCGTCTGGACCAGCCGACGCTGGCTGACCTCGGTGCCGTTCGACGTGGCGGATGTGAGCGTGTCGGACATGGCATTCTCCAGGTGATGAGGGAAATCACCGCCAGGCGGCGCGTTCGTACTTGATCGTGCTCGCTTGGGTGCGCGCTGTCGCTAGACGATTCGTCTCAGCTGCCCTCATACTCGGGCGGAATGACCCATCCGGACTGGACGACGAGCATCGCGCAGCTGTGCCGGGCTGTACCCGGAGCACTGCTGCCGGTCGTACCTGGCGATCCCGAGGCCACTGCGCGGTCCGTCCACATCAGCGAACTCGTGGACCCGACCTCCTACTTGGACGGCGGGGAACTGCTGATGACCACCGGGATGGCGCTGCCGATGACGCCGTCGGGGTGTCGGGCCTACGTGCTGCGGTTGCGTAACCATGGAGTAGCCGCTCTGGCGCTGGGGCTGGGGCCCGTGCACGCGAAGGCGCCTACTGTCCTGGTGCGCGCCTGTGATCGTGCAGGACTCCCGTTGCTTGTGGTCCCTGCCGCGGTCCCCTTCCAACGGCTCACGAGGGCGTTCTGGACGTTGACGGGTGGTGCCCAGGAGCGCGAGCTGCAGGAAGCGCTGATGTACCAGCATCGGCTCGTCATCGCCGCCGCTGCTCCTGACCCACTCCCGGGCATCCTCGAAGCACTCGCGAAGGCAATCGACGGTCACGCCGTGGTGACCGATTTGCGCGGCCATCCCCGGCTGGCGTCATCCGGCGATTGGCCATACGACCCCCAGGAGCTGAGGCCAGTCATCGAACGGCTCCGTCACGCTGGTCCGCGCGCCGCCGCGACCCTCCCGCTGGGAGAGCACAACGCGGTGATGCACCCCGTGGTCTCCGGTGAAGACGTCGTCTCCTATCTCGGGGTTGTGTCCAATCGGTCGAGCACGAATACCCGCAATCTGGTCCTGATGACGCTGGCGCTCCTTGGTATGGAAGCCACCAACCGCCGTACGTCACTGACCAGCCGCCACCCTGCTCGGGCCGCCATCGCCCATTTGGTCGACCGCGGCCACAAGGAGGCAGTGTCTCAACTCGCTGAACATTTGGGCGTCCAAGCGCCGCCGGAACGGGTCCGCGTGGTGGTCGCTGACAGCCACGCGTCGACGACGCTTGAGGCCCTGCTGACGGCGCTCCCGGACCACACCGACCGGTGGTGGGGTACAACAGCCGATCGAGGGGCCTGGCTGATGCTCCAACCCGAGCTTCCCGAACCCGACTCCCATCAGATCACCACGGCGTTGGCCGATTTCGGCAGCCTCGCCCGCGTCGTCATCGGTCCCGTCGTTGAGCTGAAGGACGTGCGCGTGACCCGCACGAAGCTGGCGGCCCGGGCGTGCGCGGTCACGCCAGGCACCGCTCAATCCTGGCGGTCCCAGGAGACAGTCCCTTGTGTGACCCGCGAGTGGGCGGAGGCGACACTGTCGCCGCTGGTGCAACTCGGCGAAGGTCTCGCCGGGACCGTCGCGTCGTACCTGCGCCACCGTGGCTCGTGGCAGGCAACCGCAACCGATCTTGGACTGCATCGCAACTCAGTACGTGCGCACATCGCCCGAGCCGAGAAGGCGCTCGGTGTGGACCTGCGCCACCCGGACACGATGGCCCGGCTCTGGTTGGCGTTGCGGGAGACCACCGTCGTAGACGATCCTGCGTGATTTTCACGCCCACGACTGCGTTGACGCCCGCTGCATCCGCACGCCGCGAGTTCAGCCCTGCGTCAGTTGGCTCGCACCGGTTCGCAGTCGGATCGGTTCCAGTCTTCGCCGGTCCTAGACAACCTTGGAGGACTGGTCGGCGTCCGAACCGGCCAATCGGGTAGCGATGATGATGTGCAGTCGGTCTTCGGCGTCGACACCACCGGACACTCGAGGCACCCGCACGACGAGCAGCAATGACGCGAGCGCCCAAAACCCGATGATGACCCATTCAGGCGGGGTCAATGCGGCAGGCGCGAACGGGAGGAATA
>CAJDWS010000050.1_pt1 | contig 21001 bp, 13 predicted proteins | sample 7391661 | NCBI WGS metagenome assembly CAJDWS01 (sample SAMEA7055725, study PRJEB34461) | soil metagenome | biome: terrestrial ecosystem; feature: Peninsula; material: soil | place: Antarctica | collected 2016 | reverse complement strand
CATCCGGGATGGCCTTCGGATCGGGCGTGTTCGCAAACAGTGGCGCGCCCTGCCCCGGATTCGTCCCCCAGGTGACGTACGGCGACAATGTGGCCGCGTCAATCCGTACCCGCTTGTCGAAGGTGGCCCCGTCGTCGGTGCGCAACCGCGCCCAGGCCGCCAGCGCGTCGTCCCAGGCCTTGCTGGTAGGTGCATGACGACGACCGCGCAGGTAGTCGAAGGTGACCTGGTCCGGGGCGATCATCCCGGCCCGCGCCCCTGCCTCGATCGACATGTTGCACATGGTCATCCGCGCCTCCATGGACATGGCCTGCACGGCGCTGCCCCGGTACTCGATGACATACCCCTGTCCACCGCCGGTCCCGATCTGGGCGATCACAGCGAGGATGACGTCCTTGGCGCTTACCCCGTCCGGCAGTTGACCGTCGATCTCGACGGCCATCGTCTGGAACGGCACCAGCGGCAGGGTCTGGGTGGCCAGCACGTGTTCGACCTCGCTGGTGCCGATGCCAAACGCCAATGCGCCGAACGCTCCGTGGGTGGAGGTGTGCGAGTCTCCGCAGACGATCGTCATGCCCGGCTGGGTCAGGCCAAGCTCCGGGCCGATGATGTGCACGATGCCCTGGTCCGGGTCACCCATCGGGAACAACGGGACACCGAAGTCTGCGCAGTTCGCCCGGAGCGTTTCGATCTGGGTGCGGCTGACCGGGTCGGTGATTGGCCCGGGCGTCGTGGGAACGTTGTGATCTTCGGTGGCCACCGTGAGGTCGGGCCGTCGGACGGGACGTCCCGCGAGACGCAGACCGTCGAACGCCTGGGGACTGGTGACCTCATGAATGAGGTGCATGTCGATATACAGCAGGTCAGGCTCACCGGGCGCTTGGCGCACTACGTGATCGGCCCATACCTTTTCCGCCAGGGTCAGGCTCATGTCGCTCCTGAAGGTTCAGGGTGGCCCGGGGCGCCCGTCGGTTCAGGTCTGCTCGGACGGCGCCACACCTCGTAACCACGGTCGCGCAGTTCAGGATGTGGTGAACTTGCGTCTCAGGCAATGAGACTGAAGAATACCTCTATGGACAACTCGAGCGGCGTCGGCGTACTAGACAAGGCGGCAACCGTGCTGGGAGCCCTCGAAGCCGGACCGTCCACCCTGGCGCAGCTCGTCGCGGCCACGGGATTGGCCAGGCCAACGGCACATCGGCTGGCCGTCGCCTTGGAACATCACCGCCTGGTCTCTCGGGATATGCAGGGGCGATTCATCCTCGGTCCGCGGCTTGCCGAGCTGGCATCGGCGGCCGGTGAGGACCGGTTGCTGGCAGCCGCCGGCGCGGTGCTTGGCGCTCTGCGCGACCACACGCATGAGAGTGCCCAGCTGTTTCGCCGTCAGGGCGACCTGCGGATCTGCGTAGCTGCCGCGGAACGGCCAATGGGCCTGCGGGACTCGATCCCGGTGGGGGCGACCCTGTCCATGCTCGCTGGGTCGGCCGCCCAGGTGCTGCTGGCCTGGGAAGAACCGGATCGACTCCACCGCGGCTTACAAGGCGCCGAGTTTACGGCGACCACACTGTCCGGGGTGCGACGCCGCGGCTGGGCTCAGAGCGTCGGCGAACGCGAGGCAGGGGTCGCCTCGGTGTCCGCTCCGGTGCGCAACCCAGCTGGTCGCGTGATTGCGGCCGTGTCGATCTCTGGTCCGATCGAACGGGTGTCCCGCCAGCCGGGTCGACTGCACGCCGCGACGGTGGTCGCCGGCGCCAACAAACTGACCGAGGTGCTGCAACGGGCACACGCGCAGCAGCAGGCCGCCAACCTCGCCGTCGACAGCGACCGCCGGTAGACCCGCGCAACGGCCCTGCGCGCCATGGCGCGACGTGGGGCACCGATGCCGGTATCACCCGTCAGCGTCGGCCCTCTTTGCCGGTATGGCAGATGCTCCGAACGACCTCCCCGGCCTCCTGTCCCATCTGCGTAAGCCAGGTGGAGGAGTCCCGGTCGAGGAGTTGCGGCTGGCCACCGTCCTGAACGGCGGTGTGAGCCTGGCCGTATGGATGGGCGGCGCCACCCTCGAGATCGACCGGCTGGTCAAAGCCGATCCTGACGACGACACCTCGCCCTACGCAGCGATGCTCAAACTCACCGGCTGCACCGCCCGCACCGACGTCATCAGCGGCACTTCGGCGGGTGGGATCAACGGCGCCGCGCTGGCCTTGGCCCAGGCAAATCCTTCGGCTGATCTGTCCACCATGCGCGACGTCTGGAGCGATCAGGGCGACGTCGAGAAGTTGCTCCGCCGGCCGTTTCAGGGCGCTCCCACATCCTTGTTACGAGGCGACGACTACTTTTTGCCGCAGCTGGGCACCGCCTTCCACCGGCTTGCCACCCCCGCTGGCCGCAGCACCGACGCACCCCTGGATCTGACCATCACCGCCACCGTCCTGCGCGGCAACCAGAGCGTGACCGTCGATGCCATGGGTCAGGAGCTGCCGCAGACCCTGCACGCGGCGCGGTTCGTGTGGAGCCGCGGCGATGCTCACGATGCCCTGAGTGCGCCAGAGCGCGACCACGAGCACGCGGACCCTTTTGCTCGGACCAACCTCGAGGCAACGTCCGCGCAACTTGCGCTGGCCGCCAGGTGTACGGCGAGCTTCCCGGTGGCCTTCGAGCCGGCATTCGTGCCGGTAGGCGCCGGCGGCGACACATTGCGACCCGACATGTCGGACGTCGTCCGCGACTGGGGCGATGTCACCCCGGGGATCGACCGGTCCCGGTACGTCGTGGACGGTGGCTTGTTGGCGAATACGCCGACCAGACCTGCGCTGGAGGCCATCGCGTCCATGCCCGCCACCGGACCGGTACGCCGCGTGGTGCTGCTGGTCTACCCGCATGCGGGCGCCCCGGACGCTGTACCCGCGGACACCACTGACCGACCCCCATCGCTGTCCAGGACGGTGTTCGGACTTCTGGACGCCCTCAGCTCCACCGGTAACCGCACGTTCGTCGAAGAGATCGAACGGCACAATCGACTCGCTGCCGGCCGCCACGGCACCCGGGCTGAGCTGCTGGCCGACCACCCAGGTCCAGCCGCCATCCAAGCACTCGCGACCTGCACCTTCCCGGAGTACCTGCGGTTGGCTGACTCGCGGATTGCCGATCATCTTTCAGGCCGCGCCATCGACCGTCGTGGCGGCGGCACACAACGTTGGGCAGAACGGTGGAATGTCGAGAGAATCCGGCACACCGTTGCAGCTGCCCAGGAGGCCAGCGGCGGCCGGCCCCGTGCGGGCACTGTCGATGGGCCGCCGACCGAGGCCGCTCACGGCACCGGTCATGGTTGGGCTTGGGGACCGCAGACCGCGACCGACATCGTCGATGCGGTGGCCGATCTGCTGCGCCGGCTCAGCTTCGTGATGCCGACCAGCCAGGGTGCACTCGGCCAGGCGCGAAGCGAGATGACCACGTTGTGCCAAACAATCCGCGCGGCGCGTCAACGCTTCGACGACGACTGGGAGGCGGGTCCAGTGGCCGCCACACTCCCCCCCAGCCAGCGCGTCTGGGAACTGTGGCTGGCCGTGTACGACCTGCGGATGACGACCGATTCCACCGATGAGTCCGCCGTCCGCGTGATTCGGGCTCGCCTCCGCGGTCTCGTCGACGTGATTGTGGCGGACCAGGCGGCACAGGCCAGCGACGAAGGCGCACTGGGGCTGGCGGGCGCGACGTTGGCATGCCTGCGAGAGGACGTGACGACGTGGCTGGCCGCGGTGTCCGTGGGGGACCTGGGGGAACAGATCCACGGCGCGGTGCTCGGCGCCGTACGGCGGCTGCCCGGGCTGCTGCCCGCGCTGAGCGAAGCCACTCGCGCGCACGGTTGCGCACTGGACCAGGATCTGCGCGGATGGGCCGCCCTGCTCACCCCCGAAGAGCACCCGACCGAGCAACAGTTGCTGACCCGACTGCTCCAGTTGGCCATGGTGCACGCGGTGGTCGGCAACGAGGCTGTCGTGGAGATCAGCCAGCCGGTAGAGCTTGTCCAGATCAGCGCTCACACCAAGAACGCCTTGAGCGAGTATTCGATCACTGCCCAGGACAAGCTGGGCGGATGGTCCGTGCACCGCTTCGGTGGGTTCCTCAAGCGCTCCTGGCGAGTCAATGACTGGATCTGGGGCCGGCTCGACGCGGCGACCATGCTGAGCCGGACTGTGCTTCACCCGCGGCATATACGGCGCGCGGCGGTGCTTTCGGGCTACCTGTCTCTTGAAGCGGACCCGCAGGATCGTGCCGACCAGACGCTCGCGGAGGTGTTGCGGCTGCTGCCGCCCGGCGCGGCGCAGGACCCGCGGCTGGTTCACTGCCGCTCCAAGGCCGCCGTCGAACTGCGGGGGGTGCTGAATCCGCAGGTGCCGGTCGGCGACCTGCCAGCCTCATTGCCCGGCCTGGCCGACCTGTTCGCAGCCGCCCTGCACCTGGACATCGTGCCCGATGAGCTGCCCGCCCTGGGCGTCGCCATCGGGGCAGACCGGTTGGCGGGAGCCAACCCCCGCTCCAACGGCGAAAGGTTCCTGCTTGAGCACCCCCACCTGCTGAACCGTCGGCGCTCCGACCCGACCAGGGCGCCCGGCGAGTCCCTACCTGCCGGTGAGGGCCTCGCCGCGTTCCGAGCCTTCGATCGTGCGGGGATCGGTCGCGAACCCCTACCCGAGGAGCTCAGCAGCGACCTGATGTTGCGGGTCGCCACGACTGCCGCTGCCGTGGGCGTGACCGTCGTGGACTCCCCCGCCAGTGGGCTCGGCCTCCTGCGCGGCGTCACCCGCACCCTGCGCGGTATCGCTCTGGTGCCCTACTGGGGCATCCAAGCCCTGACCTCCCGATCCCAACTGGCCCGGGCGCTAGCGCTGCTGGCGCTCAGCGTGGGCGGCGCGCTGCTGGCGCTCTCGCTCCTCGGCGTTCTGCCGACGGCACTGTCCGGCGCGGGCACGGCGCTTGGCCTGGGCGCTGTACTGGGCGCGGTGGCCTTCGGGGCCTTGCGCACCGGCACCTTGCTGCATTCGCTGGTGCTTGTGACCCCCTTGTTCGCCCTCGTCGGGTATGCCGCCACCCGGATCAGGGAGGTGGTCTTGACGCAGGACAGCGCCAACGGATGGGGCTTGACGTCGCTCGGTGTGGTGATCGCTTTGTGCTTCGGCCTACTCCTGCTGGGCAGCCTGCCCTCACCCGCCGGAAGCGTGAGCTCTGCCCTGGACCAATTGGCGCTACGGTTCGGTGTCCAACCCTCGGTCGCATACTCCACGCAGGACCGCGAACCGGGCCCGTCCCACCTGCTGCGCTGGGTTCGCGGCCTGCTGATCTGCGGATGGCGGGCGGCACCCACGATCGCCCTGGTGCTTGCCGGGCTGGGGCTCGCCGTCACCGCCACCTTGGCCGCAGACTCGATCCGTGACCACATTTGGCTCCTGTGGACCTGGCAGTACGCCGTCTTCGTCGCGGTGGTCGCGGCGATCGGCAGCCGTCTGGCGGTGCAACGTGGCCACGCACTCCAGGTGCTGCGTACGCCGAGGGAAGGCCTGTCCTGGTCCTACGGTCCCACCCACAGCGCTGGAGCCGCTGCCGGCTGGGCCGTGCTGTACGGCGTGGCCTACCTGGCCATCGCGGCCGTTCTCGCACTCAGTCCCGCAGAGCTGCTCGAGGCGTCCTGGGCTGCGGCGCTGCTCGTGGGGGTTGTGCTCCTCGGCCTCTGGTTGGTGCTGGTGGCGCCCTGGTTGTCGCCTCGGCGCGCCGTCCGGCGGATCATCGCTCGCGAAGTCGGCGAGGCCCGGCGCAACCCCGCGGTGGTTGACTCGGTGGGCGACGATTCCCCGGCGGAAAGGTACGCCGTGCACCTCGTCGCCGCAGGGATCGGTTTACGCTGCTGGACGACCCCGCACTCGGGTGATCACCCAGGCGCACCGCTGTTGACGCGCCAGGGTGCGAAAGTGTTTGATCTCGTGTGCGAGGCCGCTGGATCGGTCCTGCGCAGACCTGGTCCACGTCAGTCACGTGGCGGGGGCGGCCTCACAGCTGAGGACCACCCCCGCGCACGCGATGCGGTAGCCCCGACGGGATTCGAACCCGCGCTACCGCCTTGAGAGGGCGGCGTGCTAGGCCACTACACAACGGGGCCGCAGCGAACCGGATGGGATTCGCGCAAACCGCCCGAGCCTCGGGCGGCGGGTGAAACTGTACCGCGTCTCGAGGTCGATCGCCCAATCGGCGCAGGCCATGCTCAAGTGCCAGGTGGCCCGAAAAATGAGGCTTTGAAACGGTGGCTCTAAAGACCTGGCTCGGATAGGACGAGGCGCCCCGCGCTGGCGGGGCGCCTCGTCCTGCGCTGGGGTACCAGGACTCGAACCTGGACTAACTGAACCAGAATCAGTCGTGCTGCCAATTACACCATACCCCAAGGGGTATCCCTCCCCCGAGCCTTGAGGCCGTAGAGGCGACGCGTCGCCGGTCGGGGAGCGATCCGAAGAAGAACTCTAGCCGCTCTCGATGACGGCCCTCAAATCGGCGGCGGGCCAGCCGTATGAAGCCTGCGCTCCTGGTCGGCGGGTCGCCGGGTCAACTGACGCCGAGCCCGAGTATTCGCAAGGCCTACTAGCGGCTCAAGGCTCCGAATCCAGCCCGACCAGCAGGTTGCTCAGCCGGCGCAACGTCGAGTGCCGGCCGAGGATCTCCATCGACTCGAACAGCGGCGGGGAAACGCGCCGACCTGCTACCGCCGTACGAACCGGCCCAAACGCCACCTTGGCTTTCAGCCTCAACGCCTCCACGAGGTCAGCACGTAGCGCGGCCTCAATGTGCTCCGCGCTCCAGCCCCGGCCGCTGCCTCGGCGGGCAGCGCTTCCAGGGTGTCGATGGCCGCCCGAAGGATCCGCGCGGCCTCTGGTCCGAGCCGAGCGCGGGCCTCCGACTCGATCGGCAGTGCGTCGTCCGCGATATAGAACGGGGCCACCCAATCAGCGGCTTCGCCGAGCTTGACCAACCGCGGTTGGATGAGCATGGTGACGTCCTGGAGCCGGCCGAGCTCCCCCAGCGTCGGGTTGGGTCCGAGCACCTTGGCTTCGACCAGGATCGGCAGCAATCGTGCGGCCAGGTCCGGTACGGACAGTTGCCGGATCTTGACGCCGTTCAGCCAGTCCAGCTTCTTCAGATCGAAGATCGGTCCTACCGGGTTCACCTTGCGCCAGTCGAAGTGGTCGCTGAACTCCTCGAACGTGAAGACCTCGCGCTCAGTCCCGTCGGCCTCGACGATGGGTGGATAGGCCAGCAACGCCAAGAAGTTGACCAATGTCTCGGGAAGATATCCCTGCTCCCGGAACCAGGTCAGCCGCGCCGCCGGGTTGTTCCGTTTGGAGATCTTGGACCGGTCCGTGTTGCGCAGCAGCGGCAGGTGCGCGAATCGCGGCATCGGCAGGCCCAGCCATCGATACAACAACACGTGTTTGGGTGTGGAGCTGATCCATTCCTCACCGCGCACGACGTGGGTGATTCCCATCTCGTGGTCGTCCACGACGACGGCCAAGTGGTAGGTCGGGAAACCGTCGGCCTTGAGGATCACCTGGTCGTCGGGCCGCGGCGCTGTGACCGTGCCGCGGATCAGATCCTCGAAGGTGAGCTCGACATCCTCGGGCACCAGCATCCGCACGACCGGTGTCGCACTCGCCCCGGGCAAGGCGGCCCGTTGAGCGTGGGTCTTACCGAGGCAGAGCCGGTCATACCCGCCGACCGGATCCTTGCGCGCGGCTTGCTCCTCGCGCAATCGGGCAAGTCGCTCCGGAGAACACCAACAGTGGTAGGCGTGCCCGGTTGACAACAATGTGTCCACATACGGGCGGTAGGTGCTGAGTCGTTCGGATTGCCGGTACGGCGCGTGCGGCCCGCCGATGTCCGGACCCTCGTCCCACGTCAGTCCGAGCCAGTGCAGCGTGTCGAAGATCTGTTGCTCGCTGTCCGCTCGGTACCGGTTGCGGTCGGTGTCCTCGATCCGCAGCACGAACGCCCCATCGTGCTGCCGCGCGAACGCCAGGTTGAACAGCGACATGTACGCCGTACCGACGTGTGGGTCACCGGTGGGCGAGGGAGCCACCCGCAGCCGCGGTGATCCGGCGGATGGGTCAATTGGAGACGGTGCGGGATCCGGGTGGTGATTGCGTGCGCTGCTCATAGTGCCATCAGGGTAGTCGCGGCGTGAGCGTGGACGTTGCCGCGCGCCACCTGGCCGGCGGCAGTCAGCGTCGCAGGAACGGGTTGGCCAGTACGCCGATCCCGTCGATCTCCACCTCGACGCGCTGACCCGCCTGCACCGGCCCCACCCCCGCCGGTGTTCCGGTCAAGATGACGTCGCCGGGCAGCAGCGTGAAGGCCGCCGACGCGTACGCGACCAGTTCAGCGACCGGATGGATCAGGTCCGCGGTCGTCCCGTCTTGCACCGTGACCCCGTCCAGGCGGGTCCGGATGGCCAGGTCGGAGGTGTCCAAGTCCGTCTCGAGCCACGGCCCCAGCGGGCAGAAAGTGTCGAATCCCTTGGCTCGGGCCCATTGCTCGTCGGAGCGTTGAAGGTCGCGCGCGGTGACGTCGTTCGCGCAGGTATAGCCGAAGATCACCGCGTGGGCTCGTTCGGCTGGCACGTCCTTACACATCTGGCCGATGACGACGGCGAGCTCGCCCTCGTAGTGGCATTCAGAGGTTTGCGGCGGGATCACCACCGGGTCATCGGGCCCGATCACCGCGGTGTTGGGGATCAGGAACAGCAGCGGGTTCGCCGGCACTTCGTGGCCCAACTCCCGGGCGTGTGCGGCATAGTTGCGCCCGATGCCGATGATCTTGCTCCGAGGGATGACCGGTGCGAGCAGCCGAACGTCGGCCAGATCGACCCGCTGCCCGGTCCCGGCCACCGGCGTATACAGCGGGTCACCGTGGATCGGTGCGATCCAGGACGGTTCGGTGCTTCCCGGTTCAGCCGCAACAATCCCGTACCTCGGCTCCTCGCCGGTGGTGTAGCGCGCGATTCGCATGGCCTCGACGCTAATGCACTCACCGCGGGACCGGCGGGCCCGTAGGGTTGCTGAACGTGAACGTGGGCCGATCACCTGGGCATGAAGCAGGGCGTGGACGAGCACGCTCAGACGTCGGCGAACCGCTGGGCGGCCGCACGGTGGCAGCCGGCGCAGGCCAGGCATGAGGAACGCGTGGACCGCTGGACCGACGGATGGCGGCACCGACGACAGCGCGGCCAGACCCACCCGGTCGAAGACTTCCTGTTCACTTACTACCCGATCCGCCCGTCCCGGTTGCGACGCTGGCACCCCGGCGCCGGGATCGTGCTCGCCGACGACCACACCCCCAGGGCTGGATGGCGCCACTACCGGCGAGTCGAGGCAGGAACCACGGTCGACCTGCAGTCGTTCCTGACAGCCCGGGCTGCTGGCGTACAGCAGGCCGTCGATGTGCTCCAGGCAACAGCACGACGGCCGGGCCAGTTTCGCTGTTTCGGTCTGCACGAGTGGGCGATGGTCTATCGCCTCAGCCCAGATCAGGTGCGGCACGTCGACTGGCCGCTACGGCTCGGCACCGCCGGAACGGACGCTGTCGTGCGCTCACACCAACTGCGTTGCTCGCACTTCGACGCCTACCGGTTCTTCACCCCGACTGCCGCGCCACGCAACGCTGTACCGCTGAGCCGCGGCCGTCAGATCGAGCACGAGCAGCCGGCTTGCCTGCACGCGGCCATGGACCTGTACCGCTGGTCCGCGACATTCGCGCCGGCCGTCCCGAGCGCTGTGATGGCCGACTGCTTCGAACTCGCGGCGGCCGCAAGGACACTGGACATGCGCGCCTCGCCCTACGACCTCACTGCGCTGGGTTACGAACCCATCTGCATCGAAACCCCCGAGGGCAAGGCGGACTACATCGCCGGGCAGCGCGCGATCGCAGGCGCCGCGCTCACGCTGCGGGCCCGGCTGCTCGCGGTACTCACACCGCTGACAAAGCGACCGCAAGCGACCGATCCCAGCGCCCGATGAGCGCCGTTCAGATCCATCCAGACCCGTCCCCCTACGTGCCTAGACCAACCGGGTCATCCAGCCATGCGTATCCTGCGCGCGGCCGTATTGGATATCCAGCAGCCGCTCCCGCAATGACAACGCGACGGAATCGCCAGCGGCATCACCGGGGCGGCGATGGTCACAACTGCCTCCGGCCCAACGCAACTCACCGACCGGCGTGATCACCGCGGCCGTGCCACAGGCGAACACCTCCGCCAACTCGCCGCTGGCTGCGCCGTCCTGCCACTCCTGAATGGGGATTTGGCGCTCTTCCGGCGCCAGACCTATCTCCTTGGCCAGTTGCAGGATCGACGAACGGGTGACGCCCTCCAAGATCGATCCGGTGAGCTCGGGGGTGACGATGCGCCCGTCCCGGTACACCAGGAACAGGTTCATACCGCCCAGCTCTTCGATGTACGTCTGCGTGCAGGAGTCCAGGAACACTGCCTGATCACAGCCGTTCTTGATCCCCTCGACCTGTCCGGCCAGCGATGACGCATAGTTTCCGCCCGACTTGGCCGCCCCCATGCCGCCGGCGCCCGCGCGCGCGAAATCCGTTGAGATCCACAGCGTGACGGGCTTGAGCCCGCCGCTGAAGTATGCGCCCGCCGGCGAGGCGATGACCGTGTAGGTGACGTGGTCTGCAGGACGCACCCCAAGGAACGCCTCCGAAGCGAACATGAACGGACGCAGGTACAGACTGGTCTCGCCGGTGCCATACGAGGGCACCCATGCCTGATCGACCCCGACGAGAGCCTTCAGCGAGGCGAGGAAATCGTCCTGCGGCAGCGACGGCAGCGCCAACCTCTTTGCGCTGCGGGTCATCCGCTGTGCGTTCGCCTGGGGCCGGAAGCTCCAGATCGAGCCGTCCTGATGGCGGTAAACCTTGAGCCCCTCGAAGATCTCCTGCGCATAGTGCAGGACGGCGGTGGCCGGATCGAGGCTTAGCGGTCCGTACGGGACGACCCTGGCGTCGTGCCACCCATCACTGGACGTCCAGGTCGCCAAGGCCATGTGGTCGGTGAACTGCTTGCCGAACCCGGGGTTGGCCAAGATGGCCTCGCGGGCGTCGTCGGCGACGCAATTGCCAGAGGGTGTCACCGAGAACGTCAACATGGGTTTCCTCCTCGCGGATGGGCCAATGCGCAGCCCCGGTGTGGTGGCCTTGCCCGTCGGGCCCGGGACGACCGTTGGTCAGCCTAGCGGGCAGGGACCGAGGCGCCGAGGGGCGAACGAGATTCGTCGGCCAGCGCGATGTGCGAGTGGGTAAGGCGTGTGGACTGGGCGTGTGGACTGGATGTGTGGGCCGGTGGCTGGCTCGGTGCGGCTCGGTGTGCGGATGGCGCAACACGGCTCAGAGCCGCGCAGTAACCGCCTCGCCAACGACTCGCGTCGACCGGCCGTTGAGCGCGGCGCAAGCGCCGCGCTCGGCAAGATCCGCGGCGACCGCCGCCTCGATGCGCACCGACGCCCCGGGTACACCGACGTGCTCCAACAGCATCGCGACCGAAAGGATCGCCGCGGTCGGATCGGCCTTGCCCTGACCGGCGATGTCCGGCGCAGAGCCGTGGACCGGTTCGAACATGCTCGGCGCGGTGCGGTCGGGGTTGAGGTTGCCGCTGGCGGCGAGCCCGATGCCGCCGACGACAGCGCCCGCTAGGTCGGTGATGATGTCCCCGAACAGGTTGTCCGTGACGATGACGTCGTACCGTCCGGGGTCGGCGACCATAAAGATGGTGGCCGCGTCGACGTGCTGGTAGTCCCGTTGCACGTCGGGGAATTCCGTGCCGACCTCGTCCACCGTACGACGCCACAGGTGACCCGCGTAGGACAGCACGTTGTGCTTGTGCACCAGGGTGAGGTGCTTCTTGGGGCGGGACTGGGCCTTGGCAAAGGCGTACCGGACAACCCGCTCCACGCCGTACCGGGTGTTGAGGCTGACCTCGGTGGCCACCTCGGCAGGGGTGCCGACGCGCAGTGCCCCACCATTGCCGATGTAGGGGCCCTCGGTCCCTTCGCGCACCACCACGAAGTCGATCCCCTCGGGGGCTACCCGGGCCACGTCGAGCGGGCTGATCACGCCGGGGTAGAGGCGCGCGGGACGCAGGTTCACGTAGTGGTCGAACGCGAACCGCAGTGCCAGCAGCAACTGCCGTTCCAGGACCCCGCTGGGTACGCTCGGGTCGCCGATCGCGCCGAGCAGGATCGCGTCGGCTTCGCGCAACTCCTGGAGCACGCTGGTCGGAAGGGCTTCACCGGTAGCGTGCCAGCGGCGCGCCCCGAGGTCGTATTGCTGCGTGCTCACCGCCAGGCCCTCATCGGAAGTGACCGCCTCGAGCACCCGTAAGCCTTCGGCAACGACCTCCGGGCCGATCCCGTCGCCGGGGATGACAGCGATCCGAAGGGTGGCGTCCGCTCGATCGGCCATGCGCCGATGCTATCCCAACCGTTCCGAAGGGTGGGACGCAACTCTCACACTTCGATATGGCGATCGGTGAAGACGGTGTGGCGAGCTCAGTCCCGCAGGTCGACCGCCGCTACGTGCTCGGCGCCGATGGCCTCCTCGATGCTGTTGAGCACCGCCGCGGGAATCTGTGAGTCGACGGTCAACGCGACGATGCAGTCGGCCTTCGCGTCATCTCGGGCGACCTGCATTCCGGCGATGTTGACGCCGGCGTCGCCAAGCAACCCGCCGACGACACCGATGACACCGGGACGGTCCTTGTACCGGTAGAAGGCCATGTGCTCGCTGATCGGGATCTCCATGTCGAAGTCATCGACCGAGATCAGCTTGGGCACCTGCTTGGGTCCGGTCAAGGTGCCCGACACGCTGACCTGACGATTGTCCGGGAGCATGCCTCGCAGCATGATCGAGGTGCGGAACTGTTCGCTCACGTCGGTGGTGGTCAGCTGCACTTCGACGCCGCGCTGCGCAGCGACCAGCGGTGCGTTCACGTACGACACCCCATCCTCGACGACGGCCTGGAAGAGGCCCTTGAGCGCGGCCAGCTTGTATACCGAGACGTCCTTGCTGGCCAGCTCGCCCCGCACCTCCACCTCCAGGAAGCTCGGTGTGCTGCCTGCCAAGCCGGTGAAAATCTGCCCAAGGTGCTCGACCAGCGGGATACCGGGCCGAACGTCCTCATCGATGACCCCACCGGACACATTCACGGCGTCTGGCACCAGCTCGCCGGCAAGCGCGAGCCGCACCGACCGAGCGACCGAGACTCCGGCCTTCTCTTGGGCCTCCTGCGTCGAGGCGCCAAGATGCGGGGTCACTACAACGTTGTCGAACCCGAACAGCGGGGAGTCGGTGCACGGTTCCTTGGCGAAGACGTCCAACCCAGCGCCGGCGACCCGGCCTTGAGCGATGGCATCGGCCAGCGCCTGCTCATCGACGATGCCCCCGCGGGCCGCGTTCACGATCCGCACCGTGGGCTTGACCTTGGTCAGTGCCTCAGCGTCGATCAAGCCGACCGTCTCGGGGGTCTTCGGCAGGTGCACGGTGATGAAGTCGCTCTCGGCAAGCAGCTCATCGAGACTGACCAACCGGGCGCCGAGTTGAGCGGCGCGGGTCGTCGACACGTACGGGTCGTGGGCGATCACCGTCATCCCGAACCCGCCCAACCGCTCGGCGGTCAGTGCTCCGATCCGACCCAGCCCAATCACACCGACCGTCTTTTCGAACAGCTCGACCCCGCCGTACGCACTGCGTTTCCAGGCCCCGCTTCGCAGCGCCGCATTGGCCGGGGCGATGTTGCGAGCGCAAGCCAGCAGCAAACCCACAGCAAGCTCGGAAGCAGAGGTGATGTTCGAGGTCGGAGCGTTGACCACCATGACCCCGGCTTCGGTCGCGGCCTTGACGTCGACGTTGTCCAGTCCGACCCCCGCCCGTGCCACCACCCTGAGACGACGACCGGCGGCCAATGCCTCTGCATCGACCTGCGTCGCGGAGCGGACCAGCAGCGCGTCCGCCTCTGCCAGGGCGGTCAAGAATTCGGCCCGGTCCGTGCCGTCACAGTGCCGGATATCAAAGTCCGGTCCGAGCGCCTCCACTGTGGCGGGTGAGAGCTCTTCGGCGATGAGGACGACGGGCTTGAACACGTTTCGGTTGCTCCTTGAATTCTGCTGACAGCCAGCGCAGTCCCGCGGCGGCGAGTAGTCGTTCCCCCGCCTCATCCTGGCACCGGCTACCAGTGGGTAGGTCCCGGTCCCGGCATGCGGACCCACCCACTCGGGCGGATCGTTCCTCCATCCCGCCCACTGGCGGCAAACGGTGTCAGGTCAGCGGGCGGCGCTGCCCTCTTGGTAGTCCGCGTCCGTCGCGCCGTCCTTGATCCAAGCCATCAACGAGCGCAACTCCTTGCCCGTGGCCTCGATGGGGTGCTGAGCGCCCTTTTCACGCAGTGCCTTGAACTCTGGCGCGCCTGCGTCCTGGTCGGCGATGAACCGCTTGGCAAACGCGCCGGAGCGGATCTCGGCCAGGATCTGCTGCATGTTGGCCTTCACGTGCGCGTCGATGACCCGCGGGCCGCTCACGTAGTCGCCGTACTCGGCCGTGTCGGAGACCGACCAGCGCTGCTTGGCGATCCCACCTTCGATCATCAAGTCGACGATGAGCTTCAGCTCGTGCAAGCACTCGAAGTAGGCGATCTCCGGCTGGTAGCCGGCCTCAGTGAGCACCTCAAAGCCGTACATGACGAGTTGGCTCGCGCCGCCGCAGAGCACCGCCTGCTCACCGAACAGGTCGGTCTCGCACTCCTCGGTGAAGGTGGTCGTGATGCCGCCGGCGCGCAGACCGCCGATAGCCTTCGCGTAGGACCTCACCAGGTCCCAGGCCCCGCCGGAGGCGTCCTGCTCCACAGCCAACAGCACTGGCACCCCGCGGCCGTCGACGTACTCGCGTCGCACCAGGTGACCTGGACCCTTCGGCGCCACCATGATGACGTCGGCGTTCGGCTCGGGCTTGATGTAATCGAAGCGGATGTTGAAGCCGTGCCCGAACAGCAGCGCCGTCCCAGGCTTCAGGTTCGGCTTGATCTGGTCGGCGTACACGTGTCGCTGCACCTGATCCGGGGTGAGGATGACCACCACGTCGGCCTCGGCGACAGCCTCGGCGACCCCGAGCACCCGCAGGCCTTCAGCCTCGGCCTTCGGCCGAGACGCGCTGCCTTCAGCCAGGCCGACTCGGACGTCGACGCCCGAATCACGCAGGTTCAACGCGTGGGCGTGTCCTTGACTGCCGTATCCGATGACCGCCACCTTGCGGCCCTGCACGACGGACAGGTCAGCGTCCTCGTCATAGATCATTTGCGCCATTACGGGATCCTCTCTCGGCTTGCTCAGGCCAGCTGCTGCTTGCTCAGGTCAGGTACTGATGATGCGCAGCCGGCCGCCGCGCTGCCAACGTGCGGCAGAGCCACCCGAGCATGCGCAGCTTCCGGCCGGCGTTCGGCGTGTTCCTCACCGTGCCATCGGCCCCGGTGATCGCAGGTCGGGCCCGCTCTTAGTTCCGGACCGCTCGGTCGGTGATGCTGCGCGGCCCGCGGCCGATCGCGACCATGCCGGACTGGACCAGTTCTTTCACGCCGTACTGTTCCAGGTTCGCCAACAGCGCCTCGAGCTTGTCCACCGCCCCGGTCCCCTCGATGGTCACGGAATCCGGCGCAACATCTACGATGCGCGCGCGGAACAGGTTCGCGGTCTCCAGGATGTGCGAGCGGGTTGCCGCATCCGTTCGGACCTTGACCAGGATGAGCCGACGCTCGACCGCCACCTGCGCGTCGAGCTCGACGACCTTGAGCACTTCGACCAGCTTGTTCAGTTGCTTGGTGATCTGCTCGATCGGAGCGTCCTCGGCGTCCACGAGCACCGTCATCCGGCTGATCTCGGGGCGCTCGGTCTCACCCACCGCGAGCGAATTGATGTTGAACCCTCGCCGCGAGAACAGTCCCGCGATCCGCGCCAACACTCCGGGCTTGTTCTCCACCAACACCGAAAGGACGTGCTTGGACATGACTCACTCTCCACGAACACTCGGCATGACGGACCACGGATGAGCCTTGAGCGGACTCACGACTCCCCGCTCTCGCGGTCCCAGACGGGGGACATCCCGCGGGCATACATGATCTCGTCGTTGCTGACGCCGGCCGGCACCATCGGCCACACCATCGCGTCGCGGCAGACCACGAAGTCGATCACCACTGGCCGATCGTTCACGGCCAACGCAGCCTCGATGGTCGCGTCCACGTCGGCTTTGCGGTCACAGCGCATACCGACGCAACCGTAGGCATCGGCGAGCTTGACGAAGTCGGGGATGCGCCGCTGCTCGAAGCTGGTGTGCAGGTCGGTGTTGGAGTAGCGCTCGTTGTAAAACAGCGTCTGCCACTGCCGAACCATGCCCAGGCTGCTGTTGTCGATCACCGCGACCTTGATGGGGATCTCGTTGATGACGCAGGTGGCGAGCTCTTGATTGGTCATCTGGAAGCATCCGTCGCCATCGATCGCCCAGACCACCCGGTCCGGCTCGGCCACTTGGGCGCCCATCGCCGCCGGCACGGCGTACCCCATCGTGCCCAGTCCGCCGGAGTTGAGCCAGCTGTTCGGGCGCGAGTAGTTGACGAACTGGGCGGCCCACATCTGGTGCTGGCCGACACCTGCCACGTACGTCGCCTCGGGGCCGGTGAGCGCGCTGATCCGCTCGATCACGTACTGCGGTGCGACCAGACCGCTGTCCGGTTCGGTGTACCCCAGCGGGTAGGTCTGCTTCCAGCCGGTCACTTCCTGGCGCCAAGGCGCATAGTCGCCGACCGCATCCTGATCCTTCATCACGTTCAACAACTCGGTGATGACCTCGAGGCAGTCACCGACGATGGGAACGTCGGCCACCCTGTTCTTGCCGATCTCAGCCGGGTCGATGTCCGCATGGATCACCTTGGCCAGCGGTGCGAACGTCGAGAGTTTGCCGGTCACCCGGTCGTCGAATCGCGCACCGAGGGTGATCAGTAGGTCTGCTTTCTGCAGCCCGGTGACCGCGGCCACCGACCCGTGCATCCCGGGCATCCCCAGGTGCAGCGGATGGTCATCTGGCACCGCGCCGCGGGCCATCAACGTGGTCACCAGCGGGATTCCGGTGATATCGACCAGTTCGCGCAGCGCCTCGCTGGCCCGGGCTCGGATCACCCCACCGCCGATGTAGAAGATCGGTCGCCTGGCGGCTTTGATCAACCGCGCGGCCTCGCGGATCTGCTTGTTGTGCGGCTTGGTCACCGGGCGGTACCCGGGCAAGCTCATCTTGGGTGGCCAGACGAACGTCGTCTGGGCCTGCAGGGCATCTTTGGTGACGTCCACCAGCACCGGTCCGGGACGCCCGGAGGAGGCGATGTAGTAGGCCTCGGCGATCGCGCGAGGAATCTCTGCCGGGTCCTTGATCAAGTAATTGTGCTTGGTGATCGGCATGGTGATGCCTCGGGTGTCCGCTTCTTGAAAGGCATCGCTGCCGATCGACGCGGACGCAACCTGACCGGTGATCGCAACCATCGGCACCGAGTCCATCAAGGCGTCGGCCAGCGGGGTCACCAGGTTGGTGGCACCCGGTCCGGAGGTCACCATCACGGTGCCGACTTTGCCGGTCGCGGCCGCGTACCCCTGGGCGGCGTGCCCAGCACCCTGCTCGTGCCGGACCAGGATGTGCCGGATCTTCACCGAATCCATCAGCGGGTCGTACGCCGGCAGGATGGCGCCGCCGGGCAGGCCGAAGATGACCTCGCAGCCGACCTCCTCCAACGACCGGATCAGGCTCTGGGCGCCGGTAACGCTTTCCGCCTGCTCGCTACGTCCAGAGGCAGTCATCCGCTCGGCCAGGTCAGCGGGACTGGGCACGGCGGCTGCCGGCGTGGGGGGTAGCTCGGTCTTGTCCGTCACGGTCGTCTCCAGTTCACTGCGTTCCGCATTCATGCCCATCCATGCTTTCAGACGCTTTGAGGCGCTCCGTTCGGGCCGTGTCAGCCAGGTTGGCGGCATCGGCCCGCATCGGCGTGGTGGCGCCGTCGCCTAGAGCCCCGCCGGTCAATCGTCGGCCGCTGCTGACGTCCAGGACGAGAACCGGAACTCCTCAAACGAAAAAACCCCTCTTCCCGGATCCGGGTCGAAGGGTCGAGCGCGCAGCGATCAGCGCACGCGCTCAAGGATGTACGAGGAGCAAGGCCACGCAGAGAAGGTTCCCTGGTGACCTTGCCCCCCGTCAAATGTGGGCCTGGCAGGTCTCACATGGTGAGCCCTTGAAAGCAGCTCGGCAGATCCGGGTCATCCGGCGTAGGTGCCGAAGCTCCACGCATTGCCATCCGGGTCGGCCACGCTGAACCCGCGAGAGCCGTAGTCCTCCTCGCGCATCGGGCGCAAGAACGTGGCCTCCTGCGCCACCGCTTGTCCGTGGACGGTGTCGGGGTCCCCGGTGACGACGTACACGTTGCCCGAGCCTGGCGCGCGGGTGAAGGTGCCCTCACCCTGAGCTGCCGACGAGATCATGACCCGGCCACCCTCGGGCCAGAGCATTTCCGAGTGCATCACCTTCGTCGTATCGCCCTCACCACCGGTCTCGAAGTAGCAGTCTCCTTCGGTGAAACCGAGTTGGGTCAGCCAGCGTCGCAGCGCCAGCGGATCGGTTGAGGTCAGGCCGGGCCAAAGGTTGCGGTCTTCACGGGTGCCGCGTGGGGCGTGGTGTTGGCTCATGGACCCAGCTTCAGCGGCTCTTGGGTGTGCCGTCTTGAACGAACGCGAGATCGTCATCGGCCCACCACGTGGTCGGGGTGAGTCCGGCCAGCTCGCGCCACTCCCGGGTCAGGTGTGCCTGATCGGCGTACCCGCAACGGTTGGCCACGTCGGCAATGCGGCAACCGCGGCGACGCAACAACGCGTGCGACCGGTCGAACCGCGCGAGTCGAGCCACCGTCTTGGGAGTCAACCCGTATTCGGCGCGGAAGCGCTCCCCCAAATGACGAGTCGACCACCCGACCGCCTCGGCGATCGCTGTGATGGGGAGCGTGCCGCGGGACTGGACCACCAACCGCCAGGCGTGGCTGACCTCTGGAGCCGGATCTCGCCGTCCCGCGCTGAGCCCCGGCGTGGATCCCCCATCGAACCATCGCAAGAGACTGTGCTCGAGCCGTCGGTAGCGGGTTGGCCAGTCCGCCTCATCGGCAAGTGCCTCGCGCAACTCGCCAGCGCAAGGCCCCACAACGTCGCCAAGTTCGACGGCGGTACCTGCGAACTCAGCGACGGGTCGGCCGAACAACCGTCGCGCACCCGACGGGGTCAGCTCCAGCTGGATCCCTTCCTGGGCTCCGTTGTGGTGGATGTGCGCCGGACCGGCCCGCAGACCAGAGACGATGATGTCGTATCGCCGGGGTGTGGTTGATGTGGTGAGACCGGTAGGCCAGGACACGACCAGCCGGTCATCCAGGTCGATGACCAGCGTGATCGTCGTGGAGGGCATACCGATATGGGTGCCAGCTGGAAAACCGGCGTATCGGTACCCAACGATCCGGCGCAACACCCCGGTCAAGGCGGGATGAAGCGTGATGGCTTCCTGGTACATCGGTCACCACCCTTCGCACCGCCGGTGCGCCCGTCTCGGCTCAGTCGCAGACCGCTCCGCGTGAGGCGCTCCCCACCAGTCTGCGGTATTTGGCCAGGACCCCGCGGGTGAACTTCGGATCCGGAGCGCTCACCCCGGCGTCCCGGCGAGTGACCATTTCGCTCTCCTCGACAAGCAGATCCAAGGTGCCTTCGGCAACGTCGAGCCGGATCCGGTCGCCGTCGTGGACGTAGGCGATGGGACCGTTGTCGACCGCCTCGGGAGCAACGTGCCCGACGCACAGCCCGGTGGTCCCACCGGAGAACCGACCGTCGGTGAGCAGCAACGTGTCTTTGCCCAATCCTGCGCCCTTGATCGCGCCGGTGACCGCGAGCATCTCACGCATCCCCGGGCCGCCCTTTGGTCCTTCGTACCGGATGACGCACACATCGCCGGCGGACAGTGAACCGTCTTCGACGGCGTCCATCGCCGCCCGTTCACCGTCGAACACCCTGGCCGTGCCCTCAAAGACGGAGGAGTCGAACCCAGCCGACTTCACGACCGCGCCGTCGGGGCACAACGAACCGGACAGGATCGTGATGCCGCCGGTGGGGTGGATCGGCGCGCCCATCGCCCGCAGGACTTTGCCATCCGGATCCGGTGGCGCGATATCGGCCAGATTCTCGGCGACCGTCGAGCCGGTAACGGTCAGCGCGTCGCCGTGCAGCAGACCGGCGTCGAGCAGCGCCCGCATCACCACCGGCACCCCGCCGACGTGGTCGACGTCGGTCATCACGTGCTCGCCGAACGGTTTGACATCGGCCAGGTGCGGCACCTTGGCACCGATCCGCTTGAAGTCAGCCATGGACAGGTCGACGTCACACTCATGGGCGATGGCCAGCAGGTGCAGCACCGCGTTGGTGGAACCACCGAAGGCCATGAGCACGGCAATGGCGTTCTCGAACGCCGGCCTGGTCATGATGTCCCGCGCGGTGATTCCGTGACGGAGCATGTTCACCACCGCCTCACCCGACCTACGGGCGAACCCGTCCCGGCGCCGATCGGTTGCCGGCGGGGCCGCCGAACCGGGCAGCGACATCCCCATTGCCTCGGCGACCGAGGCCATCGTATTCGCCGTGTACATTCCGCCGCAGGCGCCTTCACCAGGGCAGATCGCCCGCTCGATGGCGTCCACGTCTTCTCGCGGCATCAGGCCCCGGCTGCAGGCCCCGACCGCCTCGAACGCGTCGATGATGGTCACTCGCTTCTCGGTGCCGTCGTGCAACGTGGCGATGCCCGGCAGGATCGACCCGGCGTACAGAAAGACAGCAGCCAGGTCGAGACGACCCGC
>CAJDWS010000051.1_pt1 | contig 21193 bp, 13 predicted proteins | sample 7391661 | NCBI WGS metagenome assembly CAJDWS01 (sample SAMEA7055725, study PRJEB34461) | soil metagenome | biome: terrestrial ecosystem; feature: Peninsula; material: soil | place: Antarctica | collected 2016 | reverse complement strand
ACCGCGATCCATCGAATCGTTGTGCAGGGCCAGCGGTGGGTGAAGTCGCCGCACTCGTTGCAGACCAGGTAGTGCGGGTCACCCGTGGGGTGGTGCAACTCGACGATGGCTCTGCGGGCTTGGATCGGGCCGGTCGCCTGCGCACCGGAGGTGTCGGCGCTGCCTCGCAACTCGTCCTCATCCAGCCGCATCCGCAGGAACGCGCGCAGATCAAACCCACGAGACAGCTCGCGTTCCTTCAGTTCGGAACGTTGGATCGCGGTCTTGGCGTGGTGGCAGGCCTGCCCGGTCAGCGTGTGCCCGCAAGGGGCAAGGGTGAGCTCGTCCAGCTCGGGTGCGCGGACCATTCGAGCGTGGCCGTCAGCGGTGGCATGCCGGACCCCGGGGTAATAATGCCACCCGGTCGCCTCCCTCTGGCATTGCGGACAGCAGTACTGGCGACTCATCGGACCTCCCACGACCTGGCGGCTTCGGCCCGACCCTAGCTGTTCGTCGTCCCTCGCGGGATCTGCGCCTACGCCCTGCCCGCATCGTCGTGCTCAGGCCCGAGCGAGCGACGGTACGCCGCCCGTACGGTCTCGATGGTGTCGGCCTCCTGCGCGCTCTTGTCGTCGCGGTAGCGGATGACGCGAGCGAACCGCAGCGCCAGCCCACCGTCGTACCGGGAGGACCGCTGCAGGCCGTCGTAAGCGATTTCGACCACCTGCTCGGGACGCACCCACACGACGTGCTGGTCCCGTCCAGTCTCCAGTTCCAGAAACCGCCTCGTCTGCCAGGCCAGCACCTCATCGGTCATCCCTTTGAACGTCTTGCCGAGCATCACGAACGATTCGGTGGCCGGGTCTTTGGCGCCCAGATGAATGTTGCTCAGCAGGCCACGGCGCCGGCCGCTGCCCCATTCCACGCCGAGCACGACCAGATCCAGGGTCTGCCGCGGTTTCACCTTGACCCACCCGGCCCCGCGACGTCCGGCGGCGTACGGCCGGTCCAGCGCCTTGACCACCACGCCCTCGTGACCAGCCTCGAGGATCTGCTCGAAGAAGGCGCCCGCCACGGCGGGGTCGTCGGTGACCACCCGCGGGACCATGTTGGTTGCGGGCACCATCGCCGCCAGCGCGGCGGACCGGACCTGCGCCGGCTCGTCCAACAGGTCGGCGCCGCCGACCTTGAGCACGTCGAAGATGTACGGCGTCAGCGGCACCTGCGTCCGCAAGATGTCCACGGCGCGGCTGCTCGCAGTGCGAGCCCCGGTGACTTGAAACGGCTGTGGCCGACCGTCCGGCCGGAGCGCGATGACCTCCCCATCGAAGACCGCCGCCCCAGATCCACCGACCATCGCCTCGGCCAGTTCCTTGGCCTCGACGGCGACCGGGCCACCACCAGGGGCGACAACGGTCATCGCCTGCGCCACGTCCGGGGCGCTGGCGGCGAGCATGGGCCGCGCCGGTCGACCGGTCTCCAGGCGGATCGCCGCGACCGCTGCCGCCGGATCCGGCCGGCACAGGGCGGCGGCGGCCACCGCGCCGCTGTGACCGGCCAACATGACTGCCCGGCGGATCAGGTCCTGCGGAAGCCCGCAGGCCAGCGCGATGGCGGCCACCAGCACTCCGTCCAAAGCGCCCTGGCGGGTCTGCCCAGTGATCAGGTCCGTCAGGTACCGCTGCTCATCGGCTGTCGCCGTCGCGAACAGCGACCTGATCGCCTCGATCCGCCGGGTCATCGACCCAGGGCCCTCGGCTGCGGCTACCGCGGCCAACGCGACGTCGACCGAGGCCACCTCGAGGCTGGCGTGGGCAGCCGGCTCAGGGAGTTGCCGCAACGACCCCCAGCCGACCCCAAGCCGGCGCTGGGGAAGGATGCCGGACAGGTACGCGGCGACCACCTCGACATCGCTGCCCGCAGCGGCCAGCGCATCAGCGAGAAGGGCCACCTTCTTGGTTCGGGATCGAGTCGCGGCGATGGTCCGAGAGGTCCCGACGACCGCGTCCAAGCGCATGGCCACAGCGTGCCATGCGCTTGGGACGGTCAGGTTGCCACGTCAGAACGGTCCTAGCCCCGCGGGCCAGCATCATCGTCACGGTCGTACCGGTCCGGCGAGCCATGCCACTGGGCTAATGGCACGACCGCTTGACGATCAGATGCCGCTGAGTCGGTTGGCGATCTTGCCCCATTTCATAGGCGCACCTTACCTTCGGACAAAGCTTCTCGTGTGACGCGACAGCGACGATCTGGAAGCCGCGCGCAATGCGTTACGTTCGCCGTGACCGCGCCACCCCGCCGCAGCCGAACGTGCACTACGACGGCCGGCGACTTCGAGCCCGACCCCCGCGACAAGGAAGAACATGCCCAAAGAGCACACGCCCGTCGACCTCGGCGCGCCGGACATCATCCCTGATGTCAAGGGCCCGAGCACGTCGACCTCCGAGTACCGCCGAGTAGCCATCGCCACCATGTTCGGGACGACGATCGAGTGGTACGACTACTTCATCTATGCGCTGACCGCCAGCATCGTCTTCGCCAACCTGTTCTTCAACGGACTGGGCGAGTGGAGCCAGCTGGCCGCCTTGTCCACCGTCGGCGTCGCCTTCTTCTTCCGCCCCCTCGGCGCGGTCGCCATGGGCCCGCTGGGTGACAAGCTCGGCCGCCGGTTCGTCCTGGTGTTCACCATGGTCGGCATGGGGGCGGCGACGGCCCTGGTCGGCCTTCTGCCGTCAACCCAGCAGATCGGCATCATGGCCCCGGTCCTGCTCATCTTCTTGCGCTGCATGCAGGGCTTCGCGGCCGGCGGGCAGTGGGGTGGCGCCGCGATGTTGGCCGTCGAGCACGCCCCGCACGGCAAGCGCGGCTGGATGGGCGCCTACCCGCAGATGGGCGTCCCCGGCGGGATGCTGCTGGCCACCGCCGTGTTGCTGATCATGACCAACTCGATGAGCAGCCAAGCCTTCCTCGACTGGGGGTGGCGGGTGCCCTTCCTGCTCTCCATCGTGCTGATCTTCGCGGGCGCCTGGGTCCGCAACAACGTCTCGGACAGCCCGGTCTTCCTCGAGCTCAAGGAGGCCAAAGAGCACGCGACCTCCCCGCTTCGTGAGCTCTTCCAGACCGACGGCAGGCGCGTCATCATCGGCGCCATGACCTTCATGGGCACCCAGGCACTGGGCTACATGCTGGTCGGTGGGTTCATCCTCGGGTATGCCAACAAGGTCGGCGGCTTCTCCGTCCCCAGCATCCTGCTGTGGACCGCTGCCGCGTCCGCCCTGTGGATCGTGTTCACCTTCCTGGCCGCAGCGTGGTCGGACCGAGTTGGTCGCACCTTCGTCTACAAGGTCGGCTACATCTCGATGGCGCTGCTGTGCTTCCCGATCTTCTGGTTGGTCATGCAAGGCGTTGAGCAGAACAACCTCACCCTGGTCGGCCTTGGCCTGCTGCTCATCGCGATCCCCGAGGGCATCACGTACGGTCCGCAGTCCGCGATGTTCGCCGAGCTGTTCCCGGCCCGGGTGCGGCTGACCGGCGTATCCATCGCCTACGCCTTGGGCGCGGTGCTCGGTGGCGCCTTTGCACCGACCATCGCCGAATATCTGCAGAAGACGTTCGGCACCGTTGTGGCGGTCGCGCCGTACCTGATCATCGTGGCTCTGATCAGCCTCGCTGCGGTATTCCTGGTCAAAGACCGTTCGCAGGAACCGCTTCACACCATGTCCGGGCGCTGACCCTGGCACACGGCCGCACGATCGCTTGACACGAAGGGCCCGGGTTTCCCCGGGCCCTTCGTGCTGTCGTCTACCCACTGGGGGTCGCCAGCCGGTTAGCTCACTTGAGCAACTGGCGAGCCATCACGATCCGCTGGATCTGGTTCGTACCTTCGTAGATCTGAGTGATCTTCGCATCGCGCATCATCCGCTCGACTGGGAAGTCCTGGGTGTACCCGGCGCCACCGAGCAACTGGACCGCGTCTGAGGTGACCTTCTCGGCCATGTCGGAGGCGAAGCATTTCGCGGCAGCACCAAAGAATGACAAGTCGTTGTCATTCCGTTCGGACTTGGCCGCTGCGACGTACACAAGCTGACGTGCGGCTTCGAGCTCCATCGCCATGTCGGCGAGCATGAACTGCACACCCTGGAACGCGGAGATCGACTTGCCGAACTGCTCGCGCTGCTGAACGTATTTCATCGCTGCGTCGAGTGCGCCCTGTGCGACCCCAACAGCCTGCGCACCGATCGTGATGCGCGTGTGGTCCAGGGTGGCAAGGGCAATTTTTAGGCCGTCGCCGACATTGCCTACAAGCCGATCGTTGGGGATACGGCAGTTGTTGAAGTGCAGCTCACGAGTGGGGCTGCCCCTGATACCCATCTTCTTTTCCTTGGCACCGAACGTGAACCCCTCGTCGGTGATCTCCACCACGAACGCGCTCACGTTGGCGCCTCGGCGACCGTCCGGATCGGTGACCGCGATCACCGTGTAGTACTGGGACTCCCCGGCATTGGTGATCCAGGCCTTGTGCCCATTGAGGACGAAATAGTCGCCGTCGGCAATCGCCAGGCAGGTCATCCCGGCCGTGTCCGAGCCCGCCTCGCGCTCGGACAGCCCGTACGCAAACATCGCCTCTCCGCGGGCCACCGGTGGCAGGTACTTGCGCTTGACCTCCTCGCTCGCGGCCAGCAGGATCGGGGCGGTCCCCAGCTTGTTGACTGACGGGATCAACGACGAAGACACGCACCCGCGGGCGATCTCCTCGATGACGATGCAGGTCGCCAGGGCGTCAGCGCCCGAGCCTTCATACTCTTCCGGGATGTGGGGAGCATGCAGGTCAACTTCCCGCATGGCGTCGTACGCCTCGTGCGGAAACCTCGCCTCATCATCAACGGCGGCCGCGTAAGGAGCGATCTTCTCATCGACCATCTTGCGCGTGACGTCGCGCAGCATCCGGTGCTCGTCGGAGATCTTAAACAGGTCGAAGTCGGCTCCGGAACCCATGGGCTCCCCTATCTCGTGTGATCTACGTGTGACTCGGTCGTGCCTCGTGAAGGGCGTGGCCTACCCCAAGGCGCCTACCCCAAGGCGACGGGTTCCAACGGAACGGCACGTCGGCAGGGGCTTCCACATCATTCTCGCGCACGCGTCGTGGCTGGACGCGGTTGTGCGCCGCCTCATTTCTACTGATGAGTAACCAGCCAACCTGACCGAGTCTGGCTTTCATCCCCACCCGAAGCGTCGTTGTCGGTCGTCCCGCCTACCATGACCGGCATGGACGACCGGCCCACCTGGTCGGCGGCTCCCACCAGGTCGGCGGGATCTGCCGCACCGTCCCCCCGACCTGCCGCGCGGCGGCGTCGCGATCGCGTCGATGCGGGGGTCGCCGAGCTGCGACGGGATTGGCCCGGTTGCAATCGCAGGCCTTCGTGCGATTCGAGTCCATGGCAGCCCGGCTGGTCGACGCGCAGGCTCCGGGGCTCGCCGGGCGAGTCCGAGCGTTGGCCGAAGTCACCGCCTCTGGGCCGGGATGGAACGATCGACTGCTGGCCGAGTTGGCCCAGCTCTATGCTCTGGCGACGGCTCATCAACAGCTCGACCTTCTGGACGCACCGTTGGCCGCCACGGTCCGCTCGCACATCGGGTATCCAACGGCGAAGGCATCGGTACTGAGCCTTTCCCCCGTGCCCGACGCCTGGTACGTGATCGGCCGTCACGACACGACGGAGGGGGTCGTTCGCCACCCGCGCCGGGCGCCTCGACGACACGCTGCGAGTCGGTACGACGGTCCTCGCAGACCTGCACTTCTACACTGCGTCGCTGCCGCTGCGCGCTCTGATTGGGACGTGGCACGGCGTACTCGGGGAATCCTTCGGGGAGTCGCCCGAGCAGGCGGGCCCGGCGCCGCCGGCACGACGACCACCAGCGATGAGCATCGCCCAGGCCCGCCGTTGCTGGTCGGCCTGCCTGGAACGAGACCCCTGGGTAGGCCGTACCGCGATGGTGCTCGCGGTGGCCCCTGCCCGCGGCCCCGAACCGTCGCAGCACGGTGCCGCGATGGCGCCGCAGCTCTGGCGGGACGCCGCCGGGGACGTGTTCCCCGAAACTGGCGGTACCTCGATTGAGCCCACCCGCGCGACAGGCGCCGATCCGCACGCCGCCGACCTTCGATGGGTCGCCCTGGCCATCGGCGGCGGCGAGCCGGTCACGCTGTGCGCCGAGGTGAGCGATCGCGGACTGACCCCGATGGCGGTCTGGGGCACCGAGGGCAGCATCGCGACCGCGCCGCAGGACCGGTCGTGAAGGCGTGGGTGGACCTGGTCGATGCGGCAACGATCGGCATCGACCCTGGCACTGCGCTGCCGGACGCACTCTGGGCGGCCGGCCCACCCCTGTCCCAGCCGCTGCGCAGTCTCGCGGATCGTCTCGAACGGAAGCCGGCCGCCGCGTTGGCGGCGTTGGCCGCGGCGGCCGTGCTGCACGCCGCTCACCGGGGCGGCCTCGGCCCAGGCGGTGCCCCGGTTGATCCTCAGCTGCCATGGAGGGCGTCGCCGTACCCGCCTGCGCCGGCACGCGAGGACCCGCCCACCAATGAGCTATCTCGGCGCGTTGCCGAACGGATCGTCCAGCTGCCCCCGGCGGTCGCCACCGAGCTGGCGAGCCAGGCCAGTCGAGCCGGGTTCGCTGTGCCCGCTGCCTGCCTGGCCGTCTGGCTGGCTGCCGCGAGCCAGGATGCGGACTTTGCGCAGGCCTGCTCGCCACTGCTCGGCGCGCGCGGCGTCTGGCTCGCCGAGATGAACCCGGCCTGGCGGACCGCGGCGATGGCGCCTGCCTCGGCACTGGGGGCTGCACTGGACGATCTCCCGTCGCCCTGCGGACCGGGAAGCCCGGCCCCGCCTGCACTTCGAGCGCGGTGGTTCCGCGCCGCGCGCTCGGCCGAACCCGCCGCGGCCCGCGAACGCCTGGCCGCACGGTGGACCGGCCTGACGCCACCGGTGCGGGCCGCGCTGCTCGAGCAGCTGCGTCAGGGCCTGGGGCCAGCCGATGAACCCTTCCTGAACGGCGCCTTGACCGATCGCAGCGGCCCGGTCCGCCAGGTCGCGGCGCGGCTGCTGTCGGCGCTGCCAGGTTCAGCGCACCAATCGGAGCTGGCGCGCCGGGTCGCGACGCTCATTGAGGTAGGCATCGCACCAGGGCGACTGCGCGTTCGCGCTCCCGCCGATGAACCCACAGATTTCACCCAACTCACCGATCTCGTGGCGCTGGCCCCATTGCAGACTTGGACGGCGCTGACCGCACTGACGCCGTCCCAACTCCTCACCGTGCAGGTTCGACCGCCAGAGGCAGCCCACGCGATCGCCCGGGGCTGGCAAGCGGCCACGCTGACCCAACGCGATCCGGTCTGGGCTGCGGCACTGCTGGCGATGTGCCCGATGACCGACCACCGCAAAGCGGCCGAGCTGATCAAGGTGCTCAGTGCCACCGGGGCGGACCCGATGACGACCGGTGTGGTGGATCGGTACGCCGGTCTGCCGACGAGCCGGCTTGCCGGACACTGCCTCGACGGCTGGCCGGCCGATGAGCTCGACTGCTGGCCGTGGCCCTGGCCGCGCTCCATCACCGACCACGCGTTCCGGCATCTTCAGGCCCGGATGCGCACGGGCCCACCGGACCCTGGCGATCACCGGGTGGCCCAGCTGACCGCGCTGCGTGCGGCACCGGACTCGCTGCGTCCTGCCCCGGACTGGCTGGCCGACCTGCTGGCCCTGACCCCCAGCCACTCCCGATGGCGACCAGTGCTCGTCGTCGCCGCCGACCTTGCCGCGCTGCGGCACAGTTTTGACCAGGAGCCACCGTGACTGACGCCGCCCCAAACCTCCCGCCGACTGGTCAGCTGCTGCGTCCGCACGCCGAGCAGCGGTACGCCGCCGAACTCGCTGCGCTCATCGACGCCGAACAGGTCGACGACACGACTCGGCGAAACCATCCGCGCCCGCCAAACTGGCAGATGTCGCCGTGGTCGGTGGTGACGTTCCTGCTGGGCGGAAGCCTGCCGGACGGGACCGTGATCACCCCGAAGTACGTCGGACCCCGCCGACTCGTCGAGGTCGCCGTCGCGACCCTGGCGACCGACCGGGCGTTGTTGTTGCTCGGCGTCCCCGGCACCGCGAAAACCTGGGTCTCTGAGCACCTTGCGGCGGCAGTCTCCGGCGATTCGACGCTGCTGGTCCAAGGCAGCGCAGGCACCCCCGAGGAGGCTGTTCGATACGGCTGGAACTACGCCAGGCTGCTCGCGGAAGGCCCGTCCCCGGCTGCTTTGGTGCCCTCGCCCGTGTTGACCGCCATGCGCACCGGCCGGATCGCCCGGATCGAGGAGCTGACGCGGATGCCAGCGGACGTGCAGGACGCGCTGATCACCACGTTGTCGGAGAAGACGCTGCCGATCCCGGAGCTCGGTGACCTGGCCCAGGCGGTCAGGGGGTTTTCGATCATCGCCACGGCGAATGACCGGGACCGCGGGGTCAACGAGATGTCCTCGGCGCTGCGCCGCCGATTCAACACCGTGGTGTTGCCGCTGCCGGCCACTGAGGAGGACGAGGTGGGCATCGTGGTCCGCCGCGTGGCCGACCTCGGAGCCTCGTTGGACCTGCCGCCCGTGCCAAGCGCCGTCGAAGAAATCCGCCGGGTGGTGCGGGTCTTTCGGGAGTTGCGCTCCGGGGTCACTGCCGACGGCCGGACTCGAGTGAAATCGCCGACAGCGACACTTTCGACAGCCGAGGCCATCTCGCTGGTGACCAGCGGGATCGCGCTGGCGGCACACTTCGGTGATGGGCAGCTGCGGGCCGATGACATCGCCGCCGGGTTGCTTGGGACGGTGTCCGCGACCGGGACGGCTGGGACGATTTGTACCGGGCTTGCCGTGACATCAGCGGGTGAGCAGGTGAACGGATGACCAGCCCGACCACCGAAGACCATAGAAGCGACAAGCGGCAGGTCAGCGTCTTGGGGATCCGCCACTTCGGACCCGGGTCGGCGCGGGCGACTCTGGCGGCCCTGGAGGCGTTGCACCCTGACACGGTGCTGGTCGAGGGTCCCGCGGACGCCGACGGCATCGTGCATTGGGCAGGCGCACCGGGGATGGTGCCGCCAGTCGCGCTGCTCGGGTATGAGGTCGCCAACCCCGGGAACGCCAGTTTCTGGCCGATGGCCGCGTTCTGTGCCGAGTGGCAGGCGATCTGCTGGGCGCTGAACCATCGGGTGCCCGTCCGATTCATTGACCTGCCGAGCGCGGTGACCCTGGCCGACCGCCGAGGACGGCCCCTGCCGGACGACGACGCCAAGCATGCGGTCGACGATCCCCGTCCGGACCCACTGGCACAACTGGCCGCGGCGGCGGGATTCGATGACACCGACAGTTGGTGGGACCATCTCATCGAATCGCGCGCCGACACGGGTGACCATGAATCCCACCCCATGGCCGCTTTCGATGAACTCAGCACGACGATCGCCCAGCTTCGCGTCCTGACCGGACCCGACCCCGACCCGTTACGCGCCCACTACGAGGCCCGGCGGGAGGCGCATATGCGCACCGTGCTGCGCGCCGTCCTGAAGGCCGGCGCCCGACGCGTCGTCGTCGTGTGTGGGGCCTGGCATGCCCCGGCATTGACCACACCGCTGCCCCCGGCGACCGCGGACGCCGCGTTGCTGCGCCGATTGCCCAAGCTCCGCACACAGGTCGCTTGGGTGCCCTGGTCACACGAACGGCTCTGCGCCGCCGGCGGGTACGGCGCGGGCGTCGCCTCCCCCGGCTGGTACCACCACCTGTTCACCGCCCCCGACCACGTCACGCAGCGTTGGTTGACCAGGGTCGCCGGCGTCCTGCGGACCCGGGACCTGCCGGTCTCCCCGGCCTCGGTCATCGAAGCCTGCCGGTTGGCGAGCACGCTGGCAGACCTGCGCAGGCGCCCATCGGTCGGGCTCGCCGAGGTGCAGCAGGCCACCGTCGCCGTCCTCTGCGGCGGCGACGCGACGCTCGCCTCCTACGTCACCCGCGACGCGGTGATCGGCCACGCGCTGGGGTCGGTCCCTGAGCAGGCTCCCAACCCACCGTTGGAAACCGACCTGCTCGCCACCGCTCGGCGGCTGCGGCTGCGGCGCGAACCGGCGACCCGCGAGTTGGTCCTGGATCTGCGCGGGGACACCGACCTGGGACGCTCCCACCTGCTGCACCGACTGGACGTCCTAGGCATTGCCTGGGGCGTCCGCCGGGCGACGACCGGGATTGGCACGTTCAAGGAGGGTTGGGCACTGCGCTGGCACCCCGAGCTGTCCGTCGACGTCGTCGTCGCCGCGACGTACGGGCCGACCGTCGCGGACGCCGCCGCCGCCTTGTTGACCAGGGCAGCCCAGGAGGCGACCACATTGGCGCAGGTCACCACCGCCTTGGAACGGGCCCTGCTGACCGACCTGCCCCAGACGGTCCCGGCGATCCTGCAGCGGCTCTCCGACCGCGCCGCCGCCGAACAGGATGTCCTCGCCCTCCTGTCCGCGATCCCGGCGCTGGCCAGAGCGCTTCGGTACGGCGACGTCCGCGGTACCGATACCGGGGCGCTGCGGGCGTCGGCCGCCTCGTTGCTGGACCGGGCCCTGGCCGGCCTGCCGCCCGCGGTCAGCGGCATCAACACTGACGTCGCCAACGAGTTCCGTGACCACCTGGACCGCGTCCACGAGGCCACCGCCCTGATCGGCGCAGAGACCCGGGCGCGCTGGCTGGACCGGCTGGACATCGTCGCGCATGGCAGGCACGCCCATCCGCTGCTCGCCGGGCGCGCTGTGCGGATCCTGCACGGCGTCGGACGCTTGGACTCGGCGGGCGCCGCGACGGCGCTGCACGCCGCGCTGTCAGTGGGCACCCCGGCACTCGACCAGGCCGCCTGGGTGGAGGGATTCCTGGCCCGCGAAGGCCTGCTTCTGGCCCATGACCGGACCTTGCTGGCTCTCCTGGACGACTGGGTGCTGGGCCTGTCCGAACAAGACTTCAGGCAGGCCCTGCCGCTGCTGCGCCGCACGTTCGGCGGGTACGCCGCACCCGAACGCCGAGCGGTCGGTGACCACGTGCGTCGGCTCCACCGGCCTGCTGACGCAGCGCAATCCAACAAGCCCGTGGGCGGGTTCGACGAAGGGTTCGATCCCACGCTGGCGGCAGGCCCGGTCGCCACGATCGCGTTGGTCCTAGGGCTTGACCAGAGACTCAGGCAGCGGCCGTGACGTTGCAGCGTGGCGATTCACAGGGTCACCGTGGCGATCCGGAGGGCGAACGCCGGTGGCGACTGCTGCTCGGCGCGGACGGCCAGAGCGGGACCGGCCTATCCGAGGACGACCAGCGGATCGATGCAGCCTTGGCCGCCCTGTACGACGCCCCCGATCCAGCCCAGACGGGCAACCGCGACCAACGCGGCGCGGGCCTGGGTGCCCCTGCGCCGGCAGTGACCCGTTGGCTCGGTGACATTCGCCGCTATTTCCCAAGCACCGTCGTCCAGGTCATCCAACGCGACGCCGTCGAACGCCTCGACCTGATCGCGCTCCTGCGCGAACCCGAACTGCTGTCCTCCTTGGAGCCTGACGTCCACCTGGTCGCCACCCTGATCGGGCTCGCCAAGGTGCTCCCCGAGACCGTTCGGCTGACGGCCCGTGAGGTGGTGGCCACCGTGGTCGCCGACGTCGAACGGCGGATCGCGCAGCGGACCCGCTCGGCAGTCGCCGGAGCCCTGGCCCGCGCTACCCGCCGGCACAATCCTCCGCTGCGAGACGTTGACTGGAACCGCACCATCGGCGCGAACCTGCGGCACTACCTACCTGAGCAGCGCACCGTCGTACCAGAACGGTTGATCGGATACGCACGGCGGGAACGCAGCGTGCAGCGGGAGGTCATCGTGGCCATCGACCAGTCCGCCTCGATGGCGTCGTCAGTGGTGTATGCGTCGATCTACGGCGCGGTGCTGGCCTCGATCCGCGCACTGCGCACGTCCGTCGTGGCGTTCAGCACCGAGGTCACCGACCTGACGGACCTGCTCACCGACCCGGTCGAGCTCCTGTTCGGGACCCAACTCGGCGGGGGCACCGACATCAACCGGGGGCTGGCCTACTGCCAAGCACTGATCACCCGCCCCGCCGACACCCTCCTGGTGCTGATCACGGACTTGTTCGAGGGGCCGGGTAAGGCGGAGTTGGTGACCCGGTTCCGCCGACTGCGTGCCGACGGGGTCACCGTGGTCGTGTTGCTCACGCTCTCGGACGAGGGCGCGCCGGCCTACGACCGTGAGCTCGCGGGGATCGTCGCCGCACTGGGAATTCCGGTCTTCGGCTGCACCCCAGACGCCTTCCCCGAACTCCTCGCTGTCGCACTGGCCAGAGGCGACGTCACTGATTGGGCGCACCGTCAGCGGGCCGACGGCTGACCCGATGCGAGCTCCCCATTGGGCGTGAGGTGAGAACCGTCCGTCGCGGCGTATCCGCGTTCGGCGAACGCTGCCCCATGCCGCCTTGACGCTCAGCGCCCTCTTCCCCGGACGATCGACCTGGACAAGAGGAGAATTCGTGCAACGTACATCGTTCCCACTGCCCGTCACTCACCCGAAGCGGCGCCGTCAAAGCGTCACCACTCGCGTAGCCACGATCACATTGGCCGGCCTGCTGCCATTGACGCTGTCGTCGGCACCCGCCACGGCAACATCCGCAACACTGCTGTCTGCTCCCGCCGGACCCACCCAGTCCGTCGGTGCGCCAGCCCTACCAGCCCTGCGAGCCGTGTCAACCATGCCAGCCATGCGGCCGGCACTGCACAGGACCGATCTGGCCTGGGTGCGCTGCCCGAAAGGGGCGGGCGCCATCGGCGTCTCCCCCAAGATCGCTCGCCAACTGCGCAACCTGATCAAGCAAGGCCTGCGCCAGGGCGTGCCGATCTGCGGCCACGGATGGCGCAGCCATCACCATCAAGTGCGACTGCGCGTCCAGCATTGCGGGTCCAGCACGAAGGCCGTGTATCGGTGGCCACCCCGTTGGTGCACGCCGCCGACCGCCCGGCCGGGTCGTTCGATGCACGAGAGGGGCCTGGCGGTGGACTTTCGCCCGTTGCGGGGAGTGAGCCGATCCGCGATGTACCGCTGGTTGCGCCATCACGCACCCCGTCATGGCCTCCATCAGCTGCCCAGTGAAAAGTGGCATTACAGTCTCACCGGCGGCTGACAGCGGCGCGGGCCGGTCGATGCGCAGACGCGACCCGCCGGTAGCGTGGGCCTGGACGACGTGGACGACACGTCGAGAGGGAGCTGCACCGCATGAAACACCACGAGTCACTGGCGGTGGCCCTGGACCGCGCGGCGCAGCGGCTCGAGGCGGCCGCCGCGGTGGCCGCCTCGGCGCACACCGCGTTCGCCCTGCTCTGCCAGCAGGACCAGGCGGACATCGAGGAGCACGCCGTCGTCGCCGACCAGGTGCTCAGCCGTCGGGTCGAGGTCGGCCTGTACGGCGTGGGCCAGCTCGTGCAACACCTCACTGAGGAGGCTCATCAGGCGCAGCAGCGGTACCCCACCGTCGATGCCGACGGCGATCGGCTGCTCCCGAGCCCACTGAGCGACGATCCCAAGGTGCTGCACCGCTGGTGGCAAGACTTGGCTGAGGCAGACCGAAAGGTGTTCACCGAAACCCAGACCAAGTGGGTCGGGGGCGCCGACGGGCTGCCGGTGTCAGCGCGACACGCCGCGAACGTCATCTTGCTGGAGGCCGAGATATCTCGCCGCGCTCACCTGCTTGGACTGGAGGAGCGGATCCTCGACGAGGCAGGCCTGCAGGAGCAACAGGATCTGCGCGGTCTGTTGAAGCTGCGCGCGCTGATTCAAGACGACCCGCACGCCGACGGCCTGCAAAACATCTCAACGCCACGACCGCAGCGCCATCTGTACCTGCTCGACGCCGACAGCCACCCCCTGAAAGCGGCGATTGTCCTTGGCAACGTGGAGATCGCCGAGATCGTCGTACTGCACGTGCCTGGCGCCACCTCGACGGTCGACCTGCGACTTTTTCGCGAGGCCACCTGGATGTCGAACCTGCGTGCCGAGATCGGTCGCTTGCTCGGTGGCCAGGACAAGGTCGCCATCGTCGATTGGATCGGCTATCAGGCGCCGTTCGACATCGCCTCGCGCCGCCACTTAGGCGACAGTCGGATGTCGGTGCTCGTCCCCGGTGAGGCGACCGACGACAAGTACGCCCGCGGCGCGGCGCCCAAGCTGGCGCAGTGTGCCGAGGGGCTGCGGGCACTCGTCGGTGGAACGGTCCGCCTGGTTGCCTCCGGACACTCCTACGGCGCCTCGGTGATGGGCCTGGCGCTCCAGCAGACCTCGGTGTTCGACGTGGCCATGGTGACCGGGTGCCCAGGCATGTTCGCTTCCGACATCAGTCAGTTCAAGCTGCCGCAGCACGCCCTGTACGCTGCGATCGCCCCGGGCGACATCGTCGGCATGCTGAATCTCTTCGGGGTGCACGTGGCCCAGATCCACGGCATCCAACTGCTCAACCCGCTGCCCCGGGCAACGTCGTACCCGGACGGCTCGCGCACGCTGCTGCTGCCGCCAGTCGGGCACGAGTCGTATTACAACCCGAATACCGCCAGCCTGCACTCGCTGGCCGCAGTGGCCGTCGGGGACCTCGACCGGATCAAGACCATGGGGCGATTCACCTCGATCCGAGGCGTCGGCGGGGTGGTGCCGGGAGTCGGCCTCGGCGGCGGCGGCGGCTCCAACGATTGATTCCGAGCGACCCACTCCGGTCGCGTGACACACGTCACATCAAAATGATGTACGTGCTGGCGGGTCTTGCGCTCCTTCCTTACGACACACCAGCGACGGATCCACCGGGCCGGAACCAATCCCTCGGTGCGTTCAGTCCGAAGCACACGGTAGGGCCTCCGGCACGCCGCGAGCGGCGAAGAGAGCCGACTCCGGCAGCGCTGGAGCACGGGGGGCCGGTTCGACGAATAGGGGCGTCGAACCGGACCGGGGGGAGATGAAGCGGTGCCGCCTGGAAACGCGAGGGCCAGGCGGCGCCGCTTCCTCGTTTCGAGGGATGCCTGGACGGGTACTGAAGCCCTGGTCGTAGCCCCAAGAGGCGGTCCCCCGTCGAGCGGCAGCCGCGCGGGGTCGCGTTCGTTCAAGCCAGCCGGGAATGTGACCGGCTAGCGTCTCGCGTTGAGCGATCGACACCACCCCAGGGAGCCGCGCGATGAACGACACGCCCGAGCACGAGCCGGCCGGCAAACAGGAACCGACCGCATGGCAGTTACTGGCACCATTGGCCGACCTGGTCACGCCGATGGCGGTGCGGGTGGCCGCCACCTTGGGCTTGGCTGACCTGATGGCCCAAAGACCTCTGTCCCCCGATGAAATGGCCAGACGCTCAGGGACCGACCCGGATGCTCTCGACCGGCTGCTGCGGCACCTGGTCAACCATGGTGTCTTCACCGAGCCGACGCCGGGCGTCTTCGCGCTCAACGACCTCGCCACCTTGCTGTGCTCCGATCACCCCTCTGGGATGCGTGTTCAACTGGATCTGGACGGCTTCGGCGGGCAGATGGATCTGGCATTCACCGGGTTGCTGCACACCGTGCGCACCGGACGGCCCGCCTGGGAAGAAGTTTTCGGCGCGCCGTTCTGGGACTATCTGGCTGCCGACCCGGTGATGGGTGCTTCTTTCGACGCGACGATGACCGCCGGCGCGGAATACGTTGCCGACGACGCCCAGGGCTACGACTGGTCCACGGTCGCCCACGTCGTGGACGTCGGTGGCGGCGCCGGGGCGCTGCTGATGGCCATCCTGCAAGCACATCCCGAGGTGCACGCGACGCTGGTCGACCTGCCCGACACCGTCGAGCGCGCCCGGGAGCAGTTGAGCCAGCGGGGACTGTCCGATCGCTGCACCTTCGTCGGGCAAGACTTCTTCGACGCACTGCCCGGCGGCGGCGACGTGTACGTGCTCAATAGTGTGCTGCACGACTGGGGCGAGCAGGAGGCGACCTCGATCCTGCGACGATGCGCCGAAGCGGCTGCCGACACCGGTCGGATCGTCATCATCGAGGAAACCGGAGCCGGGGAAGACCGAGGTTCAGAGTTCGCCGAGATGGACCTGCGCATGCTGGTGCTGTGCGGCGGCCGGGAACGCAGCATCGACGGCTACACCGCCATCGCGTCCGCCGCGGGCCTCGAGGTCGTCCGCACGCACACGACTCGGCTGGGTCAGGCCGTCATCGAATGCGTTTCCAGCGCCTGCGGAGGATCGGTGCCGGAGTGAGCGCCGTCATCGCCCCTGGCTTAGGTCGGCCGCGTCATCTCCACCGGGACGACCCAGGCGTCGAAGTCCTGGTCGGTGACCTTTCCGGAGGCCAGTGCCGCCTCCCGCAGCGTGGACCCTTCCCGGTGGGCTCGCTTCGCGATCGCCGCCGCCGCGTCGTACCCGATGTGCCGGTTCAAGGCGGTGACCAGCATGAGATTGCTGGCCAGTTGCTCGGCGATCCGCGCCCGGTCCGGCTCGATCCCGGCGGCACAGTGCACCGTGAACGACCGGCACGAGTCCGCCAGCAGCCGGATGCTCTCCAGCACCGCGTGCGCCATCACCGGCTTGTAGACATTGAGTTCGAAGTTGCCTTGACTTCCAGCGAACCCGACCGTCACGTCGTTGCCGAAGACTCGCGTGGCCACCATGGTCAGCGCCTCGCACTGGGTGGGATTCACCTTGCCCGGCATGATCGAAGACCCGGGCTCGTTCTCGGGGATGATCAGCTCACCGATCCCGTTGCGCGGTCCAGAGGCGAGCCAGCGGACGTCGTTCCCGATCTTCATCAGCGCGCCGGCCAACGTGCGCAGGGCGCTCGACAAGGCCACCAGTCCGTCATGGGCGGCCAGCGCAGCGAACAGGTTGGGCGCCTGAACGAACGACAGGCCGGTCTGCTCGGCGATCCGGTCGGCGACGAGCGCACCGAAGCGCGGGTGTGCGTTGAGCCCGGTCCCGACAGCGGTGCCACCGATGGCGAGTTCGAGCACCCCCTCCTCGGCCCGGCGTACGCCGCCCAACGCGGCGTCGATCTGGGCCACCCAGCCGCCGATCTCCTGGCCCAGCGTGACCGGGGTGGCGTCCTGCAAATGGGTCCGGCCGACCTTGACCACGTCCGCGTACGCCGCCGCCTTGGTGGCCAGCACGTCTCGCAGGCCCTGCACCGCGCGATACAGCCGCTCATGCAACTCCAGGGCGACCGCGACGTACATCGCGGTGGGGAAGGTGTCGTTGCTCGACTGGCCACGGTTGACGTGGTCGTTGGGGTGGATCGGGTCCTTCCCACCGAGGATGCCCCCAAGCATTTCGATGGCCCGGTTGGCAATGACCTCGTTCGCGTTCATGTTGCTCTGGGTGCCGCTGCCGGTCTGGAACACCACCAGTGGGAAGTGGTCGTCCAGCGCTCCGGCGATCACCTCATCGGCGGCCGCGACCACGGCTTGAACGTGGGATTGATTGAGTGTGCTCAGTTCGCCGAGTTCGGCGTTCGCGAGCGCGGCGGCCTTCTTGAGGATTCCGAGCGCGCGGATGATTGGCCGGCCCCAGACGAACGTGTCCCGGCCGATGTCGAAATGCTCGATGCTCCGTTGGGTCTGCGCGCCCCAATACCGGTCCGCGGGCACCTGCACGGTGCCCATGGTGTCCTGTTCCTGCCGGGTCGTGGCGCTGCCTGCTTCGTCGGTGGTCATACCCAACGCTGACACGGTTGGCACGACTTGTGCGAGCCCAAGGGACGACATGACCCGCCCACCGGCGTACCGGCGGACGGGCCTGATCACAGTTTCAGACGTGCCGGCGGGAGGTGATCACCCGGAACCGGTTCGATACGAACGCCGCGTCGGTGTACGCCGCGTTGGCCGCGGGGTTCGCCCCGGTGCCGTGGTAGTCGCTGAACGCCGCGGTCTGATTGACGAAAATCGAGCCCATCAGGTTTTCCGACAGCGCCACACCAGCATCGCCGCACGCCTCGCGGGCCTTGATCAGTACGTCCTCGTCCGTGGAGTAGATCGCCATCGTCATCGCGCCGTGCGCCTTGATGGTGTCCCGCATCCGGTTCAGTGAGTCGTCAGTGTCCTTGGTCGCGATCAGGAACGCCACTGGGCCAAAGAACTCCCGGGTATAGCCCTGCTCGTTGCTGGCGTCGAGCTTGATCAAGCCAGGCGTCCGGACCACCGCGTCGGGGAACTTCGGGTGCACGACCTTGCGGTTGTCCAGCACGACTTCGCCGCCGACCTCGGCTGCCACCGCGGCCAGGTCGTTGGCGCGGGCCTTGACGTCGTCGTTCACGCAGGCGCCGAGGACCTCGACGGCCTTCGCGTCGTCGCCGTTGAACTTCTCGATCGCCTTGGCCACTGCACCGGCGACCTCGTCGAAGGACAAGTGGCCATCGGGGGTCTGGATGCCGCTTGAGGGAATGTAGACGTTCTGCGGCGCGGTGCACATCTGGCCGGCGTACAGGCTGAACGAGAACGCCAGGTTGCCGGTCATCCCGCGCAGGCTGTCGGTCGAGTCGATCACGATCGAGTTGAGCCCTGCTTTTTCGGTGTAGACGAGCTTGCCGGCCGCACCGGCCTCCCGCTCCAACCAGGAGCCGAACCCTGGGCCACCGGTGTAGTCGATGATGGCTACCTCCGGGCGCAGTGCCAACACCTTGGCTAGGCCCTCACCGTCCCGCTCTGGGGCCAGCAAGACCAGGTTCGGATCGAACCCCGCCTCTAAGAGCACATCCCGCATGATCTCGACGCTGATTGCCAACGGCAAGATGGCCCGCGGGTGCGCCTTGATGACGACCGGGTTACCGCAGGCCAGGCTGGCGAAGATACCCGGGTAGGCGTTCCAGGTCGGGAACGTGTTGCAGCCGATCACCAGCGCGACACCGCGCGGCACAATCTTGTAGTCCTTCTGCATCCGAACGGGCTCGCCCTTGGCCGGCTTCTCCCAGACAACGCTCTGCGGGATGCGCTCCTGCTCGACCAGCGCGGCGACGACCGCCTCCAACGCCCGGTCCTGGGCGTGCGGGCCGCCGGCCTGGAACGACATCACGAACGGCTGGCCGGACGTGTGCATCACCGCGTTGGCGATCTCGAAGGACCGCTTGTTGATCTGATCCACCATCTGGGTACACACGGCCGCGCGCACCTGCGCGCCGGCGTCCCGCCAAGCGGGCATCGCGGCCGTGGCGGCGGCCAGCGCCGCGTCCAGGTCGAGGTGGGGATACGACACGCCAAGCTTCGGCCCGTACGGGGAGATCTCGCTGGACTCGACCATGCCGTCGCTGGGTTGACTGGCAAGCCCTTGGTACGGCGTGTCCAGGTGCGCCTGATACGCGGCGAGGCCGTCCGCGGCGGCGGTCTCGCCGTAGATCCTCGGCGAAGGTGACTCCGGGTAGGCCGAGTAGTAGGAGCGAGCAGCGAGCGCAGCCTTGGCCTGCTCGAGCGTCTCCCGGTGGGCATCGACAAGGGGGTGCTGGGCAGTGGTAGTCACCCTCTTAGGTTACCCTCCACGAGAGCGCGCAGTCTTACAGAGGGCCACTCAGTCTGCGACCATGTGCAACATGAACACGGATGAAAACAGCCTGGGCGCCGTTGGGGTCGTCGGAGCCGGAGCGATGGGTTCGGGGATCGCGCAGGTTGCCGCACAGGCCGGTCATCAGGTGTACCTGGTCGATGCGATCGAGGGGGCCGCGCAGCAGGCCACGGGGCGGTTGACCAGCACGTTGGCCAAGCTCGCTGAGAAGGGCAAGCTGAGCCGGGCGGATGCGGAGGCGACCGCCGGGCGAATCCACGCCGTCGCCCAAGTGCAGGATTTGCCGCCGTGCACGCTGGTGATCGAGGCGATCCGCGAGGTGCTCGCGGACAAGCTCGCGTTGTTCACCGCATTGGCACAACACCAACCAACCGGCACGATCCTGGCCACGAATACCTCCAGCCTGGACATCACCGAGATTGCCGAGCCGGTCACCGACCCCGGACGTGTCGTCGGCCTGCACTTCTTCAACCCGGCCGCGGTGATGAAACTCGTCGAGGTCATCGCTGCCGAAAAGTCCGATCCGGCAGTGCTGGATCGGGTCGCCGAACTGGCCCGGACCTGGGGCAAGACGCCAGTGCGCTGCACGTCCACGCCGGGGTTCATCGTGAACCGAGTCGCCCGCCCGTTTTACGGCGAGGCCCAGCGACTGGTCGAAGGCGGGCACTGTGACGCAGCCACCGCCGATTGGGCCCTGCGACACCTGGCCGGATTCCGGATGGGGCCCATGGAGCTGACCGACCTGATCGGACACGACGTGAACTACGCCGTCGGAGAGAGCGTTTGGAAGCAGACCGGCAAGGACCCGCGCTACGAACCAACGCTGATCCAACGCACTATGGTGCAGGCCGGGGACTTGGGCCGAAAGAGCGGTCGGGGCTTCTTCACGTACGACGCTGACGGCAAGCCCACCGACGCCGAGGCCGACGAAGCGCTGGCCCGACGACTGGTCGGCGGACCGATCGAGACCGACCCGGATGTCGACATCGCCATGCAGTTCGGCACCAACTACCCACGCGGCCCGATTCAGTGGGGCCGCGAGATCGGGTTCAAGCGGGTCGACACATGGCTGCGCACCCTCGACGCGGCCTACCCGGGGGGTCGGTACCGGCCGAGCCCGGCCCTGCTCGACGGCACCATCAGTTGACGCCAGCCGGCATGAGCTGACCTGACCGATCACGACAGAGAGCACCGATCGATGCGCGCAACCACCCCAGAGGACGTCCCCGAAGGACGACATACCTTCCACCCGCTGGTGCCCGAGGAACTCGATTTCGTCAAGAAGATGTGGTTCGACGATCAGGCCTCCCGGGCGCTGGGCATGGAGGTGCTCACCCTGGGCCTCGAAGACGGTCTGGGCCGCGCCAGGCTTCGGATGCCGGTCAGCGACCTCATGGTCAACGGTCACGACACGTGCCACGGGGGCTACATCTTCACCTTCTGTGACAGCGCGTTCGCGATGGCGTGCAACGCCAAGGGTTCGATCACCCTGGCCGCAGGTTGCGACATCAACTACATCGCGCCGGCCCGACTCGGCGATCTCTTGATCGCCGACGCCATCGAACGAACCCAGTACGGCCGGAACGGGATCACCGAC
>CAJDWS010000053.1_pt1 | contig 21205 bp, 18 predicted proteins | sample 7391661 | NCBI WGS metagenome assembly CAJDWS01 (sample SAMEA7055725, study PRJEB34461) | soil metagenome | biome: terrestrial ecosystem; feature: Peninsula; material: soil | place: Antarctica | collected 2016 | reverse complement strand
ATGATGCGGCACACCCTGGCGACCTTGGGCCAAAAGGTGCAGGCGACCCGGATGGTCCGGGACTACACCGAGGCCCTCTACACGCCTGCCGCGCGGGCGGGCTGGGCGGGTGCAGCGCAGGAATTCCGGCTGGCCAAAGATCTGGCGGCTTACCGCGGGCGGATCGCGCAGCACTGGGGTCAGGTCCGGATCGAGCATGCCGAGGCGATCGACATGTCGGACACACCCCAGGTCGGCGACCGGTTGCACGTGCAGGCCATTGTTCGGCTCGGCTCCTTGGCCCCCCACGAGGTGTCGGTGCAGTTGGTGTACGGGCGGGCTTCGGAGGCCGACGTGCTCTCCGACATCGAGATGGTCGAGCTTGACTACGCCGCGCTGGACGGCGAGCGGCACCAGTTCCAGGGGTCAGCCGAAATGGGGCGGACCGGCTCGTTCGGGTGGACGGTGCGGGTGCTGCCAAAGCACCCTGGCTTGGCCGCACCGGCCGAGATGGGGCTGGTGGTCAACCCCTAAGGGGCCTGCGCTGGGCGCCCTGCGCGGGTGGCCACCTTCGTGCGGGCTCTTTTGGGGCGGGCACGTCGTGGATCGTCAAGGGCGAGCGGCGACCACGAGGTAGACCTGTATGGAGATGGCCGGCACAACGATCGTGGAACCGGGGGCTACCGGGCGCCCCGCCGGCTTCGGGCGAGCCCACGAGGAGTCCCACAGCAGCGAGAACGCCTGGGACTCCTCGTCCAAGGGGGGCAGCGACACTTGCTCGGAATCGTGCTTGCCCTGGAACACCAGAAGCAGTGAGTGGGCAGCCAAGTCCTCCCCGACGAGCAGCATCTGCAGCACCCGGCATCGTGGGTCCTCCCACGACACGCTGGTCATCGGCTCGCCGTACCGACCGAACCAGAACACATCGGCCAACCCGTCGCCCGGGCGCGGATGGGAGGTGAAGAAGGTGAACTGACGCAGCACCCCGTAGGACCGCCGCAGCCTGGTCAGATGGGCGGTGGTCTCGGCGAGGTCGTCCTGCCAGGAAGCCAGGTCCCAGTCCAGCCACGACAGTTCGTTGTCCTGGCAGTACGCGTTGTTGTTGCCCAGCTGAGTGCGACCGAACTCGTCCCCGGCACACATCATCGGCATTCCCGTCGACAGCAGCGTGGTCGCCAACAGGTTGCGGATCGTCCGGCGGCGCAGCAGGTTGACGCCCTCATCCTGGGTGGGGCCCTCGACGCCGTGGTTCCACGACCGGTTGTCGTTGCTGCCGTCCCGGTTGTACTCGCCGTTCGCCAGGTTGGACTTGGTGTTGTACATGGTCGCGTCGGACAGCGTGAACCCGTCGTGGGACGCCACGTAGTTGACCGAGGACATGGTGCCCCGGTCCAGGTGTCCGAACAGGTCCTGTGAGCCGGTGATGCGCGTGGCCAACTCGCGCACGCCATGGCCCTGGTGCGGCTGCGCTGCCACGTCCGGTAGCCAAAACGTCCGCACCGCGTCGCGGAATCGGTCGTTCCACTCGCTGAACGGCGGGGGGAACTGCCCGGTGCGCCAGCCGTGGACGCCGATGTCCCAGGGTTCGGCGATGAGCTTGACCCGGGAGAGAATCGGGTCGGTCTGCAGTGCCACGTGGAAAGGATGGCCCGGATCGAAGTCATGGTATTTGCCGCGGGCTAGCGCGGGCGCCAGGTCGAAGCGAAACCCGTCGACGTGATACTCGCTCACCCAGTACCGCAGCGAATCCAGGACCATCTGGCACACTCGCGGCTCTCGCATGTCGATGGTGTTGCCGCAGCCGGTGACGTCGATGTCGTTGCCGCGTTCATCCAGTCGGTAGTACCCTGCCGAATCCAGGCCACGCCAGCAGAAGGTCGCGCCGTCTCGGCCCTGCTCAGCGGTGTGGTTGTAGACGACGTCCAGGATGACCTCGATCCCGTGCTGGTGCAGCGTGCGGATCATCGTCTTGACTTCGTTCACGACCCCCTGAGGGTCGGTCGCCGCTGCGAAGGAGGGGTGTGGGGCGAAGAACGACATCGTGTTGTAGCCCCAGTAGTTGCGCCGGCCGGTGCGGGCCAGGTGCAACTCGTTGGTGAAGGCGTGGATCGGCATCAGCTCAATGGTGGTGACGCCGATCCGGGCCAGGTGCTCAATCATCTGCGGACTGCCCAACCCGGCGTACGTTCCGCGCAGCGTGCGCGGCACGCCGGGGTGGCGCATCGTGGCGCCGCGCACATGTGCCTCGTAGACCAGCGAACCGGTCCGTGGAACCCACTCCTGATGGTCACCTTGCCAATCGAAGCTGTTGTCGATGACCACGCTGCGGGGCACGTACGGCGCGCTGTCGCGGTCATCGCGCACCTCCAAGGGACCGCGCAGATCGGGACCCACGGTGTGCCCGAATACCTCCGGACGCCAAATCAGATCCCCGTCGACCGCGCCGCCGTAGGGGTCCAGCAACAGCTTGGCGGGGTTATGACGGTGGCCCCCTTCGGGGCGCCAGGGGCCGTGCACCCGGTAGCCGTACCGCTGGCCGGGGCCGACACCGGAGAGGTGAGTGAACCACACGCCGTGAATGCGGTTCTGCAGGATGACCCGGCTTTCGGATTCCCCGGTGGTGTCGTCTTCGTCGAACAGGCATAGCTTCACCCGGTCCGCGGCACCTGCGAAGACCGCGAACGTTGTACCGTCGGTGGTGCTCACCGCACCGAGCCGAGGCGGGTGGTCTGGAGGCCAATTCACGCTGCCACCATAGTCAAACCTGGAAGCGGTGAGGAGGTCCCGCTCGCTGGTAGGGCAGTTCCGCTCGATCCAGCGGTTCATCGATCCCCGGTGCGGCTAGCTCGTCACCGGCGGACCGGAGTCGTTACGGTACTGGCATGACTGATCCGACCGCCCTGCCCAGCTTTCCGCCACCGGCAGACGAGCACCCGCTGCGTGGCCGAGTCCTTGATGCCCTTCAGGACGAGGGGTTCCGTCCTGATCTGGATGCAGACGGCGACGTGTCGTTCAAGGCCGAAGGACAGCAACTTTTTGTGCACTGCACCGAAGGTGAGGTCCCGGTGCTGCGGGTCTTCGGCCAGTGGCAGATCGGGGACGACCTCCCCCCAGAGGAGATCGCCCACCTACGAGCCGCCAATGACCTGACACTGCGCCTGAACATCGTGAAGGTCGGACTGAGCAACGGCACGCTCGTGGTGACCGGTGAGCACCTGGTCACCCCAGAAAGTGATGTACGCGGGCTGCTGCAGTTGAGCACGCAATTGGTGCTCACCGCCGTGCATCTATGGCATCAGTTGATGCTCGGCAACAACGTCTTCGGCGAAGAATCCCAGGGGTGAGCAGATGAGCGACTACGTACGCCTAGAAGTTGCCGACGGCATCGGCACGATTCGGCTGGACCGGCCCAAGATGAACGCGTTGAACGTCGAGATCCAGGACGCGCTCGGCGAGCTCGCCAAGGAGGTCACCCAGCGCAAGGACATCGGCGCAGTGATCATCTACGGCGGGGAGAAGGTGTTCGCAGCGGGTGCGGACATCAAGGAGATGGAGACCATGGGCTATACCGACATGGTCGACCGTGCGACGGCGCTGCAGAACGCCTTCTTGGAGATTGCGCGGATCCCCAAGCCGACGTGCGCGGCGATCACCGGGTTCGCCCTCGGCGGTGGCTGCGAACTGGCGATGTGCGCTGACTTCCGTATCGCCGCTTCCGACGCCAAGCTCGGCCAACCCGAGATTTTGTTGGGCGTCATTCCCGGTGCGGGCGGCACCCAGCGGTTGGCCCGGTTGGTCGGGCCGAGTAAGGCCAAGGATCTGGTCTACAGCGGCCGGTTCATCGACGCCGACGAGGCTCTGGCGATCGGACTGGTCGACGAGGTCGTCGAGCCTGACCAGGTCTATGCGCGGGCCAGGGAGCGGATGAGCGCGTACGTCGGCGCTGCGGCGTATGCGCTGCGGGCCGCCAAGGAGGCGATCGACCGCGGTCTGGACGGAGACCTGGAGACCGGTCTGGCTCGTGAGTCGATGTTGTTCGCGGGCCTGTTCGCGACCAAGGACCGCGAGATCGGCATGAGTTCGTTCGTGAAGCAGGGTCCTGGTAAGGCGACGTTCGAAGGACGGTAAGCCGCTCGGTGGACGACGGGTTATCGCGGCTCACTGGAGCTTTTGGGTACGGCGGTGGCCAGCGCCTTCGGGCAGCGGCCGCCGCCGTACTGGTTTCGGTGGGGTGGCGCCTGTCGGCGAGCTGGCCTCGACACCGAGCCGGTAACCGGTCCGGCAGGGTGGAGACTATGTGTGCACACTCACGCCAGCTGCAGACTGGAGTGACTGACCGATCTGCCTAGTCTTCCGAAGGACAATAGCCATAATGCGCCCGGGTGACGCCGTCACGGTGGCTTGGCCATGCGGTCGTTCCCCGCGTGAGCCGAGCGCCCAGCGTTGACCAATCCCATCAGCGAACCCACCACCGAACCCAATCGAGAAGGCGGGACATGAAGATCGTCGTCTGTGTCAAGTACGTTCCCGACGCCCAGTCGGATCGCGGGTTCACCGCGGACAACACCACCGATCGTGACAACGTCGACGGTCTGATGTCCGAACTCGATGAGTACGCGGTCGAGGAGGCGCTGAAGATCAAGGAAGCAGGCAACGCCGAGGAGGTCATTGCGATCACCATGGGGCCTGCCAGGGCTTCGGAGGCGATCAAGAAGGCGCTCCAGATGGGGGTGGATAAGGGCGTCCACGTCAGCGACGACGGACTAGCCGGATCGTGCGCCGTGGTCACCTCGCTGGTGCTGGCGGAGGCGATCAAGAAGATCGGTGACCCCGGCATCGTGATGACCGGTATGGCCTCGACGGACGGCACCAGTTCCGTCGTTCCGGCCATGCTCGCCGAGCGACTGGACATGCCGCAGGTGACCTTCGCCTCCGAGCTTGAGTTCGACGGCCGGAAGGCAAGGATTCGCCGCGACGGTGATGTGGCGACTGAGATCATTGAGGCTGAGGTGCCGGCGGTCATCTCGGTGACCGACCAGATCAACGAACCACGCTATCCCTCGTTCAAAGGGATCATGGCGGCCAAGAAGAAGCCGGTGGAGACGTGGTCGCTGGCTGACCTCGGCATTGAGGCCGGCCAGGTCGGACTGGAGGGCTCTTGGAGCGCCGTGGACGAGACCACCAAGCGCCCCCCGCGTGAACAAGGGCTGATCGTTACCGACGACGGCGAGGGCGGGACAGTGTTGGCTCACTTCCTGACCCTGCAGAAGTTCATCTGACCGGTACGAGCGAGAGAGAGAAACAATCAATGGCTGAAGTTCTCGTTCTGGTCGACCACGTCGATGGCGCGGTCCGCAAGACCACGGCCGAACTCCTGACCCTGGCCCGACGGCTCGGCGAGCCGTCCGCTGTGTTCAGTGGTGGCGGATTCGACAAAGCGAAAGCATTCTTGGCGATGTACGGCGCGGAGAAGATCTACCGCGTGGAGAACAACGACGTCGACCAGTATCTGGTGGCGCCCATGGCTGAAGTCCTGGCCCAGTTGGTGGCGAAGACGTCGCCGGCGGCGGTGCTGTTGTCCAGTAGCACGCACGGCAAGGAGATCGCCGCGCGGCTGGCCATCAAGACCGAATCCGGCTTGATCACCGACGCAGTGGATGTCACCGCGGGCCCGGTCACCACTCAGTCGGTGTTCGCCGGCTCCTACACGGTCGAGGCGAAGGTCACCAAGGGCACCTCGATCATTACGGTCAAGCCCAACTCGTGCGGCCCGGAAGAGGTCGCCGGCGCAGCTGTCGACGAGGTCGTCGACGTGACCATCTCCGAGGGAGCCAAGCGCGCCAAGATCGTGGAACGTCGGGAGAAGCAGAAGAGCGGGCGTCCAGAGTTGACCGAAGCCGCCATGGTTGTTTCGGGTGGACGTGGCACCGGTGGCGACTTCGACCCCGTCGAGACGTTCGCAGACTCCTTGGGCGCCGCGGTCGGCGCCTCCCGAGCCGCCGTCGACGCCGGCTGGTATCCACACACCAGTCAGGTCGGGCAGACCGGCAAGCAGGTCTCGCCCCAGCTGTACGTCGCCTGCGGTATCTCAGGGGCCATTCAGCACCGGGCCGGTATGCAGACCAGCAAGACGATCGTGGCGGTCAACAAGGACGAAGAAGCTCCGATCTTCGAACTGGTCGACTTCGGCGTCGTCGGTGACCTGTTCCAGGTGCTGCCGCAGGCCACCAAGGTCATCGACGCAAACCGCGGATAGTCAGCATGCGGTAGCGGTGCGCGAACGGCGACACACACGGGGGCGGCTCCAGGGAGCGGCCCCCGTTCGCTGTGCTGGGGAGCAGGAGAACACCGGGTTTTGGAGCGTCGAGGCCCGCCCGACGTGAAGTAGGCGCCGCAGCGGAAAAGCACTGAGCCTCGACGGCTTCGGGGGGCAGCGTCGAGGCTCAGTGGCGCGGGGGGTCGAAGGCAATGCGATGACACATCGTGACAATCGATGGAGCACGTAGCTGTCACAGTGCCGCTACCATTCAACACCGGAAAGCCTAGCCGACCACTCAGGACGTGATGCACACCCGCAGGTCAGGCGTTGCGCAACATCTCTGAGACCACTGCGGGCCATAGCAAGCAACGGCACAGTAGCGCTGGTGGGGGGTGGGGCCGCCGTCGCCCTGCCGGTGCTCCGTACACTCCCGGGGTGAGTGAGATCGCATCGTTGGGCCGGCGGGTGCCGGGTAGGCCGCAGAGTCCGAGCGTTCAACGTTTGACCGTCGCGGGCCGATCATGAAGGTCGTCGCTGGTCTCAGCGGCGGGGTGGATTCCGCGGTCGCAGCAGCCCGGCTGCTTGATGAAGGCCATCAGGTGCTCGCAGTACACCTACGGCTCGCGGGCCGCGGGCTCGTCGGGGACCCGCATCCGCAGCGCCGGGGCGGGCCCGACCTGGGCTTTGGCGACGACGAGGTGGACGATGCCGCGCGGGTGGCCGACGCGCTTGGTGTGCCCTTCGAGGTGTGGGACCTGCGGGAGGACTTCGAGCGCGAGGTGGTCGCGTCGTTCGTAGCGGAGTATGCCGCTGGGCGGACGCCGAACCCATGCCTACGCTGCAACGAGCGGATCAAATTTCGGGCGCTGCTCGAACGAGCAATCGAGCGTGGCTTCGAGGCGGTCGGTAGCGGTCATTACGCACGTCTGGTCGATTCCGTCGACGGAGCGCGCGAGCTGCACCGAGGGGTGGACCCGGCCAAGGACCAGGCCTACGTGTTGGCAGTGCTGGATGCGGACGCCTTGGCGCGCTGCTGCTTCCCATTGGGAGACATGACCAAGGCGCAGGTGCGGGCCGAGGCTGCGCGACGTGGACTGCCGGTGGCCCAGAAGTCAGACAGCCTCGACGTGTGTTTCATCCCCGATGGTGACACCCGCGGGTTCTTGGCCGCCCGGGAACCGGCCCAATCCGGTCCGATCCTCGATCTGGAGGGAGCGGTGGTCGGGACGCACCAGGGGGCTCTTGGATTCACGGTCGGGCAGCGCAAGGGACTGGCGTTGCGGCGCCCCGCGTCCGACGGCCGGCCCCGGTACGTCGTCGCGGTTCACCCGCAGGAGGGGACGCTGGTGGTGGGTCCCCACGAGGCGCTCCTGGTGACACGGCTGACCGGGAGGCGGTTGCGTTGGCCCGGAGTCCCGACCGCTCGCGCCGGGGACACGGTCGGCGTCCAGGTGCGGGCCCACGGTGAGGAAGTGCCGGCTCGGATCGAAAGCGTGCCGGGCCACGATGGCGACCCCTTGGTGGTGCGGCTGCAACGCCCGCTCACGGGTGTTGCCTGTGGGCAGACGATGGTGCTGTATGACGGCACCCGGGTGGTTGCTTCCGCGGTGATCGACGCGACGGGCTGAGCGGCGTACCAAATGTGGGACACGTTGCACGAGGCTTGCGGGCCTCGAGGCGACCTGGCGCGCTTACGCTCATTTTGTATCCCTGCTCACTGCCACCGGGCACCATTGCCGTGGCACCAGCCAATGCCGTGCCGCCGCTTGTCTTGCGTGCGGGTCGGTCCAGCAACAGGAAGGGGGCCTTCGGTGCCGCGTCGCATCTACTCCGAAGACCACGAGTCATTCCGCCAGAGCGTGAAGGAATTCGTCGACCGCACGCTGGCGCCGCGCGCCGAGGAAATGATCAAGGACAAGATCATCGCGCGGGATATCTGGCTCGAAGCCGGCAAACAGGGCTTTTTCGGCCTCGCCATCCCCGATGAGTACGGCGGCGCCGGAGTGCAGGACTATCGCTTCAACGCCGTCTTCGCCGAGGAGATCGCCAAGTTCACCGCTGCGGCCTCGTCCTGCTTCGGCATTCACTGCGACATCACCGCGCCGTACGTCGTGCACATGGGAACCGATGAGCAGAAGCAGCGGTGGCTGCCAGGCGCCGCTTCAGGTGAATTGATCATGGCGATCGGGATGACCGAGCCGTCTGGCGGTTCCGACCTGGCCGCGCTGAAGACCACCGCCGTCAAAGACGGCGACGGGTGGGTGCTCAACGGGTCCAAGACGTTCATCACGAATGGCTACCAGTGCGACCTGGCGGTCGTAGCCGCCCGCACCGACCCGGCCAAAGGCGCCAAAGGCATCTCGCTGTTCGTGCTCGAGGCTGACATGCAGGGTTTCACCAAGGGCAACAAGCTGGACAAGGTCGGCCAGGTCGAGTCGGACACCGCCGAGCTGTTCTTCGAGAACGTGGCGGTACCGGGGGAGAATCTGCTCGGACCTGAGGGGATGGGCTTCATCGCGATGATGCAGCACTTGCCGCAGGAACGGATCGGCAACGCGATCGCCAATATCGCCAACGCCAAACAGATCCTGACCGAGACGATCCAGTACACGAAGGACCGCAAGGCCTTCGGCCAGCCGATTGGCATGTTCCAGCACAACAAGTTCAAGATCGCCGAGATGGTCACCGCTGTCGAGGTCGCTCAGGCCTACATCGACGACTGCGTGGCGGCGCACTCCGAGGGCAAGTTGACCCCGGTGGATGCGGCCAAGGCCAAGTGGTGGGCTGCCCAGGTGCAGTGCGACGTGCTGGACGAATGCGTGCAACTGCACGGTGGCTATGGGTTCATGAACGAGTACCGGGTGGCACGGGCCTGGCGGGATGCACGGGTGCACAAGATCTGGGCCGGCACGAACGAGATCATGAAGGAACTGATCGGCCGCGATCTGGGTCTGTGAGCCGGCGATTGAGTTCAGAAGGCGTTGCCGTGTCGTTGGCGTGGCGTCACGCGGACGCGGCCGACGGCGTCCTTGGGTGCGAACACAGCTGAAGAGGTGGTCACAGTGCAGCCAAATGATGACTCCGGACCGGCCGACGTCCCGCCACCTGCGGCCATGAGTGGACGCGTGGCCATCGTCACCGGTGCGGCTCGGGGGATCGGCTCTGCGACGGCCCGGCGACTTGCCGCTGACGGCTTGGCCGTCGCGGTTCTCGATCTGGAGGAAGCGGCCTGTGCTCTCGTCGCGGACGGTATCGCCGCCGTCGGCGGTCGCGCCGTGGGGATCAGCTGCGACGTCAGCGACGAGGCCTCGGTCGAGCGGGCTGTGTCCCGGGTCGCCGACGAGTTGGGTCCAGCCACCGTGCTGGTCAACAACGCCGGGATCACCCGAGACGACCTGCTGTTCAAGATGAGCGTCGAGGATTGGGACGCGGTGATCGGGGTGCACTTGCGCGGGGCGTTCCTGATGACCAGGGCCACCCAGGCGGCGATGGTCGGGGCGCGGTGGGGACGGATCATCAATATCTCCAGCATCTCGGCGCTGGGCGAACGTGGTGGCTCCGGGCTGGATCGCCACCGAGATGACCCGCGCCACGGCGCAGCGGATGGGCGTGTCGTTCGAGACATTCCAAGACCAGACGTCGGCCTCGGTGCCGATGCAGCGTTGGGGCACCCCGCAGGAGATCGCCGCGGCAGTGTCGTTCTTCGCCCGCGACGATGCTGGCTTCGTGACCGGTCAGGTCCTCTACGTTGCGGGCGGCCCCTGCGACTAGGTGGGTCCCTGGAACGGCCGGCTGCATCGGTGCGCAATCGACGGGCCACACCGCCCCTTGAGCCGGGACCAACGGCAATGGTCACGTCGTGTCGGAAGATGTCCGGGCCGATTGTCCTGACCGCCGCGTACGCTGCCCGGTGTGAGTGTCGGCAGCGGGTTGGGATCGTGGCCGGGGACCGATGTTCGGACCCCGCTGCGGGTGGTTCGTGACGTCCTGACCCGGACGCCGTCCGGTGGTGAACCCGGCCTCCCCTACCTCCCCGAACTGCCCCACCGTGGACCCGGCGCCGAGTTGATCGGCCGGACCGCCGGGCTGCTCGTGGACCTGCCGGTGGATCTGCAGCCGTCCGGCTGGCGGCTGGTCGATCATCCAGGCCGGGACGCGCGGCGGACCGCGGCCTGGCTGCGCGCCGACCTCGACGAGCTCGCCGAGGTGTACGACGGTTACCAAGGCCCGCTCAAGGTGCAAGTTGCTGGTCCCTGGACGCTCGCTGCGGGGTTGCGGTTGGCCCGCGGAGAACGCGTGTTGCTCGATGCCGGCGCCCGTCGCGATCTGTTGGCCTCATTGGCTGAGGGGATCCGGGTGCACCTGGGTGTCGTCGGTCAGCTGGTGCCCGGTGCGCAGTTGGTGCTCCAGCTCGACGAGCCGGGGCTGCCATCGGTGCTGGCCGGCGAACTGCCGACGTCGTCCGGGTTCGGCCGACTGCCCGCCATCGACCCGCAGGAAGCCCGGGAAGGGCTGGCCGAGGTGCTTGCCGCGGCCGCCGACCGGCTCACGGTGGTGCACTGCTGCGCCCCGCTCGCACCGTTGCCGCTGTTGCGTGCCGCCGGTGCGGGGGCCATCTCGCTCGACGTCGCGACGCTGAGCGAGAGCGCCTGGGAGTCCGTGGCTGCCAGCATCGAGGCAGGGATCGCGTTCTGGGCCGGGCTGGTCCAGGCCGACCCGGCGTCAGGGACTGCCCCGAGCGCCAGCGGCGCGCACCACGACGTCATCGCGCCTCTGCTGCAACGCTGGCGCAACCTGGGGCTGCCCGCGTCCTCGCTGGCAGATGTCGTGGTGACCCCGGCCTGCGGTCTGGCCGGCTTGTCACCCGCCAGGGCGCGCGCGGTGCAAGAGTTGGTCGCCGACGCGGCCGGGGCCCTGTCCGAGGCGGCTCGGCAATGATGACGGTGGGGTGCTCATGGTGCTTGCGCCGTCGCAGGCGGTGGGTAGACCAGACGCGCTGGGATTCGCGATGGTGCTCGACGGCTGCTGGGGGAGACCCTGGGCTGGCCGCAGCTGGTCGACGCCGCGGTCATCCTGGTGGCCGGTTTGCTCGTGCAGCCTCCGGTGCGGGAGCGGTCGTGAACCGGCACTGGACTCGCCAGCCGAAACCATGACACCGCTAGATTGTATCGAATAAATGACACACGATGCTGGAGCCAGGCACTGGTGAGGTCTGCGAGGACGCGGTGTTGTCGGCGGCATCGGGCAGGATGGTCGCCGTGATGATGCCCGACTCCGCAGCGCTTCCCGACACGCTGCCCGACGATGTTCGCCATCGGTGGGAGGAGCTGGCCGAGCAGATCCGGACCCATCAGTTCGCGTACTACGTCAAGGACCGCCCCACGATCAGCGACGGTGCGTACGACGACCTGCTGAACGAGCTCGACGTGTTGGAGTCGCAGTACCCACAGCTGCGTACCCCGGACAGCCCCACGCAGCAGGTCGGCGGCACGTTCTCGACCGACTTCGCGGCGGTCGACCACCGGGAACGAATGCTCAGTCTGGACAATGTGTTTTCCCCCCAGGAGCTGGCCGACTGGGTGCACCGGCTGACCAAGGGGACTGGTGGGGCCGCTGTCCACTTCCTGACCGAGCTGAAGATCGACGGCGTGGCGATCAACCTCTTGTATGAGGCGGGCCGGCTGACCCGGGCGCTGACCCGCGGTGACGGCAGGACCGGGGAAGACGTCACGAACAACGTGCGGACGATTGAGGGGATCCCGCACCAGTTGCGGAGCGACACGGGTCAATCCATTCCCGAGCTCGTCGAGGTTCGCGGGGAGGTGTTCTTCCCGGTGCTCGCTTTCGCCGACCTCAATGCCGCGCTCGTCGAGGCTGGTAAGGCCCCATTCGCGAACCCCCGAAATGCGGCGGCCGGCTCCTTGCGGCAAAAAGACCCCCGGATCACCGCCTCCCGGCCGTTGCGGATGCTGGTGCACGGCCTGGGCGCGCGCAGCGGGTTCGAGGTCACCCGGCTCAGCGCGGCCTACGAGGTGTTGACGGCCTGGGGGTTGCCGACTTCACGACACAACCTGGTGCTGGATGATCTGCCGTCCGTTCAGGCGCGGATCGACCACTTCGGGCAGCATCGGCACAGCGCCGAGCACGAGCTCGACGGCGTGGTCGTCAAGGTCGATGAAGTTGCCGTTCAGCGCCAGTTGGGGAGCACGTCGCGGGCGCCGCGCTGGGCGGTCGCCTACAAGTACCCGCCCGAGGAGGTGACCACCAAGCTGCTCGACATCCAGGTCAATGTCGGGCGCACCGGCCGGGTGACCCCCTTCGGGGTGATGGAGCCGATCCGGGTGGCCGGATCGACCGTCGAGATGGCCACGCTGCACAATGCCGACGAGGTGGCCCGCAAGGGGGTGTTGATCGGCGACTCGGTGGTGCTGCGCAAAGCCGGTGATGTGATCCCCGAGATCATCGGGCCCGTCGTCGACCTGCGGGACGGCAGTGAACGGGTGTTCGAGATGCCGACGCACTGCCCGGCGTGTGGTTCGACGCTGGCTCCCGAGCGGGAAGGGGACAAAGACATTCGCTGTCCGAACGCCCGGACCTGCCCGTCGCAGCTGCGGGAGCGGCTCTTCTCGTTGGCCTCGCGTGGAGGGTTCGACATCGAGGCGCTCGGTTACGAAGGAGCCAGCGCCCTGCTCGACGCGGGCGTGCTCACCGACGAAAGCGAATTGTTCGACCTGACGGCCGATCAGCTTAGGCGGGTGCCCTTGTACACCCGCGCGGCAAAGAAGAGCGATGATCCGCCGGCCGTGCTCGACGGCCGAGTGCTGTCGGCGAACGGGCAGCGTCTCGTCGACAATCTCGACAAGGCAAAGACGGTGGCGCTGTGGCGGGTCCTGGTCGCGCTGTCGATCCGGCACGTCGGGCCGACCGCGGCGCGGTCGCTCGCCCGACACTTCGGCTCGATGGCGGCCATCCGGGCCGCCTCCGTCGACGACCTCGCCGGGGTTGAGGGCGTCGGGCGGGTCATCGCCGAGGCGTTGCGGGCCTGGTTTTCGGTTGACTGGCACGCCGCCATCGTCGACCGGTGGGCGGCGTCCGGCGTCCGGATGGCCGATGAGCTGGACGAGTCGCTGCCCAGGACGCTGGAGGGTTTGACGGTCGTGGTCACCGGGTCGCTGAATGGCTTCTCCCGAGACGAGACCAAGGAGATGATTACCGCTCGCGGGGGCAAGGCGGCCGGGTCGGTGAGCAAGAAGACGCACTATGTGGTGGCCGGGGACAATGCCGGGTCCAAAGCCGAGAAGGCTCGTGATCTAGGGGTGCCGATCCTCGATGAGGCCGGATTCGTCGCGTTGCTCACGGACGGCCCCGGCGCGCTCGCGGGGGGCGACGATGACCCTTCCGATGACGAAACCGATGATGACGCTGATGACGACGGCTGAGCCGGGCAGTGGCGATGCTGCTGCCCAGGGCAATCCCGACCCGGTGAGCCTGCCCGAACTCGCCGCGCGGGCGCACGAGTTGGCGGGCAGCCAGGGAATCCCCGAGGCGTTCCAGGCCCTGGCCGACCGCTTGCCGGACGCGACAAGCGCGTCAGCCCTGTACGGGTTCGGAGCATCGCTGTCCTTGGCGATCGGTGACTTCGCCTCGGCCCTGGACGCGGCCACCCGCAGATCGCCGTGAGGTTTCCGGTGTGCCGAGCGAGCCGACGCCGGGATGTTTTTGCTTGGGTGCTCGCCGATCCCGCAGTCATCCACGAAGCGTTGGGCAAACTTGAGCGAGCCCTGTCCGGGTGGGATGAGCTGTGTCGAGATGTCAACGCGGCGATCCCAGCTGGGACATTCCCGGCCGGGCACGATGACCCCCCGGGTTCGGTTCGATCGGCCTTGCAGGAGGCCCGCCAGGCTCTGGCTGAGTTTGCCGAGGCTATCGACGAGCACGCGGTGGCCGTCCAGGACAGCGTGGCCGAAGAGAATCACACCCCTGCGCGGCCCCAAGGTGACCCCGGGATTCAAGAACGCTTGGCGGCACTCGCCCGGGCCGACGGACGCTGCCGGGCGCGGCTCGAACACGCGACCGGCTTGCTGGCCAGCGACGGGACCCGGCCCTGGCTGGCTAACCCGCCGGCGCGAGCGGCCCTCATGCGGGCCTCGATGTCGCTGCTGGACAACCCGGACCAACTGCGCGCCCTGCTCGAAGGTCAGCGCGGCGACGTGGTCGCCGACCTCGTCGACCGGTATCCAGCCGTAGGACAGGCGCTGTGCGAACCCTGGATCGCACCGCCGCCGATGCCGGCGGATCTGATGAGTGCGGCAGACTTCGGCGGCGCCAACAACGTGTCCAGCGGATCCGATCCGGACGCCGCGGCACCGCTGCATCGGATCGCCGACGTCCGGGCGTTCCTGAGCAGGCAGGACCCTGGCACGCTCCGGCGTTGGGCTCTGCTGTGGCCGCACTGGTTTGGACGCCTGGACGGTGCGCCGCTGCCGGTCCGGTTCGTCGCGAACCGGTTGTTGCTGCGGCACGCGCTCACGGGCCTGGCCAACGCCGACCGCCGGTACGACGAGGCTGAGAGCGCACGTCGGACTGCCGCCAGGTCGTGGCCGGCCAGGCTTGTCCTGGGCATCCGTACGGCGTGGTCGTCGCGGGAAGTCTTGGCTGGGTTGTGGTCACCGGCGTGGGTCGCCCAGGCCTTGGCGCGTTCGGAGGCTCGGACCCGGATCCGGCTGCTGCAGTCGCTGCTGCACGAGCCGCAGGACGACGGCCGGCCAGGAGCCGCTGATGTCACCTCCCTTGAAGAATGGCTGCCCTCCGGCCGCCGTCAGGTGCTGATGTTTGACCCCATCGGCCGCGGCCTCTTGGCGGAGTTACGCGGCCGGCTCGATGGGTCGACCCGGCACCTGGCCGTCCTCGTTCCCGGCACCGGGACGGCGATACGCGGCTTCCACATGCCGGCGCAGTTCGCCGCCGACCTTGTTGCGGCCGACCCCGACGGCACGACGGCCGCGCTGGCTTGGATGGGCTGTGAGCTGCCGCTGGCCTACGGCACCGAGTCGCCGCTCGCACGGTTCGCGTTGGCCGGGGCGCAGCCGCTGTGCGACCTGGTCGCCGGATTGCACGTACCGGCCGGAGTCGACGTCACCGCGATCGGACACTCCTACGGCGGGGTGGTCGTCGGAGCGGCCGAACGGTTGGGGTTGCTGGTCGACAAGGTGATTCACCTCGCCTCTCCTGGAGCAGGACCCGGCGTTCGGGGTGTGTCGGACTATCCGCCGGTGGATGCCTTGGGCCGGCCCCGCGCCGTACGCCGGTGGAGCCTTCGGGCACCCGGTGATCCGGTCGCCTGGGTGAGCCGCATTGAGCCGCTCAAGCGGTGGCGCGTTGCGTCGAGAACACGTCGATGGTGGCCTCGTCGGGGTGGGGTCTGGCGATTCGATCTGGGCGTCGACCCGGCTGCGCTGGAAGGCATCACGGTGCTGCCGGCCGGGCACTGGGAACGGGACGCTGCCGGATTCGTGGCCGGGACCCCGTTGGTCGGCTTGGCCGCGCACACTGGCGTGACGAACCCCGCGACAACCGCATTCCAACGATTGATCGAGGTCGTGCGACTGCCCTGACGCGCTTCTCTCGGATCACGGCCTCGCCACGGTCCCGCCGCTGAGCTTGGTGGACCGGCGTGCTCGTAGACTGGCCGCCATGTCCTCGAACTCCTCGACGTCCTCGCACTCCTCGACGTCCTCGATCTCACAGGACGAAGTGGGCCATCTGGCCATGCTCGCCCGAATCGAGCTGTCTGCGTCCGAGCGCGTGACCATGGCACAGGAACTGACGATCATCCTTGACGCTGTGGCCCGAGTGGGCGAGGTCTCCGGCGCCGATGTCCAACCGATGTCGCACCCGCTGCCGTTGACCAACGTCACCCGACCCGACGAGGTGCGCCCCTCCCTGACCGTGGACCAGGCGCTGGCCAATGCGCCGCTCGTGGAAGATCAGCGGTTCGCCGTCCCGCGTATCCTCACCGCGGACTGACCCAGCCCGCGCACGTCCCGGCCGAATCGACGAACGAATCCTCACCCAGGAGTTGGACCCAACGTGAGCCAGCAGCCAAATATGCCCACCGAGCTGACCCGGGCCACCGCGGCGCAGCTGGCCGCCGCCCTTCGCTGCGGTGCTGTCTCCTCAGCTGAGGTGGTTGCGGCGCATCTTGATCGGATGAGCGAGGTCGACGGGCGAGTTCATGCCTATCTGCACCGTGACGATCAGGGCGCGCTGGCCACTGCCCGCGCCGTCGACCAGGCCCGATCCCGCGGCGAGAGCCTGCCCGATCTGGCCGGTGTCCCGATCGCCGTCAAGGACGTGGCCTGCACGATGGGCCTGCCCACCACCGCGGGCTCCGCGATCCTGGACGGCTGGATGCCGCCGTATGACGCCACGGTTGTCACCCGGCTGCGCGCGCAACGGATGCCGCTGCTCGGCAAGACGAACATGGACGAGTTCGCGATGGGTTCCTCAACCGAGCACTCGGCATACGGGCCGAGCCACAATCCGTGGGACCTGACCCGCATTCCCGGCGGTAGCGGCGGGGGGTCGGCCGCGGCGGTCGCTAGCTTCCAGACCCCGCTGGCCATCGGATCGGACACTGGCGGTTCGATCCGCCAGCCGGCCGCGGTCACCGGCACGGTCGGGGTCAAACCGACGTACGGCGGGGTCAGCCGATACGGGATCATCGCGCTGGCCAGCAGCCTGGACCAAGTCGGACCGTCCAGTCGGACCGTGTTGGACGCGGCCCTCCTGCACGAGGTCGTCGGTGGGCACGACCCCAGGGATTCCACCTCGATCCAGGCGCCGGTGCCGGCGGTCGTGGCGGCCGCGCACCGGGCTGAGGTCGCCGGCCTACGGATCGGGGTGATCAAGGAACTCTCCGGCCCGGGATACCAGCCGGGGGTGCGGCAACGCTTCGAGGAGTGCGTCGGGTTGCTGACCGATGCCGGCGCCGAGGTGTTCGAGGTGTCCTGCCCGCACTTCGAGTACGCGCTCGCGACGTACTATCTGATTTTGCCAAGCGAGGCCTCTTCGAACCTGGCCCGATACGACGCGATGCGGTACGGCCCGCGGATCGAGCCCGCGGGCGTGCCTTCCCCGAGCGCGGAACAGGTCATGGCCGCTACCCGCGACGCGGGGTTCGGCGCCGAGGTGAAACGCCGGATCATCCTGGGCACGTACGCCCTTTCCAGTGGCTACTACGACGCGTACTACGGGCAGGCCCAGAAGGTCCGAAGACTGATCAGCCAAGATTTCGCCGCCGCATTCGAGCAAGCCGACGTGCTGGTCAGCCCGTCCGCGCCGACCACGGCATTCGCACTAGGAGACAAACTCGACGATCCACTGGCGATGTACCTGTCTGACAGCGCAACCATCCCGGTCAACTTGGCCGGGCTGCCCGGGATGAGCCTGCCAGCTGGGCTGGCGCCTGAGGACGGGCTGCCGGTCGGTTTCCAGATCATCGCGCCGGCGACCGCCGACGACCAGTTGTACAACGTGGGAGCGGCGCTCGAGGGCATGCTGCTCGATCGTTGGGGCGGGCCGTTGCTGGCGTCGGCACCATCTTTGTCAACGACTGGCGCGAGCAGGAAGTAGGGAGCGCGCGATGCGTGTGAGTACCAGTGAGCCGGTCGTCGAGTACGAGCAGGCATTGCGTCGCTACGACCCGGTGATCGGCCTGGAAGTACACGTCGAACTGTCCACCAGGACCAAGATGTTTTGCGGATGCAGCACAACATTCGGCGCCGACCCTAACTCCCAGGTCTGCCCGGTATGCCTGGGCTTGCCCGGGTCGCTGCCGGTGGTCAACCAGGTCGGCGTCGATTCGGCGATCCGGATCGGGCTGGCGCTGCACTGTTCGATCGCCACCTGGTGCCGGTTCGCCAGGAAGAACTACTTTTATCCGGATATGCCAAAGAACTACCAGACCAGTCAGTACGACGAGCCCATCGCCTACGACGGCCACCTGGACCTGGAGCTTGCCGACGGCAGCATCTACCGCGTCGAGATCGAGCGGGCGCACATGGAGGAGGACGCCGGCAAGTTGACCCATGTCGGTGGCGCCACCGGCCGGATCCATGGGGCCGACTACTCTCTGCTCGACTACAACCGAGCGGGGATTCCGCTGATCGAGATTGTCACCAAGCCGTTGACCGGGGTGGGGGAGCGGGCCCCTGAAGTGGCCCGCGCGTATGTGTCCGCGCTGCGCGACCTGATGCGCACGCTGGAGGTCAGCGATGCGCGAATGGAACAGGGATCGCTGCGATGTGATGCCAACCTCTCGCTTCGGCCACGACGCGGGAGCGAGCACGCCTGTCCTGAGCAGCTCGCTGTTCCGCTGGGCACCCGGACCGAGACAAAGAACGTCAACTCGCTGCGGTCCGTCGAAGGTGCGGTCCGGTATGAGATCACCCGGCACGCGGCGATCTTGGACGCCGGACGCTCCATCCTGCAGGAGACCCGGCACTGGCACGAAGACACCGGCATCACGACCGCCGGCCGCCCCAAGTCGGACGCCGACGACTACCGGTACTTCCCCGAGCCCGACCTGGTCCCGATCGCACCGGACCCCGGGCATGTTGAACGGCTCCGGAGCACGTTGCCCGAACTCCCCACGGCTCAGCGCAAACGTCTGCAGGACGCCTGGGGGTTCACCGACCGGGAGATGGGTGACGTGCTGGCCAACCCCGGGGCGCTTGATCTCATCGACGCCACGGTGGCTGCCGGAGCCAGTCCGGGCGCCGCCCGCAAGTGGTGGCTCGGTGACCTGGCCCGACGCGCCAACGCCGAAGGCCGGGAGTTGGCGCAGACCCCCGTCACCCCCAGCGACGTCGCCGAACTTGACGCCCTGGTCCAGGCCGGGCGGCTCAACGATGCGATGGCCCGCCAGGTCCTTGACGCAGTGATGGCCGGTGAAGGTACGCCGGCCCAGGTCGCTGACGCACGTGGGCTGGAGTTGGTCCGCGACGATGATGCCATGATGGCTGCCGTGACTGCGGTGCTCGCGGCCAACCCCGAGGTCGTCGAACGCATCAAGGCAGGCAAGGTGCAGGCCGTGGGCGCGCTGATCGGCGCGGTCATGAAGCAGATGAAGGGACAGGCCGACGCGGCAGCGGTACGCGCGAAAATCCTGTCCACCCTCGGTATGGAGGTATGAGCCATGACGTCACCGTTTGTGGCCACGGTCCCCACGGCTTCGTTCGCCCAGGCCGTGGGCTCAGTGGACGGCGTGGACCTTCGGGTCTGGGACCTGACGGGCGAACCACCGCCCGACATTGATCCGGCCTACGTCGTGGTACCGCACCCGATCCCGCAGGGCGGTCTGGACCGGGTCGTCGCACGACCCGGTCTGCGGGTGATCCAAGTCCTGCTGGCCGGGTATGACAATGTGGCGCCGCACGTGCCGCCCGGGGTCCTGCTGTGCAACGCCGCCGGGGTCCACGACGACGCCACCGCGGAGCATGCGTTGACGCTGATCCTGGCCGCTCAACGGGCACTGCCGGAGATCGTCCACGCCCAGGATCGGCAGGAATGGATCGATCTGCCCCGCCAGCCCGGTCTGGCCGACCGCCGCGTCCTGGTGATCGGCTACGGCCGGATCGGGCGCTCCATCGCAGCCCGGTTGGCGCCGTTCCAGGTGAGCCTCACCGTCGTCGCCTCGACGCCCCGCGCCGGAGACGACCTGGTGGACCACGTGCACGGCGTGGCCGACCTGCCTGATCTTCTGCCGAGTCAGGACATCGTCGTCGTGATCACTCCGCTGACCGAGGCGACCGAACACCTGGTGGACGCACAGTTCCTGGCTCGGATGGCTGATCGCGCGCTACTGGTCAACGTGTCCCGTGGTCGGGTCGTCGACACTGACGCGCTGTTGGCAGCCACCCAAGCCGGGCGGATCCGGGCGGCGCTCGATGTCACCGATCCGGAACCGCTGCCCGACGGCCACCCGCTGTTCGAGGCCAAGGATGTGTTGATCACCCCGCATGTGGCCGGGGTCACCGATGCGTTCTTCCCCCGAGCCGCCAGTCTGATCCGGGCGCAGCTGAGCAGACTCGGCGCCGGCGAGGCCCCAGCGAACGTCGTGGTCGGCTGAGCCCACACCCCTGCCCCTTCCAGCGCATTTCGACTCTGGCCGTCCCTGCGGCATCCTGAAGCCGTGAGCGATGAACCTTCCCTGCGCTTGCTCGTTCTGATGCGGCACGCAGAGGCCAAGAGCTCCTCATCGGCCGGCGACATGGGGCGAGAGCTGACCAAGTCAGGCCGCCGGGCCGCCGAACGCATCGGCCAGTGGTTGGTCGACCAGGGTGTGCGCCCGGACGTGGTGGTCGTCTCGCCGTCCGCCCGCACCCGTCAGACGTGGGAGCAGTTGCGCGATGCGGGCCTGCCCGCACACGAGGTGTGGAGCGATGAGAGCGTCTACGAGGGGTACCCGGGCGACCTTGCGGCTTCAGTGCGTGACGTGCCGACCGAAGTCCGCACGCTGCTGCTGATCGGCCACGCTCCCGGCATTCCCGGCTTGGTCGCTGACCTGGAGGACCATACCGACCTGGGTCCCCGACAACGTGAGTCCATGCAGCGGTGGCCCACGGCGGCGCTGGCGGTCGTCTCGCACCGCGGCGAGTGGGCTGACTTCCCGGACGACACCACGGCGATCGCTGCGTTCCACGCACCGTGACCGGGTGTTGGGAGCGGGTCTGCAGCCCGGGTGATCAGAGCGGCACCGGAGGGCGCGACTAGCATGCCAGGCATGACGCACACGCAGGCCAGCGGGCCAGGGACAACATCAGCCAGTACGCCCGACATCAAGCCACGCAGCCGTGAGGTCACCGACGGCCTGGAGAAGGCCGCCGCCCGGGGGATGCTTCGCGCGGTCGGGATGGGTGATGAGGACTGGGTCAAGCCGCAGATCGGCATCGCGTCTTCATGGAA
>CAJDWS010000012.1_pt1 | contig 21305 bp, 16 predicted proteins | sample 7391661 | NCBI WGS metagenome assembly CAJDWS01 (sample SAMEA7055725, study PRJEB34461) | soil metagenome | biome: terrestrial ecosystem; feature: Peninsula; material: soil | place: Antarctica | collected 2016 | reverse complement strand
GTGCCCGAACTGCTCGCGGGATCCTTCCTCTTCGGTGTCCTGGCCGTGTCGTCCTCCTTCTTCCTCGCATGAACGGCGCGCTCACCATCGCCGTAGATAGGTCATAGCTCATGTCCATCGCGCTCTTTACGCAGCTTCTTTACCTCGTCTGCGGTGGTTTGTTGCTGACCTCGGTCCTGATGCTGTGGCGTCGGCAGCTGTCCGCATTGATCAGCCTGCTGACCGCCCAAGGTGTGCTGCTGGCCGTGATGGCGGCCGTACTTGGGACTCAGCAGAGCGGCCTGGAGCTGTACGTGGTCGCTCTGGGTGTGCTTGTGCTCAAGGCCGGAGTGCTCCCCGCGGTGTTGCGCCGGGTACTCGTCGACAGCGGTTCACCACGAGAAACGCAGCCGCTGGTGAACGTGCCGGCCTCGCTCCTGGCAGCCGCCTTGTTGACGCTGCTGGCCTACGCCGTCAGCAGGCCGCTGGTCGGGCTGGACCCGACGCCGACCACACAGGCGGTACCGGTCGGGATAGCCATGGTCTTGTTGGGGTTCTTCGTGTTGGTCACACGCCGCCGGGCACTGTCCCAGGTGGCGGGTCTCCTGCTGCTCGACAACGGCATCGCCGCTACCGCCTTCCTGGTGACCTCAGGAGTGCCGGGGATCATCGAGCTTGCGGTGTCTATGGACCTGCTGCTGGTGGTGTTGGTCCTCCAGGTGCTCACCGTCCGGCTCCGCACCGCCTTTGGCGACACCGACATCGGAGAACTCCAAGAGTTGAGGGACTGATGATCAGCGCTTCGCTCACCGGACCGGGTGGCATCGTGGACCCCTTGCTGATTGGGGCTCCGTTGGCTGCGCCGGTGCTCGCGGGCATCTTCGCGCTGAGCCGCCGTGAGCCGAGCCGGGCTGCCGGCTGGGTGAGCGTGGCCGGCGCGTTCGTCATCTTGGTCAGTGGAGTGTCCGCGGCGATGCTCACGCTTGATGGCGACGCACTGATGACCGGCTCTCTGCTGCGCATCGATGGGCTTTCCGCCACCATGCTGATCGCGATCGGGTCGGTGGGTGTGATCGCAACCTGGGCCAACCTCGCCTTCGTGGACGACGAAGTGGCAACCGGTGAGGTGTCGAGCCCCGACCTGCGTCGCTACGGCGCCCTGGTGCCGACCTTCCTGGCGACAATGGTCCTGGCGGTGCTGGCCAACAACCTCGGAGTGTTGTGGGCGGCTGTCGAGGCGACCACCATCGTCACTGCGTTCCTTGTCGGCCACCGCCGCACCCGTGGCTCGGTCGAGGCCACCTGGAAGTACGTGATCATCTGCTCGGTCGGGATCGCGCTGGCCTACCTCGGCACGGTCCTGGTCTATTACGCGGCGCTGCAGACCAGCATTCCCACTGGTGCTGGCCTGGACTGGGACCAACTGGTCGCCCACTCAACCGAGCTCGACCCGGGCGTCATGCGGATCGCTTTCGCTCTACTGGTGTTCGGATACGGTGCCAAGGCGGGCATGATCCCGCTGCACAGTTGGCTACCGGATGCGCACAGTCAGGCACCCGCTCCTGTCTCCGCACTGATGTCCGGCGTCCTGCTGCCGGTGGCGGTCTACGCCTTGATCCGCTTCCGGGTGATCGCGGTGGGAAGCTTGGACCCGTCGTTCATCCGGACGCTGCTGCTGGTGATGGCATTGACGTCGTTGATTCTGGCGACCTCACTGATCCTTGCTCAACGTGATTACAAGCGCCTCTTGGCTTACTCGAGCATCGAACACATGAGCCTGATCGTGATCGGCCTGGCGATCGGGACGCCACTGGCGATTGCCGCGAGCCTGCTTCACATCCTGGGTCACGGGCTCGGCAAGGCCGTGTTGTTCTGCAGCGCCGGCCGTGTGCTGGCCAGCGAGGGGACCTCCCAGATCGCAGACATCCGCGGGCTGCTCGCCCGGCGTCCGGTGCTCGCGGGTGTATTCGGCGTTGGATTCCTGGCGCTCCTGGGCCTGCCGCCGTTCAGCCTTTTCGTCAGCGAGGTCGGCCTGGCCCGCGCCGCGGCCGCCGATGGGCTGGTCTGGGTCATCGCCCTGGCCCTGGGATTGCTGGTGATCGTCTTCGCGTCCATCACCGCTCGCCTGACGCCGATGATCCTGGGGTCCAGTCCGACGGCGACCCGTGCTTCGTCCGCTACCGGTTCGGCCATCCCGCTGGTCCTGGGGCTGGTGGTGCTCGGCGTGCTGGGCGTCGTTTCGTGGCCGGTGGACCATCTGCTGCACGCGGCTGGCCTGATCGCAGGCACGCCGTGACCGGGTCAGCAGCAGCGTCGAGCGGATCCACGGGATGCCAGGTTGAGGTGACCGCAGAAAGCCTGTGGCCACAAGCGCAGCGGCTCTTCGAGAATGGCTTCCGTCTCGCGCTGCTTGCAGCCCACGAGGACCAGGACCGCTTCCGGATCATCTACGTGTTCGTCGCCGCCAGACCTGACCGACGCGTCGAGCTCATCTTGGCCACTGAGCGAGAGGCCCCTTCGATCCCCAGCCTCGCGGGGCTCTCCTTCCCAGCGGGACGTTTCGAGCGGGAGATGCGGGACCTCTACGGCATCACTCCAATCAACCATCCACTACCGCGGCGGTTGGTGCGGCACCACCACTGGCCGCAAGGCTGGTATCCGATGCGCAACGACGCCGGCCCGCCCCCGCCGTTCGGCTCACTCGAGGAGCCGTACCCCTTCCTCACCGTCGAAGGCCCCGGCGTCTTCGAGATCCCCGTCGGGCCTATTCACGCCGGCCTGATCGAACCCGGACACTTCCGGTTTTCAGTGGTGGGGGAGACCATCCTCAAACTCAAGGCCCGCTTGTGGTTCGTCCACCGAGGCATTGAGAAACTTGCGGAGGGACGCCTGACCACAGACGTCGTCCCGTTGACGGAACGCGTGTCGGGAGACACGGCAGTGGGGCACACGTTGGCGTTCTGCCTTGCCGTCGAGGAGGCACTGGAGTGGCCGGTGCCGGCCCGCGTGAACGTGATGCGGGCGGCCGTGCTGGAGTTGGAGCGCCTCTACAACCACGTCACGGACATCGGTGCGTTGTGCAACGACGTCGGTCAAGGGTTGTTGAATACCCACGCCTTACGGGTCCGCGAGCGGCTGCTGCGGCTGAACGGCCGCGCCACTGGACACCGGCTGCTGCGGGGCGCGGTGCTCCCCGGTGGGGTGCGTATCCGGGACTGGCCGACCGCGCGAGAACTGCGTGAGATCGCCGTGGATGTTGCCGAGATTGTGGACCTTGCGCTGAACCACAGCGTTGTCAACGACCGTTTTGCGGGCACGGCGGTGCTCACCGCCGAGCAGGCCAGCGACATCGGTGCGCTCGGCTACGTCGCCCGAGCCAGCGGTCTGGTCTGCGACGTCCGCTACGACCGTCCCTTCAGTGAGGCGACCACCGGCCTGAGGGTGGTTAGCGAAACCAGTGGCGACGTGCTGGCCCGGTTTTTGGTGCGTGCCAGGGAGGTCCAGGAGTCGGTGTCACTGCTGCTGCAGTTGCTCGACGACGCAGGCGCCGACGAGATTGTCAGCGATGAGCCCCTGCGGATCCGCCCGAACGCTTCCGGGCTGGGGCTCGTCGAAGGGTGGCGGGGCACCATCGCTCAGCGTGTGGAGGTCAGTCCGGACAAGCGGGTCAGTCGGCTCAAGATCGTGGACCCCTCGTTTTTCAACTGGCCGGCACTTCCCGTTTCGTTGGTGGACACCATCGTCCCGGACTTCCCACTGGTCAACAAGAGCTTCAACCTCTCGTACGCCGGCAACGACCTCTGAGCAGAGCGCCCGTCGAGGCGCCATGACTGGCCTTGGCGGCCCGTAGGTATCGTCGCACCGTGAAATGTCGCGAGGTGCAGTTGACGGCGGTACCCGACGGCGTCGTCCACGCAGAGGACTTCGGCGTGTTCGACGCGCAGGTGGGACCACCGGCGACCGGACACGTGCTGGTTGGCCTTCGATGGCTCGGACTGAACGCGGGTCTAGCCCATCGTCTGGGTGGCCAAGGGACCGCCTATGGACCGGCGATCGGCGTTGGTGACGTTCCGTCCAGTGATGCCGTGGTCGAAGTGCTCAAGTCCGATGTGCAGGATTTCCGACCAGGTGATCTTGCCGTTGGCAAGTCGCCATGGTGCACGGCCGCTGTCATTGACGCCGATGAGCTCCGCCCGATCGACGGGGCAGCATCCAGTGATGAGCTTGACGCTCACCTCACGATCCTGGGACACGTCGGATTCACCGCGTACACCGGCATGATCCACATCGGCGACGTGCAGCCGGACGACGTCGTCTACGTCTCCGGCGCGGCGGGTGGGGTCGGTAGCTGCGCCGTACAGTTCGCCAAGGCCCGCGGGGCGACGGTGATCGGTGTCGCCGGCTCGAAGGAGAAGGTCGCGCTGCTCACCGACGTGCTCGGTGCCGACCGTGCCATCAATCGGCACGACGGGGCTGCCGTCGATCTTTTGCGCGATGCGGCACCGGAGGGTATTGACCTCTACTACGACAACGTCGGCGGCGACCAACTCGAAGCCGCTCTGGAGGTGCTCAACTTCGGCGGCCGGGTGGTCATCTGCGGGGCGGTGTCGGAAGGGTCCGGTGCTCGCGGGCCGGCCAACTACCGCAGGCTCATCTACCAAGAGCTCACCATGCGCGGCTTCACCGTCACGGCGCATGAGGATCTGCGCGACCAGTTCGAATCCGAGGTCGGCGGCTGGCTGCGCGAAGGCAAGGTACGCAGCCTCCACACCGTCTTCGACGGCATCGATCGGGTTCCCGAGGCATTCGAGTCGCTGCTGGCCGGCAGCAGTACCGGTCGAGTCATCGTCGCGGTGCCCTCACAGCATTCCGGTCGGTGACCCAACTCGGTCATCCTTGCGCCCGCATCCTTGCGCCCGCTGAAGCGGTCTAGTCCGCGGCCTGCGAACGAGGCGGCCGACGGCGCGACGTCAGTTCGTGGGCGCCGTCGCCTGCGGAGTTGGTACGCCGCCCTGGGTGGCGGGTGCAGGTGCCTCGGTTGCCTGCGATGGTGTCAGGTCCCCTGTGTTGGTCGGGCTCGACGGCTTGACGTCCTCGCTGGTGGCTGTGGGCTCACTGGGCTGCATCGTGGTGCCCTGCGTCGACGACTGCGATGGCGTGCTTGTTGCCGGCGTGCTCCCAGTCGTGCTTGTCGGTGCTGGCGCCGGGTCGACGACGGCCCCGATGCTGGTGCTTCCCTGCTGTTGCTGCGCCGAGACGGGGTGTCCGAGGCTCAGTTCAATCACGGTGAGCACGCCGATGGCCAGGGCGAACACCGTGACGATGCCAGCGGCCAGGCGACGTACCGTCCGAGTGCGCTGCGTACGGCTCTTCCCGGACGTTACGACGTACGTGCTCTCGTCGGGGGCGCTCGTCCCGCCAGCAAGGGATCGCGAGCGGTTCGGCCCAGGGGCAGCGGATGACACCTGGGACCCCGGCCGCCGGGGGACGGGAAGGCTGTCGTGCGCCGTCCTGGCCGCCTTTGTATACACGGCAGCTGACACGGTCGAGACGATGGAACCGACGGCCGCCCCGATCAGGGTTCCCGCCACTCCTAGGAACGATGCCACCACGGCCGCACTGACCGCCGCACCCGCACTGCCGAGCAGTTGCGGAATACTCAGCCCGAGGAGCCGGGCCCGTTCTTCGTGTCCGGCTGGCGGCTTGGCCGCACTGGCCCCACCGGTTCGCGTGACGTCGTGATCTTCATCGGTGACCTGCGGGGCCATCGTCCTCCAAGGCTTGTCCTGCGGTGTGGAGCTTCAGCGCTGACGGCGTTGTCAGGGTTGTTCATATTCTCGACGAACTGGGCAATCATGGTGCCGCACCGCCGGAGGGTGAGCGCCAGCGTGTGCATCGACGTTCGCGCGGCGTCAACTTTGTTCAACATCGCGGCGGCTCGATCCGTTCCCGCACTCGGCCCGCATCCGGCAGAACTTCGCCGGCTATTGCGCAACCCCCGGTGCACGCGTTTCCTGCGCCCCAGAGACGACGCCGCGTCGTAGAGCTTGGATCACGACGCGCACCGCGCCATCTCGAGTTCGACGAGGTGAGCCGCTAGCCTAGGAGCGTCCCGGGGCGTCACGCGATGCCTCACCGGGCACTGCCGTCGGAGGGCAGAAGCGACATGGGCGTTGGGAAGTGGCTTCACTCCTGGCCGGTGGTTCGACAAATGACCACCGGTGATCTGTTAGGCCGGGGCCCGGCGGTGACCTCTCGCGTCACCCGCGAGCTGACCCCGCGAACCACGACGGCCGACCGGGTCGTTCAATCGATCTGTCCCTATTGTGCCGTCGGCTGCGGCCAACGGATCTTCGTCAAGGACGAGCGCGTCATCCACATCGAGGGTGATCCGGACTCGCCGGTCAGCCGGGGTCGACTGTGCCCGAAGGGCAGCGCCACCGAGCAGTTGGTCAACGCGCCGAGCAGGCAAACTCGGGTGCTGTATCGGGCGCCGTACGCGACGCAATGGCAGACGATGGGCTTGGACGAGGCCACCGATCTGATCGCCGACCGCGTCCTGGCTACTCGGCGACGTACCTGGCAGGACCACGACGAACAGGGCCGTCCCCTCAACCGGACCATGGGGATCGCCTCATTGGGCGGCGCCACCCTGGACAACGAAGAGAACTACCTGATCAAGAAGCTGGCCACTGCTCTTGGAGCGATCCAGATCGAGAACCAGGCGAGGATATGACACTCCGCCACGGTCCCCGGTCTGGGGGCCTCATTCGGGCGTGGAGGTGCCACGCAGTACGTGCAGGACTTGGCGAACAGTGACTGCATCGTCATCCAGGGTTCCAACATGGCCGAATGTCATCCCGTGGCCTACCAGTGGGTCGCCGAGGCGAAGGCACGTGGCGCACGGGTAATCCACGTCGACCCGAGGTTCACCCGAACCTCGGCGGTCGCGGACCGGCACATCCCGATCCGGGTCGGCAGCGACATCGTGCTGCTCGGCGCCATCATCCGCGAGGTGCTTCGCCGGGATGCGTTCTTTCGCGAGTACGTGGTGGCCTACACCAACGCGGCGCACCTGGTCAGCGAGGACTTCAGGGACGTCGACGACCTCGACGGCGTGTTCTCCGGGTACGACCCGAACACGGGTGCGTATGACATGTCCTCCTGGGAGTACCAGGCTCGTGACGCGGCAACGGGCCACCCGCTGGAACACGCTGAGGTGGAACGCGACGACACACTGCAGCACCCCAGGTGCGTCTTCCAGGTCCTCACCCGGCACTTCGCGCGATACACACCGGAGTTGGTCACGCAGACCTGCGGAATCAGCGCGGCGGACTTCGAGTATCTGGTCGACTCGGTCATCGAGAACTCCGGACGCGAACGCACCACCAGCTTCGTGTACGCGGTGGGGTGGACGCAGCACACGCTCGGCGCCCAATTCATCCGTACCGCCGCGATCCTGCAGTTGCTGCTCGGCAATATCGGCCGTCCTGGCGGCGGGGTCATGGCGCTGCGCGGTCACGCCAGCATTCAGGGGTCGACCGACATCCCGACGCTGTTCAACCTGCTCCCCGGATACCTACCGATGCCGCTGGCCGGCACCCACGACACGCTTGCTGCGTACCTGGGGACCATCGCGTCGCCGTCGCAGAAAGGCTTCTGGGCGGGGGCGCAGGCCTACACCGTGAGCTTGCTCAAAGCCTGGTGGGGCGACGCGGCGCAGTCAGACAACGACTGGGCCTACGGTTATTTGCCTCGGTTGTCTGGATCGCACAACACGTTCGACACCGTGATGGCCATGCTTGACGGGACCGTCGAAGGCTACTTCCTGCTCGGGCAGAACCCCGCGGTGGGCGGCTCCAACGGCAGGCTGCAGCGGCAAGGGATGGCCTCGCTCAAGTGGCTGGTGGTGCGGGATCTGCAGCTCATCGAGTCGGCGACGTTCTGGCAGGACGGCCCGGAGGTTCGCTCCGGACAGTGGCGCGCGCAGGACATCGGCACCGAGGTGTTCTTCCTGCCGGCCGCCGCACACGCCGAGAAGGAGGGCACGTTCACCCAGACCCACCGCATGCTCCAGTGGCACCACGCCGCGCTCCGCCCGCCCGGTGAGGCCCGCAGTGACCTGCACTTCATGCACGACCTAGGCTGTCGACTACGGGCCAAGCTGGCCCACTCCACCGACCCGCGGGACCGTCCCCTGCTCGACCTGACCTGGGACTATCCCCTCGACGAGCACGGTGAGCCATCCGCCGAAGCAGTGCTGGCCGAGATCAACGGCCGGTACCTGAGCGGGCCACGGGCCGGGGAACCCCTGCCGCTCTACACCCACATGAAGGCCGACGGCTCGACCGCCGGTGGCTGCTGGATCTACTGCGGCGTCTTCGCCGGTGGGGTGAACCGGGCCGCCAACCGGGTCCCAGGACGGGACCAGTCCCCGGTGGCGCCGAACTGGGGCTGGGCCTGGCCGGACAACCGCCGAATCCTATACAACCGGGCCTCGGCCGACCCGGACGGCAACCCGTGGAGCGAACGGAAGCGGCATGTCTGGTGGGATCCAGACAAGGGAGACGCCGGAGAATGGACCGGGTACGACGTCCCTGACTTCCCGCTGACCACGGCGCCGTCGTATCGGCCGGAGCCTGGCACCGGCGGCGCGGCGGGGTTGTCCGGGACCGAACCATTTGTCATGCAGGCTGATGGGCGAGGTTGGTTGTTCGCCCCGCGAGGGTTGGTCGACGGGCCACTGCCCAGTCACTACGAGGCCCAAGAGTCGCCAGTGGCCAACCGGCTCTACGCCCAGCAGTCGAACCCGTCCCGACTGGTGTACCCGCGGGCCGACAACCTGACCGCACCGTCAGCGGGTGTGCCGGGGGCAACTGTGTACCCCTTCGTGTTCACGACGTACCGGTTGACCGAGCATCACACGGCCGGTGGGATGAGCAGGTGGCTGCCGTACCTGGCCGAGCTTCAGCCGGAGTTCTTCTGTGAGGTGTCCCCGGAACTGGCCGAACTGCGTGGCTTGACGGACCGCGGGTGGGCCACCCTCATCTCGCCGCGTTCGGCGATCGAAGCGCGCGTCATGGTCACCAGGCGGATGACGCCGTTGCGCATCGACGGGACGACCATCCACCAGATCGGCTTGCCCTACCACTGGGGCGTCGGCGGCACCGGGGCCGTGGTCTCCGGCGACAGCGCCAACGATCTGCTGGGGGTGACGCTCGACCCGAACGTGCACATCCAGGAGTCGAAGGTGGCCTCATGTGACATCGTGCCGGGCCGGCGCCCGCAGGGTGCATCGTTGACGGCCTTGGTCCAGGCTTATCAAGAGCGTGCCGGGATCACCGAGTTGACCGGGAACCAGCGGCGCACGCCAGGTGCCGGACGGGGCCACGCCGATGAACGGCGCAGCACTGACGAGCACCGCGGCGATGACGGGCAGGAGAGCCGATGAGTCGATGGGGCAACCAGTTGTCGGGGCCGACCGACCCGGCTTGCGACGCCGCCTGGCCGACAGCGACACCCCGCAAGGGGTTCTTCACGGACACCTCGATCTGCATCGGCTGCAAAGCCTGCGAGGTGGCCTGCAAGGAGTGGAACGCGTTGCCCGCCGACAACCTCGGGATGAGCGGGAGCAGCTACGACAACTCTGTCGCCCTTGGCGCCTCGACCTGGCGGCACGTGGCCTTCATCGAGCAGTCTGCTGCGGATATCGCATCCGCGCGGGCAACGACCCAGGCCACGAACCAGGCAAACGGCGAGCCGATCGGGGCGGCGCCGGTGCGGTGGCTGATGAGTTCAGACGTCTGCAAACACTGCACCCACGCCGGCTGCCTGGACGTCTGCCCGACTGGCGCTCTGTTCCGGACCGAGTTCGGCACCGTCGTGGTGCAGACCGACGTCTGCAACGGCTGTGGGTACTGCGTACCGGCCTGTCCGTTCGGGGTTATCGACCGCCGGCACCCCAGCGATCCGGGCGCCGACGGCTCGGCTGAAGATCCAAGACTCGGCACCGCCCAGAAATGCACCCTGTGCTACGACCGGCTCGGGCAGGGACAGACACCGGCGTGCGCCCAGGCCTGCCCGACCACCTCGATCCAGTTCGGTGACCTGGACGAACTGCGCGAGCGTGCCGCCGGACGGCTGGCGACCCTGCACGCACAGGGGCTGACCGAGGCCCGCTTGTACGGCGCCAACCCGCAGGACGGGGTCGGCGGGACCGGCTCGGTGTTCCTGCTGCTCGACGAGCCCGAAGTGTATGGGCTCCCGCCAGACCCGCTGGTCCCCACGGCCGACCTGCCGGACATGTTCCGAAAGGCGGGGTACGCCGGGTTGGCGATGCTGGCCGGTGCGGCGGTCGCGTTCGTCGGCCGTCGACCTGGCCGGAGCGAACGGCCACGATCACCGTCACGAATGGCGGGGTCTTGACCAGCCCGGGTACGGTCCGGCGCGGCCGATCGGGGCGCCGACGTCGTGATGAGGTGATGGTCCCGGAGGCGACATTCACGTCGTACTACGGCCTGCCGGTGGTGAAACCGGCGCCATGGCGCAACGAGATCCCGGCGTACCTGTTTCTTGGCGGTTTGGCGTCCGGGTCGGCCATCATCGCCTCCGGCGCCGAATTGACCGGACGGGTCGAACTGCAACGCAACACGCGCCTGATCGCGCTCGGTGCGCTGGTGGGGTCGGCAGGCGTCCTGGTCGCCGACCTAGGGAAGCCGTCTCGGTTCCTGAACATGATGAGGACCGTCAAACTGACCTCGCCGATGTCCGTCGGGTCATGGATCCTGGCCGGTCAGGGCGCTTTCACGAGCGCAGCAGCGGCCTGCGAAGCAGCCCGATTCGTAGTGCCGGTCGACGGCGCGGCAGCCCAGTGGTTGCCACTGGCTGACCGAGTCGCCAGCATCGGCTCCGCCTCGTTTGCTGCGCCGCTGGCTGCGTACACCGCGGTGCTGCTCTCCGATACGGCTACCCCGACCTGGCACGAGGCCTACCACGAGCTGCCGTTTCTGTTTGTCGCCAGCGCACTCGCCGCGGGTGCGGGCGCCGCGCTCATGACGACGGCGGTGGAGCAGTGCGCCGCGGTACGCCGGCTCGCCGTGGGCGCAGCCGTCGTGGACCTTCTGGCGTACCACCGCATGACGCAGCACCTGGGTCTGGTCGGGGAGCCGCTGCGACAGGGTCGTGCCGGGGCGCTGACCCGGACGAGTTCGGCCCTGACCATGACCGGGATGCTGCTGACGCTGGTTGCCGGCCGACACCGAGTCGGTGCGGTGCTGGCCGGGGCTGCGCTGATCGGTGGGTCGCTGTGCACCCGGTTTGGTGTGTTCGAAGCAGGCATGGCCAGCGCCAAGGATCCGAAATACACGGTGGTCCCGCAGCGCGAACGGCTCCGTCGGCAAGCGCACGGTCGCGGCGGCGAGGTGGGCTCGGCCCCGCATCGCCGTGCGCGGTTTGCTTCCATCGTGACCCGGGTGCCGTCAACGCACGCTGATCAGGGGGCCGTCGCGGCACACGAGGTGACCGATGACCGGGGCCCCCGGGATCTCACCGACGAGCAGCAGCCCACCTGAGGTCTGGGCGTCAGCAAGCAGCAGAAGCTCGTCCTCGCTGACCCCGGGTCCGACCGCGAGGTGTGGCCGTGTCCACTCAAGGTTCCGCCGAGACCCGCCCGGCACGAATCCCGCGGCCAATGAGGCCCGCGCGCCCTCGACGTAGGGGACTGCCGCGTGGTCGACCACAGCGCCGACACCCGAGGCGCGACACAGCGTGAGCAAGTGGCCCAACAGGCCGAACCCCGTAACGTCGGTGGCCGCTGTGATCCCCGAATCAAGGGCGGCTCGGGATGCGGCGGCGTTCAATGTGGTCATCACCTGGACCGCCTCTGGGAACCAGGCGCCGGTTGACATGTGACGGTTGTTGAGCACGCCCAGGCCGAGCGGCTTGGTCAGGCTGAGCGGAAGGCCAGCACGGGCCGCGTCGTTGCGCAGCAGCGCGCCGGGATCGACCACGCCGGTCACCGCAAGGCCGTACAACGGTTCGGCAGCGGTGATGCTGTGACCGCCGCCGAGCGGACAACTGGCCGCCGCCGCAACCTCGGCGCCGCCCCGCAAGGTCTCAGCGAGCAGGTCCAGAGGTAACAGGTCGACCGGCCAGCCGACGAGGTTGAGCGCGACGAGCGGTCGCCCGCCCATGGCGTACACGTCGGACAAAGCATTGGCAGCGGCGATCTGGCCCCATTCGAACGCCCGGTCGACGACGGGAGTGAAGAAGTCCGTGGTCGAGATGATGGCAGGCTCGGCGCCGTCGGGGTGTGCGCTCCAAAACCCGCGGGGCAGCCGGACCACGGCAGCGTCGTCGCCGTCGTCCAGCCCGACAAGCAGGCCGGGGTGGCGTCGCGATTGTCCCCGCAGGCCGCCCAGCAGCTCATCGAGCACACCCGGAGCGAGCTTGCAGGCACAGCCGCCGCCCGCGGCGTACTGAGTCAACCTGACTTCCGAGGTCATCTGGTCACCGTACGTCGGCTCGGGTCGGCTACCGTGGCACTGCCCGCGGCCCAGCCGGGGGACAGGGAGGCGTCTGGGCACCTGGTGGTCCCCCCGGTCTTCAACACCGGTGTGCGGCGGCATCCGTCGCAGGCGGGTTCGATTCCCGTCCGCCTCCGCGGTCATCCGGTCGCGCCCAGCGGCCGGGAAGGAGTGGGCGTGCAGCGGGACAACCCCGACAAGGCCGACATCGAGTTACGGCGGATTCCCAGGACCGATGCGTTGCTTGCGCAGGCCGTGTTCGTCGAGGCGGCCGGAAGGTGCGGGCGGGAGCAGGTCAAACGCGCCATCCACGCGGCCCAGGCGCAGGCTCGGGCCAGGGACATCGCCCCTGATCAGGTCGCGGACCACGCCCTGGCAGCGCTGGACACGGCAGACCTGGCCGGCACGACGCTGCGGCCCATCATCAACGCCACCGGCGTCGTCATCCACACCAACCTCGGACGGGCGCCGCTGTCCGAGCAGGCCAGGGCTGCGCTGCACGTCGCCTCTGGGTACGTCGACCTCGAGTACGACCGGTCTTCGGGCAGCCGAGGCGAACGGGGTCACGGCACCCGGGTGGCGCTGCTCGAAGCCGTTCCGGGCGCCCAGGACATTCTCGTGGTCAACAACGGTGCCGCCGCACTGCTGCTGGCCGCCGTCGCCCTCGCGCCGAATGCCGACGTCGTGGTCAGCCGCGGCGAGGTGATCGAGATCGGTGACGGCTTCCGGCTGATGGAGTTGGTGGCCGCCGGCGGAGTCCGGATCGTCGAGGTCGGCACCACGAACCGGACCACGCTCGCCGACTACGCCGCGGCGCTCGGGCCGGCGACCGGGGCGATTCTCAAGGTGCACCCAAGCAACTTCGTCATGTCCGGGTTCGTCAGTACGGTCGCCCTGCCCGAACTGACCTCGCTGGGCATACCGGTCATTGCCGACATCGGCAGTGGGTTGCTGGCGCCGGACCCGGTCCTTCCCGCCGAGCCGGACGCGGCGTCGGTCCTGGCCGCCGGGGCAACCCTGGTCACGTGTAGCGCCGACAAACTGCTCGGTGGTCCGCAGGCGGGGCTGCTGATGGGCCGCGCCGAGGAGGTGGCCCGGTGCCGACGGCATCCGCTTGCGCGGGCGGTGCGCGCGGACAAACTCACCCTGGCAGCACTCGAGGCCACCCTGAGAGGGCCCCGTCCGCCGGCGTACCGGTTCTTGCACGCCGACCCGGCGCACTTGCGCGCCAGGACGCAGACGCTCACCGAACGGCTCAGCGTCCTGGGGGCGGAATTGGTGTCCGCTGACGGCGAGGTCGGTGGTGGCGGCGGGCCTGGTGTGGCGCTGCCCGGCTGGGCGGTGGCGTTGCCGACGGCCTACGCGCAGCGGTTGCGACGCGGCGACCCATCGGTGGTGGCCCGGGTACATCGGGGTCGCTGTCTGATCGACCTACGCTGCGTTGAGCCGGGTGACGACCCACGGCTAGCCGCTGCGGTTTTGGCCTTGGCTGACGTCACGAAGCCATCCCGGAACTGACGGTGTACGTCGTCGCAACCGCCGGACATGTCGATCACGGCAAGTCGACCCTGGTCAGGGCATTGACCGGGATGGAACCGGACCGCTGGGCGCAGGAGCGTCAGCGGGGTCTGACCATCGACCTGGGCTTCGCCTGGATGCGACTGCCCGCGGGCCAGGCGCTCGCGTTCGTGGATGTGCCCGGTCACCGCCGCTTTATCGGCAACATGTTGGCAGGATTGGGCCCGGCGCCAGCCGTGTTGTTCGTGGTGGCCGCCGATGACGGCTGGGCTGCCCAGTCGCAGGAGCACCTGCGCGCGGTTCAGGCGCTCGGGCTTCGTCAGGTCGTCCTGGCGGTGACTCGCACGGACCTGACCGACCCCGGCCCGGCCCTGGAACAGGCTGGCAGCGAACTGCATGACGCCGGCCTGCGCGACGTCCCGGCGGTGCCGGTCTCCGGGATCACCGGTGCGGGGTTGCCGCAGCTCGTAGAAGCCCTGGAAACGGTCGCTGCCCGAATCCCGGTTCCCGACCCGCAGGCGCGGTTGCGGCTTTGGGTGGACCGCGCGTTCAGCGTCGCTGGCAGCGGCACCGTGGTGACCGGCACCTTGGCTGCCGGCACCCTGACGGTCGGTGAGGAATTGGAGCTGCTGGGCCCCCGGGGGAGCCGGCTGGTGAGCGTGCGCGCCATTCAGTCGCTCGGTCAAGCGTGCGATGGCGTGGCCGCGGTCGCCAGGGTCGCTATCAATGTGCGCCGGCTGCCGGCGGCTGCGGTGGGCCGCGGCGACGCGCTGCTGGCGCCGCGCGGGTGGCATCGCAGCGCGGCGGTGGATGTGCGCTTGCCAGACGGTGTCGACGGACGGCTGCCGCAATGGTTGACGCTTCACGTCGGGACCGCGGCGGTGCCCGTTCGGGTGCGTCGGCTGGCCGCCGGCACGGCCCGGCTGCGGCTGGACCGACCATTGCCGCTGCAACCGGGCGACCGGGGCATCTTGCGAGAACCGGGAGGTCGCGGCGTACTGGCGGGGATTGTCGTCCTTGACGCAGAGCCTCCCCTGTTACGCCGCCGGGGGGAGGCTGCTCGCTGGGGCGCTGAGCTGGCTGACCTGCCCGCCGGGCCAGACTTGGCCAGCGCGGTGCGCCGTCGAGGATGGCTGTCCGCTGCGAGCGCGATCCGGCTCGGCGTCGTGGACAGTCGGATGCCCGAAGCTGCGGTGCAGGGGGTTCTCCGGCTCGACGAGTGGTACGTCGACGAGGCCACCTGGGCACGGTGGTGCGATCGGTTGCCCAGGCTGCTTGCGGACTACCAGGTCGATCACCCGCTGGCACCGCGGATGCCTCAGGAGCAGGCGCGGGCTCTCCTCGAGCTCCCGGACCTGCGGCTACTCACTTCCCTGGCGGCGGCCTGCCGACTGCAATTGACTGACGGGAGGATCGGTCAGGCCGGTGCGGGGCCCGACCTTCGTGCTGTCGAGGCCGGATTGGTCGACCTTGAGCTGGCGCTGGACCAGCATCCCTTCGCTGCTCCCGAGCGACCTGAGCTGCAGGCCGCTGGGTTGGGCCGGCCTGAACTTGCCGCCGCAGTGAGAGCCGGCCGGCTGCTGGCTCTTGATGATCAGGTGGTGCTGTTGCCGACCGCCCCGGCCAAAGCGATGCGCGTGCTCGCCGCTTTGCCTCAGCCGTTCACCACGAGCCAGGCCCGGCAAGCACTCGACACCACCCGCCGCGTGGTCATTCCGCTGCTGGAACACCTCGACCAACGCGGCTGGACCCGACGCCTCGACGCGGGTCATCGGCAGGTCGTACGTCCCAACTAACCTCAGCTCATCCCCGCTCATCCCGGCTCATTCCTGCTCATCCCGACTGATCGAGTCAATCCGTGGGTCATGGCTGCGCCTGCGCGATGGCTTCAGCCCTCGATCCGTTCAGGGTGGGTGTAGACCGTGAACCGGCCCTCGCGGGCGAACCCCACCAGGGTCAGTCCACTGGCCTGCGCCAGGTCGACGGCAAGTGAAGAGGGCGCCGACACCGCGCACAGCGCCGGAATGCCGGCCCGCACTGCCTTCTGCACCAGTTCGTACGACGCCCGCCCCGAGACCGCCAGAACTCGTCCGGTGGCCGGGATGGCGTCGTTCAGCAGCGCCCATCCGACGACCTTGTCCACGGCGTTGTGCCGCCCGACGTCCTCCCGGACCACCAGCGTTGTGCCGTCTGGCAGACACAGCGCGGCCGCGTGGACCCCGCCGGTGCGGCCAAACACCGGCTGCCCGTCACGCAGCCTCCTGGGCAGGTCGGATAGGGCGGTGGCGGTGAATCGCACCTGGTCCGCGTGCACGTCTGGCAGTCCGCCGGCCAGCAGGTCTGCGATGGCCTGGGTCCCGCAGATCCCGCACGCGCTGCTCGTGATGAGAGCCCGCTGGGAGATGCCCTGGTCGGCGGCCGCCCGTTCCCGAAGCTGCAGATCCAGGACGTTGTAGCTGTTTCCTTGGTGCTCGGACGTCGCGGCGCGCCCGGTCGGGTCGACGGTCGCTCCGGCGCAGTACCGAGCGCTCGCGAGGTCCTGTGCCGAGCTGATGACCCCCTCGCCGTACAGCAGTCCATGGGCGAGTTCCACGTCGTGCCCGGGAGTCCGCATGGTCACCGTCAGGCTGATCCCGCCGAGCCGGAGCTCCAGCGGTTCCTCGACGGCGATGACGTCGACCGCGTCGGCCCACGTGGGACCCTGCGGGTTGGGCTCGGTGCCGGTCTCGACCCGGCGTATCTGGCGGCGGGTGGTCAGGCGTCCCATGGCGTGACTATCCCACGAGGGATGCCGACACGTCTGACCAACCATGACCGGGGGTCGTGGCGGGTTGGCAGGGGGACCCTCGCGGTTGCCTGTCGACCGTCCGGTCGATCAGATCCGGGTGGCGGGGCGCGTCGAGCGCAATCGAGGAAGCCCCGAACCGGCGATCGCCTCGGTGCGTGCCGCGGTGAGTCCCAGGCACCACAGCAGGGTCACCGCAGTCAGGGAGAAGCCGGCTGCCAGCACGGCGTTCAAACCCAGCGTGCGAATCATCACCCCGAACACGCCCTCAAGCAGCAACAGGGAGATCAAGGCGAGCCCGAGCGGTCGCTGCGCAGGCACCTGGACGGTACGGCGAGTGATCAAGACGATCGTGATGACCACAACCAGCCCAAGAATGACCCTGGTCGACTGGAGCGCCGGATGCAGGTCGGTGGCGGCAACCAAGGTCACGGGCCAACCGATGCACCGGGTGTAGGAGCTCTGGCCGGACACCACGATGCCGAGCAGGTGCATCGCAATGAGCGCGCCGATCGCCGTCCAGGCCAGCCGGGAGGTCGGCGTGACGACCCGGGGTTGCCCGCCCCGTTCCAGGGCCACGGTAGCCACCGTCATCGCGATCATCGCGATGAGGGCGCAACTCAAGTCGACGACTCCCCAAGCCTTGGGCAAGCCAGTCAGGACGACGAGGCGGCCGAAGATCGCCGCGGCCGCCGCGCCGGCTACGGCGACCCAGGGCAGGAGCCGGATGCGCGGGTCGTTGCGCGGCGCCCGACGCGACATGATTGCGGCAGCGAGTACCAACGGGCCCGCGGCGATGGCGATGATCCGATGCGCGAACTCGATGACCGGGTTCAGCTGCCAACCTGGCAAGACCCCACTGGCGTAGCAGCCCGGCCACGTCGGGCAGGCCGCACCCGACTCCGTCGCGCACACCAGCGACCCCATGGCTACCGCCAAGAGGGTGAACAAGGCGGCCAGGCGGAACACCGTGCGCACGGTCGGGTTGACGTCGGCGGGGGGTTGCGGACTCATACCGTTCTTCAGAGCTCCTCACGGGCGCAAACGAGTGTGCCAAGACACTGGGGGAGCGTTGGCACACCGGGCGGAACGCTGATCACCGGCCGCCCAGCTCCGGGAACAGGTGCGGACTAAACAGGTTGTGCGGGTCGTACCGCCGTTTCAGCTCCAAGAGCCGATCGTAGGTCGCGTGAGGGTAGGCAGCCCGTACGGTGCCCGGTTGAGTGTCGGAGGACACGGCGGCATACGCGCCGGAGAACTGGTTGGACACCGCCGCCCACGCGGTGTCGACGGCTTGGCGCGACTGCGGGTCGTACCAGAGCGAGACATACAGCTGCGCCTCGCGGTGAGCAAACGCGGTCGCATCGGCCGGAATATCGCCGACGGCGCCCCCCAGCGTTCGAAGTTCGATCTGCAGGACCTCAGGGATCGCCAGCAATCCAGCGATGGTGTTGACATGGTCATCGGTCAACTGCGTCAGGAAGCCGTTGCGTTGCTGAATCCGCTGTTGCCCGGTGAGCTGTTCGCGCTGGGACAGCGTCATCGTGTAGGAAGGGATCCGCTGAGCCTGCTGATCAAGGACCGGCCCGAGCTGCAGCAGCGGCGACATGGCCCGTTCAGCAGCGGCCTCATCGCCGTTGCACCACACGCTCAGGAGTTGAGCGACAGCAGGCTGGTCGGCACGCGCCGCCTGAAGATTGACGAACGTTGTCAGCTCGCGCGGTGCGTCGCCCAACGTATCGAACCACCGACGCAGGAAGCCGCTGGTGTCGCCGGCGTCGATACGCAGGACGCCAAGGACGATGTCGTCGACTTCTACGGCGGTCATCTCCAGCTGCGTGATGACGCCGACGCTGCCGCCGGCGCCTCGCACCGCCCAGTAGAGGTCGACGTGCTGGTCGGCATCGGCGCGAACCACCGACCCGTCCGCCAGCACCAGGCGAGCAGCGTCCAGGTGGTCGATCGCCAGACCGTACCTGCGGACCAGCCAGCCGATACCTGCGCCGCTCGCCAGGCCGCCCATGGCGAGGTCTGCGGCATTCGCCGCGGGCATGGACCAGCCGTAGTCGGCCAGCCGGTGGGAGACCGTGCCCCAGGTCGCCCCGGCGCCGATGCGCAGCCTTCGAGTCTTCCGGTCCAGGACCTCGAAGTCGTTGATGCGGGACACGTCGAGCACGATGCCGCCGGTATTGGTCGAGGTACCGCTCACGCCGTACCCGCTGGAGCGGATGGAGAAGGGAACGTCCTGCGTCGCGGCAAACCGCACCGCAGCCCGGACGTCGTCCTCCTGCTCGGCGAGGATCACCAACCCTGGGCTGCCCTGCACGACGTAGGTGGACCGCACCTGCTCGTACCCGGCGTCTCGTGCGGTCCGGACCTTGTTCAGCAGTTGTTGCGGGATGTCGCCGTACCGGATGCCAGGAGCGAGGGCGGCGTCCGGGTCCTGCCGGGTCGTGCCTATGGAGGGCTCCGTGCAAACGCGCAACCGAACGAGCGGCCTACGTGCGGGAGAGCACCTCGCCGCTGATGAGGATGACGAACTCGTGGCTATCGGTGAGGATGTTGAGATATCCGGAGTCGACGCTCAAGACGTATCCAGTGAGGGTGCCATGGGTGGTCTCGATCCGTTCGTGGGGCACCCAGGGCGTCTGGACGAGCGCGGCGATCAGCAGAACAGCCACTTCCACTACCCATCCGACGCGAGCCATCGCGCCCATCGCCGCATGACGAACTCGACGTTGCACGGATAGCCGTCGCATCATCGCAAACGCTGCAAGCACCGCAGAGGTCGCGGGCGGCAACCACCAACTGTGGAAGCTGACCGTGAGCGCGACGAGCGTGACCAGGGCGATCGTGCTGAGCAGCTTCACCACGGGGCGACGACCTCGAGGACCCCACAGGTAGGCAGAAAGCAGCAGTGGCAGCACGAAGACCAGCAATGCCGCCGTCAGCAGGTGTCCGGCCATGAGGGATCCGAACAGGAGCGAGAGGCCGTCTCCCAGACTCAGCGTGGTACTCACCGCGAACGCCGTTTCCCAGTCATAGCCGGAAACCGCGAAGATCCGCAGAATCAGGAACACAAACCCCCAGGCGGCCGCATGTGCGGCGCCCCCGGCGGAGAACCCAGGGTTGGCTCCCGCTCCCGGTGACACGTCAGCGGCACTTCGGGCATCGGCGACGGTCATGGGGGTGAAGCTACTACTGGACTGAGCGATCTTCAGAGGCGTCCTGCCGCCCACACCGTCAGTCGGCGCACACTGGCAAGCCCCTGGTCAGATCGACGCGCGCCTCGTGGTTGCGCTCGAGGAGTGCCTGTTCAAGGGTCACCGTCGACGGCGGATACGAGTCAAGAATCGCTCGATCCGGTCCACCGCGTCCTCAAGGTCCTCCACCCGGGGCAATGTGACCATTCGGAAATGATCCGGTCGCGGCCAGTTGAACCCGCTCCCAGGCACAATCAGCAGCTTCTCCTGGCGCAACAGCTCAAGGGCAAACTGCTCATCGTCCTCGATCGGATACAGCCTCGGGTCAAGTTTTGGGAAGATGTACAGCGCACCCTGCGGCTTCACGGCGCTGACCCCAGGGATCCGATTGATCAGCTCGTACGCCGCGTCCCGCTGGGCCAGCAGCCGTCCGTGGGGCAGAATCAAGTCGTTGATGCTCTGGTGTCCGCCCAACGCTGTCGCGATGGTGTGCTGGGCCGGATGGTTTGCGCACAAGCGCATGTTGGCCATCAACTCCAAGCCCTCGATGTAACTGCGGGCGTGCTCCTGTGGGCCCGACAACGCCAGCCAACCGGCGCGGAAGCCGGCAACGCGGTACGACTTGGACAGACCGTTGAAGGTCAGGCAGAACAGATCCGGCGCCAAGCTGGCGGTGGAGGTGTGCTTGGCGTCGTCGTACAGGATCTTGTCGTAGATCTCGTCGGACATGATCAGCAGTTGGTGCTGGCGGGCCAGCTCGACGAGCTGATCGAGCACCTCCACCGAATACACCGCCCCGGTCGGGTTGTTGGGATTGATCACCACGATGGCCCTGGTCTTGTCGGTGACCTTGGCCCGGATATCGTCGATATCGGGACTCCAGTCCGACTGCTCGTCGCAGAGGTAGTGCACCGGAGTGCCGCCGCACAGTGAGACCGCCGCGGTCCACAGCGGGTAGTCCGGTGCCGGAACCAGCACCTCGTCCCCATTGTTGAGCAGCGCCTGCAGCGCCATCACAATGAGCTCGCTGACCCCGTTACCAAGGAAGATGTCCTCGACATCGATGATCGGCACGTCTTTGGTCTGGTAGTACTGCGCGACGGCGCGTCGAGCCGGCACGATGCCCTTGGAGTCGCAATACCCATGTGCGGTCGCCAGCATCCGGTTGTAGTCGACCAAGATCTCCTCGGGTGCCTCGAAGCCGAACGGCGCGGGGTTGCCGATGTTGAGCTTCAGGATTCTGTGGCCCTCGTCCTCGAGCCGTTTGGCCTCAACCAATACCGGCCCCCGGATGTC
>CAJDWS010000087.1_pt1 | contig 21614 bp, 24 predicted proteins | sample 7391661 | NCBI WGS metagenome assembly CAJDWS01 (sample SAMEA7055725, study PRJEB34461) | soil metagenome | biome: terrestrial ecosystem; feature: Peninsula; material: soil | place: Antarctica | collected 2016 | reverse complement strand
GAAGCCGAACGGCGCGGGGTTGCCGATGTTGAGCTTCAGGATTCTGTGGCCCTCGTCCTCGAGCCGTTTGGCCTCAACCAATACCGGCCCCCGGATGTCATAGCAAACATCGGACAGCTTGCTGGACTGGAGCAGCGGACGCATGAAGCCATTCTCTCACCGGGCGGCTATCGGTAAGGACAGTTGGTGTTGGCGCGGCGGCCTGGCCCGGTCGGGTTTCGCAGGGCCTCGGGTACGTCGTCCGTTTGATGCGCTGGAATTGCTTGCACGATCGCGAGGGAAAACCTTTGGAAACCCGGTGGCGCGTCGATAAGGGATGTGGAGCGTGGCGGACGACGGAGGAGGGGCCGCCGTCCGCCACGTGACCTTTATCCGGCGGGGCCGCGGCGTTGGTTGCCGCCCGAGTCGCCCGAGTCGCCCGAGTCGTGAGACCCGCGCCTCAGATCGCCTCGCTGATCGAGGCAGGCCCTCGAAACCGCTGCTGAGCCCGCCAGCTGGCCCCAGGCAAGTCCCGGTTGGATGATCGACCAACTCGGCGCGCACCCGATGCGGTTGCAGCTCACCGCGATAAATCTGTTCGGCCCAAGTCACAGGCGCCCTGATGCGTCGGCACGACGCCCGGTAGGTTCACGTTGCGCAACACCGGGCGTTCGGTGTTGCACCGCTCGCGTGGCACCGCCTGCAGTCTGCAAACGCCGCCCACGAATTACTGCTTGATGTAGTTCTCCAAATGGTCACGTTCGCTCTGCAGCATCGAGATTCGATGCTTGACGATGTCCCCGATGCTGACCAGGCCCACAAGGAGACCGTCCTCGACGACCGGTACGTGGCGGAATCGTTGCTGCGTCATCTCCTCGGCCAGATGCGTAACCTCGGTTTCCAGGGTGCAGGTGTGGACGTCCGTGGTCATGATCGTCTGCACCGCCGCGTCCATCAGTGCGCGTTCCCCGCGCATGCGCCGCACGACGTCCCGCTCGCTGACGATCCCCGCGATGGTGCTGCCGTCCGCAGAGACCACCGCAGCCCCGATGTTGTACTCCGCAAGTACATCCAACAGCAGTGCGACGGTGTCGCCTGGCTTGACCGTGGCGATGGTCTGGCTCGGCTTTCCCCGGATGACGTCCTTGATTCGCATGGGCGCACCGTACGGTTGTGAGCTCGCCTCGGCCAGAGCCGTATCACCAAGCGAAACACCTGGTGCGACGGGGTCCTGAGGTGACTGATCGGTAGTGCTTGGACGAGGCAACAGGCTCAGCTCGCCGGCTACCGGGGTCGTAGGCCGGGTCGGTTGGTTGAGCGAGAGCCGGCTTGGCGTCATCATGTGGCGAGTCGCTCGCAGACGATGGTGGTTCACGCCCGAATCGGCAGGCACCAAGACGGCGGGGGAGCATCGGCGGGGGGAGAATACCGAGCATGGAGCAGCCCCACCGTGGACAGCACATCGACGTTGTCGCCGCGGTGCTCGTGGATGACCTGACGCGGCCGATGGCGATGTTGGCCGGGCACCGGCGAGACCATCCGGCGGGGGCCGGGTGGGAGCTGCCGGGTGGCAAGCTCGAACCGGGGGAGTCAATGCATGGCGCGCTGCATCGCGAGCTGGCTGAAGAACTCGGGATCACCGCGCGGCTGGGGGCGCAGCTGGTCGGCCCGCTCTTGGACGGACGCTGGGAGCTGTCGCACCGGCACATGATGCTGGTCTGGTTTGCACAGATCACCGGCGGCGCGCCACAACCTTTGGAGGCGCATGACGAGCTGCGCTGGCTGCGGCACGAGCAGTTGTACGACGTGGGCTGGCTTCCGGGGGACTATCCAATTGTTGAGGCCTTGGCGGCGGCCCTGCACCCGATGAGCTGACGCGCCCCAGGCGGTCGGAACGCGATGGCGGCGCCGGGTCGGTCGAGGGTTGGGCGCACGGACTGTGGTCAAGACGACGGTGCCGGCCTGGGAGAATAGGCCTATGGCATCCACCCCGAGCGCCGTTCGCGGCGACATCCGCAACGTGGCGATCATCGCGCACGTCGACCATGGCAAGACCACCTTGGTGGACAAGATGCTCTGGCAGGGCGGCGCTTTCGGCGAGCACGACCACGTGCAGGAACGAGCCATGGATTCCGGGGACTTGGAGCGCGAGAAGGGCATCACGATCCTGGCCAAGAACACGGCCATCCACTACAACGGACCGTCAGCCCGTCAGGCGGGGCATCCCGATGGGGTCACCATCAACATCATCGACACTCCCGGCCACGCCGACTTCGGAGGTGAGGTCGAACGCGGACTGAGCATGGTCGATGGGGTGGTGTTGCTCGTGGACGCCTCGGAAGGACCATTGCCTCAGACCCGGTTCGTGCTGCGTAAAGCGCTCGCGGCGAAGCTCCCGGTGGTGCTCTGCATCAATAAGGTGGATCGTCCGGACAGCCGCATCGCCGAGGTGCAAGACGAAGTCTACGAACTGTTCATGGACCTCATCGAAGACGCAGATCGACATGCTCACCACGCCGCGGCGCTGGAGTTTCCGATCGTGTATGCCTCGGCCAAGTCCGGTCGCGCGTCGTTGACTCGACCACAGGATGGCGCGCAGCCAGACAGCCCGGACCTGGAACCGTTGTTTGCCACGATCATGGCCACGGTGCCGGCGCCGACGTACGACGAGGACGCCCCGTTGCAAGCGCACGTGACGAACTTGGACTCCTCCAGCTACCTCGGCCGGCTCGCGTTGCTGCGGGTACGGAACGGGACTATCCGTCGCGGGCAATCGGTGGCCTGGTGTAAGCGAGACGGGTCGGTCTTGCGGGTCAAGGTGACCGAACTGCTGATGACGCAGGGGCTGGAACGTAAACCGCTGGAAGCCGATCGGTCCGCCGGCCCGGGCGACATCATCGCCATCGCTGGTATCGGGGACATCATGATCGGAGAAACGCTGGCGGACGTAGATGATCCTCGCCCGTTGCCACTGATCACCGTGGACGAACCGGCGATCTCGATGACGATCGGCATCAATACCTCCCCGATGGCGGGTCGGGTCGGCGGCGCGAAGGTGACTGCCCGGCTGGTCAAGGACCGGTTGGACCGCGAGCTGGTGGGCAACGTCTCGATCAAGATGCTGCCCACCGAACGACCCGACACCTGGGAGATTCAGGGGCGTGGCGAGTTGGCCTTGGCCATCCTTGTCGAGCAGATGCGCCGCGAGGGGTACGAGCTGACGGTGGGTAAACCGCAGGTCGTGACACGGATGGTCGAAGGCAAGCTGCACGAGCCAGTCGAGCAGCTGACGATCGATACGCCTGAGGAGTTCCTTGGCACGGTGACTCAACTGATGGCCGCCCGACGCGGTCGGATGGCGCAGATGAGCAACCATGGCACCGGCTGGGTGCGGATGGATTTCATGGTCCCCTCGCGAGGCCTGATCGGGTTCCGCACCGAGTTCCTGACCGAGACCCGCGGGACTGGGATCGCGAATCACGTGTTTGCCGGCTACGAGCCTTGGTGCGGCCCGATTTTGACACGACTGACTGGTTCGTTGGTCGCCGACCGGGCCGGCGCCGCGACGACGTATGCGATGTTCAACTTGCAGGAACGCGGCACCTTGTTCGTGGAACCGACCACCAAGGTCTACGAAGGGATGATTGTCGGCGCGAATTCACGAGGCGATGACATGGACGTCAACATCACCAAGGAAAAGAAGCTGAGCAACGTGCGGTCCTCGACCTCGGACGTGCTCGAACGGCTCATTCCACCGCGTCGGCTATCCCTCGAGCAGAGCTTGGAGTTCTGCCGAGAGGACGAGTGCGTGGAGGTGACCCCCGACGCGGTTCGGATTCGCAAGGTCGTGCTCAGCCACGTGGAACGAGTCCGTACAGCGGCCCGCGCCCGCAGCGACGCCAAACGCGACTGAGGCCGGACAAGGCTCTTGCCCGGCGGGCTCAGCCGCGCTGCGCGTCGATGGGGGTCCTAGTGCGTCACGGTCGCCCGACAGCGGCGCGCGATCCCCCTCCTGCCAGCGTGAATGCCGCGCCGACCAACGCGAGGTGGGAGAACGCTTGGGGATAGTTGCCGGCGAATCCTTGCCCGTCGGCCCGGTACTCCTCGGCCATCAGACCGACGTCGTTGCGAAGTTCGAGGAGGCGATCCATCAGCGCCTGCGCTTTGGCCGTTTGTCCTGTCAGGGCGTAGGCGGACACCATCCAGAACGAGCAGGCCAGGAAGGGATTCTCCTCACCGCGCAATCCGTCGACGCCGGTGGAGGTCCGGTAACGCCAGATCAGACCATCACGCATCAGGTCTCGCTCGATCCGTTCCATGGTGGCCAAGTATCGAGGGTCATCGGAGGCGACGAAACCGATGGGGGCCAGCAAGAGCAGGGAAGCGTCGACCTCCTCGGTGCCTTCGTACTGGGTGAAGTACCCGGCGTCGCAGACGCCACGCTGCAGTACCCGATCACGGATGTCGTCGCGGACTTCGATCCAACGCTGTTCGGGACCCGGCAGCCCATAGTGCTGAATGGCCTTGACTGCCCGATCGAGCGCGGCCCACGACATCGCCCCTGAATGGGTGAACTGGCGCGCCGGACCGCGGATCTCCCACAGCCCTTGATCCGGCTCGTCCCAGATCTTGGCGTGGTGTTCGACCAGGGCGCACTGCAGTGCCCACGAGTCCTCGGTCTCGGGGAGCCCGGATTCCCTGGCCCGGTGCAGCGCGATCATGACCTCCCCGAGCACGTCGCGCTGTTGCTGCTGGGCCGCTCCGTTGCCGATCCTGACGGGTCGACTGTTCGCATACCCCGGCAGGCCGGGGAGCTCGCGTTCGGCCAGATTCCGGCTCCCGTCCACGCCGTACATGATCTGCATCGAGGCCGGATCTCCCGCGACAGCGCGCAGCAGCCAATTGCGCCAGAGGAGCGTCTCATGACGGTAGCCAACGTTCAGGAACGCGGTCAGGGTCAGTGAGGCGTCGCGCAGCCAGCAGTAGCGGTAGTCCCAGTTGCGTTCCCCGCCGAAAGCTTCGGGGAGTGAGGTCGTGGGCGCTGCGACGATCCCCCCGGTCTCGACGTCGGTCAACCCGCGTAAGACGGCAAGCGAGGTAGCGACAGCGTCTTGGTAGCCGCCGTCGTACGTCGAACGACGGCTCCAGGATCGGAAGTCTTGCTGCCCAGGTCGCTGTAGTCAGCGACGCGATGGACCCACGGCCGTACCAGTCCGTACTCGAAACGGACCACCCACTCATGCGCGAGCCGCACCTTTCCGGCGAGCCCGCGCACTCGCCGAACGACGTCCATCCGGCCGGGGGCGGTCGGCATGAAGTCGGTGACTTCGACGGCTCCGCTGTCGGTGGTGTGCGTCGTGACCAGGATGAGGGTGCCGGGTACATACCGCCGCGACGTTTCGGCAGGGCCGGAAGGACCGAGCAGCCAGCGGCCGTGGGACGGGTCACCCAACAGCGCCGCGAAACAGGCTGCAGCGTCGAACCGGGGCAGGCAGAGCCAATCCAGGGAGCCGCGCCGGGTCACGAGACCCGCCGTACGCATGTTGCCGATGATTGCGTAATCCCCGATGGGGGTCACGGCGGCTTCAGTCATAGCGTGACCCCTCGTGTCGCCCCATCAGGGAGCACTGTCATTTCGGTGCTGTCGCTGCCCGCGCCGCGGCTGCTGTCAATGGTGGTGCTGCTGCCCCTTGTCGGCCAGTGGGGTACCCACGAGCCGAAGGTAGCCACCCTGAGCTAGCGGCAAGATGGCGTCGGGGTTCTCCACGACGGTCAATTCGAGCGTGTCACCATCACCGACCTTGAAGCTGGTCGTGAGGCTGTGGTAGGGACCGAGCTTGAGGCTCAACAAGTGATCTCCCGCAGGCACGGTGAACTCGTTGACATCCTCGGTCAAAGGGCCGAGTTCGGTATTCGCGAGCATGAGCACCCGGTCCGGGCTTGCCCACCCGCGATGAACTCGTAGTAGTGCTGACATTGTCCTACCTCCTGGCCGCATCAAGCAGCGCGTAGTGGAACACGGCATGCAGTATGAGCAGACGAGGGACGGCGCGCCGTGTCACCGTGGATCACCAGCCCAGCAGCGCGGCCGTATGGTGCAGGCCGGAACCGCGTGCAGTGAGCAACTTCAAGCCGCTGACTACCAGCGACATCTCGGAGGCTGTCAAATCGCTCACGAGATGGCGCAGATCGTCCTCGCGTTGAGCCAAGACGTCAGCGACGAGTGCCTCTCCGGTGACCGTTAGGGCCAAATCCATCTCCCGGCTGTTCCGATCAGAAAGCGACCGAAGGACGAATCCAGCAGCGACGAGTCGATCGAGCATCCGAGTGATTCCCGACGGCTGGACCGAGAGCTGCCGGGCGAGATCACTGGGTCGGGTCCGCTCCTGGCCGGCGAGCAGCACGAGGATCCGGAACTGCGGCAGCGTGACCGTGTCCAATGTCGAAATCAAGCTGCTCGCGGTGATGCCTACCAGCACCTTGGACATGGTCATGAGCGCATCGACGGCTTCGTCGGCATCGCTTGGGACGACATCCATGAGTTCCAGCGTACTTGCACTATTGACATACAACAATAGTTTCTGCTTGACAATGACAAATGCCAGGCGATCGAAGGTAGCAGGGGTAGGGGCGTCTGCCCTGATGGCGTACATCAGCAGCTGCGTGGGGCAAAGAGGCGGGGAATCGCAGGGCGTATAGGTTGAGCGGATGATCAACGCTGTGCCGCCCCGCTGCGTGCCGCCCGGAAGGTTCTCGTGAACCCATCTGCGGCCGGTTGGCGCGATCTCCCGGTCGATTCCGCGCACTTCCGGCAGGTGATGGGTCGCTACCCGACCGGAGTGACCATCTTGACCACGGTCCGTGACGGCGAACCGATGGCCATGACAGCGAACTCGATCATGTCGGTGTCTGTTGAACCGCTCCTCATGCTGGCTTGTGTAGAGCTTGCTTCTCGCTTCCATGAAGCGGTGATTGAAGCAGGGGTGTGGGGCGTGAACATCCTGCCGGCCCGGGCACTGGAGACCGCCGCTTGGTTGGCCACCCGGGGGCGTCCCGCCCAGGGCATGTTGGGTGCTGCCCCGCATCATCTCGGTCCGTTCACCGGCGTGGCGCTGCTCAACGATTCGGTGAGTGCAATGGAGTGTCGCACCACCGCGGTGTACCCGGGCGGGGACCATAGCATCATCGTCGCCGAGGTCTTGGCGCTCTACGTGTCCGAGATCGACGAACCGGCCCTGCTCTATCACCGAGGGGGGTACGGCGTCGCCGAGTGAGCTCGGCCTTCGGCATTGGCCCGGCGGTCGTCACGGTGAGCTGTCGGCAGCGGTCAGCAGAAGGGAAACCAAACCGTGCTCAGGCGCACCCACAAGCCGCGCACGGCACCCGACGGCGGCCTGCGCACCTCGGGTTGGCCAGTGTTCATCCGGCTGGCGCTCTCGATCGTCGTGCTCGTCGTGCTCTACGTGGCCCTGTGCTGGTATGCGGGCCGATCGGTCCCTCCCCGGACGGAGGTCGCCGGAGTCTCGGTCGGCGGACTGACCCAGGAGCAGGCGGCAGAACGTCTGGACGCACGGCTCGCCAAGGTCCGCCGTACGCCGGTGACGGTCACCTGGCCGGGGGGCTCCAAACGACTCGAACCCGCGGCGCTCGGGCTGTCCGTCGATCAGGTGTCCAGCGTCGCCGGCCTCGCTGAGTTCACGCTCGATCCGCGCCGGGTCTGGGACCGCCTGACCAACGGCGTTCGGCGACCGGGTGTGGTGGCGGTGGACGTTGCTACTTCGGAGCACGTGTTGCGCCAATGGGCTGGTGAGATCGAACGACCGGCGATCGAGGGCACCATCTCCTTTGACGGCGGCACCGTGAGGGTGTCGGCCCCGCACCTGGGTCGCCGCTTGGATGTCGACGCGACCCGAGCCGCCCTTGCTGCAGCTTGGCCGGCCGGCACACACGTCGCGGCGCGGCTGACCATCATGCATCCGCAGGTGAGCGTCGAACAGTTCGATACGGCGGTGAACACCTTGGCTCGACCTGCGGTGTCGGGCGCTTTGACGGTTCGGGCCGGGCAGGTCAATGGCACCATGACGCCGCAACGCTTCAGTGCCTCGTTGCGGTTGGAGGCCCAGGGCGGCGAGATGGTCTTACGGGTCGACGAGTCGCGGTTTCTGCAAGCTGCTCGCAAGGCGGTACCAGGACTGGACACCAAACCCACGGACGCGCGGGTGCGGATTGAGCCCGGATCGACTCCGTTCCCTGTGGTCGAACCCAGCGTGAATGGCTGGAAGGTGCAGGCCAGCGCAGTGGCCGAGGTGGTCCAAGCTGCCCTCACGAGCCCGGACCGGACGGCAGCCCTGAAGGTAGCGACCGTGCCACCGTCGCTGACCACCGAGCAGGTCACGGCCTGGGGAATCACCGCTGCGGTGGCCCAAGAACACCTGCCCGCATCCGGTGACCCGGTCACCCAGGCCATGCTCGCCGCGGTGGTAGACACGCTGGACGGCACGGTCTTGGCGCCGGACGCGACATTCCTGTGGACCATTCCCACCGCGTTGACCGGCGAGTCGGCGGGCACCCCGGACGATTTGGGGACCGCTATCGACTCGGTCGTGGCGGCGGCAACATCGGCTGGCTTGCGAGTGACTCGCGATGTTGGGGCCAGCACGGTGACGCTGGCCAATCCGCATCAAGAGGGCGTCGTCCTGCAGATCGACCGCTCCGTGGCGCCGGCCCGGTTCGTGGTCTGGGGAGCAGAAGCTGATCGGTGATCGGCGCTCACCCGGAGTGCGCTCGTGGCCGGGACCACCGCGCTACCGCCAGGGTGCGTACGCGTTGATGGAGTGCCTCGCGTGAGAGGCTAGGGGTATCCGCACAAGTAGCAGGAGGACCGCCCCAATGACGTACGTCATCACCCAGCCGTGTGTCGACCTCAAGGACAAGGCGTGCATCGAAGAATGCCCGGTGGACTGCATTTATGAGGGCGAGCGCATGCTCTACATCCACCCCGACGAGTGCGTGGACTGCGGTGCGTGTGAGCCAGTCTGTCCCGTCGAGGCGATCTACTACGAGGACGACGTCCCTCAGCAGTGGAGTGAGTACACGGCGGCCAACGTCGAGTTCTTCGACGACCTCGGCAGCCCCGGTGGCGCCGCCAAGCTTGGCCTGATCAAAAAGGATCACCCGATCGTCGCTGCGCTCCCGCCTCAGCAGCACGACTGACGGCCGGCGGTGCTCGAACTGCCCGACTTCCCCTGGGACACCCTCGAACCGCATGCACAGCGTGCGAGAGCGCACCAGGGCGGCATCGTCGACTTGTCTGTCGGCACGCCGATCGATCCGACGCCGACCGTTGTCCAACACGCGCTCTCGTCCGCTGCCGACGCTCCCGGATATCCGACGACCTGGGGAACACCGGAGCTGCGGCAGGCGGTGGCGAGTTGGTTCGCCAGGCGCCGCGGGGTCCCTGGCATCGACCCGGATGGGGTGCTTCCCTCGATCGGGTCCAAGGAGCTCGTCGCTTGGTTGCCCACCCTGCTTGGCCTTGGCCCACAGGACCGGATTGCCTTCCCCGCGGTCGCCTACCCGACGTACGACGTGGGTGCCCGGCTCGCAGGGGCGACGTCGGTGCCGTTCACAGGGCTGACCGAGCTGGGCCCGGTCACCGGCGCGACCGCACCCAAGCTGGTGTGGGTGAACAACCCGTCGAATCCGACCGGTCAGGTCCTGGGTGTCGACCACCTGGCCAAAGTGGTTCGCTGGGCCCGGCGGATCGGCGCGATCGTGGCCTCCGATGAGTGCTATGCCGAGTTCGACTGGCGCGCGCCGCACGATGGCGGCGCCCGCGGACCGACCGAGCCGACCGGCGTCCCGAGCCTGTTGGATCGAAGGGTATGCAACGGCGACCCGGAAGGTTTGCTGGTCTTGTACTCCCTGTCCAAGCAGTCGAACATGGCCGGCTACCGGGCAGCGTTCATGGCCGGAGATTCAGAGCTGATCAAGCGGGTGCTCGAGGTGCGCAAGCACGCAGGCATGATGATGCCGATGCCGGTGCAGCGGGCCATGGTCGCTGCACTGAACGACGACACACACGTGGTGCAGCAGCGAGCCAGGTACGCCCGGCGCCGAGAGGTGTTGATGCGGGCGTTCACCGCCGCGGGGTTCACCCTGCACGATTCGGAGGCCGGCCTGTACTTGTGGCTCACTCGCGGTGAAGACTGCTGGAGCTCGGTTGCCGCCCTGGCTCAGCGTGGCGTGCTGGTAGCGCCAGGAAGCTTCTACGGCGCCCGGGGTGGCCACCACATCCGAGTCTCGCTGACAGCCCCCGACGAGCGGATCGACCAGGTAGCGCAGCGGCTGTCCGGCTGATCTGAGGCCCCTGCCAACGCCGAACGGCTGGCCAAACTGAAACCCGGTTGGCCGGAGCGGCGACGCTGGCCCCTGTCGGCGAAGCGGCGGGATGGCCGGATGCTTCGGCCAGGGCAGGATGCTCCTGGGGTAGCGTCGGTGGCACCAGAGGTAGGTCGCAACGAAAGGAACCGCGCGCGATGTCGAACGACGTGACGCTGAACAGTGGCGACCGGGAGGTCTCGCTCCCCTACGTGCAGGCCACGGAAGGGAATAATGGGTACGACATCTCTGCCCTTCTCAAGGAAACCGGCGACACCACTTTTGACATCGGCTTCGCCAACACCGCCGTCTGCAAATCCACGATCACCTTCATCGACGGCGAAAAGGGAATCCTTCGTTACCGGGGGTACCCGATTGAAGAGCTTGCCGAGCACTCGACCTTCCTGGAGACGGCCTACCTGATCTTCTACGGAGAATTACCATCCGTGGAACGACTCGAACTGTTCCAGCACGTGATGAAGCGCTCGTCGCTCATCGACGAGCGCATGCGTGACCTGTTCCACTGCTTCCCCCGACGTTCTCATCCCATGCCGGTGCTCGCCGCCGGTGTCATCGCCCTGTCGACGTTCCACATGGACTCGATGAGTATTACCGACCCGGCCGCGATCGAGGGCGCCGCGATCAGACTGATGGCCAAACTGCCGACCTTGGCGGCGTACGGCTATAAGAACTCGCTGGGCTTTCCGTTCATGTACCCGGACAACTCGCTGGGGTACGTCGAGAACTTCCTGCGGATGTCGTTCGGGTATCCGACCGAAGACTACGAAGTTGACCCGAAGTATGTGCGGGCGATGGAGGTCCTGCTCATCCTGCACGCCGAACATGAGCAGAACTGCTCAACGTCCACGGTGCGTCTCGTTGGGTCCTCGCAGGCAAACATGTACGTCTCGGTCGCGGCAGGCATCAACGCATTGTCCGGACCACTGCATGGCGGTGCCAATCAGCAGGTTGTGGAGATGCTGCAGAAGATCCGTGACGAAGGCGGTGGCGTCGACAAGTTCGTCGCCAACATCAAGGACGGTAGGAGCAACGAACGGCTGATGGGTTTTGGCCACCGGGTGTATAAGAACTATGACCCGCGAGCAGCCATTATCAAGCGGCACGCCGACTCGATCCTTGCTGAACATGAACAGCAAGACGAACTGCTCGATATCGCGCTCACGCTCGAAGAGATCGCGCTGTCCGACGACTACTTCATCGAGCGCAAACTGTATCCGAACGTGGACTTCTACACGGGCTTGATCTACGAGGCCATGGGTTTCCCGGTGAACGCGTTCACCGTGCTGTTCGCGCTCGGCCGGTTGCCCGGCTGGATCTCCCAGTGGGTGGAAATGATCACCGATCCGACGACGAAGATCGGCCGCCCGCGCCAGATCTACGTCGGTGAGCCGATGCGCCACTACGTGCCGATCGAAGACCGCTGACGCGTACGACACGCTATTGGGCGCCACGGGTGCCCTCGACACCTTGCAGCGGCCCGTCCCCGGGTGGGGCGGGCCGCTGACATCGGCACGGGACTCGAATTGCCGTTTGCCGCCCGTGGGCGGGACGTGGCGGGGGTGTGCGCAGGGGGCATGCCGTTTGCTGCCCGTGGGCGCTACGGGATGAGGTGGATCTGGACGGTCGACGGGCCAAGTGCGACGCGAGCCGGCTCCCAGCGCAGTCCCCGCTCATCCATCGTGCGGGTCCACGTCTTATCGCCGACCGTGACCGCGCGGGTGCCGTGCTCCTGGGCATGCGCGAGCGCCCAAGACCCGGCCATCCACGCGCTCCTGGCGTTCGGCGCGCGCAACTGGAGGCCGTCTCGGGTGTCTCGCGCTGAGAGACCGGTTTCCCGAACCAACTGTTCGCGGATCCGATCGCTGCTCCACGTCGATGACGGCTCCTCCAACCGACAGGCCGCGGCAGCCGGCCGGTCTCCGGTGAATGCTGCGGACAGCACCTGGGCCTGCGCCTCGTGCTTGGCGTAAGCGTCCGGGTACCCGCTGCGCTGCACGGCTTGAGCCACCTGTGTCAGCGGCCGAGTCTGCCAATCGCGCACCTTCACCAAATGGTCGTAGAACTTCTCGCTGGCATACACGGGATCCAGGATCTGCTGCTCGCTGCCCCAGCCCTGACTCGGGCGCTGCTGGAACAGTCCGATGGAATCAAGGTCGCCATGCGTCAGGTTGCGCAGTTTTGACTCCTGCAAGGCGGTGGCGGTAGCGATCGTCGCAGCCCGGGTGGGCAGGTCGCTCCGCACCGAGACGGCGGCGATCGTCGCCGCGTTGGCGAACTTCTCGACGGAATACCCGAATGGTCCCCCGGAAGCGTGGCTTACTTCGCATCCCGGCGGTATCAGTATCGGGTGCAACACATTCCATAGCGACCGGCCCCCCCAAAAGAGAGCCAGAACCAGCACCAGCGTCGTCAGCGTCAGACGCAACCTGCGACGGCGGGACATCCGGCGTGGCCGCGGTGTGCGGGCCGTGTCGGAGCTTCGAGGGGACGAGCGTTCGCTGAGGTCAGGTGTTGGCATGCAACGCTGAATTGAGCTCGATCCCGGACCCGGATCGTGAACGAGCCCGGACCCGGCCCTCCACCGAGTCCCGCAGGAACAGCAGACCGTCGTGACCGGACAGTTCACGAGCCTTCACGACTCGGCCGTCGTCCAAGGTGACCTTTGTGCCCGCAGTCACGTACAAGCCCGCCTCGATGATGCAGTCGTCGCCGAGTGCGATGCCGCACCCGGCTTCGGCGCCGACCAGGCAACGACGGCCGATCCGGACCCGCTCGGAACCCCCGCCGGAGAGCGTGCCCATTGTCGAGGCGCCACCACCGATATCTGATCCGTCACCCACCACGACGCCCTGGGAAATGCGACCCTCGATCATCGAAGAGCCGAGCGTTCCGGCGTTGAAGTTCACGAACCCTTCGTGCATCACTGTGGTGCCCGAGGCCAGGTGAGCTCCGAGCCGGACCCTGTCGGCGTCCGCGATCCGCACTCCCGACGGGACGACGTAGTCGACCATCCGCGGGAACTTGTCGACGCCGTAGACGGTCACCGGCCCATCCGCCCGCATCCGCGCCCTGGTCGCTTCGAACCCTTCGGGCGCGCACGCGCCGCGATTGGTCCACACCACGTTGGGCAGCACCTGGAACAGACCGTCGAGATTGATGGTGTTCGGCTCGGCGAGTCGCGCTGACAGCACGTGCAGCCGCAGGTAGGCATCAGCGGCAGTGGCAGGGGCCCACCCCCAGGCCGTGCGCCGGTTCGTCATGTGGTCAAGGGTATGCGAGCCGGTGGGGCGCCTGCGGCTACCCTGCGCTTCATGGGCAGCAACCCGCAGCAATCCAGCTCATCCGCGCTTGATCTGAGCATGGACGTCGTGACGCTCACCCAGGCGGTTTGTGATGTCGGCTCCGTCAGCGGTCAAGAAGGGCGGTTGGCGGATGCTGTCGAGCGATCGCTGACAGCCCTGGATCACCTCGAAGTGATCCGCGACGGCAACGCCGTCGTGGCCCGCACGCATCTGGGTCGCCCGGAGCGGATCCTCCTGGCAGGTCACCTAGACACGGTTCCGCTCGCCGACCCGCCGAACCTACCGACTCGGCGGCTCGACGAATTCGAAGGCCGCCACGGTCACGTCCTCTGGGGACGTGGCACGGTTGACATGCTTGGAGGGGTCGCTGTGCAGCTGCGGCTGGCCGGGCAGCTCGCCACGCCCAACCGCGACGTCACGTACGTCTTCTACGACTGCGAAGAGGTCGACGCGGCCCGCAACGGTCTCGGCCGGCTGGCCGCCACTCTGCCGCAGTGGCTGGCGGCAGATTTTGCGGTCCTGCTCGAACCCACTGGCGCGCACGTCGAAGGCGGCTGCAACGGGACCCTGCGTGTCGAGGTCGACGTCCCCGGCGTGGCCGGGGCCCGAGAGGTCGAGGTCGATGGGCTGTGGTACCGCGAGGCGCTGCAGGCGGTGGGGATCCGAGGCGGGCTGGCCGGCAACATCATCCCGGATCAATGCGTGCTGACCGTCAACCACCGATTTGCTCCGAGCCGCAGCGCGCAGGAGGCTGTGGCCTTCGTGGGTGACTTCTTCGGGGGGTACGACGTGCGAGTGGTCGACTTGGCCGCCGGGGCCCGACCGGGATTGGATCGCCCTGCGGCGCGTGACTTCGTGGCTGCTCTCGGTGTACCGGTGACGGCAAAGGTGGGGTGGACGGATGTCGCCCGCTTCACCGCGCTGGGCGTGCCGGCAGTGAACTTCGGGCCCGGCGATCCGACGCTGGCACACGCCGACGCCGAACGCTGCCCGATTGATCAGCTGATCAGCGTCGAGCAGGCGCTGCTGCGGTGGCTCGCGTGAGCGCGGGCAACGGCCCAGGCGACGGCCCGGGTGACGGGCTACCGCACCCCGAAAAGCAACCTCACGACGACGTCACGGACCTCCAGCCGAGCCCCGGCTACCACCGCGGACCAGTGGTGCTGCGCGGGCCACAGGTGCCGTCCATGACCCACGACGAACGGCTGCTGGACACGGCTCAGCGGACCGATTGGTTGCACACCGATCCCTGGCGCGTGATGCGTATCCAGGCTGAGTTCGTCGAAGGCTTCGGAGCGTTAGCTGAGGTCGGTCGTGCGATCAGCGTGTTCGGTTCGGCCCGTGCGCAACGCGGGAGCCGCTGGTACACGTTGGGCGAACGGCTTGGTGCGGCGCTGGCGTCGCGCGGATACGCGGTCATCACCGGTGGCGGCCCGGGCACGATGGAAGCCGTCAACAAAGGTGCCAGCGAGGCGGGGGGAACCAGTATTGGGCTGGGCATCGAACTGCCCTTTGAGCAGGGCATGAACCCTTACGTTCAGTTGGGCGTGAACTTCCGTTACTTCTTTGCTCGCAAGACCATGTTCCTGAAGTACGCCGAAGGGTTCGTCGTGCTGCCCGGTGGGTTCGGGACGCTTGACGAGCTGTTCGAGGCGCTCACGCTGGTTCAGACGAAAAAGGTGACGTCGTTCCCGATCGTGCTGCTGGACCGCGCGTACTGGTCCGGGCTGCTGGACTGGATCGCTGACCAGCTGGTCCAGACCGGCACGATCTCGGCCGCGGACCTCAACCTGCTGCACCTGACCGACGATGTGGACGAGGCTGTCGAGCTGGTCACCCTCGAACGGCCGCAGCGCTCGCGATCCCGACCGCGGTGATGGGCACACCGGCTGGGGAGCGAGTCGACGCGCAGGCGTCCGGAAGGGTCGCGGCAGGGCGCCGACGTGTCCAGAGCGGGGAGGCCGCGGCCACTATCAGTGGCCAGCTCGTGACACCATGACCGCGTGATCGTGTTCCTCCTGGCGCTTCTGCTCCTCGTGATCGGCGCGGTGATCGCGGTGGTCATGGGTCGGACCGGCGGCATGAGCGTCGAGATGGCCGAGCCGGTGAGCGCACTGGCGCCGTTGCAACTACCCGAGGGCCCGCTTGGTCCCGACGATCTTGCGACGGTGCGGCTGGATCGCGCCGTCCGCGGGTACCGGATGGATCAGGTCGATGACCTGCTCGACCGGCTCCGATTGCAACTGGCCGCGGGCGCTATGTCCCCACGTCCGTTTAAGCCCGAAGGTAACGCCGATCCAATCTCTCCCAGGCCTGACCTGAGACTGTTTCCCGAGCTCGAGGACTAAGCGATGGCTCCGTTCGTCATACGCCGGATCGTGCACACGCCTGCTGATCGGGTTTGGGCAGTGCTCAGTGACTTCGCCGAACACGGCCGCTATGTGCCGCTGACCCGGGTGCGCACCGACCCCGGCGGGCCCCGGGTGGGTTGGTCCTTCACGGCCATCTCCGGATACGGCCCCGGCGTCCTTCGCGACATGATGACCGTCGACCTGTGGGAGCCGCCGAGCCGGGAACAGCCGAGCAGACCCGCCCGATATCGCATCACCAAGCATGGGGCGCTGCTGGGAGGGTGGGCCAACGTGCAAGTGACGCCACTTGGCGGCGTGCTTCAACCAAGCACCAGCGAATTGATCTGGATCGAAGACCTGTGGTTGCGGTTGCCGCTGCTGGGCCCTGCGCTGTCCCCGCTGATCGCCCCGATCACCAAGGCGGCCTATGAGATGGTCATCGACCGCATGCTTGCCGCCGCCGCCGGGTCTCCCGCCTCGCCCGCATGAGGCCGGGCCGGCCCGCCGTCGTACGGGCCGGCGGAGTGAATCCGCTCTGGCTACTGCCAATCTGGTACCTGATGACCAGGCTGTTCGTGGTCTGGCTGTTGTCCGGTCCGGCGGCCGCCGAGCAGCGGCGCGTCGGTGGTCTTCTCTGGGCCGGGTACGCCCAGTTTGTGACCATCTGGGACGGACAGTGGTACGCGCGGATCGCTGATACCGGGTATCCCGTTCCGCTCCCGGTGGACCAATTCGGCGACGTGCACCAGAGCGAGTGGGCGTTCTATCCCCTGTTTCCTTTGCTGGTCCGGCTTGTGATGGCGTTCGGCCCGCCGTTCTGGGTGGCCGCAGAACTGGTGAACGTGGTGGCCGCGGCCGCGTGCGCATGGCTGGCCTACCGGTTGTTGGCCGCGGGGCGGGGCCACCCGGGGGATCGAGCCAGGTTCGCAGCGTATCGCCGGGCCGCCGCCGTCACGGTCGGTCTGTGGCTGCTCTACCCGGCCACCACGGTGTTGCAGATCGCCTACACCGAGGCGCTCGCGCTGCTGCTTGTGCTGGGGGTGCTGGCGGCGATGCACCGGCACCGGTACGGCGTCGCGCTTGGCCTGGTCCTAGCGCTCGGCTTCGCCCGGGCGGTGGCGGCGCCGCTGGCGTTCGTCGTGCTGGTGCACCTGGTGCTGCGGTGGCGCCGCGAGCGAATCGCCACCCAGGAGGCCATGCCTGACCAGGGCTTCGCGACCCAGCACGTACGCCGTGTGCAGGTGCGGGTGTGGTGGTTCAGTGGTCTGGCCGTGTTCGGTGGCACGATCATCGCCGGGGTCGTCTGGCCAGTGCTGGTCGGGTGGTTGACCGGGCGAACTGACGCGTTCTTCGCGGTGCAGGCCACGTGGGGTCAACGTCCTGAACGTGGCCCGTTTCTACCGTGGTGGAATTGGCTCTCCGCGGAGTTCGGGCTACCGGTGGCGGTGCTCTGGGCACTGGTCTTGGTGACGGTTTGTCTGTCGATGCTGTCTCGGTACGGCGCTTGGATGCCGCTGGAGTTACGTGCCTGGGGACTTGCCTATCCCTTGTACATCTTTGCGGTGACTGCGCCGAGCACGAGCATGATTCGATTCCTGTTGCTGGACCTGCCGGCGTTTGGCGTGCTTGCCGCTGTCATGCTCGGTGATCCGCGGCTGGGTCGGGTGCGTCGGTGGTGGCCTGTCGGGCCGTTGCTGTGCCTACCGGTCCTCGCGTGGACCGTCTACTGGTGGTCCACGGTGGTGCTGGTGTTCACCCCGCCCATGGACTGGCCGCCGTAGGCTTCAGGGCCCAACGGTCCGGCAGTCAGCGACCGTTGAAGATCGGCTTTTCCTTGGCGATGAACGCGTCCACCGCACCGGTGTGGTCGGCGCTGGCGCCGGTGCTGTGCATGAACTCGCTTTCCTTGGCCAGACTCGACGCAAGGTCGTGACCGGCAGAAAACGCGATGGCCTGCCGCATCGCTCCGTACGACAGGGTCGGACCCGCCGCGAGCCGGCGAGCCAGGTCCATGACGACCGTGTCCAGCTCGTTGGGGGGCACAACCTGGTTGACCAGGCCGAGCTCGAGACACTCGGCAGACTTGAGGGTCCGTGGGAAGAACAACAGATCCTTGGCCTTGGCAATCCCGATCAACCGCGGCAGTGACCACGACGAACCGGAGTCGCAGGACAGCGCAATGGCGCTGAAGGCCAGATTGACACCGGCCCCATCGGCCATCACCCGCACGTCGGCAGCGAACGCGAAGGCGGCGCCGGCCCCGGCGGCGACACCGTTGACGGCCGCGATCACCGGCTTATTCATGGTGGCGATCAGTTGCACGATCGGGTTGTAGTGGCGATTGACGGTTTCCCAGACGCGCTCGAAGTCGTCCTTGAGCAAGGTGATGTGCTCCTTGAGGTCCTGACCGACGCAGAACGCCTTCCCTGATCCGCGCAACACGACGCACCTGACGACCGGGTCGTCCGCCACCTTTCGCAGCACGTCCAGGAGAGCGTCCTTGGTCGCGGTGTCCAGTGAGTTCATCGCCGTCGGCCGGTTCATGGTCACGACGGCCACGCCGTCGGAAAGGTCGAGCAGAACGGGCGCGCCGGTCGCGTCAGGGCTGGTCATGAAGGCAGGACTCCTTGGCTGAGGGTGTGCGGACCGAGGCACTCGTCGAGGAACGCCTCGGTGGGACGACGCAGGTGGCGGGCGGTTTCTGCGAATCGACGCGTCGCCTGCTCACCTGGCCAGTCTGCCGGAAGCACGGCAGCCGGCAGGCCGGGATCAAGGAAGAGAAACTTGCGCCACTGATGGACCAGACGGCTGCGCATCACGAAGGCGTGCTCTGCGCTCACCCCCGCCTCGAGCAGGGCCTGATCGCTGGCCAAGCGGGCGGTGAACCCCTGATACTCCGCAGCCAACGTGTCCAGGTCCCACAACCGGGCGGCCAGCTCATGATTCATCCCGTCGAAGGTGCCGGTGAACGCGTGCCACTGTGCTTGCTCTGCAGCCAGTCGCTCGGCCAGCTCGGCACTGCGCCGCGGGGCCACCCACACGCCGGGCGCCAGGGCGGCGTATCCGAGGTAGCCCAGCGAGGCCACCATCCGATTGCGGGAGGCGCGGCTGCCGTGTTGGCTGATCGTCACGATGTCCCAGGTCCCATCCCAGGTCGGGTGGTCGCCGCGGTAGATCCGTCGGTGTGCCTCCTCGAGGTGGCGACGCGCTACACAGGTAGCGCTGTAGCCTCGTTGGCCCGCTAAAACCACCGGTTCCAGCCAGCCCTCTCGGGCCATCCGACTGACTGCCGTCCTGGTCGCCGGTGGCGCGATGCCCAGGGCGAACAGCGCCTTGACCAGCCCCGCCACCGGAGCCCAGCCACCGCGTCGGGTGACGTGGTCTCCATAGACGTCGAAGAGTGCGGAACGGGCCTGCATACTCGCTAGTCTCTTCCATTCGATTTCCAGATGTGGACCACAGGAGCGATACTTAGCAGAACAGCGGTGCAGTTTCATTTCGTCGAGCCCGCCTCGAGCGAAGCGAAACGGTTCGCCCCGGACGTGCAGGATCAGTCTCTCGTCCGCTGAACTTGACAACGAGAAGAAGGGGTTCTTCATGGCCGCGATGAAGCCACGGACCGGTGACGGCCCGCTGGAGGTCACCAAGGAAGGCCGCGGAATCGTTCTGCGTATGCCGATCGAGGGTGGCGGACGTCTCGTCGTTGAGATGACCCCCACTGAGGCAGCCGAACTCGGCCAGGCCATTTCGGGGTGTGAAGCGGTTCCTCGCTGAACTGAGCGACGCCAATAGCCAGATCCAACGACCGTGCATCGGCCGGCTCTGCGAATCGCAGGGCTGGCCGAAGCGCTGTGCCGATGTGAGTCGATGGGCCGGCTAGCGTCGAACGGCGACCAGGAGCCCGTCACCGACGGGGAGCAACGTGGTCAGCAGCCGTTCGTCATCACGCAGCAGCTTTCCGAGACTGCGCAGGACACCGGTGGTCTGGTCACGCGCCGTCGGGTCGGCGATCTTGTCCTTCCAGAGCATGTTGTCCAAGGCCAGGACGCCTCCGGGGTGCAGCAACCTGATGGCCTGCTCGGCGTAGTCCGGGTAGCGCTCCTTGTCCGCATCGATGAAGACCAAGTCGTAGGCCCCATCGGTGAGCCTGGGAAGCACCTCCATGGCGTCACCGATGATGCAACGAGTGCGCTGACTGGCCAGGCCTGCTTCCGCGAACGCGCTTCGGGCAGCCTTCTGATGGGCGGGTTCGGTGTCGATCGTTGTGAGAACGCCGTCGGGGGGCATCCCGGCGAGCAGCCATAGCCCGGACACGCCAGCGCCCGTGCCGACCTCGACAACGGTGCGGGCTGCTTTGGTGGCGGCCAGCAGGCGCAGCGTCGCGCCGGTGGAGGTGGGCACCGGGGGAGCCCCCAATGCTTGCCCTCGGCGACTCGCTGCTTCGACCACGGGGGGATCGACCAGGAATTCCTCGGTATAAGCCCAAGTAGCAGGTCGTTGAATTGCCATGGCGGTCAGACTAGTGCGCCGGCTGTTCGCGTCATCCTGGGAGTTCACAGATCATCATCAGGTTCGGCGGACAGACTTGCAGACGTGTCCACAGACGCTGTTTCTGCCGATCATCAAGCCGCCGTACCGACGCCGCCCGCAGCACCCGAACCGGAGCTCAACGCTCCCCGGTACGCCACGCTGGAACACCGTAGCGCTCCCGCTGGTGCCCTGCCGAGCTGGGAGGATGTGGTCTCCGAGCATTCCACCCGGGTGTACCGGCTGGCTTACCGGTTGACTGGCAACAAGCATGATGCAGAAGACCTTACGCACGATGTTTTTCTGCGGGTGTTCCGATCGTTGAACACCTACCAGCCGGGCACCTTTGAAGGCTGGTTGCACCGCATCACCACGAACTTGTTCCTGGATCGGATGCGGCGCAAGCAGCGGATCCGTTTCGATGCGCTCTCCGATGAACAAGCCGCTCGGTGGCCGAGCCGGATTCCTTCCCCGGAGCGGGCCTACGCTGACGGCCACTTCGACGACGACGTGCAGCAGGCCCTCGATGCTCTGGCGCCGGACTATCGCGCGGCCGTCGTGCTGTGCGATATCGAGGGTCTCTCGTATGAGGAGATCGCCGCGACGCTCGGTATCAAGCTCGGCACCGTACGCTCCCGGATCCACCGCGGCCGGACCCAGCTGCGTGACGCGCTCGCGCACCGGGCACCCACATCGCAGCGTTCTCGCGCGACCCGGATGCCCGGTCGTGCAGCTTTATCACTACCCCGTGCGCTGCCCAGCTGCTGAATAGCCCATCGCACCGGCCGGGTAGGCTCGCGATGCCGCCGCGGCAGCGAGCGGGCGCCATCGTTTTGTGAAGGTCGGGCATGCTTTTCGACATCAACGCGTGGGAAGCCGTCATCATCATCGTGCTTGCCCTCGTCCTGATCGGTCCAGAACGACTGCCTGAGTACGCCGCCAAGCTGGGTCGCGCGGTTCGTCAGATCAAGCAGCTCGCAGAGACGGCCAAGGGTCAACTCCGTGAGCAGATGGGTCCTGAGTTCGACGACGTCGACTGGGCCGCGTACGACCC
>CAJDWS010000033.1_pt1 | contig 21806 bp, 20 predicted proteins | sample 7391661 | NCBI WGS metagenome assembly CAJDWS01 (sample SAMEA7055725, study PRJEB34461) | soil metagenome | biome: terrestrial ecosystem; feature: Peninsula; material: soil | place: Antarctica | collected 2016 | reverse complement strand
CCGAGCGCAGGGGCACCCCGCACGGCCAACCGCTGGATGTCGGCGATCAGCTCTTCCAGCGTGGTGACTCGCCGCACCACGAGCTCACCGGGCAGCAATGTCTGATCGATCAGCTCGATGGCACCGTCGACCCAGTCGATGGTGCGCACCGGGCCAGCATCACGGCCTTCAGCGGTGGTCATCAGTGCCCGCTCCCCGACCGTCCACCACCTTTTCGTGATCGTCGATGACCTCGGCCCGCTCGCGGGCCACCTCGCGGGTGACCTCGACGTGATCGTGGACGACGTGACGGATGAGCCGGATCCGCTCGGTGGCCACCACGTCGACCTCGATGCGCGGCTCTTCGCGGTGCACGATCATCTCGATCACCTCGGGACCGTCCAGGACGTCGCTGGTCAGCGCCCCGGCCACCGCAATGGCATCAGCTCCGGTCAGCGGCTCCTCGATGACCTCGACCACCTCATGACGCAGGGTCACCGTGATCGGCACCTGTTCCTGCACGACGTACTTGCGCAGCCGGACGCGCTTGGTCGGGACGTGCTGAACGCCGACCCTGAGCTCTTCCTGGTGCAGCACCAACGAGGCGTCATCGGGTCCGCCCTCCGGCGGGTGTGCGGTCATTGCATCCTCCTGGGCATGCCTTCCCGGGGCCGCCGGGGGGCCTCGGCTGATAACTCACTACCCGAACAGCTGTGGTTCACCCTCGCACCTCTTGGGGACCCGCTTCGGACCGGCTTTGGAGCTCGAGTCCGAGCCCTGCCCCTAGCATGACGACCGTGACCAGCAGACCGCCGGTAGCCCTGTCCATTGCCGGCAGCGACCCCTCGGGGGGCGCCGGCATCCAGGCTGACCTCAAGACGTTTGGAGCGCTCGGTGCCTACGGCACCTGTGTGATCACCGCTCTCACCGCGCAGAACACCCGCGGCGTGAGCGGCGTCCACGTCGTACCAACCGACTTCGTGCGACTGCAGCTCGACACCCTGCTCGACGACGTGCGGGTCGACGCGGTCAAGATCGGGATGCTGGCCTCAGCGGCGCTGGCCAGGACCGTCGGTGCGTATCTGGTGCCCGGCGGGCGGCTGGAAGGGCGGCACATCGTGCTCGATCCGGTGATGGTGGCCACCAGCGGAGCCAGATTGCTCGACGATGACGCCCTCTCGGCGGTCCGAGACCTCGTGCCGCTGGCCGACCTGATCACGCCGAACCTGCCGGAGGCGGCGGTGTTGCTCGGGACCGAACCTGCCACGACCGTGGCCGGTCTCGAAGAGCAGGCGACGGCGCTGCTGGATTTCGGGGCCAAACGTGTCCTGATCAAGGGCGGGCACCTGGATCAAGAGACCGGCGGCGGCACGAGCGCGGTTGACGTGTACGGCGACCGGGACGGCCTGCAACGCCTGGCGGGGGAACGGATCGCCACCAGGAACACCCACGGCACGGGCTGCTCGCTGTCCTCGGCGCTGGCCGCGCTGCGACCTCGCCGCGAGGACTGGGTGAGCACCGCCCGAGAGGCTAAAGGTTGGCTGACCCAGGCGCTGGCCGGCGCAGATACCCTCGACATCGGGCAGGGCGCCGGCCCGGTCCATCACTTCCATGAGTTCACCGACCGCTGGGGGCTGTCACCGTGACCCAAGCCATCGCTCTGCCGTTCTCAGCGCAAGCCTGGGCGCGCACCGAGACGATCCGCGCGTCCATCGACGCCCTGCCGTTGCTCGTCGGACTCGAGGACGGCACGCTCGAACGCGAGCGGTTTAGCTACTACATGGGCCAGGACGCACGGTACCTGTTCAGCTACGGCAAGGCCCTGGCCGCCGCAGCCTCCCAGGCTGACAACGCCGACGACGTGATGTTTTGGGCGAAGGCGGCACACAACACGTTCGTCGTAGAGCGTCAGCTGCACGCAGCACATGTCCAGGAGCTGGATACGACTGTGGCTTCACCGACCTGCCTGGGCTACACGACGTACCTGCAGTCCTTGGCCGGCAACGGCAGCTATCCAGTGCTCGCGGCAGCCATCCTGCCCTGCTTCTGGATCTACCAGGACGTCGGCGAACGGCTACTGCAACGGATCGGCGACAACCTCGACGGGCACCCCTACCGGGACTGGATCAGCGCGTACGCCGACCCCGAGTTCGCCCAGGCCACCGCTGCGGCGACCGCTATCGTCGACCGACTGGCCGGGCAGGCCCAGGACGATACGGCGGCACAGATGATGGATGCGTTTGTGACGGCGTCCCGGTATGAGTGGATGTTCTGGGACGCGGGCTACCGGATGGAGGGCTGGCCGATCTGAGGCTGGTCCAGCAACTCCTTGCCCTGCCTAGCGCTCAGTCGGCGATCAGTCCGGTCCAGCCACGGTTGACCACACCGACCCAGCGGATGTCGTCACCACGCTGGTCATCCCCGTTGCGGTCCAGGTAGGCGTGCACCTGACCGTCCTTCGTCACCGCCACGAACGGGCGCGCCTTGCCCGAATCACAAGTGCCCACCGACAGGTGCGCATAGTCACCCCACCCCTTGGGGGCCAAGGTGAACGTGGCCAGCGACTGGTAGGTGTCCCGCGGGATCAGGTACGCGCGCAGCGCCCCCGTCGACAGGATGCCGACGATGTCGTCGCCGTACCTGGTCTGGCCGCGGGCGTTCTTGCCGAGGTTCCACAGGTCACCACGGGAGAGGCTGATCACCTGCGTCCAGCCGCTCGCACGGACCGTGCCGGCACTCGTGATCCCCCAGGACGGGGTGACCTGGTACCGCTTGAGGGCCCCGGCGTCGTTCACGCCGTACACGTACGGGTAGCTCGATACGAGGAGCCGAACATCCCCCCAGCCGGAGCCGATCCGGGTCGTCGTCGAGGTGGTGACCTGCTTCTTCGTCGTTGCGTTCAACCGGTCTTGCAGGGTGATCAGGTAGAGGCCGCCGTCGGTGGCGGTGGCCAGCAGCCGGCGTAGCGTGATCCCACGGTTGCTCGAGGACACCACGAACGTGGCAGCGCGCGGCTCGAAGTCGAGGGTGAGACCGGCAGCCACCGATTGGCTCTGCGACCCGTCGACGATGCCGAACTGCAGTGCTCGGTCGGTCACCATTGTGGTCAGGACGCCGCAGTCCTTCGGCATGGGTGCGGCGCGGCGGCTGGTCGCCGACGTCAATGCGTGGCCTTCAGGCCGCACGGTCGCGGCGGCGGTCCCCGAGGTGAGGGCACCCGCCAAGCTCACGGCGGTCAGGGCGACCAGGGTGGTCAGGGCCGCGGCCAGCCCGCTGCGTGTGCGTGCCATCAGAGCCCCAACCTCGATCCCTCGAGCGGTCCCGCCGCCCATCGGGACGCGCGAGCAGCGAAACGGCCGGTCAGCGCGTCTCCTGGAAGGAGAATAGCGGCTGACCGGCCGAAACTTCGAGATAGGACGCCCGGGGATGAGCGGCGAACTCAGCTGAGTTGCAAGGTCTTTGCATCCTCTGCGAGATCCACCGTGACGCTCTGGCCATCCCGGACCACGCCGGCGAGCAATGCCGTCGCCAACCGATCGCCGATCTCCTTCTGCACCAGCCGTTTGAGCGGCCGAGCTCCGTACGCCGGGTCGTAGCCGATCTCGGCCAACCAAGCCTTCGCCGCATCGGACACCCGCAGGGTGATCCGCCGATCATCCAACCGGGCAGCCAGGGCCAGCATTTGCAGTTCGACGATCTGGGCGAGTTCGGCAGTGTTCAACGGGTCGAAGACGACGATCTCGTCAAGCCGGTTGAGGAACTCCGGCTTGAAGGCGGTCCGTACGGCGGCCAGCACCGCTTCCTTCTTCGTGTGCTGGTCGACCGTCGGGTCGATCAGGTACTGGGAGCCGAGGTTGGAGGTCATCACCAGGATGACGTTGCGGAAGTCGACGGTGCGGCCCTGGCCGTCGGTGAGCCGGCCGTCGTCAAGCACCTGCAACAAGATGTCGAACGTCTCCGGGTGCGCCTTCTCCACCTCATCGAGCAAGACCACCGAGTACGGCCGGCGTCGGACAGCCTCGGTGAGTTGCCCGCCCTCGTCGTACCCGACATACCCGGGGGGAGCCCCGATCAGCCGGGCAACGGCGTGCCGTTCGGAGTATTCCGACATGTCGATACGGACCATCGCCCGCTCGTCATCGAACAAGAAGTCGGCCAACGCCTTGGCCAGCTCGGTCTTGCCGACGCCGGTGGGGCCCAGGAAGAGGAAGGAGCCGGTGGGACGGTCCGGGTCGGCGATGCCCGCGCGGGCCCGTCGTACCGCGTCGGAGACCGCGCGGACGGCTTCGAGCTGCCCGATCAGCCGCTTACCGATGAACTGCTCCATCTGCAGCAGCTTCTCGGTCTCGCCCTCGAGCAACCGGCCGGCTGGGATCCCGGTCCAGCTGGAGATGACGTCGGCGATGTCGTCCGCGCCGACCTCCTCCTTGACCATCGGGCTCTGGCCGGCGGCGACTGCTTCCGTCTCACTTGCCTGGGCGGCTTCGATGTCCTTCTCCAGGGCCGGGATCCGACCGTACAGCAGCGGCGCGGCATCGTTCAGCTTGCCGTCGCGGACCAGGATGTCGGCCTTGATGCGCAGCTCATCGAGTTGAACCTTGAGGTCACCGACCTTGTTCAGACCGGCCTTCTCGGACTCCCAGCGGGCGGTCAGCCCAGCGAGCTCCTCCTGTCGGTCGGCGAGGTCGCGCTGCAAGCGTTCGAGCCGGTCGCGGGAGGCGTCGTCGGTCTCCCGGGAAAGGTGCAGCTCCTCCATCTTGAGCCGGTCGACCGCGCGGCGGAGCTGGTCGATCTCGACTGGGCTGGAGTCGATCTCCATGCGCAGCCGGGAGGCGGCCTCGTCGACCAGGTCGATGGCCTTGTCGGGCAGCTGGCGGCCTTGAATGTACCGGTGGGACAGGCTGGCGGCCGCGACCAAGGCGGAGTCGGCGATGGTGACCTTGTGGTGTGCTTCGTACCGCTCCTTCAGGCCGCGCAGGATGGCGATGGTGTCTTCCACACTGGGCTCACCGACGTACACCTGCTGGAAACGGCGCTCGAGCGCAGCGTCCTTCTCGATGTACTTGCGGTACTCATCCAGGGTGGTCGCGCCGACCAGCCGCAGTTCGCCGCGGGCCAGCAGCGGCTTGATCATGTTGCCGGCGTCCATGCTCCCTTCGCCGGTGGCGCCGGCACCGACGATGGTGTGCAACTCGTCGATGAACGTGACGACCTGACCGCCGGAATCCTTAATCTCGGTCAGTACCGACTTGAGCCGCTCTTCGAACTCACCGCGATACTTGGCTCCGGCCACCATCGCACCCAGGTCCAGGCCGATCAGCCGCTTGTTGCGAAGGCTCTCCGGTACGTCGCCAGCGACGATGCGTTGGGCCAGACCTTCAACGACGGCAGTCTTGCCGACGCCGGGTTCGCCGATGAGCACGGGGTTGTTCTTGGTACGCCGGGAGAGCACCTGGATGACCCGGCGGATCTCGCTGTCCCGGCCGATGACCGGGTCAAGCTTGCCCTCACGCGCCTGCTGAGTGAGGTCGGTGCCGTACTTTTGCAGTGCGTTGAACTGGTCTTCCGGGTTCTCGGTGGTGACCTTGCCGCCACCACGCATCTGCGGAATGCCCTGGTCGATGGCGTCGGCATGGAGGCCGAACTGATTGATTCGAGCCAGAGCCAGCAGTAGGTGATCGGTGGAGACGTAGCTGTCCCCCATCGCCTCCATCACCTGGCGGGCCTGCTCCAGGACAGTCAGGAACGACCGCGACGGGGTGGCATTGGCGACCGTCTGGCCGCTGACCTTGGGCAGTTTGGCGAGTTGGGCCTGCGCGCTACCCCGTGCGGCTGCCAGTGACGACCCGCTGTACTCAAGCAGGGGGCCGGTGGTGGTCTCGGGCTGGTTGGTCAGGGCCAACAGGAGGTGGGCCGGCTCCAAGTGCGGATGACCGCTGGCAGCTGCCTCACGGGCCGCGGCCGAGAAGGCCTCCTGAGCCTTGGTGGTGAGCTGAAGATCCATGTGGTGGGCTCCTGGCGCTTGCGAATCAATGCTTCACTACAGCAAACCTCGACAAAGTTGAGCCTATTCCACTCAAGTCTGCGTGCTGTGCCGTGCCGATGCGACCCGCGCCACTTCCCGCCCACGGGCGGCTCGTGGACACATCCGCTCAGGTCGCCCGCGCCACTTCCCGCCCACGGGCGGAAAGTGGCGCGGCGAGAAGTGTCGCGCTGGGGCGGGAAGAACGTGGCGACGCGGTCCCGCTCAGGTGAGCCGATCCAGCCCCCGCTGCAGGGCGTCTGCCGCCGGGCAAGCGATATCGGGGACGACGCCTACGCCCTCCCAGTTCGTCCCGGTCACCGCGTTCACCGAGCGGGCCACCGGGATGTGCGCCTCCAGTACGTCGGTCAACCGGTACACGTCCGAAGGATGGGCGCCGCCGGACGTCGGCTCCCCGATGATCACGGCCCGCCGGAGCGCCTGCAGGTTGTAAGCGAACTCTTCGCACCCGGAGAAGGTCTGACCGCTGGTCAGTACGCACACCGGGATCTCGGCGCCCAGTGTGTGCGCGGCCCCGACCGGGCTGGTCCAGTACTGGCGGACCGGGAACAGCCGGGAGTGCATGTCCTGCAGGTGCACGGGTTCGGGCCCGAACAGGAAGCTGGTCAGGTACGCCACCGTGTCGGGGTGACCGCCGTACCCCCGTCGGATGTCCACGATCAGCGCAGGGCAGCCTGCCAGCAGCGCAAACGCCCCCGCGATGTACGGCGCGGCGTAGTGGATCGGGGACATCACCGGGTGGATCTCCAGCAGGCCGATCCCGCCGCTGAGCCGTTCGACGCGATGGATGCCGCCTGCGTCGCGGCGTGCATTCGCGGCGTACCGCGACTCCCAGGCACCGTCGACCGTCGTCATGGCCCCGCGGGGCCGGTGCCGGACCCGCAGGTGCCGGTCGCCGTTCACCGATTGCAACGTGGTGGTGAGCAGTTCGGCGAGCCCATCGGCAGGCAGGTCGGTGTCGACGGCGGTGAGCTCGCCAAGTCGCTGCGCGATCGCGGGGGCGTCTGCCTCCAGCACATACCGTTGCGCCACAAGGTCGTGCAGCCGCTGCACAGAGTCAGGGAGCGCCATGTCGTCCAGTCGAGCGGACCGGCCATGACGGGCGCAACCCCAGTCCAGCGCTCAGTTGACGAGTACGTCGATCAGCTGGCAGGCCGATCCGTCGGGCCAATCCCGTCGCGCCGTACCGACTGGTCGCGTTCGGCGGCGAGCTTGCGGATCTCATCCTCGCGGCCTTCCACCCGACGCTGGTCCGTCTCGACGCGCAACTGCGCATCCCGAGTCCGCTCCTGCTCACGCTCCTCCGCGAGCCGCGTCCGGTCATCCACCCGAGCTTGCTGCGTCGTACCCAACTTTTGCTGGGTTTTCGCGAGCGCACGTTCCTGCTCTCGCTGGGTCCGCAGCAGATCCTTGTGCTCGCGCCGCTTACTGACCGTGCGGCGAGTCCCGAACCCGAACAGGCGCAGACCGATCCACAGCAGCAACATGATCGCCATCCCACCCAAGAACAGCATGAGCGGGCTGATTTCCCAGGTGGAGTTCAACACTGTGGTGGTCACCGCCGGCACAGTGGCCTGCGATGCCGCCCAGACGCCCAGGAGGCCAATCGCCGCCGCGATGAGGACGAGGATGATGCCTAGAACGATCATCGGCTAGCTCCGCTCGATGCGATCGCCGGCGGGATCCGCTCGCGACCATGTCTGTTGTGCCGGGCCCGGCTAGTACGACGTTACCCCTCAGCCCGCCTGGGCATGCGTTGCCTGGCCAGACCAGACCGCGTCACAGTGGTGCCATGAGCACCTCGCGCATTGAGGCCATCCGCGGTGACATCACGACCGAGCGGGTCGACGCCATCGTCAACGCAGCCAACGCAAGCTTGTACGGCGGCGGTGGCGTCGATGGTGCCATTCACCGCGCAGCCGGACCTGGGCTCTTGTCGGCCTGCAAGGAGGTGCGCCGGACCCGCTGGCCGGACGGACTGCCGACCGGTGAGGCCGTCGCTACGGAGGCGTTCAACCTCCCCTGCCGCTGGGTGATCCACACTGTCGGCCCGAACCGGCACATCGGCCAGAGCGACCCGAAACTGTTGCGTTCCTGTTTCACCCGGTCCCTGGCCGTAGCCGAAGAACTCGGTGCCGCCAGCATTGCCTTCCCAGCGATTAGCGCCGGGATCTACGGCTGGGACCCCATCCAAGTGGCCCGGATCGGCGTCGATGCCGTCCGCAGCGACCCCGCGGCTGGGGTGGCGCTCGTCCGATTCGTCCTCTTCAGCCAGGAGTTGCTGGAGGCGTTCACAGACGCGCTCGGCTGAGCACACCGGCTCAGGCGGAGGCCGCGTGCAGTGCGCCGATCTCGGCCAGTTGCGACAACAACCGTGGGATATCGGCCCGTACCGATCGGTACTGCGCCGTCAGGCTTTCCTGCGGGATCACGGTCGGCGTCTGGCCGGCGCCGTCCTGCGACGCCCCGAGCAGTGACAGCCCGTCTACGGGCCGTTGGACCCGGCCCAACCCGACCAAGGCCAGCGCACAGGCACCCAGAGCCGTCCCCTCGGTGCCCCCGACGACGGTCAACGGACGGCCCAGGACACCGGCACACACCTGACGCCACAGCGCGGACCGGAACACCCCTCCGGTGGCTCGGATGGAGGTTATCGGCCGGATTCGGTCCAGGTCATCGGCCACCAGCGCAAGTTGGAGCGCCACGCCCTCGACGGCGGCCCGGATGAAGTGACCGCGGGTGTGCGCGTGCCGGATCCCCAGGTAGGCACCGGTCAGGTCCGGGTTCCACAGCGGGGCCCGTTCGGCGAGCAGGTACGGCAACATGAGCAATCCGTCGCTGCCCGCTGGCACCGACGCGGCGAGGTCAAGCAACGCGGCGTCGTGGTGACGCGGCTCGCCGCCGACCCCGCCGAGAATGCCGCTGGTAGCGAGGTCGCTGCCGAAGACTCCCCCGGCCCACCGGACCACCGCGCCGCCGTTGCTCACCGCGCCGCCAGTGACCCACTGCGTATCGGTCAAGGCGTAGCAGAACAACCGGCCACCGGGATCGACAACGGGTTCGTCGAGGACCATCCGCAGGGCACCGGAGGTGCCGATCGAAAGCCCAGCGACACCGTCGGTCATCGCACCTGTTCCCAGGTTGCCCAGCGGACCGTCCCCGGCGCCGGTCACCACCGGCGTCCCGGTCGGGAGGCCGAGACGCGCGGCGACTCGCTGCGCCAAACCAAAGGCGGCGGTCGTGGGCATGATCGGCGGCATCTGGTCTTCCCGCACGCCGGCCAACTCGAGGGCCGCCGGGTTCCAGGAACGGGTCCGCAGATCCATCAGTCCGGTGCCCGAGGCGCACGACAGCTCTTCCACCAGCGACCCGGTCAGGGCGTGGATGACATAGGCCTTCAAACCTGTCCACGCCCTGGCCTGGGCGCACAGCTCGGGCTCGTACCGCGCGAACCAGATCAGCTTGATCAGCGGCGACATCGAATGGATCGGCGTTCCGCTGGTCCGGTGCAGCGCCAAACCTTCGGGCGTCGCGCGCAACTCGCGGGCTTGATCCGCGGCTCGGGAGTCCACCCAGGTGATCAAGGGCGTCAACGGCTTCAACTCGGCGTCGAGCCCGATCAGGCCGTGCATCGCCGAGCTCAACGAGATCGCGATGACCGACGCCGCGCCGCATCGCTGCACGCATTCTGCGAGCGCCCCCATCAACGCAGCGACGATGACGTCGGGATCCTGGATCGCCCACCCGGGCTGCGGATGCAACAACGGGTACTCGCGGACCACCGTCGTGCGCCACGGCCGACCCAGGCCGAACGCCGAGCACTTCACCGCGGTGGTCCCGACGTCCAGGCCGATCACCACCTCGGCGGGTGGGTTCGCAACGGGCCCATCGGTTGGCGACGTCATGGCTGCGCCGACCCCCGCAACGCGAGAAGTTCCTCGAGTTGTCCGAGCACGGTGTCGCGCACCTGCGTGTCCTGGATGCCCAGGTAGGCCAACACCTTGTCGACGGATTCCTGCGCCGACCCCGTCACCAGTGACAACAGCTCGTCTGCCTGGGTGTCCTGCACGGGCGCACCCGTACCACGCAAGTGCGCGACCCATCCGGCGACCGCTCGAGTGGCGCCTATCGGCAGCGCGCCGGCGGCCCGGTCGGCCAGCAGCGCCGGCACGATTCGGATAGCGATCTTCTGCGAGCCGTCCGCAGCGATCTGGGCCAGCAGGTGCCGGATCGCGGGATTGGTGAACCGCTCGATCAGCGCGTCGCGATACTCCTGGATCTCTGCTGCGGGCAGCGACAGGTGTCGGGCGGCGACGTCCCACCACTGCTCGACCCAGCCACGGACCAACGGATCGTTGATGGCGTCCAGCACCGTGTCGTGTCCGAGCACCGTCGCGGCGTACGCCATGAGTGAGTGCGACCCGTTGAGCAACCACAGCTTGCGGGTCTCGAACGGCACGATGTCGCCAACAAACCGGGCACCGGCCGCCTCCCAGGCCGGCCGGCCGGCGGCGAATTCGCCGCACAGCACCCATTCGGTGAACGGTTCAGTGACGTCGGCCGCAGGGTCGTCGATGCCGGTGTCAGCGAGGACCGCGGCCCGGTCTGCATCGGTGGCCCGCGGCGTGATCCGGTCGATCATCGTGGTCACGAACCGGACGTTTGCCTCGACCCAGTCCGCGAGGGACTCGTCGACCTCAGCGATCAGGTCGGTGACCACCCGACGAACCATCGCACCGTTGTCGGGGATGTTGTCGCACGGCACGAAGGTCAGGCCGGCGCCATCGGGGTTTGCGGTTCGTCGGGCCAGCAGGCCCGCGACGAACTTGCCAGGTGCTGTGGTGACCACGCCATCTCGAGGGTCCGCTCGCAGCGCGGCGATGTCTGCGGACACCTGCGCATCTGCCACGTCCAGGGCGCCGGATTCGGCACGACAATACCCGGCCTCGGTGACCGTGCTGGTCACGATCGCGACGGCGGGGTCGGCCAGATAGCCTCGCCAGGCGTCCAGATCGCTGGCCTGGTGGACTGCCGACAACGAGGAGATCACCTGATAGTCGTTGCCGGCCGGTCCCTGGATGACCAGGGTGTACAGCCCGTCAGCCGGGGCCAGGTCGGCCGCGACCGCGGCGGAGCGTCCGGTGAAGGCGGCGATTCCCCACGCGTTGCCGGGGGCCGCAGCGTTGGCCCGGTCCGTGTACCAGGCCTGGTGAGCCCGAAAGAAGTTGCCGACACCCAAGTGCACGATACGCACCGGCGCGGATGGGCTCCCGTCGACGGCTCGGGACAGCCGGCGAACGGCCGAGGCGGGCGCGGCACCAGCAGAGGTTGTACTCACAGCTTGAACACCTCTCGTGGTTGACGGCGACCACAGCGTGGGCGGTAAACATGGGCTGGCGCAACGCTATAGCGTCGGCCAGAATCGAGGCCGCCAAGGCCGACGTCATCGCGAACTGATCCACCACGAGGGAGTCGATCATGAGTACCGAAGCCGCGCTGATCGGCGGTCCGCACCGGACCGTCTCCCCGCAGGAACTGGACGCCTTCATCAGCGAGCAGCTCAGCGACGTGGATCTCGACGGCAAGCACGTCGTGCTGGTCGTCCCAGACGGGACCCGATCGTGCCCATTGCCGCTACTGGTCGGGACGTTGCACCGACACCTGCACCAGCGAGTGAGCTCCCTCACCGCTGTGATCGCGCTAGGCACTCACTCGTACATGGAGCCCGACGAGATCAACACCTTGTTCGGGGTCGGTCCGGGCGCCGGTCCCCTCGCCCCAGCCACCATCGACGAGGCCTACCCGGGTCTGAGCGTCGTGAACCACGAGTGGGCCGACCCGGCCATGCTGGTCAAGGTTGGGCACATCGGCGCCGAGCGGATCGCTGCGTTGTCCGAGGGCCGGTTGCGCCAGGGCGCGGACATCCTGATCAACCGGCACGTGGTGGAATCCGACGTGATCATCGTGGTTGGGCCGGTGTTCCCGCACGAAGTGGCCGGCATCTCCGGTGGGAACAAGTATCTGATCCCGGGGGTGTCCTCGCAGGAGTTCATCGACATGACCCACTGGGTCGGTGCCTTGATCACGAGCTATCGGATCATCGGCACCACGGGAATCACCCCGGTACGGGCCATGATCGACGAGGGCGCCGCGCTCATCCCTGCGCAACGGCTGGCGCTGTGCTGCGTCGTCCAGTCCGGCACCGGCGAGTTGGAGGCAGCGGCCTTCGGCACCACCGAGGCGGCCTGGGCGGCGACGGCGCAGATCGCCGCGCAGACCCACGTCACCTACGTGGACCAGCCCTTCGACCGGGTCATCTCGTGCATGCCGACCCGGTACGACGACATCTGGACGGCCGCGAAGGGTTTCTACAAGCTCGAGCCCGCAGTCGCGGACGGCGGCGAGGTAGTGATCTACGCCCCGCACGTGACGGAGGTGTCCGAGACCCATCCCGAGATCTACGAGATCGGCTACCACTGCCGCGACTACTTCATCAAGCAGTGGGATCGGTTCAAGCACGTGCCTTGGGGTGTACTGGCGCACTCGACACACCTACGCGGACAAGGCACCTACGACGAGCCGACCGGGAAGGAACAGCTGCGGGTCAGGGTCACCCTGGCCACGCAGATTCCCCCGGACATCTGCGCGTCGATCAACTTGGGCTACCTCGACCCGGCGAGTGTGGACTTGGAAGCGCTGGCCGCCGAGCCCGGCACCGTCATCATCCCCAACGCCGGCGAGGTCCTGTACCGGCTGCGCTCCTGAACGTAAGGGATGAGCAGGGATGAGCGATGAGACCCGGCTGGAGCGGCTACCGCCGGCACGGTTGAGGATGGATCGTATGCGGGAAGCGGACCTCACACCGATCACCATTGAGCAGACCGACCGGGTCCACGCGATGCTGGACGGCGTCGGACGGCTGGGGGTGGCGTTCTCCGGCGGGGTCGACTCGGCGGTGCTGCTGGCGCTGGCCGTGCGGGCACTCGGGCAGGAACGAGTCCTGGCCGTCGTTGGCGTTTCGGCGAGCCTGGCGGTCGCCGAACTCGAGGCGGCCCGGGCGGTCGCGCACTTCATCGGCGCCCAACTGGTCGAGGTCGCCACCGCCGAGGGTGACCGGCCGGCGTACCGCCTCAACGGGCCCGATCGGTGCTTTCACTGCAAGGACGAGCTGTTTACCAGGATCGATGAGGAGGTGGCGGACCGGTATCGCCTCGACGCCGTCGCCTACGGCGAGAACGCCGACGATGCGCTCCGGCCGGACCGCCCGGGCGCTCAGGCGGCCACCGCGCACCGGGTGCTCCGGCCGCTGGCGGATGCCGGGCTGACCAAGGCCGACGTCCGCGCGATCGCTCGGGATCTGGAGCTGCCGTGTGCGGACAAGCCGGCAGCCCCCTGCTTAGCTTCGCGAATCCCACATTTCACGCAGGTGACCCCTGCCAAGCTGGCGCGCGTCGAGAGGGCGGAGTCGGCGGTCCGTTCGTTCGGGTTCACCGATTGCCGGGTTCGAGACCACGGGGTTTCCGCGCGGGTGGAGCTGCCGGTCGCCGACCTGCCCCGGGTCGAGTCGGTGCGGGAGCCGTTACTCGCGGCAGTGCGAGCCGCAGGCTTCACCCAGGCAACCATCGACCCGCGCGGGTTGCAGTCCGGTGCGTTCACGCTGACCGCGATGGGGCTCGAGTCGAGGTCGACACCCACTGGGCGGGCCGGGTGAGCCAGGAGTTCCACTTGGACACCGACCGCCTCCGGCGCCGAGGGTACCCGGAGGCGATTCTGTGCGAGCCGAAGTCACCCGAGCAGGTTCGAGCCATTGCGGCGCACGTGCGCGACCTCGACCAGGTCACGCTGTTCACCCGGTGCCGACCAGAGCATGCCGAGGCGATCCTGGCCGAGCTGCCGGAGGCCGCCCAGTACGCCGGGGCGCGCCTCCTGGCTTGGCCGCCGGACCCACCACCGTCGACGGGGGGACTGGTCGTCGTAGCCGCAGCCGGCACCTCGGACGCACCGGTCGCCTTGGAGGCCGAACGGACCGCGCGGTACCTGGGCCGGCCGACGGAGCTCCTGGTGGACATTGGCGTGGCCGGGCTGCAACGGCTGCTAGACCGGCTCAGCCTGCTGCGGCGCGCACGCGTGGTGGTGTGCGTTGCCGGGATGGACGGCGCGCTGCCCTCAGTGGTCGCCGGGTTGATCGCCGCTCCGGTCGTCGCGGTGCCCACGTCCATCGGGTACGGCGCGGCGTTCGGTGGGATCGCGCCGCTGCTGGCCATGCTCAACGCATGTGCCCCGGGCGTGGCCGTGGTCAACATCGACAACGGGTACGGCGCGGGCCACCTGGCGGCCCAGATCGCCGCCGATCACGATCAGCGGACAGAGGCGGCCGACCTGCGGGATGCGGCGGGATAGCCAGCTCAAGCCGACTCAGGCGGGTGCGCCGGCAGGGGGCCAGGGCAGTCCGGGACGCAGGCCGTGCTGCCACGCGGCGGCTTGCGCGCCGGCGAGCACGCGGCGTACCGGTTGGCCGGTATGTCTGGCCAGCTCAGCACAATCCTCGTATTCGGGGGTGGCGGTCACGATTACGCCACCGTCATAGCCGACCGTGATGCGGACCTGGCCGTCCCCGACGGTCAGCGGCACCCGCTGCCGGGGCAGGGCGGCCCGCAGCACCTGCGATACCCGGACCCCCAGGGTGCTGGTGTGCGCCATCACCAACGCGATCAGTGTGTCCACCAGATCCGGTGTGGCCAGCGCGGACACGGTGAACGCCGGGCGGCCCTTCTTCATGTGGATCGGGACCAGCCAGGCATCGGCTGCTCCAGCGGCCAGCAGTGCCTCGAGCACCGGCGGCCAGGCTCGCGGGTCAAGGTCGTCGACGTTGGCCTCCAGGACCCGCAGGTCGGCAGCCGCGACGGTCGTTGTGGGCACCTCAGCGTCCTCGTGTCCCACCAACACCCGCACCACGTTGGCCCGCCCGGGGATGTCCCGGGTGCCCGCGCCGGTACCGACGGCGCTCACGCGCATCCGAGGCAACGGCCCCTGATCGACCGCCAGCGTCGTGAGCAGCGCGACACCCGTCGGCGTGGCTAATTCCCCTGGCCCTCCGGCGTGGACCGTCCATCCAACGAGCATGCGTGTCACGGCGGGGACCGGCACCGGCAGTGTGCCGTGCGCCGCCTTCACGGTGCCGGAACCAACGGCGATCGCGTCCGTAACCACCCGCGTCACGCCCAGGTCGCGCAGCGCGGCGCAAACGCCGACGACATCGGCCACGGCGTCCCAGGCACCCACCTCATGGAAATGAACATCATCGACGTCGATGTCGTGGACCGCAGCTTCAGCCCGTGCGAGCCGCCCAAATGTTGCCAGCGCCGCCGCCCGGACGTCCTCAGGCAGATCGGCACCGCCGAGAAGCTCGCGCAGGACCGTCCAACGCCGATGCGGCTGATCCGGTTTCAGCAGCCGCACGTCGACCGAGCGGGCGGCCAGCCCGGCCCGGCGCACCTGGCTCATCCGCAGCTGGACCGTGCCAGGCAACACGGCCTCGACCATGGCCTGCACCCGCTCCAGGTCCGCTCCGGCGTCGAGCAGCGCCCCCAACAGCATGTCGCCGGCCACACCCGCCCCGGTATCGAACCAGGCGGTCACCACTGGTCGAGTCGGGCCCGGCTCGGTCATTGGTCCATGCCGGTCCGGATGGCGTCATCCGGGGGAACGGGTTCGCTCACGTCATACCTTCCAGCACAGCAGCGAGAAGTCGGGCGCTCCAAGCCTCGGGCCAGCCCACGATAGGCGCGACTGACCGAACGGATCGCGACTGACCGAACGGAGTAGCGGCGGCGGCTCACTCGTGGCGATCGCGCGGGGAGTGGAGGGACGCCGACCGGTGTCGGCACCCCGAGATGGTCGACCACAGGTCGCCAGCGGGCGTGGGACCCTGTGATGGCCAACGCCGAGTCGAGGGTCAATGCCTGGAGGAAGCCGACAGATGAAGCCACCCACCACGGTGCGAATTGCCGCCGTCCAGTTGCAGGCCGGGACTGATCCGAGCAAAAACCTGTTGCTGGCTCGCGACGGCGTGCGGGCCGCGGCAGCGGCCGGGGCGCGATTGGTCGTACTTCCCGAAGCGACCATGGCCGCGTTCGGCTGCGACCTGCGCGCGCTCGCGGAGCCGCTTGACGGCAGGTTCGCCGAGGGAATTCGACTGGCTGCGGCTGAGGCTGCGGTGACCGTCGTGGTCGGCATGTTCGAGCCGGCAGCCGATGGCCGGGTGCACAACACCCTGCTGGTCACCGGCCCGGGGGTCGAGACGTCGTACCGCAAAATACACTTGTACGACGCGTTCGGCGCCCGAGAGTCGCAGTTCGTGTCACCCGGGCACCAGGTGGTCACGTTCGCGTTCGACGGGCTCATCGTCGGCCTGGCGACGTGCTTCGACCTGAGGTTCGCCGAGCACTTCACCGGCCTGGGCCGAGCGGGAGCCGAGCTGGTCTGCGTGCCGGCGTCCTGGGGTGAAGGCCCTGGGAAGGCCGAACAGTGGGACGTGTTGGTCCGGGCGCGTGCGATGGACGCGCAGGCCTGGCTGTTGGCCGCTGACCAGGCCTGGACGGCGCCACGCGGTGCGCAGTCGCTGGGCATCGGCAGCAGCGCCCTCATCGACCCGGTGGGCGTGGTGCGAGCCCGGCTCGGCACCGAACCCGGCCTGCTCGTGCACGACGTGGACAGCACCACAGTGGCCCGGACCAGGGAGCGCATCCCCATCCTTTGATTCAGCCCGCGACGACCTCGAGTCACTGGCCTGAGCCCAACCGGTCCAGCTCGCGCGTGAGATTCTCCCGGGCCCGACGCTCCCACCGCCGGTTCGCCGGAGGCGTGTGGTACAAGACTGGGAGCTGCAGCAGCCGTTCCAGCACCATCGCCCGCCTGGTGCGGAACGCCTCATCGGATACGTGCGGGTACTCCCGGCGGACGGCTGACGCGTAGCGGTTGTACCGCTGGGGTGAACCGGCCAGGACGGCCAGGTCGGCGTCGTTGAGAACGGCTGCGTCCAAACCGTCGGCTTCGCCCGGGCGTGCGGTGCCGCGGATCAGCTCCCCCACCCGCTCGACCACCGGGTCGGGGACCGCCAAACCACCGAGCCTGGAAACCGCCAACGTTGCCGAGGCAGCCTCATCCTCGCCGGGTTCGCCGCGATACACGGCGTCGTGAAACCACCCGGCCAACGCCGCCGTGGGCCCACCGTCGTACCCCTGGAGCGCCAGCATTTCCATGGCCAACACCACATCAGACAGGTGCCCCGGGTCGTGGTAGTGGCGATGCGGCTCGCTCCACTTGGCCAGGAGCTCCTGCCCGGCGGATCGCCAGCCGTGGGTCGGGGCTGGCCAGCCGTACTCTCGTGGCAGCCTGCCCCAGCGGCGACCAAGGTCAGCCAGCCGGTGTTCCCCGCCGACCCGCTGCTTGTCCCGCGCCGCGACCCGCAGCCCAGCGCCACGCAAGGCACCCAGCACATCCCGAGCCGGCACGGGCTGGGCGCCGGCCGCCACCACTTCGTCGTACCGGTCGGCCGGCACATCGTAGTGATCGTGGTCGAACCCGCGAGCCGGCAATCCCAGCCGCCGAGCGAACTCGTGCAGCTCTTCCAAGCTGGTGTCAGAGACCAGGTGCGACCAGGTCGTCTCGTACGCCGGCCACACCGGCGGGTCGATCAGGATCACCCACGCATGGTAGGTCTGCGGGCCGGGGACTGCGGCGGCCGTCCGCGCGCCCTAGATCAGACCGAGCGCCAGCATCGCATCCGCGATCTGGGTGAACCCGGCGATGTTGGCCCCGGCCACAAGGTCATTGGGCACGCCGTACTCGTCGGCGGTCTGCGCGCAGTTGGTGTAGATGTTCTTCATGATTTTGTGCAAACGCTGCTCGGCATGCTCGAACGTCCATGAGTCCCGCGACGCATTCTGCTGCATCTCCAGCGCGGAGGTCGCCACGCCACCAGCGTTGGCCGCCTTGCCTGGCGCGAACTTCACGCCCCCTTCGCGCAGCGCAATCGCGCCAGTGGGGGTGGTCGGCATGTTGGCGCCCTCGGCGACGTACCGGCAGCCGTTCTTCACCAAGGACTTCGCGGCGGTTTCACCGAGCTCGTTCTGCGTGGCGCAGGGCAAGGCCACCTCGCACGGCACGTCCCAGATCGAACCGTCCTCGATGTACCGAACGCCTCGCTCGCTGGCGTAGTCGCTGATGCGAGCCCGGCGGACCTCCTTGATGTCCTTGATCAGGTCAAGGTCGATCCCGCCTTCATCGACGACGTAACCGTTGGAGTCCGACATGGCGATCACCGTGCCGCCCAGCTGCATGATCTTTTCAGCGGCGTACGTAGCCACGTTTCCGGATCCGGAGACAACCACCTGCTTGCCGTCGAACGCGGTCTGATCGGCAGCGAGCATCTCCTCGACGAAAAACACCAGGCCGTAGCCGGTGGCTTCGGTGCGGACCTGGGAGCCACCCCAGGTCAGGCCTTTACCGGTGAGGACGCCCGCCTCATACCGGTTGGTGATCCGCTTGTACTGCCCGAAGAGGTAGCCGATCTCGCGACCACCGACCCCGATATCGCCGGCCGGTACGTCGGTGTACTCGCCCAAGTGCCGGTACAGCTCGGTCATGAAGGACTGACAAAACCGCATGATCTCGTCGTCACTGCGACCCTTGGGGTCGAAGTCCGAACCGCCCTTGCCGCCACCGATCGGCATCGTGGTCAATGCGTTCTTGAAGATCTGTTCGAACCCGAGGAACTTGATGGTGCCCAGATAGACGCTGGGGTGGAAACGTAACCCACCCTTGTACGGACCGAGCGCCGAGTTGAACTCGACCCGAAAGCCGCGGTTGATCTGGATCTTGCATTGGTCGTCGACCCACGGCACCCGGAAGATGATCTGCCGCTCGGGCTCGCAGAGGCGTTCGATGACCGATTCTCGGGTGTATTCCGGGCGCTTCTTGACCACCGGGGTCAGGCTGGCCAACACTTCAAGGACAGCCTGATGGAACTCGGCTTCGCCGGCATTCCGCTTGAGCACGGTGTCGTATACCGGCCTCAGACTCGGTTCGAGGGTGAACACTTGGGGACCTCCCCACGCCGATGGTCAATGACGGTGGCAACCTACACGGGTCTGTGGGTAGGCCGGTTCACCTGCCAGCATCCGGGGGCCGGGCCGGTCGGTGACCGGCATGTCTCAAGATTTGATATGGGCAAGCTCACAGCCCGAGAACATCTGGGAGGTCGGGTATCGGTTCCGGGCCACCCAGCAGCCGGACCATGGATCAGCTTGCCTCGAGCGCCTGGCCCATGAGGCACTACCACGTGAGGCCGATCGGCCCCACCCGGATGCATGAATCGAGACTGACATGGCGCGTGTGGTCGTCACGAACCCCATTCCCACCGCAGCCGTCGAGCTGCTGCGCTCCAAACACGAGGTCGTCGTCGGCGATTCCGAGACCGCACAGGAGCTGCCCGGACTGCTCGGTGGAGCTGATGCCGTCCTGACGCTGATCACCGATCGTGTCGATGACGCGTTCCTGGACGCGGCCGGTGACCAGCTGCGAATCGTCGCCAATGTCGCAGTCGGCTATGACAACATCGATCTGGCCGCCTGCGCGCGTCGTGGGGTGCTCGTGACGAACACCCCGACCGTGCTCACTGACGCAACCGCCGATCTGGCGTTCTGCCTTCTTCTGATGGCGACCCGACGTTGCGGGGAGGGCGAGCGACTCATCCGCAGCGGGGCACTGTGTGAGTGGGGCATGGATTTCATGCTCGGAAGCAGCGTGCAGAGCCGGACCTTGGGCATCGTGGGCGCCGGTCAGATCGGTCGTGCGGTCGCCCGCCGAGCCATCGCGTTCGGCATGAACATCGTCTACAGCGCTCGCAACGAGCTGCCGGCCGATCAGACCGAGGAACTGGGGGCTCGCCGCTGCGGTTTGGCGGAGCTGTTGGCGACCTCCGACGTGGTCACCCTGCACTGTCCGTACGTGCCGCCGGGTCAGGCCGACTCCACGCATCACCTGATCGGCGCCAGCCAGCTGGCCGCCATGAAACCAACGGCGTACTTGATCAATACGGCGCGTGGGGCCGTCGTTGATGAGGGGGCGCTGGTCGCGGCTCTCGCCGATGGCACCATCGCCGGAGCTGGGCTGGACGTCTACGAACGGGAACCACAGGTCCACCCCGGCCTGCTCGGCCTGGAAAACGTGGTCCTCCTGCCGCACCTCGGGTCCGCCACCGTCGAAACTCGCACCGCGATGGCCCACCTGGCCGCGCAAAACGTGCTGTCGGTGTTGGCCGGACGTGATGCGGTAACCCCGGTGTCGGCCTCCGCCCACTGAGCCCCAACGATCCACTCGCGAGGCGCCCGGTCCAGACCCAGAAGTGGCGGACCGCCGCCTCGATGACCAGACTCGCGTCATGAGCGAGAAGAAGATCAGCGTCAGCCGCACCATCGACGCGCCGGCCAAAGACATCTTCAACGTGCTGTCCAATCCCAGGCGCCACCCCGAGCTCGATGGCTCCGGCTTCATCCGCTCTGGTCAGAACGTTGATCGGATCACCGAGAGCGGCCAGGTCTTCACCATGAACATGCAGGGAGACCACATGGGTGGGGAGTACCAGACCGACAACCACGTCGTCGGGTACGACGAAAACAAGCTGCTCGCCTGGCAGACCGCTCCGGCGGGGACCAAGCCGCCCGGTTGGAAATGGGTGTGGGAGCTGACCGCGATCGATGGCAACAGCACTCAGGTCAGCCACGTCTACGACTGGAGCGCGGTCACTGACAAGGAGCTGCTGAGCAAGAATCTGTTCCCGCTCGTGTCAGACCAGCAGCTCGAGGCGACCCTGGCCAAGCTCGCCGAGGCAGTGGCGGCTGATCGAGCGAGCTGACCAGATCACTCGCGGCGCAGCACGAAAACCAGAGGTACGGCGACCCCGCGCAGATCCATGACGCCCAGCCGGGTGTCTGCGTCGACCCGGCGGAACACGTCCAGCAGCGGTAGCGCGTCGTACACCATCGTGGCGCTGAGCACCCCGCGGTACTCGGTCATCCGCAGTCGGGCGCGGGGTGCGGTGGTCCGTAGCGCCGGGGCCACCCGGCTGAAGATCTGTGGGACCAGCGGCGCTCGGGCGAGCGCGGGCCGGCGTACCGCGAGATGCACCGGCAGGATCGCGGGGTTCACAGCAAACACGGACCCGTCCCGGGCGGTGAACACCAGCGGATGGGCGTCTTCCGGCCCGTCGAAACGCTTGCCGTGCCAGCCGAACCGGGCTAGCAGGCCCCCCAGTGGGTGGCCGGTCGGCACTTCACGGCCCCGCCAGGCACCGAGCATCTCCTCGACACCCACCGGTGCAAGCGCATCGAAACAGACCAGTGCCTGCGACGTCGTGCACCCATTTTCGAGGTGCCGCACCCGCTCGATCGCGTGCATCGCCATCCCATCCGGTGAACTCGCCTCCGGCTGATCAGCCGCCGTTAGCGTACTGGCCACCCGCGATCTCAGGCTGTCAGGCACGGGCAGCCAGGGGGCCTGATCCACACAGTGTCGACTGGGTCGGGTCGTCCACAGGCCGCTGTGCACACCGGACCGTTGTGGCGGTGGCCCCCTACCTTGGCGCGCATGTCATCGATATCCCCGGAATACCCGCGTCCACGCGGACCTCCGGTCGGGTTTGGTATTGGGCAGCAGGGCCAATGAACCTTGTCGGGCTCGTCTGGGTGTACACCGGCCGGAACGTGGTGGGCGCCTTCGCGTT
>CAJDWS010000024.1_pt1 | contig 22444 bp, 23 predicted proteins | sample 7391661 | NCBI WGS metagenome assembly CAJDWS01 (sample SAMEA7055725, study PRJEB34461) | soil metagenome | biome: terrestrial ecosystem; feature: Peninsula; material: soil | place: Antarctica | collected 2016 | reverse complement strand
TTGACGTGTGGGTACCCTCTGCGCATGAGCACCGGCATCAGCGCTGACGTCCCGACCGAGATCGACCTCGGGCGGCTCCGCGCCGCCGTCCAAGAAGCAAAGGTGCGCTATGACACGTACCGAACTCGTGGACTGAAACTCGACATCACGCGTGGCAAGCCGTGTCGCGAACAGCTCGACCTCGCCGAACCCCTGATCTCGGTGCTCGAACCTGGCGACCACGCCACCGACGATGTGGGGGATGTGCGCAATTACGCCGGCGCCCCGAAGGGCTTGCTGCAGTTGCGAGAAATCTTCGCACCGCTGCTCGACGTCCCCGTCGAGCAACTGGTGGCCGGCGACAACTCGTCGCTGTCATTGATGCACTTGGCCCTGACCTCCTCCTTTTTCCACGCCCTGCCCGGCGGCGACGTGGGGTGGGGCGGGCAGCGGGTGCGGTTCCTAGCGCCCGCCCCCGGGTACGACCGGCACTTCTGCATCAGCACGGACCTTGGAATCGAGCTCATTCCGGTCCCGATGACCGACGCGGGACCGGACCTGGACACGGTTGAGGCGTTGGTCCGCGACGACCCGAGCGTCAAGGGCATCTGGTGCGTGCCCAAGTACAGCAATCCCACGGGCATCACCTATACCGATGAGGTGGTCCACCGCCTCGCCGCCCTGCCCGCGGCCGCCGGAGACTTCCGGATCTACTGGGACAACGCGTACGCCGTCCACCACCTCGCTGACCAGCCGGACCGGTTGACGTCGATCTTGACGGCCTGCGCTGACGCGGGGCACCCTGACCGGGCGTTCGTGTTCGGCTCCACCTCAAAGGTCACGTTGGCCGGCAGCGGGGTGTCGTTCTTCGGCGCCTCGCCCGCCAACGTGGCCTGGTTTCTGGCCCGAGACGGCTTCCGGACGATCGGTCCGGACAAGCTGAACCAACTGCGACACATCCGCTTCTTTCAGACCACGCAAGGCGTCACCGACCACATGGAACGGCATCGGGCGATTCTCGCCCCGAAATTTGACGTGGTAGCCAAGGCTCTGCACGAGGACCTGGCGACGTTGGGGATCGCGTCATGGACCGACCCGAGGGGCGGGTACTTCGTCAACATGGACCTCGTCCCGGGAACCGCAAAGCGCGTCGTGGCGTTAGCCGGGCAGGCCGGCGTCGCGTTGACACCGGCCGGCGCGACCTACCCTGGGGGGACCGATCCGGCAGACCGAAACCTGCGGCTTGCGCCCACGTTTCCTGGTATCGACGAACTGGAGGAGGCGCTGCGAGTGCTGACCACCTGTGTGGTGCTGGCCGCCGGCGAGAAGCTGCTCGCATGAACGGCCCAGACGGCGGGCCGGCCGAACCCTCGGATGCTCCCGAGCCGACGGCCTCGGTGCCGAACCCGATCTCGTTGACCCGGCAGGCGGCCGTGCCCAGGGGTGCAGCCTGGCGGGCCTGCCTGGCGACGATCCGAATGGGCCTGCTCCGCCGACCGGTGGCGCTGCTCTTGGCGTTCGCCATCTTCCTCGCCTTGCCGCTGATCAATGGCACGTCATGGCCGAGCGCTGTGGTCCAGGCGTCCGTCGGGACAGTGATCGTGCTCGCGCTCAGCGTGGGGTTGGCCTGGCTGAGGGTCCGCCGCTGGTACCCAGCCGGGAGCATCTGGCAAGGCGGTCTGGGAGCAAGCGAGCTGCGGATGGTCTTCGACAAGAACGACCTGACGCTTTCGGCGACATCCTTGCGATCAGTTCGCGCCGCCGGCGATCTGCTGATGCTGACCGTCGGCCCGCGTTCGCTGCAATTAGCGGTACCCCACGGATTGTTCGCCCAACACGAGGTCGAGGAGCTGATAGCCCGCGGTGCCACCAGCACGGCCGAGGGCTCCAACTCCTCTGACAGCGTCGACGCGACGGCGCCGCCACGGTTGGGCGCAGGTGCCGCAGCCGGCAGTTCACGGCGTGAGGTTGTGCTCACACCGGAGCTGGCCCAGTCCATTCCGAAGACCTTGGCCCGACTCGAGCTGAGCCGGCCGCTGTCGGTGTTCTTGCTGCTGTTCGCGCTCTACCAGGGATACCGGGCCGTCACGCTTTCCGACACGTTGAGCCTGGTGATCGCCGCAATGGCGTCGCTGAGCTGGGTCGCCCTCGCAGTGGCGCCATTTCGTCAGGGTCGTCGGCTCTATCAGCCTGGTACGACAGTTGGTGCCGAACGATCCGCAAGGTGGTGCCCGTCGCCCTGGGGGTGGCGCTGCGATTGTCCGATGGCGGTGTGTTGATTCTGCCGCGTGGGCTGCTCACCGATGACGAGCTTCAGGAGCTCGCGAACGCCCGCCAAGCCAAACGCGCCCGCTGACGAGGCCTACCAGCACCGAGTCGGGCACTGTGGTGGCGCCAGGCACAAGCAGTCATTTTTTCGCGCAGGCTTCCTTGGAGGTGGGTCCGGAATCGGACGTCAACAGCCCGGTTCGCCGCAAGAGGGCGTCCACGAGTAAACCGGTCAGCACCGCAAAACCGATGCCCGAGAACGCTGCCACCAAGGGGTGATGCTCGATCCAACGGCCCGCCAGCGCGCCAACGGCTACCGAGTAGGCGGCCCAGGCCGTGACCGCCACCATGTCGAGCGCGATGAATCGCGGGTAGCTGAACCGTGACGCACCGGCGGTGAGGTTCACCGCAATTCGTCCGATCGGTATGTACCGGGCGACGATGATCGCCAGACCGCTACGGCGGTGCAACTCGGTTGCCGCCCATCCGAAGGCGCGTTGCACGCGAGGTCGACTGCTGTTGGCCAATCGGCCGACTCCAGAATGCCGAGCGATGAGAAAGGTCAGGTTGTCACCAAGGAACGCGCCTATCGCGGCGCACAATCCCAGGATGACCAGCGAGGGCGCGCCGATGGAAGCCGAGATCGCCGCGAGGGTGATGACGATCGACTCGCTCGGCAGGGGCGGGATGAAACCGTCCAACATGGACAGAGCGAACACGGCGATGAGCGCCCAAGGGGATGCCGAATTCTCGACAATGAAGGCGTTCAACGCATCGATCACCGGGACCTCCCCTTCGTCGTCGGCACTCCCGCCCCGCGCAAAAGTATGCCCGAGGCCTCGTCGGTTTCCTGGCAAGCTTGATCCCTCCAGCAGCCTTGCATACCCAGGGGGGTATATGCTTTCGGTGGACGAGGCCTGGAACACCAACGTTGAGGAGTCCTGACATGTGCCGATCGGTGCGCTGCAACACCTGCGGAAAGACCACGTGGGCCGGGTGCGGCCAGCACGTCGACCAGGTGAAAGCTGGAGTCCCGGCTGGCCAATGGTGTACCTGCCCCCGCGATGCTTCCGGTCCTTCGCCACTGAGACAGTGGTTCGGCGGGCTGTTCGGCCGGTGACCTAGGGTCGTTGCCTTTTGGCCGCTTCGCCTGCGGTCGCGGGAAGCCGGTAACGTGCGACCGGTGGAGCATCGCATCTCGTTCACGGTCTACTACGAAGACACCGACAGTCTGGGTGTCGTCTACTACGCGAATTACTTCAAGTTCTTCGAGCGTGGTCGCTCAGAGATGCTCGGCGCGTCCGGCCGCTCGGTTGCCGAACTGAACGCCGATGGCATTCTGGTCGTCGTCCACTCGGCCAGTGCGACCTTCAAGAAGCCGCTCACCCTCGGCGACCGGTTTGAGGTGGTCACGTCGTTCTCGCTGCCCTCCCCCTACCGTGGCCGCTTCACCCAGCGCGTCGAGTGTCGCGGTGAGCTCCACGTGGAGGGGGTCGTCGACACGGTGTGTCTGGACTCGTCGCAAAACCTGATCAAGTACCCGAAGGTGTTCGACTGATCCGTGGCTCCCGGTCAGTTCCCCCGGACGATCGGCAAGCCGACCTCCGCGGCGCTGTCGAAATTGTCGTCGATGGCAATCACCTGGCGGCCGGCGGCGGACAGGATCGAGGCGGCGATCGAGGAGCGGTAGCCGCCGGCGCAGTGCACCCACAACTCGCCCTCCGGGGCTTCACCGAGTCGCTTCATGATTTGGTGTATCGGCAGGTGGAACGCGCCCTCGATGTGGGATTCAGCCCACTCCAGCGCGCGGCGTACGTCGACGATCGTCACTTCGCGGTGGTGGCGCACTTGGGCCAGGTCGGCGAACGTCGCCCGTTCGAGCCTGGCCAGCGGTTCATCGGTCCATGACCTCGGGTCGCCGATCGCCTGGCCGGCGATCTGATCGGCGCCGATCCTGACGAGCTCACGTTGTGCCTGCGCGACCTGCTCGGCGGTCTCGCCCAGGAGCGTCATGGAGGTACCCCACGGCATCAGCCAACCCACGTACGTCGCCAACTCGCCGTCGATACCGACATTGAACGTTCCGGGCACGTGACCGGCGGCAAAGACGGTCCGGTTGCGTAGGTCAATCACCCACTCGCCGGCTTCCAGACGGCGACGCAGGGTGGCCTTGTCGGTCGGTGCCGGCATCGTCAGGTCGGGTGCGGCCGGTCCGGCGCTGTTCGCCGGGGCCATGTGCACGTAGTACGAGGGATAGGCATCAAGCCCGTCGAGCATGTCCTGGACCCAGGCCTGTTCGTCTGAGCTCAACACCGGATTGTGCTGACGTTCTTGTCCGATCGTCGATTCGGTCGCCTCGGACTGGCTGGAGGAGCAGAAGCTGCCAAAGCCGTGCGTCGGCATGACCTGGGTGTCGTCGTCGGCTTGTCCGGCGATCCGGTGGGCTGAGGCGTATTGGTGGTGCGCCAGTGCGTCGGTGTGGTCTGGGCCGAGCAGGTCCGGTCGGCCGGTCGAGCCGAACAGCAGCGAGCCGCCCGTGAAGACGGCCACCGATCGTCCCGCACTGGTCAGCGCGTACGACAGGTGGGTGAAGGTATGCCCTGGTGTGGCCAGTGCGGTCACCGTCATCGTCGGGCTCACCTGGATGACATCGCCATCGCGCGTCGGGACCCGCTCGAAGTGCACCGCGTCGTCCGCATTGACGTGGTAAGCCGCCCCGGTGGCCTGCGCGAGTGCGTAACCGCCAGTCACGTAGTCGTTATGAATGTGGGTTTCGAAGACGTGAGTGACCCGGACTCCGGCCGCCTCAAGCACCTGGTGGACCCGGTCGATGTCCCGTTGCGGATCAACGACGAAGGCCACTGCTCCGTCGTGCACGACGTAACTGCGGTCGCCGAGGGTTGGCGTCTCGATGGGGACGATTCTGACCTGGTCGGCGTCCTGGCTGGTCATCGGAGCTCCTCGGTATCGCTGTGCCTGGGGTTATCTGGTGCGCAGATGTCTCAGAATACCCCAGTGGGTATTTATCTGCCCAGTCCAGCCGTCCCGATCCCTTCTCAAGGCCCAGCTCGACCGGGCCGATGATGCCGCTCTCGCTAAGGTCGGCAGATGCGCGCCGAACGGTTCACCGATGTCATCACGTTCCATGGCGAGGGCCCGCTCTGGTGGCCTGCTCTGGAAGCCTTGCGTTGCGTGGACATGCTGGCCGGGCACGTCCTGACGATTCGTGACGGCGACCTGGTGCAGCGCACCCCGGTCGGGTCGGCGGTCGCCGCGATGATCCGGCCCCGCCGCGCTGGCGGAGCGTTGGTGGCCCGGGAGCACGACCTGGCCATCGCTGACGCTGAAGATCTGTCGGACCTGCGTCCGCTGGCGGCAGTCCTGGTGGATCCCGGGATCCGGCTCAACGAGGGCGGATGCGACCCGCAGGGCCGCTGCTACATCGGCTCGATGGCCTATGACCAGGCGCAAGGAGCCGCGGCGTTGTACCGGTATGAAGCCGCTGACGGTGCCGCCCGGATGGTCGAGGTGCTCAGTGGCCTGACCGTAGCCAACGGTCTGGGCTGGAGCCCGGATGGCCTGACGGCTTACCACAACGACAGCCCGACACAGGTGGTCTCAGCGTACGAGCACGACCCGAGCCAAGGGTTGCGCCCAGACTCGCGACGACCGTTCGCGCGGATCCCGGACGACGCCGGGCAACCGGACGGCCTGGCGGTCGATGTCGAGGGCGGTGTCTGGGTGGCGCTGTACGGGGGTTCGGCGGTGCGGCGGTACGACCCGGCAGGGCGGCTGACTCAGGAGGTGCGGCTCCCGGTGGTCAACGTCACGGCCTGCACGTTCGGCGGACCGGGCCTGAACACGCTGTTCATCACGACCTCCCGCGAGGGACTGGACGCCGGAGCGCTTGTGGACCAGCCTGCCGCGGGGTCCTTGTTCGCGCTGGCCCCGGGGGTCGCCGGGCTCCCCATCACACCCTTCGCCGGGTGAGCGGAGCCCGGATCCGGAAGGACTACCGGGTGCCAGCAGCGCCGGTGCGGTAGCAATCGGACACATCGTCTCGGCCGGGTCGGCGTACGTCAGGTCGACAGATCGTTCCTGCGCGCCTCGTCGCAGCTCACACTCGAAAGCACCCCGAACAGCACCGGAGCGCCGTATCGTCGGAGATCCAGTGGAGGTTTGCGCCTGGCGCGTATCCGCCTAGGCGCCTCAGCGCGCGGAGGTTGCGATGCCCGGAGTCGAAATCAGCTCGATCGTCGTCGGCGTCGACGGCTCGGCGACTGCGCTGAGGGCGGTCAGTTGGGCAGCCAGTCTGGCCGAGAAGCTGGCGATCCCGATCGATGTGCTCTCGGCGTACGGCGCTCCGTTGTCCTTGGATGTTTTTACCGGGTTCTCCCGCAGTTTCACCCAGCGCGTTGAGAGTTCCGCACGCACGCACCTCGAGGCGGGCTTGGATGCAGCGAAAGCGGCCGCTCCAGGAGTGGCGGTTGGAGGGCGCTTCGTTGATCGTCCACCGGCGCGGGCCATGCTCGAGGCTGGCGCGGCCGATCGCCTCCTGGTCGTGGGTCGGCACGGTGTCGGCGGCGGCCGGTTGTCCAAGCTCGGCAGCGTGACCGATCAAGTCGTCACTCACGCCCAGGGACCGGTCGTGGTCGTCCCGCCCGAACCCGTGACCGGCGACCGGATCGTGGTCGGCGTCGACGCGTCGGCTCAGTCGGTGTCCGCGCTGTGGTTCGCGTTCGCGATGGCCCAGGCCACCGACCGTCCGCTGTCCTTGGTGCACAGCTGGGGGTTTGACACGACCTGGCTGGCCGCCCCGATCGGTATCGAGCCTGAGGATCTCATCGACCTGCGCGAGCACACCGAGCGCACCGTCCACGCGGAGGCCGACCCGATCGCGCGACACTATCCGGACGTGCCGACCGAGTGGGTGCTGGAACGGAACACCCCGGCACAGTCGCTGATGGAGGCCGCCGAAAACGCGACCATGATGGTCGTCGGCCGGCGAGGGTACGGCGGGTTCCCCGCACTGTTGCTCGGGTCGACCAGCCGCGCGCTCACCCATGCGGCGCCTTGCCCGGTAGCGGTCATTGCGTCCTGAACAACGCATCATTTCCCACAAGCGGCCCGAGGCACGAAGCGCACACGGGTATGCCGGCACGCTGACGACAGTTAAGCTCGCCGTGTCCGTCCCGATGTCTTCACTGGTCAGCCTCGGGCCTCGCGCCGGTCCGCCACGGAGGAACCCCTAATGAGTACCCCAATCGCGTCCGCGGATGTCACGTGGCTGCTCATGGATCACGACACGAACCTCATGCAGATCCATGCGATGTTGAAGTGCCAGACCTCTCCGGACTGGGACGCGGTCACTGAACGAGTGGTGCAGACGCTGCTGCCGCGCTACCAGGTGATGCATCAGCACCCGAGTATGAAGGCCGGCCGGTGGTATTGGGTCGACGATCCGCACTTCGACCTGGCGAACCACATCCAGGTGATCGGGCTGCCGGACATGTCGGATGAGAGTATTCAGGCCTATCTGGCCCGTCGGTTCGCGGAACCGTTCGACCGGTCTCATCCGCTGTGGCAGCTGGACTACCTGGTGCAGGAGGGGGGAGAACCCGGCGGTCCTGGGGCCATGATCCTGAGGGTGCACCACGCGTTCGCCGACGGGATCCGGCTGATTCAACTGCTGCTTGCCCTGGGTGACCCTGATCCGGACTCGGTCCCCCCGAAAGTGGCCTGGGGATACAGCGGCGGCCGAATGGGTGTGGTCAAGAAAACCGCTCACACGGTGGCGGACGGCATGAAGGACGCGACGCTCGGAGCGGCCAGTGCCGTGCAGCGGTCGTTGCCGTCCATGCCAAAGGCTATCGGTGGGGCGCTGAACCCGTTGAAGGCCCCCAAGAACCTGCGAATCGCAGGCAAACTTGCTCGCAGTCCGGTGCGGCTCACCGACGCGCTGACCAACCCCACCGCGCTCGACAACACCCTGTTCAACTCGGTCCGGGAGCTGAGCCGGCTGGTCTTGTCGAATCGTCCGAAGAACCCGGCGTGGGTCGGAGGCCTGGGCGGAGAGAAGCAGGTGACCTGGGTGACGGGCATTGACCTGGACCAGATCAAGGTCATCCGGCGGGCGTTCGGTGGCACGGTCAACGACGTCCTGCTCGGGGTCGTCTCGTTGGCGCTCACGGATTACCTCCAGGAACGGCACTCGACCGAGGGAGGTCGCCCCGCTGAGGACTTCGACATCAGGCGGGTGAGCTGGATGTTGCCGGTTTCGCTGAAGCCATTCGAAGCGGGCATGCCGGACACCCTGGGCAATCACTTCGCCGTGGTGATTCTCGGCATGCCGTTGGGTATCAGCGATCCACGGGGCGTCATCACCGCGATGAGCGAGCGGACCGAGCGGATCAAGAACAGCGTCGAACCGGCCGTGGCGTTCGGGTTTCAGTGGGCGATCGCCGAGTCGCCGGACAAGATGGCCCGGGCGATCACCACGTTCTTTGCCGACAAGACCGTGGGGCAGTTGTCCAACGTGCCCGGGCCGCGGTCCCTGATGCGCTTGGGTGGAGCCCCGGTCGAGCACTTTGTTGGCTGGGTTCCCACGACGGCGAATCAACCGTTGGGTGTGTGCACGGTCACCTACAACGGTTGGGCCACGATCGGACTGTCCGCCGACACCCGCCGGATCGCCGACCTCGACCGGTTCGCACAGCTCCTGCGTCGACACATGTCGGAAATGTACGAAGCCGCGGCGGCTCCTCCCGCGCTCGCGCCGGCCTGACCGGCGGTCACGGACGCGACGGCATCGCCACCCGCAGCGCGCCCGGTTCGAGTGTGATCGTGACCGGCAGGGTGTCGATGCGTTCACCGTCGGCGAACACGCCGTCGTACGACGCGCAGCCGGGCGCCAAACCGATTCGCACTGCCCGGACCTGTCGCTGGGTGTGCAGCCGATCATCCAGATGCGTTCCGCGGAACACCCGAGCCAGCATCAACGGAAATCGTGCCGGGTGGACCGGCCCGATCGTGACCAGGTCGAGCAGGCCGTCACCGAGGTCAGCGGAAGGGCAGATCCGCATCCCGCCGCCGTACCAGCCGGAGTTGCCGACCGCCAGCAACCAGGCCGATACGCATCGCGGCTGCGCTTCGTCGTCCGCCTGCACGGTGAACGTTGCCGGCCGGTAGGTCATGATGGCCCGGGTCGCTGCGTAGGCATAGACCGGCGCCCCGCGCAGCAGCGTGGTCCGGTTGGCGATGTCGGTGGTCAACGCGTCGAAGCCGACGCTGGCGACACCGAGAAACGGTCGGCCGTTGACCAACCCGACATCGATGCGCCTGGTGCACATGGCTCGAGGCGGCGGCACTCGGTGCGCCGCAGCCGCCGCGCAGACGGGCCAGCCGAGCCGCCGGACCAGGTCGTTGCCGCGCCCGCCCGGCAGTGGGACCAGGACAGACCCGCCGCGCCACGTTCCAGCGGCCACCGCGCCGATGAACCCGTCTCCGCCGAGCGCGGCCACGGCAGTGTCGCGGGGGGCTGCTGTTGCGGCGGCCGTGGCGTGCGCCAGCGACTCGGTGATCAGGACCCGGACCGACCAGCCGTGACCGACCAGCGTGGCCCGCACTGCGGGGACCGCGCGCAGGCCACGCCCGCGGCCGGCCATCGGGTTCACCAGCAGCAGCATCCGGGGCGTGAGTGGGTGTGGTTCAGGGCGCGTGGTGATGGCGGTCTCCGGCGTTCAGCAGTTCGGCAGCCGCAGCGTAGCGTGGTCCCGTGAGTGCAGACAGGCCCACACGATCGTCCCCGACGGGCAGCAGGGCTGGGGCGAGGCGCCCGCACGCTTGGTATGACACGTTCGGTGACCGCGTCAGCGGCCGGTTGAACTGGCTGCGTGCTGCGGTGCTTGGAGCCAACGACGGCATCGTCTCCACCGCCGGCCTGGTCATCGGTGTCGCCGGCGCCACTGCCGAGCGGAGCGCGCTGCTGACCGCCGGCCTGGCCGGGCTCAGCGCCGGAGCGATGTCGATGGCGGTCGGGGAGTACGTCTCGGTGAGCACCCAACGGGACACCGAGCGCGCCTTGATCGAGCTGGAGGCGGTGGAACTGGAGGATCTGCCGGAGGAGGAGCTGGCCGAACTGGCAGCGCTGTTGCGCCGCAAAGGTATCTCCGAAGCCACCGCTGCCGACGCCGCGGCCGAACTGACCAAGCATGACGCGTTGCGCGCACACGCCGACATCGAACTCGGGATCGACCCCGACGCGCTGACCAATCCGTGGCAGGCGGCTGCTGCGTCGGGCCTGGCCTTCACCACTGGGGCGTTGGTTCCATTGGCCGCCGTCCTGCTGACACCGTCCGCCGCGGCAGTCTGGGTGACCGTGGTGGCGGTGGTCGTGGCGCTGACGATCACCGGGATCGTGTCCGCGCGGCTCGGCCGGGCACCGGTGGCTCCCGCCCTGGCCCGCAACGTTGTGGGCGGGCTGGTGGCGATGGGCGTCACCTACGCGATCGGCGCCCTGGTCGGGACCCAGCTCTGAGCTGCACCGAAGCAGGTCAGCTTGCGGGTTGGGCCGCCCAGTAGTTGCGCAGGCCGGAGTCGCGCAGGCTCTCCAGGTAGGCGCGCTCCTGGCTCGGATCGAGCCAGACGACTCGGCCTGTCGCGGGGGGCACGTCGGCGTACGGTGCGTACGACGTCGTCACCAAGATCAAGCCAACCGTGCCCTCCCAGGGCGCTTGTTCGCCGGGGGCCTGCGGGCTGGCCAGCACCATGCCCTGCGATTTGGGTACTCGCAGGATACTGATCAGCAACTCATCATTGGGATCGGCCGGGATCAGCCGACCCTGCGTGACCGCCGCCTCGATCCATCGTTCCTGGACCAGGGCCGCGAGCCGCTCGGCATGTCCGACTCGGGCTCGGCGGCGGGCATCGGCGTCGTCGCGGGGCAGCTCGGCGTACCCGGGGATCAGGGACTCCAGCGCTTCGGTTTCGGTGTCGGCGTGCACCACCGCTCCGTCCTCGAGGACGAGCAGGTGAGCCCACTCACTGCCGTCCGGCTTGGTCGGGACGAACCCGCTGCACCCGTGGTGATGGTTGACGTACTTCATGGTGGCAGCAGTGTACGGGCTGGACTGCGTCGACTACTGCGGCTGGTCGCTCTCCGGGTCGGGCACCAGCAGGCCGAACCGCCGTAGGTGCGCCAACAGCCCGTAGGTGAGCGGCATCGCGGCCAGTTCGGTCAGCGGCACCCACCGGGCGTCCGCCGCATCGTCGGCGGCGACTAGCTCCCCATCCAGGTACGTCGCCGCATAGTCGACGATGTCGTAGACGACGCTCTCACGCCTGCGGTCGTCCGGATCCGCGCCGTGCGGGATCTGGACTCGACCAAGCGGGCGCCCCACCGCGACGCGCAGGCCGGTCTCCTCCAGGGTCTCCCGCACCGCGGCGTCCGCGGGGGACTCGCCGGGCTCACAGCGGCCACCAGGCACCGTCCACCGGCCGGTCTGCGGCGGGTGGGATCGCTGCACCAGCAGCAGGCACCCTTCGTGGACGACCACGGCCCCAGCGGCCAGGATCAGCGTCGGCGGGTTCACCGGGCACTCACACGATCGGGGTGTGCTGGTCGAGCCATTCCACCTGATCGAATCCGAATCCGTTGCAGGCGCTGCGCAGGTCCGGATACAGCACTGACTCGTTGCGCAGCACCAGCCCGTCGCGGGCGGCGTACCCGCTGCACACCACGGTCAGACCGGCCTCGGCGTCATTCGTGAGCATCGTCGGCAGGTCGACCTGAGACCGGTTGCCGTCCCGGATGAACAGGACGGTCGTGGTCGGCGTGACCTTCGGGGTGCTTGCCGCGTAGACCATGAATCGGCGGATGTCGGCCGTGGAGAACCGCAGGTTGACGTCGACCTGCGGCGACCGGAACCCGGTCGGGTGGCGCGGACTGAAAAACCTGCGGTTGGTGGTGTGTTCGAATCCGATGGCCCCGCGGATCGTTTCGTACACGATGCCCAGCGTGGCCAGCTGCCCCTTGGGCAGCGCCAACCGGAATCCCAGCCTGCGGTCACCCCCGACCGGAAACGCCATCAGCACAACCGGTTCGTGGTCTGGGTGCACGTGGACCCGGCCGCGTATCGGGCTGAGCGTGAGAGGGCGGGGACCGGCGCCCGGGGCCCATGACGGGATGCCGGCATCACGTGCCGGGGCGGGCGCGGTTTGCGGCGGCGGGGCAGCGGACCGGGCTGTGGCTGTCGGCAGGTCCAGGCCGCTTGGGGTGAGATCGGCGAAGCGTTCCCGCAAGAACGCCTCTTGAATCTGCAGGTCTCGGTCGTTGTGCTCCGCTTGGGCGCGCAGGAGGTTCGTGGTCGCCTGACGCAGCAGGGCCAACTGGTCCAGCAGCAGTCGCTCGGCGGGGTGTCGCAACTCCTTCGGGCCGCCCGTGTTGAACGCGTTCAGCGTCTCGGGAAGATACCGTTCGAGCACGTCCCGCAGCGCTGGGTTGACCCGCTCTCCAGCCGGTGGGGCTGCGTCGATGATTGATCGGGCCAACGGGACGGCGTCGGCCGGCAGCACGCCGGAGAGCCGGTTGACCAGTTCGGCGGTGGCTCGGCCGACCCGTTGGGGCGGGCGTGGTGATCCCGATGGCAGCGCTCGGTGTGACTGGTATTCCGAAACCGTCCAGCCGGTGTAGTTCAACGGATGGTGCCGTCGCAAGGGCAGGCGGTCGCGGGCCCGCTCCAGGAGTTCCTTGCGACGTCCGTCGCCCACCACCGCGTCGATCAGGGGCTTGGTGGTCGAGCTGATCAGCCCTTCGGGGCGCACCGGCACCAACGGGCGCTTACGTCGCGGCTTGCGATAGGCCGTCATCAGTGATCCTGGCTCTCCTGGCTCGCTGACCGGTCGGTGATCGGACCGGTTCGTTCTCGCCCATTCTCGCGCGTCCAGGCGCCGGGGCAGCCGTGGGCGCCCGTGGACCGGCCAGGTCGGGTCAAGCTCCGTCGCGCTCGTTCAGGTCGGCGTACGCGCGGAGCAGATACTCGGGCAGGGGTCGGTGGTCGGCGGTGTCCCACGGTCGGGTCAGCCCAGCTAGGTCCAGGATGTGATCCAGCAGATTCGCGGTGAAGCCCCAAATGACCAAGCCGTCGACGACGAACCCTGGGCTGGAGTAGCCGCCGGGCGCGACCGCGGTGAACCGGTTCGCGGGGTCCAGGACGTGGTCCAGGTCGGCCCGCACGACCCGGGAGACCTCGGCGGCGTCGACAGCCCGGATCGGATGCGGTGCATGCCACCAGCCCAGTACCGGCGTCACCGCGTTCTCGCTGGGGTACATGTACAGCGGTGGGAGCGTATCGATCACCTCGACCGAGGTTGGGTCGACGCCGACCTCTTCTTGCGCCTCGCGGACGGCCGCCGCGACCGGTCCGTCATCCTGTGGGTCCTGATGTCCGCCAGGAAACGCCACTTGTGCCGCGTGATTGCGCATGTCGCGGGCCCGCTCCGTGAGGATGATCTCGAAGCCGCCGGTCGGGTCAAGATCGCCGGTGGGCTGCTGGCCGGGGCCGATCTCGCGGGGCCCGAACAGGGCCAACACCGAGGACCGACGCATCGGGTTGGGCGGCGGCACAAACATGTTGAACCACGGCGAACCTTTGGATTCCAGTGCCGGCCGGACGGCGCGGAGCCAGTCAGGGACAGCGGTCATGGTTGCGGCTCCCAAGACAAGATCAGGTCGGGCGCGCGGTCCGCTCGACCACCGCCCGCACAGCATCATGCCGTGCGCCGGAGGCTCGATCCAAGTGTCAGCGTCCGCAGCCGGCCGGTACGAGCAGACGCTGGCCCAATCCGAGGAGAACCAGCACGAGGGCCAGGACGCCGACCACCGGTGTCGCGGTGGCTCCGGTCAACACGATCGTGGCCAGAGCCACGGAAAAAACCGGCGTCGCCGCGCATGGAGCGATCGCGGCCGCCGGGGATCTGGGTGCGCATTGCTGCCCAGACGTCCTGCGGGCGGACGGCAGGTACGTCGCCACGGTCATGGCCGCCAGCAGCGCAAGGCCGACCAGTCCGGCGGTCCACGCGACGCTGTCGTCGGCGGCAGCACCGACTGCGGCTCGGTACACGACGAACCACAGGGGGGTGAGCAACGCGATGGCCAGCGCATGTCGAAGTGACCAACGGGACAGCCACGGACGGCCCGCCTCGGCAGAGGACACCGCTGAGGACGACGTCTGAGCATCGCGCGACGAGATGGTCATGAGGTCAGCATACCTTATACCCCACGGGGTATAAGGTATGCTGGTCAGGCGGTTCGTAGCGCGGAGGTGAACTCGAGGATCATGAGGCCACCGAGCGCTGCCAGGGCCAGACCGGACAGCAGCACCGCACACCTGTAGCCAGGGATGGTCAGTCGATGTCGGCCGCCGGCCACCAGGACGGCGATCAGTGCCTTCGCTGCGACCAGCGCGGTGTAGAAGCCGGCGAGCAGCAGCACCGCGCCCGCCCGGGATTCTCGCCAGGTGCTCAGGGTCAACGGGCCGAATGCGGTGATCCACGCCAGCCACGGGTGCGGGTTCATCAGGTTGACCAGCGCGCCCTTGCGCAGCGCCGACCAGGTCGTCGGGTGGCCGGCGCCCGGGTCGGGGGTCAGCGACGCGGTGCGCGACTCGAGCATGGCCTGCACCCCGAGAGCCACGATGAACAGCCCCCCGACGATTCCCATCCCCGAGACCGCTTTCGTCGGCAGTTGGCCCAGGGTCAGCAGCGAGACCGCGACGATCGGGAGATCACTGAGCAGCGGGGCACAAGCCACCGCGACACCGTGACGAGCACCCCATCGCAACGCTGTGGTGAGCACGAGGGCGAGCATCGGTCCGGGGGCGATCCCGGAGGCGAGCCCGAGCGACAACCCGAGCAGGAGCGCGCTCACGACCGGAAGCCTAGGCCGCGAGCCTGCTCATCCCCGTCAGCCCGTCGACCCGACATGCGGTTCGCTCGACGGCCCGACTCCAGGCGGCCCGACTCCAGGCCGGCCGGCCGGGATCAACAATCGAGTCGCCCGGGCGTCCCAGGCAGCGGTCGCGCTGATCGTGGCGGTGTTCGCCGGGACGTCCAGCATGAGTTGGCCGCGGACTTCCTCCCGGGCACCGAAGCGGAGCGGGAACTGCTCGGCCGGCCGATGACACACATATCCGGACAGGCCATGCGTCGCGGTCGCCGTACCATCGGGCGCGAGCGCCGCCCATTGCAGCGTGGTGATGCCAACGGTGTCGTTCTTCGCGCTGGCGCGACCCACGATCAGGTCCAGCGCGACGTACTGGCCCAGCCGTGGCGGGGGCCCACCCGGGCAGCCGTGGTCACGGGTGACGTTGACGACGGTGAGGGTGATCTTGGGGTACCCCGGTTCCCGGCTCAGGTCGACACGTCGTCCGAGCGTGATGAGCCGGTCGGGCCGGGTTGAGAGCGAGCCGGTCATCGAGCCCGAAGGGGGGCGCTGACCGGGGTCGGACCTTGTGTTGGATGCCTTTGCTGGTGGTGTCGCGTCGTCGGCTGACGTGTTCGTCGAACCGGGAGCCGGCGGGGTCGATGGCGCGCCCGGACGTGCCGACATACTCAACCCGGAGCCCGGGAGTGTCCCGAGGTCCGATGGCGCGGTGCACGCGGCGCAGAGGATCATGGCTCCGGTGGCCAGCAGGGCGGGGGAGGCGCGGCGAACCCACCGACGGTGCGTCGTCAACGGGCTGCGTACCCCCACGCCTGTCCCTTCCGTGCCGAGCCGGGTCAGCGGCGGGCTCCTTCTGCAGGGCCGTTGATGCTGGACCGCGTGTTGCTGGTGCGCCTGTTGCTGGTGCGCCGCGAAGGCGCGCCTGTGATTGGCTTTATGAGGCTAACCTGCGGCGTCTCGAAACCGACGGAGCAGCTCAGGGCCAGTCGCGGTGTCGCATGACCGAACCGACAGAAGGGCGATCCTGGTGAGCGTTCCGTCGTCACCGTTGAGCGGGCCCCCGGTGGTCGAGGCCGTCCTGTTCGATCTCTTCGGGGTGATCGCGCGGCTTCAGGACGACGTGGGCCGGGCCGGCCTGGAGCGGGTCGCGGGCATCGTCGAGGCGGATCACCGGGATGCCTTTTGGCTGCGGTACTGGCGTGAGCGACCGGCGTACGACCGTGCCGAGGTGGACTCCCCTGGCTACTGGCGCGGGGTGGGCGAGGCGCTGGGTACGCCGTACCAGCCGGCCCAGATCGACGCGCTGGTCCGAGCCGACCTGGCGAGTTGGGCGGCGTTCGATGCGCAGATGGTGGCGTTGGTGCAGCGCTGGGTGGCCGACGGTCGGCGGGTCGCTCTGCTGTCGAACATCCCGTCGGACTTGGCCGTTCATGCTGACCGCGCTCAGCCCTGGCTCGCGGAGCTGGAAGTCGTCGGCTATTCGTGTCGGATCGGCGCGGCGAAGCCGCAGACGGCAGCGTTCGGTTGGGCTCTGGACGCGCTGGCGTTGCCTGCGCACAGGGTGCTGTTCACCGACGACACGCTCGCGAATGTCGAGGCTGCCGCTGCGCTCGGCATTCGGGCGCACCACTTCACCTCACATGCTGCCTTCGAGGCGTACGCCCACGCGCTGACGTGGGTCTGAATCGCGCCTTGCCCGGCGGGGTATTGCCGAAGACTGGTCCTCAGCGTGGCATCAGGACGGTGTAGTCGAAGTCCAGGACGACGTTCTTGAGGTACTTGCCGTCCTCGCCCTTGGCCGGGAAGTCTGCGCAGGCCAGATCCTTGGTCGCGACGGTGCGGATCCGTAGGGCGCCGACATCGGTGCGGCCGGGCAACTCGATCTTCTCCAACACCTGCGACCAGGCGTAGATGGTGTCGCCGGCGAACGTCGGATTGCAATGCGTACCACCGTTGATCGCGGCAATCGTCAGTGCGTTGGCCAGCCCGTTGTAGGACAGCGCCCGGGCCAGGGAGATGATGTGGCCGCCGTAGATCAGTCGCCGCCCGAACCGGCCCTCCTTCTGCACGTGCTGATTGAAGTGCACCTTCGCCGTGTTCTGGTACAACCGGGTGGCCAGCATGTGCTCGGCCTCCTCGATCGTCATCGCATCGACGTGGTCGATCTGCTCGCCGACCTCATAGTCGTCCCACAGGTAGGGGCTGCCGGCCAGGGCTGCGTCGTAGGTCTTGCCGGCCAGGTTGAAGGGCACGGTGAGCTGGTCGGCTGGGACAACTCCGGGCAGCTTTGGGACCACGGCCTCATCGACCTTCGCCTGCGGGTCGCCCTTGTTGACCATCACCCAGCGGATGTAGTCCAGGACGACCTCGCCCTTCTGGTTCGTGCCGACCGAGTTGACATAGACGACCCCGGTCTTGCCGTCCTTGTTCGGCTTGAGCCCGATGACCTTGGATGTCGTGGTGAGGGTGTCACCGGCGTAGACCGGGGCACCGAACGTACCGCCGGCGTAGCCGAGGTTGGCCACCGCGTTGAGCGACACATCCGGCACGGTCTTGCCGAACACCACGTGGAACACCAGCATGCTGTCCATCGGCATCCGCTCCATGCCGAGGGCCTGAGCAAACGTCGCGCCCGAGGTGAGAGCGAACCGCGGCCCGTACAACGCGCAGTACAGCGCGGCGTCACCGTCGGTCACCGTCCGGGGGGTGGCGTGGACCAACTCCTGACCGATGCTGAAATCCTCGAAGTAGTTCCCGGCCTCCGTTTTGGTCGCCTTGGTCGCCATCGGCTCGCCCTTCCTGACGTCGTCACGATCTCGGCCTGATCTCTTAGCCTCGGGAAGTGGCGGTAAGTGCCCGTGCGTGCAGCAGGTCTTTGGTCACGGTCGTCGCCCAGGTCGGCTGGCGGCGGCTTATCGACCTCTACGCCTCGGCGCGTGGTGTCGCCGACGTCATGCCTGCACTCACGCTCGATTCTTGAACCTCAGAGCGTTTCGGTGCGAGCCTCGACAGCGTCAGCTAACAGCGTTAGCCGCCAATGCCAAGGAGGTTCCGTCATGACATCGGGCGTCTCACCCGTCGTTCTCGAGGCTGATCCAACAGATCGGTTGTCGCGCTGGCTGTGGCTGGTCAAGTGGTTGTTGTTGTTGCCGCACATCCTGGCACTCACCGTCTTGTGGCTGATTTGGGGCGTGCTCACGTTCGTTGCCTGGGTGATGATCCTGATCACCGGCAGCTACCCGCGAAGCATCTTCGACCTCAACCTGGGTGTGCTGCGCTGGACGTGGCGGGTGCAGTACTACGGGTATTCGGCACTCGGGACAGACCGGTACCCACCGTTCACGCTCGAGGAGGTACCCAGCTATCCGGCGCGTTTGGACGTCGCCTACCCGGCACAGCTGTCTCGTGGGCTGGCGCTGGTCAAATGGCTGCTGATCATTCCCCACGCGATCATCGTGTCCATCTTGGTCGGTGGCGCTCGAACCGCCTACGACGGGATCGGGGGGAACGCTGAGGCTACGTCCAACAGCCCAGGGCTTATCGGCGTGCTGGCGTTCGTGGCGGGCGTGATCCTGCTGTTCAGCGGCAAGTACCCGGCCGGCCTCTGGACCTTCCTGGTGGGACTGAACCGGTGGGTATTCCGGGTGATTGCTTATATCGGCCTGATGACGGACACCTACCCGCCGTTTCGACTGGACGTTGGTGGCCGGGAACCCCTGCCGACAAGGCCAGCGGCCACGCCGACAGAGGGCGACGCGTCGTCCGCCTCGTAGCGACCCCCCTGAGGAAGACCGGAATGGGTCACGCTGCAGGCCCGATCCGGTGATCGCCCGCATCGCCCGAGGCTCATACCCGGGGCGGCCTGGGGAACGCTGCCGTATTCCTGGGCCCCGGAGTACCCGGCACGACTCGGCCTCGTGCCGAGTGAGGCAGCGGCGCCGTCCGCTGGTTCGACATCGACCCGTGCTTCATCTTCCATCCGCTGAACGCCTACGAGGAGGGGGACGCCGTCGTCGTCGACGTGGTGGGTCACGATCGGATGTTTGCAGCCGTACGGTGGCCCGCAACCCGCCTTAGGCTTCTCTCGGCTCGGGCGGCGAGGCCGGGTCGGGGCGCGGTGACAATCGGGCCACACAAAGGCTCGGCTCGACGAACGGGTCAAGGCTGGTCACCTCGAGTGGCGCATTCAGCTCCGTCAATGCTCCACGCATCAACCCCAAGTGCACGGCGCAGACCACGTGTGGGTCCTCAGCTGCGGTCTCGAGGAACGGACAGTCACGCAACAGCAACCGATGGGCGTCCAGGCCCTGGTTGTGTTCGGGGGCGAAGCCGAGATCGTCGAGCAGCTCAAGCAGCCGCGCCATCGCCGTCTCGCGATCAACCGACTCGTACGGTGCGGGCCTGTCGGTGAGATACCGACCCCACGCCTCGCCGCTGCGCAGGGCCGCGTGTTCTGGTTCTGGCACCCACCGGGTCCACGAACTCGCCAAGATCTTGGCGAGGAGGCGATAGTTGCGTCGTTGGTCGTCGGGTTCAGCATGGCTCGCCTGGTAGACCGCAGCCGGTCGTCCTGGGGTTTTGCGTTGCGCTAGGGCTCGAGTGGCCAGTCCCGCACCGACCAACGCGTCCAGATGAAACCGTGCAGTGTTCTCGTGTAGGCGCATTCGCTGCGCCACCGCGGCAACACCGATCGGCTCGCGGGCCTTCTGGAGCAGCCGTAGCACCCGGGCTCGGCTCGCGCCTAAAGCCGGTTCTTCAGGCTGGTGGCTCACTCGGAAGGTGTTATTGGCATGTGCTGGATCCCGAGCCGATCCATGACGCGCTCGGTTTCCCTTGGGTGGGGTCCCGTTCGCCTCGCCGAAGTCAACACACACGATCAAATGATACCAAAATATTGTTGAAACGATCGTCGCGTCGTGTGCCATCAGGTGTCTGGCGACGTACGTTCAAGCAGAGATGTTGCCTGCTCAGACCGGTCGGTTTGGGTGCGCTGTGACCAGGCCTGAGGTGAAGTTGCGCTTTGCTGAGCGGCACACCGGTCGCGCCATAGCTTCTGCACCAGGGAACTGTAAATATGAGTCAACGATGCCTGGCTGAGGAAGAGGTGTTTGCGATGTCCACTATGCTCACCGTCTGGACGCCAGGAAACGCTCCGGTCCCCCGACCCGGGGAGCGGACCGACCAGGGGTGATCCGTGCGCATCGTGCCCGCGGCTCGCGTCAAGCGCGAGCCGGTGAGGGCTTCAACCTGCTGGAGAACGCACGTGAAGGAGACGTCATGGACAAGCTCAGCCTGGATGCGTTGGCGCGGGAACAAGTAAAGCGAGCGCACAGCGGTACGAGCGGCCGATCAGCCGAGACCATCTACGGGGGTCACGAGAAGTCCCTGCGTCAGACGGTGATTGCCCTGACGGCTGGAGCCATCCTGGCCGAGCACGAGAATCCTGGCGAGGCAACGATCGTCGTCCTCGATGGGAGGGTTCGATTGGCTACCGACGAGGCGAGCTGGGACGGGCGAAGCGGCGATTTTTTGATCATCCCGCCGGCGAGGCACACGGTCGAGGCGCTTACCGACGCGGCAATACTGCTCACGGTGGCAACCCGCCGTTCATAGAGGCACTCAACGAGGCTTTGGCTGGGCTCGCGGGAGCACGTGCATGATCCCATGAGCGCCCCGTTCGGCGTCCACCATGATGTGACTGACCAAGGGATAGTGCCCGGCTTGCGGGAACGTCAACTCCACAAAGCCGCCCTGCGCTGCTGCCAGCGACAAGGTTTGACTACCTCCGGTGCCGTCCCGGCCTTGACGCAGCAGCCAGGTGCCCTCGGCGTACACGGTGTCGAACTGACCACCAACGATGTGGAACGACGTGGGCCGGTTCGGCCCGGCATCCAGGACCCAGATCCGGACCCGTTCGCCGACCCGAGCGGTCAGTGGGCGGTGATCGTACTGATTCGCGACGCCGTTGAAGACCACGGCCGTGGGACGCTCAGCGGTCACCGCGTCGGCGTCGACCTCGGCCGCCTCGCCGCGTGTGTGGTTGGTCCCCAGATACACCTCGGACTGAACGAGCACGTACGAGCGGTCCACGGCCGGCAGCCCGGGCGGATCAATGACGACCGCGCCATGCATGCCCGCCGCGATGTGGGCCGACATCGGCATCGTGGAGCAGTGGTACATCCAGATCCCAGATCGAGTGGCGGTGAACCGGTAGGTCAGTCGTTGTCCCGATGGGATGGTCCGCATCGGCTGATCCGGTGCCAGCGCCCCGGCGTGGAAGTCGATGGAATGGCCCATTGATCCGTCGTTGACCAGCGTGATGTCGAAGACATCACCGACTCGCCCATGCAGCGTCGGCCCGGGGACGCGGCCGCCGAACGTCCACCGCCGCTGCCAAACCCCAGGGGCGACTTCGAGCTCGACCTCCGTGACCGTCAGCGTCAGTCGGTGCAGCCGCGGTCCGGGCTTCCCCAGGACCGGATCGATGGCGGTGAATTCCGGGCCGGCCGGCTGGTGCAGGTCGGCCCCTTGACCGGCGGCCTGGTCCGCGCCCTGGGCCGCAGACTGTCCGGGACCGCCATCGACCAGCACGGTGAACGTCATCCCCATCTGCCGGTGACCCACCACCGAACACCAGCCGTCGACGGGTCCGCCGATGACGCCGGCGTCGAGTTCCGCGGTGGCCGCCGAGGCCAGCCGAGGGGTCTTGGCGCCGTTGGCCAGCACCAGGTCATGGCTGGTCGTGGGATCGGTGTTCACCAGCTCGATGACCAGGCTGTTGCCGCTCGGCACAGTCACCGATGCCGGTGCGAACCGCATGTCCTCATGTCCTTGGCCTCGACCCGAATGCGGGTCGTCTGCCCGGTCGGTGTCACCGCCTGCCCCGACGACGCGCCGCCATTACCGGCCAGACCGGCCAGACCCGACAGGCCGGCCGAGGCGGGGTCGATGCCGACGCCGAGGGTCACCGCGATGGCGAGCGCGCCGATCGCGCCGACGAGTTGGCCGGATGACCAGGCGGAGCGCGGTTCGGGAGGGGGACGACCCCCGCCCTCTGGCCGGCTCGCCCGGGCCGCCAGCGCAGCCCGCACCGCGAAGCCCAGCAACGGCAAGAACGCGGCCAACGCCACCAGGACCAACGACGAGACGACGACGCGTACGACGCTCGGCACCGGCGCGAGACAGATCAACAAGCCGCCGTTCACCACCACGACACGCGCCACGGCCCATCGGTCGAACCCTGCCTGACCGGCGCGG
>CAJDWS010000017.1_pt1 | contig 22467 bp, 18 predicted proteins | sample 7391661 | NCBI WGS metagenome assembly CAJDWS01 (sample SAMEA7055725, study PRJEB34461) | soil metagenome | biome: terrestrial ecosystem; feature: Peninsula; material: soil | place: Antarctica | collected 2016 | reverse complement strand
ATGCAGACAGTTCGCGCCGTCGTTCGCGGTCAGCCGGTAGGTCATCCCATCGAGGACGAATCGGCTCCCGGCGATCCGGTTGGCGTACCGGCCGACGACGGCTCCGAAGTAGGCGTCCGAGGCCAGGTAGTCATCGATCCCTGCCAGCCCCAACGCCAGGTTGACCGGGTGTGCGTCCGGCCCCGGGACCTCCAACCGGTGGATCGTCGCCCCGCGGTCCAAGACCGTGACCACCAGCCTGTCCGGTTCACCGAGCCGGTACGCCCTCGCTGGACGGCCATCGGGTAGCGCTCCGAATGGCGAAGCGTGGATCATCACAAGCTCCTCGATCGTGCGGGCGGGGTCTTCTTCGGGGTCAACGCGCAGACGGATGCGCAGGCCTGCGGGTCGACCTGGTTCATGATCGCGCGGCTGGGCAGCACTGTGTCCAGCGCAACCTTTGCGATCGCTGACCTCGCGACCGCGACTGCACGAACGGATCGACTCAGGTCATCCGCGCCACGTCCTGCCCACGGGCGCCCCGCGGACACAACCTGCCAGGTCACCCGCGCCACCTTCCGCCCACGGGCGCTCCCTTCGTGCCCAGCGGACGGATCCATGGCCGGTCTGGTCGCTAGGGTGGCGCAGATGACCACGACGCCGACGAACGACAATCCCATGGGCTTGGACACGGCCGCGACGGCGTACTACGTCGCCCTCGGTGAGGGCGTCTACCAGCCCACCATCCACGTGCAGGGGGCCTGGCAGCCGATCGAGCAGCACATGGCGCCCGTCTCCGGGCTCATCGCGCATGTCGTCGAACGCAACCACCCTCGCAAAGACTTGCAGCCGGCCCGGTTCAGTTTCGACATCCTTGGGGTGATCCCGGCGTCGCCCTCGACCGTGACGACCCGGGTGATCCGTGCCGGCCGGACCATCGAACTGGTCGAGGCCATCATGTCCGTCCAGGGCCGCGACGTCGTCCGCGCACTGGTCTGGCGGTTGGCTCAGGTGGACACGAGCGCCGTGGCCGGTGGGTTTTGGGAGGACCACGACGACCCCATGCCGGAGCCGTCGCAGCTGCCCCCTTGGAACGGCTCAGACCTGTGGGCCGGCGGCTACATCGCGTCGTTGGACTTCCGGGCCGACCCGGGGAACCGGCCGGGTCGGGGGCGCGCCTGGACGCGGACGCCGTACGCGTTGGTCGAAGGCGAATCCGTCAGTCCCCTCGCGGCATACCTGGGGATGGTCGACACCGCCAACGGGGTCGCCACCCGCGCGGAGCCCAGCGCCTGGATGTATCCCAACGTCGACTTGTCGATTCACCTCTTCCGGACACCGACGATGACCCCCGCCGCCGGCTGGGTCGGTTTCGACGCCGAAGTCGTCTTCGGTGAGACTGGTCTGGGGCTCACCTCGACCAGGCTGTACGACGAACGCGGCTCGGTCGGGCGCTGCCACCAGATGCTCACGGTCCGTCCGGTGCGATCGGCCTGACCGCAGGTGTTCCAACTGGTCATGGCCAAGACGCACAGGGCCCGGCCGGGCCGTTAGGCTGCGGGAATGGACCTCAGCTTCCGACTGATCAATGTCTTCGCAGCCAGCGCAGAGCCTTTTTCCGGCAACGCCATCTGCGTCTTCGATGATGGGTCCGAGCTGAGCCAGGAGCAGCGGACCAACCTGGCACAGCAGATGAACCTCGAATGCGCCTTCCTGCTCTCAAGTTCACCGACCGAGGCCGATTTGGCGATCGTGACCCCGATGGCTCCCGCCAAGCTGTCGGCGAGTTCGATCCTCGGCGCGGCCTTCGTGGTGAGCGACCTCCACGGACAGCGGGAGGAGATCATGGTCAAGATCGGGGAGACGAGGGTCAAGGCCCGGCCCGAGGGCAAGGACAATTGGACCATCCCGGCCGCCGAGGCGACCACCCGGAAACTGAAGTCCCCGCCACAGATCCTCTCCTCACTGGTGGGCCTGTCGATCTCGGCGATCAGCGGCGACGTGATGGTCGTGAACTCGACTCGGTCCGGGGTGATCCTTCCGGTCGCCAGCGTCGAGGATGTCCGGCGCACCCGCCTGGATGCTCGGATGCTGCGCTCGTACGCAATGCTGCAAGACACCGAACCGCAGATTTACGTGTGGGCCATGCGCGAGGACGGCGCGATCGAATCGCGGATGTTCTACGGGCCAAGCGGCGGTGTCGTTGAGCTCGCCGCCACTGGTTCGGGGGCAGCGAGCCTCGGTGCGTGGCTGTCGGTGCACGGTCAATTCGGCCGCCGGCGCGTTTACCAAGGCGCGGCCGTGGGGCGCCCCTCGATGGTCGACTTGGAAGTGAAGCCGAGCGGGCAGGTCCTGGTCAGCGGACACCTGAACCAGGTCGCGACAGGCACCTTCAAGCTCTGAGTCGGCGGTCTGCGGGCACCGCGACGAAGGCCGCTCGAAGATCTGAGCGGTCAGGCGGTACCGTGCATCCGTGGACCTGCTCGTCGCTTCACTCGCTTTCGCGACCAGCATTCTTGGTGCCGCCGCGCTAGCTCGACGGATCGGCGTCTCTGCTCCACTGTTGCTGCTGGTGATCGGCGTGATCGGGTCCTACCTGCCGTTCGTCGCCGAGCCCAGACTGTCACCTGAGCTGATCCTGATCGGTGTCCTTCCACCTCTGTTGTACGCCACAGCCAGCACAACCTCGCTGGTCGACTTCCGCAAGAACGCCCCTGCCATCGGCTGGCTGTCGATCGGTCTGGTGCTGTTCACTGCAGCCGGGGTCGGGCTGGTGCTCTGGGCGCTGCTGGAGATCCCGTACGGCGTCGCGTTCGCGCTCGGGGCGGTGGTCGCCCCGCCGGACGCGGTCGCCGCAACGGCCGTAGCCCGCCAGATCGGGCTGCCCCGCCAGGTGGTGACCATCCTGGAGGGCGAGTCACTGGTCAATGACGCGACCGCGCTGGTCAGCCTGCGGACCGCCGTGAACGCGGTGGCGGCCTCGGTCAGCGTCGTATCGGTGCTGGTTGACTTCGCCACGGCGGTCGCCGGCGCAGTGCTCACCGGACTGATCGCCGCCAAAGTGGTCGGCGCGGTGATGCGCCGAACTCGCGACACGGTCACGCTCGTCACGTTGACCTTCGTGGCGCCGTTCGTGGCTTACGCCCCCGCGGAGGCGATGCACGCCTCGGGGGTGCTCTCGGTGGTCGTGGCCGGCTTGGCGTTGGGCCAAACGACGCCGGTGGTGAGCACCGCGACAGCCCGAGTCTGCGGACGCATCACCTGGACCACGATTCAGTTCCTGCTGGAGAACGCCGTGTTCCTGCTGATCGGCCTGCAGATGCGCCGGATCGTAGCTGAGACGGCGAGTTCTGGACTGAGCGTGACCCAACTCGTCGTGGCGGTGTTGGCCACGCTGGGGGCTGTGATCGTGTTGCGGATCGGTTGGGTGTTCGCCACCAGGCTCTTGGGGCGGGTGGGGCTACGCGCGTCGGGACGAGAGCAGTCACCGGCCGCGGACACCATCATCATTTCCTGGGCCGGGATGCGGGGAGTCGTCACGCTCGCCGCCGCGCTGACGTTGCCGGAAGAATTCCCGCATCGGTCGGCCCTGGTATTCATCGCGCTCGCTGTCACAGTGGGCACGCTGCTGCTCCAGGGGTTGACCCTGCCCTGGCTCGCCAAACGGGTCGGCGCTCGTGCGCCCGATCCGCGCGAGGACGCACTCCAAGAGGCGATGGTGCTGCAGCGGACACTCGGCGCCGGTCTGGCCGAACTCGATCACGCTGACACAACGCACGACGCCGCTGTTGTCGAACGCTTGCGGTCTTCGGCGACGGACCGGCTCAACGCGGCCTGGGAGCGTCTTGGCCGCGCTGACGCGCAGCAGCAGACCCCCACGGACCAGTATCGATTGCTCCGCGCAACGTCGCTGAAGGCCGAACGTGCCGAGTTGCTGCGGATCCGGTCCGAGGGAAACGTGGACCAGGAGGTGCTCACCTCGGTGCTCGCGACGCTGGACATCGAGGAGTCGATCCTGCAGGTGACGCAACGCCTGCGCGCCGACGCGCAGACCCCCCCGCTGACACCGCAGCTGCCCAGCGCCCCGTGTGTCCACGTGCGCGACGCCCCACCCGGCGCGCGCCCTACCGATGTCCAGGGGTGCTCCCGTTGCCTGGCCGAGGGCACGCGATGGGTCCACCTGCGGATGTGCCTGGTCTGCGGGGACGTGGGCTGCTGCGACTCATCGCCGGGTCGGCACGCGACCTCGCACTACGAACAGACCGGCCACCCGGTGATGCGATCGATCGAGGCGGGTGAGAGTTGGCGGTGGTGCTATGTCGATGAGGTCGTTGCCGGTGCGGCAGCGGACTGAGGTACGCGATCACCGTCATTGTCAGAGCGTTATGTCCTAGGGTCTGCGGCTATGTCCAGCGGCGAACGCGGCGGACGGCCCTCGCCTCCTCCATGCACGCCTGAACCACGATCCTTGAGGCTCCGCCCACAACGAACGTCTGCATTGTCTCCAAATTGTCACCAACTTTCTTAAAACATAATCTGGACCGACGTTCCGTACGATCGTCTAGACTCGGGGCACCAGGTCGTCGTTCACGAAGCTCCGTACAGCGTATGTCGTGCCCAGAGCTGCTCCTTCGAATCCCTCGCGCCGCCCATGGACGACGCCCGATAGGCAACACGTCAGCGCAGGAGGGAACCCTGATGGGTGAGCAGGTAGTCGGCCAACAGAGCGCTCACCGAGGCTTCGCGGACGTTGCGCGCTCCACGAAGCGCAGCCACACACCAACACCGCGCACCTCCCGTCAAGCTTCCACGGGCCAGCACCGGTCGATGCTCGACCAGGTCAACGAAGCCTTCGCCATCCATCCGGACGCTGACCTGGACATCGTCGAGGACAGCGGGGACTTTGCCGCCTTCGCGGCCCAGACGCTGGTGGCGCTGACCGCGCTGATGCGTCAGGTCCGTCCGGCAACCATCGTCGTACACGGTGGCACCAGCACGGCCTTCGCCTCGGCTCAGGCCGCTTTCTATCTTGGCGTCCCCGTGGTTCACCTCGAAGCGGGGCTGCGGACCCATGATCTGAGGAGTCCGTTCCCCGAAGAAGCGAACCGCCAGTTGATCAGCCGGCTGGCCGCCTTGCACCTGGCCCCGACCGGAGACAACCGGGCCAATCTGACCTCCGAGGACGTGGACCCCGATGTGATCGTGGTCACCGGAAACACGGTGATCGACGCCCTGCAGCAGACGGCTGCGAGAGTGGCCGTCGGGGACAGCGCCGTCGAACCACGCCGCAGCGCCCGGCGCGACGACGAACCTCAGCGGGGTACCGGGGGTTCGAACGGGGGTCAAAGCCGGCGCCGTCGCCGCATCTTGGTGACCATGCACCGCCACGAGAATCTCGGCGAAACCATGAGCGGCATCGCTCAGGCGCTGGCCAGAGTCGCCCAAACGCACGCCGACGTCGACCTCATCATCCCGCTGCACCTCGATCCGGCGATCCGATCGGCGGTTGTCCCGGTGCTGCGCCCGCTTCCGAACGTGACCATCACCGACCCGCTGTCGTACACCGACTTCGTGGCCGAGCTCACCCGCTGCGACCTGATCGTCAGCGACTCCGGCGGGCTGCAGGAGGAGGGCCCCGGCCTGGGCAAGCCAGTCCTGGTCTTGCGGACCAGCACAGAACGCCCCGAGGCCATCGAGACCGGCACCGTCCGGCTCATCGGGACCGAGGAGGCTGAGGTCGTCACCGCCGTCAACGAAGTCCTCGACGATCCTGCCGTCTACGAGCGGATGGCTACCTCAGTCAACCCGTACGGCGACGGGTTGGCTTCGCCCCGGTGTCTCGCGGCGATCGAGCAACTGCTGGGGGTCGGCCAGCGCGAACCTGACTTCGTGGCTCACGAGGGCTCGTTGACCCGTCGGTTGCGGCACCTGACGGGGCTGCCTCGGGCGGCGACCCGGTCGAAGCGGGCCAGCTCGGCCTGAGCGCGGTGCCACGGGCACGTCGAGGGGGAAGGGCGCCCTCAGCCGCGCCACACGCTGGCGAGCGTCGGGATCAGCGCCAAAGCCATCGCGATGCTCACCAGCGCGGTGTCGGCGAACGTCCAGGGGGCCGTTCGCGACCAGGTGCGGGCTAGCCCCGTCCGGATCGGGGCGGAATACCCACGCGCCTCCATGGCTGTGGTCATCCGGCCGGCCTGCCGGATCGCGTCAACCAACAGGGTGAAGACCAACCGGCCGTAGCTGCGGCCACGATCGATCACTCCTCGCGACGGACCCAGACCCCGGACCCGTTGGGCCCGCTGCAACACCTGCCAGTCCTGGGCCAGGGAGTCGAACCGTTGCAGCGCGGCGACGAACGCAAGCACCGGCCGAGCGGGCAGCCGCAACCGCTGACCAAGATGGTCACCAACGGTGAACGGATCGAGGTAGGAAGCGAAGACCAGCCCGGGCAGCACGAAGAAGCCGACCCGTACGGCCGCGACGGCCGCCGGTTCGAAGGCTCTGGGCGAGGCGAAAAGCCAATTGGACCAGGCCACCGACGCGACCGCGACGACACCCGGCAACAGCCGCCAGAGCGGGAAGCCGGAACGGCCCACCAGGATCGGCAGCACAACCACCTGGAGCGCCACGCCGACCAGCGCCGCGCGGAGATCCCGGATCGCCAACCCGCCGACGACCAGCACAATCGATGAAGCCAGCAGGCTGAGCGGTCCGCATCGGATCAACAAGCCCATCACCTTGCTCCTTCGACCATCCACCGCGAACTATCACTGCCCACGGCTACCCGTGACTGGCGGTAGCTCGCGATCCGTCTCGACGAGCCACCAGGGCCTCACCAGTGCCTCACTCGGGCGGCACCAATCGACCAGAGCGCAGGAGCAGCGTCGAGTCTGCCAAGGCAGCCAGCCGCGAATCGTGGGTCGCAACCAGTTGTCCTGCGCCGGCGCGGGTGGCCGCCGCCATCAGACCGGCCGTCGCGGCCCAGGTGAAACGGTCCGCGCCCACGGTCGGTTCGTCGCAGGCCAGCACATCGGGGCCGTGCGCCAGGCCGGTGGCCACGGCGAGCCGGCGCATTTCGCCGCCGGAGAGCTGGTGCGGATTCCGGCCGGCCAAACCGCCCAGGCCAAGCACCTCAAGCAGGCCCTTGGCCCGGCGCTGGCTGGCTCGTTCGTCCTGACCCAGGGCCCGCGCCGTAGCCAGGATCGAGTCCGCGACACTGGTTCCCACCACTGTCCACTCGGCGCGTTGCGGCACCCACCCGATCCGAGCGGCCAGGGCTCGCGAGGGCCACCGATATGGGTTCGACCCCGCCCCACGCGCGAGCGCGGGATCGGCACTGACCTGTCCGCAGGTCGGGGCTTGCAGGCCACACAAGGCGAGCAGCAGCGTCGACTTCCCAGACCCGCTCGGTCCCATCAGTGCATCAAACCGGCCTGCCCGCACCCGTGCGTCTACCCCATCGAGGGCGGTAACGGTGCGCAGGTCGCCCCGGACAACCGACAGCCCACGCCGTTCGCGCCACCGGATGGTTACCGCTGCAGCCTCCAGGAGCGCTAGGCCACCGGGATGGACGACGTGCGGCTCAACCAGCTCTTCGGGGACGTCCAATGGCACCGGGTCGGGCGATCCTGGCACCCAGATCCCGAGCTGCGTCAACGAAGGTCCCAACTCCTGCAGGACGCGAGCGACGGGGCCGTCAGCAATGATGCCGCCCGCACCGCCCAGAACGACGATGCGGTCGACGACATCGACCCACCCGGCCAGCTGATGCTCCGCGACAAGCAAGGTGGCGCCGGTGGCGTCGACGACGCGGCGGACCGCGTCCCGGACCGTTGCCGCGGACACGTCGTCGAGCATCGACGTCGGTTCGTCCAGAAGCAGCACGCCCGGGCGCATGGCCAGTACGCCGGCTAACGCGAGCCGCTGCGCCTGCCCACCGGAGAGTGCGTCGGTGCGGTGCTCCACGCCGTACTCGAACCCCACGGCTTCCAGCGCCCACGTCACCCGGGATTCCAGCTGATCCCGTGGCACGGCAAGGTTCTCTGGGCCGAAGGCGACGTCCCGGCCCACCCGCCCGGCGACCAGGGCATCCGCCGGGTCCTGGACCATCAGTGCGACCCGGCCGTCTCCGCTGATCGCCTCCGTTCCGTCGATCCGCACCTGGCCGCTCAGATCACCGGGTTCCACCGCAGTCAGTACCCCCGCCAGTGCTTTCAGGAGCGTCGACTTCCCGCTCCCGCTCGCGCCGACGAGGAGTACTCGTTCACCGGGGTCGATCCGCAGGTCCAGGCCGCTCAGCACGGGAGTCGAGCGGCCCATCGGGCGCCAACCCAGCCCGAAGGTCTGCACACAGCCCGGTGCCGTGCTGCCGCCGGACGTCTGCGGCTGCGGCCCCGAGCCTGCCTCAGTCGGCGGCCGGGAACGCGTCATGCAGCGCCTCCTCGTGTGCGCGCAGGTGATCTTCACCGGGGGGGAACGCATTCAAGGCCCCAGTCGCGGCGAGCGCTTTGACCAGGGCGTAGCCACCGACTCCGGCGATCACCGCCCCAGACAGCACACCCGCAGCCAGGTAGAGCAGCTTCCAGGCCCAGCTGTACGACAAAGCCACGGTCCACCATTCGTAGGCAACGATCTGGACGACCGCGGCCAACATCCCGCCGGACAACGCCATAGCAAGCGAAAACCGCCGCCAACGCAGCGCGGCTGCCACCACTTCGACCCCGCCGGCCTGCAGGACGCCGGAGAGCAGCACCGTCATCCCCCAGGTGTTGCCCAGGAGCGCCTCGACGGCCGCGGCGACCATCTCGACCAGCAGCGCTGCCCCCGGCCGACGAATAATCAGCATCCCGACGACGCATGGCAGCAGCCACACCCCGATCGTGAGTTCGGCGAGCGGGGGCAAAAACGACAAGGCCGTGGCGAGCGGGGCATAGACGAAAATGGCGAATCCCCAGAACGCGACGCCGAAGGCGACCCCCAGGACAGCGCCGGTGACGATTTCCACGGCCCGCCACTGGGTGGGCCGGCCCTTGGCCAGTGCGGGCAGCCGCACCCCGGTTTGGCGAATCAGCGGTTGGCTCATGGTGCTGGTCTCCCTCACGCCGCTCGGACGACAGCGGTAAGTGCGCGGCTACCCGTGAGCTCTGAGATCTCGACTCCCTACGCCGGTACGAACCGGTTCAAGTTCGAGGGTCTGCGGAGGTCCGCACTCTCAGCGCCGGAGCGCTCCCCTGTCGTGTGCCAGAGGATACACCCGCAGCTCGGCAGGCGCGTGGCCCGCCCCGGCTGGCACACTGCTCCTTGAGGCCGTCGTACCGATCAGGCCCGTAGCCAGCGTTCAGAAGGGCCCCCGCATGAGTGAGAAGGCGTTCAAGATGATCGGCGCCGCCGCCGCGCTCGGCGCAGCCACCGTGGCCAGACAGGTGACCACGCACGGTTGGAAGGCGGTGATGGCCAGTGACCCGCCAGCCAACCCGGAAGACGCGGACACCGAGCTCTGGGAGGCCGTCGCCTGGGCCGTCGCCTCGGGCGCCCTCATCGCCGTCGCCCGCATGCTGGCCACTCGCAAATGGACCCAGTACTACGAGCGCTCCACCGGGAAGCATCCGGCCAACCCCAACGACATCAGCTGAGGTCCCCTCGACCCCCCGGGAACGCACCCGGCAGACCGGCGAGCAACCGCGGATCGGCCGTGTCCAAGGCTCGGACCGGGCGTCGGCCGAAGTCGCTGGTCGGGCCGTCCGCGCGGGCCATTCGGTCCGGGACCGCCGCGATGTAGCAACCAAACGTCTCACTTTGGCCTAATCTGTTGAGCCGAGCGTCCGTGAGCGACGACGATCGAGCACACGCCCCGCGTTCGCGTATCCCGCCCGAATGTGACCTGTCGACGGAAGGCGCCGCGATGACTTCGTCCCCGCCCGGCCAGGCCGGATCCCCCGACCAGCCGCGACTGCCGGAAGCCCTGTCCGGCACGCCGCACCCCGGCTCGGTCGGCACCGACCCGGTCCCGCCAACGGCGCGCGCCGCCGCGAACACGCGGGCCTCGGCAGCCGCCAGCCAAGCGTGGGAGGCGGCCTATCACAACAGCGAGGCCGAACTGGGCCACGAACCGTTTCAAGCCGGCCTGATTCCGGCGCCGGAGCCGGTGCGATTCCTTGCCCCCGATGGCAGCCGGGTCCCCCCGATCACGCAGGACTACGACGAGCCTCCGGCGGAGCAGCTGGTGGAGATGTATCGGCGGATGGTGATCGGCCGTCGCTTCGACATTCAGGCCACCGCGCTGACCAAGCAGGGCCGGCTCGCGGTGTATCCCTCCAGCCGTGGCCAAGAGGCTTGCCAGGTCGGCGCCATGTTGGCGTTGGCCGAGACGGACTGGGCCTTCCCGACGTACCGCGAATCGATGGCACTGGTCAGCCGCGGCATCGACCCGGTCGAGGTGCTCACATTGCTGCGCGGTGACGCGCACTGCGGGTATGACCCGAGGGCCGTCCGCACAGCTCCCCAATGTACTCCCTTATCAACACAATTGCTGCATGCCGCAGGGCTGGCCTACGGAGAGCGCCGGATGGGTCGGGACACCGTTGCGCTGGCGTTCATCGGCGATGGAGCGACCAGCGAGGGTGACTTCCACGAAGGCCTCAACTTCGCGGCTGTCTTCAAGGCACCAGTCGTCGTCGTGGTGCAAAACAACGGCTGGGCGATCAGCGTCCCACTGAGCAAACAGACCGCGGCGCCGTCGTTGGCCTACAAGGGCATCGGGTACGGCGTGGTGTGCGAGCAGGTGGACGGCAACGACGCGATGGCGGTGCTTGCGGTCCTCAACAAAGCCATCTGGTACGCGAGGTCGGGCCGCGGTCCGGTGCTCGTGGAGTTGCACACGTTCCGCGTCGAGGCGCACACGAACGCGGACGATCAGACCCGGTACCGCAGCGCCGATGAGGTGGAGCACGCCGGGCATCAGGACCCCATCGAACGGCTGCGTGCCTACCTGAGCGGGGCCGGGCTGCTCGACGACGAACGGATCGCCGCGGTCAATGCTGAAGCCGAGGCGCTGGCCGCAAACCTTCGGACCGCGCTGGGCGGTGAACCGCACGTCGATCCTGAGGAGCTGTTCGCGCACGTCTATGCCGAGTTGACGCCGCAGCTGATCGAGCAGCGCGAGCTGGTCCGGACCGAACTGGCTCAACTGAGCGGCCCGGGTGACCTGGATGGCACGGATGGCAACCCGGCGATTGAAGGGGGCGGGCGCTGATGGCAACGCCGACCGCACGCACGAGCAGCAAGATCACTTTTGCGGCGGCGCTGAACCTGGCGCTGCGGGACGCCCTCAGCCAGGACGAGGTGGTCATCTTCGGAGAAGACGTCGGCGTCGCCGGTGGGGTCTTCCGGATCACCGACGGGCTCGCTCGAGACTTCGGTGATGACCGCTGCTTCGATACCCCGCTGGCTGAGTCCGGCATCGTCGGGTTCGCTGTCGGGATGGCTATGGCGGGATTCAAGCCGGTCGTCGAGATGCAGTTCGACGCCTTCGCCTACCCCGCGTTCGAGCAGATCACCTCACACGTGGCGAAGATGCGTAACCGGACCCGCGGATCGATCAGCCTGCCGATGGTGATCCGGGTGCCCTACGCGGGCGGGATCGGTGGCGTGGAGCATCACTGCGATTCCTCCGAGGCGTACTACGCGCACACTCCCGGACTGAAGGTGGTCACCCCGGCGACCGTCGAGGACGCCTACGCCCTGCTGCGGGCTTCGATCGACGACCCGGACCCGGTGGTGTTCCTGGAGCCGAAGCGGCTGTACTGGTCCACCGCGGACGTCGATCTGCAAGCCCTGCCGCCGGCCCGACTGGGCGAGGCCGTGGTCCGTCGTCCGGGCACTGACGTGACCCTGGTGGCGTACGGTCCGAGTCTGTCGGTGGCGATGCAGGCCGCGAGCGCGGCAGCAGCCGACCATGGCTGGGACGTCGAGGTCGTCGATGTCCGCTCAATCGTGCCGTTCGACGATGCAACGGTCGTCGAATCGGTCCGCAAGACCGGCCGATGCGTGGTGATCCAGGAAGCCCAAGGATTCGCAGGGGTCGGCGCCGAAATAGCCGCCCGGGTGACCGAGCGGGCCTTCCACGACCTCGCGGCGCCGGTCCTGCGAGTGACCGGGCTGGACATCCCCTACCCGTGGCCCAAACTCGAGCACCTCCACCTGCCCAGCGTCGACCGGGTGCTGGACACCATGGCCCGGTTGCAGTGGGATGACCGCCCGGACCCGCGCTGGCTCGCCGCCCCTGCCGGTCGCCCCGAGGTCGCGTCGTGACCGCCACTCCCAAGACCGAATCAATCAAGGTCTTCCACCTGCCCGACCTGGGCGAAGGCTTGACCGAGGGTGAGATTGTCAGCTGGTCGGTGGCGGTCGGTGACCGGGTCGAGGTGGACCAGGTCATCGCCGTGATCGAGACGGCCAAGGCCGCGGTAGACCTACCCTGCCCGTACGCCGGCACGGTCGCTGTGCTGCACGGACAAGCCGGGGAGGTCCTCGACGTCGGAGCACCGTTGATCTCGATCGAGACCGAGGCGGACACAGACAGCGTCAGCGGGCCGGCGACCAGCGCCCCGGGCGGCGAGCAGGCCGCAGCCAGCGATGGCGCCTCGGGCAATGTGCTGATCGGCTACGGCACCTCGGCTACACCGAGCAGGCGTCGTCGCACGCTGCCCGATTCCGAGCTCGAATCCCGGCCTGAATCCGGGCTGGCGCCCACGGCCCAAGCCGCAGCAGGGATGGAGCCGTCGCAGGAGGTGCCCAGCCGACCCGGTGGTCGGGCCCGGGTGATCTCACCGTTGGTCCGCCGGATCGCTGCCGAGCACGGGATCGACCTTCGTGAGCTGGTGCCTTCTGGGCCCAAGGGCATCATCCTGCGTGCCGACGTCGAGGCCGCGATCTCAGCGAGACGATCGACACCTGCACCTGCACCTGCACCTGCACCTGCACCTGCATCGACATCGAGCGCTCCGACATCCCTGAGCACACCGCTGCCCGGACTCGGCGCTCCCACCGAAGACGTCACTGTGGCGATGACGCTGAGCCAACGCACCATGGCACAGCGACTGACCACCTCTCGTCGGGAGATTCCCGATGCCACCACCTGGGTCGACGTCGATGCCACCGGGTTGCTCGCGATGCGTGCGGAGCTGGCAGCGGGCTGGCCGCAGGCCAAGATCGGGGTACTGGCCCTGATGGCCCGCATCGTGGTGGCCGGGCTGCGACGGTTCCCCGAACTCAACGCTCGGGCCGACATCCCGGCCGGCACCCTCACCAGATTCGCCAACGTCAACTTGTCGTTCGCGGCGCAGGGGCCGCGCGGTCTCGTCGTACCCGTCGTGCACGCGGCCTCATCGATGACCACCGCGCAGCTTGCCGCCGCGCTGCGTGACCTGACCGGACGCGCCCGCGACGGGACGCTCAGTCCGGCCGAACTGAGCCAAGGCACCTTCACGCTGAACAACTACGGCGGGTACGGCGTCGATGGGTCCACGCCGATTCTCAATCACCCAGAGGCGGGCATGCTCGGGGTGGGCCGGATCATCGAGCGACCGTGGGTCGTCGACGGGGCGTTGGCGGTCCGCAAGATCACCCAGTTGTCGCTGACCTTCGACCATCGAGTCTGCGACGGCGCGGTCGCCGGAGGGTTCCTGCGCTTCGTGGCTGACTGCGTCGAGCGGCCCGGCATGCTGGTCGGTGCGATGTAGTCGTGCGTCCTGACACCAGTTTCACGGCTTTGGTCAGCCCAATGCGACGTGTGCCACTTTTCCTGCGTCGGCAGCCCGTCCGGCGAGCGACTACCGTCGAGTCATGACCACTCACATCGTCGCGATGGGCGGAGGCGGCTTTTCGAGTTCGAGCGGCTACGCCGTGACGGCCCTCGATCGGTACATTCTGTCCCTGACCGACAAGCCGAACCCTCTGGTCTGCTTCGTCCCCAGCGCCGCGGGTGACAACGGCCTCTACATCCAGCGGTTCACAAACGCGTACACCCGCGCCGGGGTCAACATGCGAACGGCCATCTTGACCTTGTGGGAGGGCGTGGCCGAATCGATCGACCGGATGGACGAGGTCGATGTCTTCATGGTTGGCGGCGGCAGCACGGTCAACCTGATGGCGCTGTGGCACGTCCACGGGATCAACCGCAAGTTCATCGATATGTGCAACGACCCGGATCGTGACGTGGTCATCGCCGGTTTGGCCGCCGGGGCCTCGGTGTTCTACGAAGCCTCCACGACGGGCAGCTTCGGTCGCGGAGTCCGGCCGTACCCGCACGGGATGGGCATCCTGCCGGGGAGCTTCTCCCCGCACTTCGACCGCCACCCGGATCGCGCGGAGACGTTCAAGGCCTTCGTTGACGACGGGCTGTTGCCGGAGGGCTATGGCGTCGACGTCGGTGCCGCGATCCACTACATCGACGGCGAGATCGAGGCCTTCGTCACCGAGAAGGACGGCGCGAAAGCGCACCTGGTGGAGCAGGCCGAGCGGGGCGCGCGGCTCGAGCCGCAGAAGATGACCAAGATCTGAACACTGGTCCGGCTTCCGGGTCAGGCCCGGCTTCCGGGTCTGACCCGGTGCTGACTGTCGTGCTGTGCGGTGGCACCTCCAAGCGCCTCGGCGGGGTCGACAAGACTCGCCAACTCTTGGGCTGCGAAACGGTACTCGACCGGCTGTTGAGCGATCTTCCACCGCATTGGACGGTCTGCTGTGTCGGTGAGTCCCGGCCGACCTCTCGGCCAGTCCTTTGGACTCGCGAGCAACCACCCGGGGGCGGCCCGGTCGCCGGTCTGGCGGCCGGATTGCAGGCGCTCGACCGGTGTGTGCAGCCGGCACCGCAGCTCGTCGTACTCGCCGGCGATCAGCCGTTTGCGGGTGGATTCGCAGTGTTATTGGCGCAAGACTTGTCCGCCCGGCCGCAGGATGTGGACGCCGTGGCCGCCACTGACCCCAGCGATCCGGACCGTCGCGCGCAGTGGTTACTGGCGGCGTACCGGAGCCAGGCGCTGCGTGCCCGGCTCGCCCAGGGACCGGTCGCCGATGCCGGTGTCCAGGCAACCTTGGGCTCGTTGCGCGTCCAAAGGGTGCCCGCCGACACCGCGACGCTGCTCGACGTGGACACCCCGGAAGCACTCGAGCGGGCCCGCCGCTGGGCGAAGACAGAGGGCTAGGGTCGAGCCATGAAGGCCATCACCATCCCCACGCCCGGCGCCGAAGATGCTCTCGTCCTGGCTGACGTGGACGCGCCGATCCCGGCGCCTGGTGAAGCGTTGATCGATGTCGCCGCAGCCGGCGTCAACCGGGCCGATCTGCTGCAACGGCAAGGCTTCTATGCGCCTCCGCCGGGCTCCTCGCCGTACCCGGGCCTGGAGGTCAGCGGCACGATCGCGGCGTTCGGCGAGGGCGTTTCGGCCCAGGCTGGCTGGACGATCGGCGACCACGTCTGCGCGCTGCTGGTCGGCGGCGGGTACGCCGAGCAGGTGGCCGTGCCAGTCGAGCAGTTGCTGCCGATTCCGGAGCCGGTATCCCTCATCGATGCGGCCGGGCTCCCGGAGGTCGCCTGCACCGTGTGGTCGAACGTGTTCATGACTGCCAACCTGCGGCCCGGCCAGGTGCTGCTGGTGCACGGTGGATCCTCCGGTATCGGGACGATGGCGATCCAGTTGGGCCGCGAGATCGGCGCGCGGGTGGCGGTGACCGCCGGCAGTCAGGCCAAACTGGACGCCTGCCGCGAACTGGGGGCCGACATCCTGATCAACTACCGCGAGCAGGATTTCGTCGCCGAGCTGAAAGCGGCCACCGGGGGCGCCGGCGCGGATGTCATCCTCGACGTGGTCGGCGCGAAATACCTGGAACGCAACCTCAAGGCACTGGCTGTCAACGGCCGGATCGTCGTCATCGGCATGCAGGGCGGGGCCAAGGCCGAGATCAACCTGAACACCTTGCTGATGAAGCGTGCCGCGCTCATCGCGACGTCGCTGCGGGCCCGCCCACCCGCTGAGAAGGCGGCGATTGTCGCGGCGGTCCGCGAGCATGTCTGGCCGCTCGTCGAATCGGGCCGGGTGCGACCGGTGATCCAGGATCGGTTGCCGCTGGCGAAGGCGCCGCAGGCACATCGGGTGCTCGCCGAGTCCGGGCACATCGGCAAGGTGTTGCTGACGTTGTGACCCACCGGGCCGCCTACGCCGAGTGCGCGGGCGGCCCAGCTGCTGGATCGAGCTACGCCTCAGCGAGAATCGCTGCCGCCGGCGCCGGCTGAGCGGCCAGCTTCCAGGCGCGCCACCGGCACCCGGAACGGCGAGCAAGATACGTAGTCGAGCCCGACCTCGTTGAAGAAATGAATCGATGCCGGGTCACCGCCATGCTCCCCGCAGACCCCGAGATGCAGGTCTGGGCGTGCCTGCCGCCCGGCATCCGCCGCCATCTTGACCAACGCACCGACCCCGGCCAGGTCGAGGGTCTCGAACGGGGAGACCCCGAAGATGCCGCTCTCCATGTAGTTGCTGAAGAACGCCGCCTCGACGTCATCGCGGCTAAAGCCCCAGGTGGTCTGGGTCAAGTCGTTCGTGCCGAACGAGAAGAACTCCGCGTGGGCGGCGATCTCGGCTGCGGTCAGGGCAGCCCTCGGCAGTTCGAGCATCGTGCCGATTGGCGTGTCCTGCATCGGGACGCCGGTCCGTTCAGTGACCTCAGCGACGGTGGTCTCGATCCGGCCCCGCATGATCTCCAGCTCCTGCACGGCTGCGACCAGGGGGATCATGATCTCTGGGCGCGGGTCTTTGCCCCGCTGACGCAGCTCGGCGGTCGCTTCGAGCACGGCCCGCGCCTGCATCCGGAACAAGCCCTCAATGACCAGGCCGAGGCGGACGCCGCGCAGACCCAGCATTGGGTTTTCCTCATGCATCCGCTCGACGGCGGCGGCGATCTTCTGATCAACAGCGCTCAGCTCTTCACCCCTAGACCGTGCCACCGCGGTCTTGGCCACGACTTCGGAGTGACTGGGCAGGAACTCGTGCAGGGGTGGGTCGAGCAGCCGGATGGTTACTGGCAGGCCGTCCATGGCCTCGAGGATCTCGATGAAATCACCCTTTTGTAGCGGCGCCAGCGCGTCCATGGCCTCCTGACGCTGCTCCCGCGTCTCGGCCAGGATCAGGTGCTCAACCAAGCCACGCCGCTCGCCGAGGAACATGTGCTCGGTCCGGCACAGCCCGACCCCGACCGCTCCGAAACGGCGGGCCCGAGCCGCGTCCGCTCCGGTGTCGGCGTTCGCGCGAACCTTCATCCGGGCCTGTCGGTCGGCGATCGACATGATGCGGTCGACCGCATGGACCAGCTCGTCCGCCTCGATCGCCTCCCTGGACAACGACCCCTCGAAATACTGAACGACGGGAGGTGCCACCACCGGAACCTCGCCCCGAAACACCTCTCCGGAGGTTCCGTCGATCGAGATGACGTCGCCGGCTCGCAGGACCGACCCGTCCCGTAGCGTCAAGGTGCCGGCACGGGTGTCGATGTCGAGTTCCTCGGCACCGCACACACAGGTCTTGCCCATCCCTCGAGCAACGACGGCGGCGTGGGAGGTCTTACCACCACGGCTGGTCAGGATCCCTTCGGCGGCGATCATGCCGTTGAGGTCGTCAGGGTTTGTCTCGCGGCGGACCAGGATGCAGGGTCGTCCGGCGGTCTTGGCCTCGACCGCGGCGGCGGAGTCGAACACAATCTCACCGACCGCTGCTCCAGGCGAGGCATTCATCCCTTTGGCGATCTTCGACCTGCCGGTCTTCGCGTCGAACCTGGGGAACATCAGCATGGCGAGTTGCTCACCGTTGACCCGCTGCAACGCCTCGGCTTCGTTGATGACGCCTTCATCGACCAGCTGACAAGCGATCTTGAACGCCGCCTCCGCGGTGCGCTTGCCGACCCGAGTTTGCAACATCCACAGCTTGCGGTTCTGGACGGTGAACTCGATGTCGCACAGGTCCTTGTAGTGCGCTTCGAGCTTGCTCATAATGCTCATCAGCTCGTCGTAGGCGGGCTTGTCAACCCGTTCCATGTCGCCCAGGCTCATCGTGTTGCGAATCCCGGCCACGACGTCTTCGCCCTGAGCCTTTTCCAAGTAGTCGCCGTACACGCCCTTGGCGCCGGATGCGGGGTCGCGGGTGAAGGCGACACCGGTGCCCGAATCGTCACCCAGGTTGCCGTACACCATGGTGCAGACGTTCACCGCGGTGCCCAGGTCGGCGGGGATGCGTTCCTGGCGGCGATACAGCACGGCGCGTTCGGCGTTCCACGAGCGGAAGACCGCCCAGGTCGACTCCAGGAGCTGCTGTTTCGGGTCCTGCGGGAAGTCGCGACCGGACGCCTCACGCACGACCGCCTTGTACTGCGCCACGATGCCCATGAGGTCATCGACGTCGAGGTCAAGATCGTCCGTGGTGCCTTTGGCGCGTTTGGCCTCATCGAGGATGTGTTCGAACCGCTCGCCGTCAATGTCCAGCACGGTCTTGCCGAACATCTGGATCAGCCGCCGGTAGGAGTCATAGGCGAATCGGGGATCGCCGGTGACCGCGGCCAAGCCGGACACCGACCGGTCGTTCAGACCGATGTTCAGGACGGTCTCCATCATCCCCGGCATGGAGAACTTGGCGCCGGAGCGGACCGAGACCAGGAGCGGGTCGCAGGCATCACCGAGCTGTTTGCCAATCTGTTGCTCGATATCGGCGATCGCGTCGTCAATCTGCGCCGACAGCTCGGCCGGCTCATGCCCTTGCGCGAGGTAGGCCTTGCACGCCTGCGTGCTGATCGTGAACGTGGGCGGGACCGGGAGACCGAGCCTGTGCATTTCGGCCAGGTTGGCACCCTTGCCCCCGAGCAAGTCCTTCATGTCCTTATTGCCCTCATCGAGGGCGTACACAAACTTCGTCATGGCGGTACCTTCCAAGGCCGTTGCTTATCGCGCGTCCTGGTCGAGCGGGCCTCCAGACTAGCCCCCGCCTCTGGTTGAACAATCCCCTCAGAGCCCCTCTATTACCGGCTGGTAGGCGGCCCACTCGCATCGGTCTACGCGGGTCGCAAGAACGCTGCGAGCAGGGCCGAGTACCAGCCTGGATCGGCAGCTCCAGCCAGTTCACGAGCGGAATGCATGGCCAGCATGGCGCAGCCCAGGTCGACCGTCGTGGCCCCGGTCCCCGCTGCGGCAAACGGTCCGATGGTGGAGCCACAGGGCATGTCCGCGCGGGAGAGGAACACCTGAAGCGGGACATCGGCTTGCTGCGCGGCCAGCCGGATCACCGCGGTCCCGAGCGCCTCGGTCGCGTACCGTCCACGGTTGTTGATCTTGATCACCGGCCCGGCGTTGACCATCGGCGCGTGCTGCGGTTCGTGCCGTTCGGGATAGTTCGGATGCACCGCATGGGACATATCCGCTGAGGCGATCACCGTGTCCGCGAGCGCCCGCCACACGTCTTCCCTGGTCCCGCCGCGTGCGGTCACCAGCCGCTCCAGCACGCTGAAAAGCAGCGGTGACACGGCGCCGCGGTCCGTCGTCGAGCCGATCTCCTCGTGGTCGAACAGCACCACCACCCGGACCGGTTCTGCCGAGCTGGACGGACCCCGTGCCCCAGCGTCGATCAGCGCGCACACCGCGGCATAGCAGCTGGCCAGGTTGTCCAGCCGGGCGCCGGCGATCAGGTCACCGGTCAGCCCGACCCGGCGGGCTGGGGTCAGGTCGTAGGTCATCACGTCGGAGCCCAGAAGGTCACCGACTGCGCAGCCCACCAGATCGGCGAGGTACGCCGCGAAGGCCGGCGCCGCCGCGGTGGCTCCCCACACCGGCACCATGTGGGTTTGCGGGTTCAGTCGCAAACCCTCCTCACTGACGGCTCGATCCAGGTGGATGGCCAGTTGCGGGATCCGCAGCACTGGCTCATCCACCCGAAACAAACGCGTCACCAGACCCGCTGTGCCCGGCGACCCGTCAGCACGGACCAGCACCCGACCAGCAAGTCCCAGATCACGGTCCAGCCAAGAGTTCAGCAGCGGACCGCCATACACCTCGACCCCGAGCTGGTCCCAACCGAAGCGGGAAAGGTCCGGCTGCGGCTTGACCCGCAGATTCGGGCTGTCGGTGTGCGCCCCGACGATCCGAAAGGGAGCAGCGCACGCACCTGCTTCGGCCGCAGACCCAGCGCCGAGGTCCCAGGCGACGAGCGCGCCTTCGCGGACCAGGTATCCACGACCTGGCAGGAGCGCATCCGGCCCCGACCACGGCGCCGACTGCTCGATAGCGCAGTACCCGGCCTGTTCGAGCATGGCCGCGGCCCTCGCGGCGGCGTGGAACGGCGACGGTGAGGCGTTGAGGAATTCGATCAGGCCGTGGGCCTGGTCGGGGCGTGCGGACATGAAGCCAGCGTAGGGGCCAGGGCCGGCGCCCACCGGCGGAGTCATCACCAGCGCCGGCGTGCTGCTGGACACCCTGGTGGTCCGGTCGCTGCTGCTGCCGGGGCTGACTCGTGACCTGGGCGACGTGATCTGGTGGCCGAGCCGGCTCACCCGCCGGGCCGGTTCGCAGATCGCCGACCGCCCTCATTCGTAGAGCACGTACTCCGGGGTCGGCTTCATGGCCAGGACGGCCTGAGGGGTCATGATCGGACCGAACTCGGCGTCCTCTTCGTAGAACAGCTTGAAGCCCGAGTGGAAGACCGGGTTCATCTTCGTGGTCAGGGCACGCCAGGTCTGCAGCTTCATCTCAGGCGATCCGATGCCGTCCACGGATTTGATGGCCACGACCCCCGGCTGACGTTTCAGGCCCGCCTCGTTCTTGATGATGTCCAGCCGCAGTTGATGAACCACCATCACCTTCTCCGGAAGGTTGTGCCGCTTGACCAGACCGGACAGGTAGGCAGAGACGGCGTTCAATTCGGTGCCGTTGACACTGCCGAACACCCGCATCGGCACCTGCCCCTTGCCCATCCGCCACTCAGGGTCGAGCGCCACCCCGACATCCGGCTCGATCAGGTACTTCTCCCAGTGCTTGACCTCAGTGAGAAAGTCGGACCGGCCGGGTTGGATGTTCAACAGCAGCAGTCCGCGGCCTTCACGGGCAGCCGCGAGATGGGTGCGGACGATCTGGTCATCGATGCGCCCTCGGTACATGCCGTCCTTGCCCGGCGAGGCGTGCACGATCGTCGCGATGAGCTCCAGGACCGGCAGGTTTGCGGCCCGGCCGGCTCGGTACTGGCGACCGATTCGGTCCATCTCTTGGATCCGGTCCGGGAGCTTGCCGATGCCCATCCGGCCCAGCGCCGGGGTGCCGGGATACCCCGAGAAGCCGACCAGTCGATTCGCCGGGAACACGGTCCGGCCCCCGCGCGGCAGTTGCGCCGGCTCGGCAGCGATCGGTGACCCCTGTTCGGTCGACGAGCCTGCAGCGGAGGCTGATGCGTTCGACGTGCTTGCCCGGGAGGGCTGCGTGTCTTCGCCTCTCGGGGTCGCCGCGATCTGCGAACACCCCATCAGCGACACCAGTACTGGCACGACGACCGCCGTCGCGATCGGCCCGGAACGTGCCTTCGTTGGTCTCACGGATCCCCCTCATCGAGCGTTCGGGCAAACGGCAGCACCTGCGCTACACCCGAAACGCACGGTTGGTGCGGGCATGCCAGGCGCACCGCTGGTGCGGGCCCGTCGACCGCAACGTCTACGGACGCAGCGTGGCCATTCTATGAGTTCGCTACAACCTCAAGCGGCCCGACGTACGAACGTCGCGCGCCACTCCTGTGCCGCGCCCTGCGTCGTGGTGACGGCATACTCGCCGGGGAGACGTTCCTGCAGCATCGCGACGATCGGACTTGGGTCGTTCGGCGCCACGATCGTGACCGCCGCCTCAGGTGGCAAACCCACCAGAACGCCGAAGATGGCGGATTGCCGAATTTCGGGATGGATGGTCCGCGCGTCGAGTTCGGGCACGACCGGTTCGTGGCCACCGCACCCGCCGCCACTGCCGCACCCACCTTGGCCGTTGCAGCCGCCCGCGCCGGACGGTGCGTGCGAATCGGCGCACGAGTGGTCAGCCGCACCCGAGCCCTCGGAACCGCACACGTCCTCACGTCGCGGCTCATTGCCACGCTCTTGGCCGGGCTGCTCGTGACCCTGCTCGCCCATCGGCACACCCTCCTGAACTGCGACCCAGACCCGCGACGAATGCCGCGACGAATGTGCCAACCGACAGCGACGAATTCGGCGAGCCATCCGCCGTCAGCCTAACCCGAGCCAGTTCCGGTGACGCCTCTCACCCACCCCTGACTCAGTTGGCCGTGGCATCCGCCATCCGACGCCAGTTGGACCTGACAAACTGGCCGTGGCGGGTGTTGCTTCGAATCGATACTCGTGAGCCAAGGAGGACTGATGCTCGTCCGCGAGATCATGACAGCCCCAGCGCTGTCGGTCACGTCCGATGCG
>CAJDWS010000021.1_pt1 | contig 23488 bp, 18 predicted proteins | sample 7391661 | NCBI WGS metagenome assembly CAJDWS01 (sample SAMEA7055725, study PRJEB34461) | soil metagenome | biome: terrestrial ecosystem; feature: Peninsula; material: soil | place: Antarctica | collected 2016 | reverse complement strand
GGACACTGCGCGGTACCTGGCTCGAGGTCGGGAAAGTGATCCACGATCCGGACGCTGTCGATGTGCGCCAGCCCGAACGAGCGGACCCCCGGCGTGTCGATGACCCAGCCGCCGTCCAGACCAGGCAGTTCGAGAGCGACCACTGACGCTGACGTGTGCCGACCTCGGCCGGTCACCTCGTTGACCCGTCCGGTGCTGCGCATCGCTCCAGGCACCAAGGCGTTCACCAGTGTCGACTTGCCCACCCCGGAATGCCCGACGAACACTGAGACCCGGCCGCGTAACTGCTCGGTCAGCGCAGCCAATCCGGCGATCGTGCCGGTGCACGGCTGGAACGACGTCACTACCGCGGGCACATCCAGCACGTCGTACGCCGCCAGCAGTGGCGCTGGGTCGGTCAGGTCGGCCTTGGTGAGCACCAGCAGCGGGTGCAGCCCGGCGTCGTACGCCGCGACCAGGCAGCGGTCGATCATCCGGGGCCGTGGTTGCGGGTCGGCCACCGCGGTCACCATGACGAGTTGGTCGGCGTTGGCGACGATGACGCGTTCGGTGGGGTCGGTGTCGTCGGCGGTACGTCGCAGCACCGAGCGCCGGGGCACCTGGCGGACGATGCGGGCCAGCGCATCCGGGCCGCCCGCCAGGTCGCCGACGAGTTCCACCAGGTCCCCGACGACGATCGACTTGCGGCCCAGCTCACGGGCCTTCATGGCGGTGACGCGACGCCGTTCGGCACCGGTCCCCGTGAACGATTCGGCGGCAGACCCAAGGACAGCCCCCGGGGCAGCCCCTGCGACGGCACCCGGGTGGTCAGCGGTCGACCCCGGTCGGCTTTCGAGTGGGCGCTCCAGCAGCACGGTGTATCGGCCGCGGTCAACCGCCAACACCCGACCCTGGACCGCGTCGAGGTGCGCGGGGCGATCCTTGGTGCGCGGACGTGAGCCACGAGGGTTCGGTCGGATCCGGACGTCGCGCTCGTCGTACTGGCGGCTTCCACGACTGCCGTCGGTCGGCGTCACCCGCTCACCACGGGACACCGTTCCCGGGCTTGGCGCCGTTCACCATGGCCTCCCAGCGGCGGGTGAAATCCGGCAGGGTTTTGCCGGTGGTCTGTACGTCAGCTACCTGCAAGCCGGGGACCACCAGACCCAGGATGCTGGCCGCCATCGCCATCCGGTGATCGTCGTACGTGGCCACGACCGCACCGGTCAGTGGACGCGGGCAGATGTACAGGCCGTCCTCGAGCACCTCGATCCGTCCGCCGAGCCGGGTGATCTCGGTGGCCAATGCGGCCAGTCGGTCGGTCTCGTGGCCACGCAGGTGAGCCACCCCCCGCAACGAGGACGGCGAATCGGCCAGCGCTGCCACGGCGGCCACCACGGGGGTGAGCTCGCCGACGTCGTGCAGGTCCACCTCCAAGCCGTTGACCCGATCTGGGCCGGTGACGGTTAGGCCCTCTCGAGAGAGGACGACATCGCCACCCATCGCGTCGAAAATATCCCGGATCGCGTCGCCGGCCTGGGTGGTGTGTTGTGGCCATCCTGGGACGTGTACCCGCCCGCCGGTCACCATGGCGCCGGCCAGGAACGCCGCCGCGTTGGACAGGTCCGGTTCGACCTGCACGTCCAGGGCATGGACCCCGCTGGGTTCCACGACCCAGCGATTCGGCTCAGCGTCGTCGACCGGGACCCCGGCGTCCCGCAATGCCTCAACGGTCATCGTGATGTGCGGCTGACTCGGTAGCGAGGGGCCCTCGTGCACCACGGTGACGCCTTCGTCGAACCGTGCCCCAGCCAACAACAGCGCCGAAACGAACTGGGAACTCTGCGACGCGTCGAGGGTGACCGCGCCCCCGCGGACGTGGCCGGTGCCGTTGACCGTGAACGGCAGCGAGTCTCCGTTGCGCGCCGTCTCGACGTGGACGCCCAGCGACCGCAGTGCGTCCAGCCCAGGTCCCATCGGGCGGCGTCGGGCGTGCTCGTCGCCGTCCATTCGGACTGGGCCGTCGGCCAGCGCGGCCACCGCCGGCAGGAACCGCATGACGGTGCCGGCAAGACCACAATCGATGTCCACGCCACCGGTCAATGGTCCAGGCGTGATGATCCAGTCCAGGTCCTGCTGTGGGAGTGAACCCTCTGGCACTGCCGCGTCGGGCTCGTGCTCCCGGTGCCGGAGCTGCTCGTCTGGGCCGTGGTCGAGGATCTGGGTGCCCAACTGGCGCAACGCGTCCGCCATCAGTTTCGTGTCGCGGGAGCGTAACGGGCGACGCAATCGGGAGACGTCATCGGCCAGTGCCGCCAACACCAAGAAACGATTGGTCAGAGATTTACTCCCCGGAAGGTTCACCACCGCGTCGACCGGGCCGAGGGCCCGTGGTGGCACCCACGGGGGTGCGAGGCTCATCGGCGGGTCAGGGCAGCGTCAGCTTCACCGGTCGCTTGACAATCTGGAACAAGGGACGGGTCCGCTTGGCCTCCCGGCGCAGCGCCTTCGCTTCCAGCTTGGCAGCACGGCTCGCCTCCCGGGCCACCTGCTTCGTGCGCCAAGCCAACCCGGGCTTGCCGGCGGTGTCGACGCTGGCCAGCAGGACCCCGCCGAGCAGGCTGACATTCTTTTGGAAGTGCACTCGCTGTTGGCGACGGGCCACCGGATCGGTCTCCTTCCAGAACGGGTGCCCGGCGTACGTCGTGGGGATCAACGAGGCGGCCAGCAGACCGCCCGCGACCCGGGGAAGCTTGCCGGTCGCGAGCATCAGCCCGGAGATCGCCATGGTGGCGCCGTTGGCCCGGACCATCAGTTCGGCGTCGTTCGGCAGGCCGGTCATCCCCGCCAGCGACTCAACCATCGGGCGCGCATTTTCAGCGCGCTTGCCGGGGTGACGCAACGTGTCCAGCCCTCCGGTGATGAAGACCGCTGCGAGCATGGGTCGGGCAAGGCGACGAACCAAGGACATGGAGACTCCAAACGTGGGGGTACCGGGCGAGGTCTACGGTAGTTCTTCCTTCGCGTCTCGGCACGGTAGAGCCTGTGTCCTGGGACGCGGGTCGGTACGCCCCGCGAGACGCCGGACGGCTGGCGCCTACGCTAGCCCGCATGTGCGGGCGCTACGCGGCGAGCAAGGCCACCGATGAACTCCTTGAAGAGTTGGAGATACAGGTCGACCACACCGGGATCGTCCCGCCCGGCCTGCTCAAGACCTCGCAACAGCCGCCGCCCGGCGAGCCGGACTACAACATGGCGCCCACCAAGCGCGCCCGGGTGGCACTGACCCGCGCTCCCCAGAGGGTTGCCCGCACCACCTCGGCCGCCGACCTCGAGCCGGTCCGGCAGCTTCGTTTGCTGACCTGGGGCCTGGTGCCATCGTGGTCCAAGGACAGCACCGGCGCCGTGCGGATGATCAACGCCCGCGTGGAGTCAGTCTTTGACAAGCCCGCGTACCGCACGGCGACCGCCGTACGACGCGCTCTGGTCCCGGCCAGTGGTTGGTATGAGTGGCAGGTCAGTCCGGTGGCCACCGACGCGAAGGGCAAGCCGAGGAAGCAGCCGTTCTTTGTGACCCGGGCCGATGGCGCCAGCTGCGCATTCGCCGGCCTGTATGAGTTCTGGAGGGACCCCTGCCTGGGAGAGGGGGACCCGGCAGCCTGGCTGACGACCTTCACGATCATCACGCAGGCCGCTGAAGCTGGCCTCGACAGGGTCCATCAACGGCAGCCATTGGTCTTGGAGCGCGATCGCTGGGCCGCTTGGCTTGACCCGTCGCGCACGGCCCGATCGGCAATCGAACCGCTCGTTCGCGCAGACCCTCCTGGCCGGTTCGTCGCCTATCCGGTCACCCGAGCGGTCGGTGCCAGTGCGGTGAACGGGCCGCAGCTCTTGCGACCGTTGGACCGCGAGGAGCTGCGCGGCGTCGTGGATCCGATGACGGGGGAGATTATCAACGGATGAGCCCACCAGCGGCGCATCAAGCCCGCGGTACCGGCGCCTCCTGCGCCCGAGCTCCTGCCAGGCACCCCGGCGAGGTCGTCGATGTCGATACGCCCGTCGGGCTCGCGCGGGTGCACCGTTGGGTCGCCGACACCGGCCCGCCGTACCGCGGCCGACTGGTGCTCGGGCACGGTGCCGGGGGACAGTCCTGGTCGGCGGACCTGCTGGCTCTGACCTGCCTGACCGCTGATGGATGGGACGTTCTGCTGGTTGAGCAACCCTGGCGGGTCGCCGGCCGGCGCGTCGCGGTGCCCCCGAAACAGCTCGATGTGGCGTGGACCGCGGTGCTCGGTGCGCTGCCAGCTCTGCCCACGGGTGGCGAACTTGTTGTCGGGGGCCGCAGCGCTGGTGCCCGAGTTGCTTGCCGGACCGGTGCCGACGTCGGTGCCGACGCGGTGCTGGCGCTGGCATTTCCGCTGCACCCGCCCGGTCGGCCCGAGCGCAGCCGAGGGGCCGAGCTGATCGGCACCGAAGGGCTGCCCGTGCTGGTGGTCCAGGGTCATCAGGACCAGTTCGGGAGGCCCGATGAGTTTGACAGTCTGCTCGGCGCAGGGCGAGTGCTCATCCCCGTGGCCGGCGGTCACGGGTTCGGCTCCGACTGCGACGAGGTGACCGGCGCCGCCAAGGTGTGGCTGGCGCAGCGCGGACCTGGTCCAGCGGATCGCTGACCCTCAGGGAATGGGCCCGGTGGGTGTTTGTGTTGCACAGACGCACCGGCGATGAAGGATCCGATCATAGGTAGGTCCGAGCAACTCGCCGATTGACAGCTTCGGGCAGGTCTCGTCGCGAGGGGAGTTCAGGTGTTCATTACCGACGTTGGGTCTCGTCATGAGACTGGCGTGAACTGGGGCTCAGGCACTGCCTCTGGTCCAGTAGCACTAGGCTTGTCGGTGATGACCGATCACCCGGGGTCCCAACCCATCGCCCTCGCCAACGATGCGCTCGAGACTGACTCGCCATCGAAGGCAGCTGTCGGCGGTGGGGACAGCGAGTCCGCCGACGTACGTGCGCAAGAGACCCCTGAGCAGCGCGCCGCGCGGTTCCAAGAAGAAGCGCTGCCCTTCCTGGACCAGTTGTACTCCGCAGCGCTGCGTACCACCCGGAACCCGACGGACGCCGAAGACCTCGTCCAGGAGACCTACGCCAAGGCGTTCGCCGCGTTCCATCAGTACAAGCCGGGGACGAACCTCAAAGCGTGGCTGTACCGCATTTTGACGAACACCTACATCAACACCTACCGGCGCAAGCAGCGACAACCGCTGGAATCAGATGCCGCGGATGTCCAGGACTACCAACTGGCTCGCGCGGAGTCGCACACGTCCCGCGGCCTGCGCTCGGCAGAGGTTGAAGCGCTGGACCGGTTGCCGGACACCGATGTGAAGCGCGCACTGGCCCAGATCCCTGAGGACTTTCGGTTGGCCGTGTACCTGGCCGATGTTGAGGGGTTCGCCTACCGCGAGATCGCCGAGATCATGGAGACGCCGATCGGCACGGTGATGTCTCGTCTGCATCGTGGTCGTCGACAGTTGCGCGAATTGCTCACCGACTACGCCCGCGAGCGCGGGTTCAGTGCTGGTGGGGACGCGAAGGGCGGCAGGTCATGAGCCGTGACGTCGACAACCACACGGACTGCTCCGAGGTGTTACTGCGAGTCTTCGAATATATCGACCATGAAATGGCCTCCCGAGACTGCGATCGCTTCAAAGCGCATCTTGACGAGTGCGGTGACTGCCTCAGCGAATACCACCGCGACATGTTGCTCAAGTCCGTCGTTCGTCGATCCTGCGGTCAGGAACCAGCCCCGGTGACCCTGCGGATGCAGATCGTCGCCCAAATCACCCACGTGACGTTAGAAGTCGACGAGACGTAGGCAGGACCCCCGAAGCAACGCATCGACAAGGGATAGGCCAGCGCCCGCCGCATGGCTCCCGCAGGAGACGGTGCGGCTCGGGCGTCAGCTAGCGCCACCGGTCCAAGCCGCGCATGCCTGGTCTTCTTGCTAGGCGTTCGGCTTGCGGCCGTGGTTCGCGGGGTTGTTCTTACGACTACGGGCTTGCGGCCGTGGTTCGCGGGGTTGTTCTTACGACTACGACGCTTGCGGGCGCGTCTGCTCATGGTTCCTCCCGAGTTGGTTTCCAGGGGAAGTCTGGCACATAGCGTTCCTTGAGCCACACGGCGTGCCTGTGCATGGTGTCGGCCAGTCGATCGCCACGGGTCAAGACGAGCAGGGTTGGCTGCGCAGGATAGCAACATCGGTCGCCTTTGAGGGGAGCAAGAAGCATCTCGTCAGTTATGTCACTTTTGGACGCAAGCGTGAAAAAATAGTCGGACGCCCAGGTTCTTTCGCATTACGTGCACGATCCTTCATCTTCGGTGGCAAATATGCCGGACATGAGCACAAATGCGCACGCTGAGTCTGATTTGGTTCAAAGTTTGGTAAAGCCGGTGGGATTGAGGGGTCAACGAGTGCAATGATTATGTCTCAACGGGATGGGGGTGCCAGCCCGTGACGGAATGGGGTGTCTCATTCTGTTCAGTGGGGCCCGGTTGGGGAACTGAGGTCCTGAGGAAGGAGAACGTATGTCTGCCCTCGCATGGTTGACCAATTGGCTTCAGGTCTGGTGGTGGAGTCCGTAACCACTAGCCTGTAGGACGCTGCGCATGCCCTCCAAAGCTGGGGGGCATGCGCTTTGTCTGTGGCCTAATGTGATGCCATGCAGCGAGTTTCGCGAAGCGTTTGGCGCTGTTCGGGTGTCCCGTGAGCGGGGGCCAAGCCGCGGGAACGCAGATCGAACAGTCGGCGTCGGTGCCTGAGCGAAACGCTCGGGTCCCGACCTACGTCGGCCTGCTCGCGGTCGCCGCAATCCTGATGACCGCACTCAGTGCGTACTGGAAACCGCTGGACGCCGAAGCGCTTCGTCCGTTGGCTGTGCTGCTGCTTTTGACTGCCGCTGACCGGACCCACCGGTGCTGCCGTGCTCGGCGCGGTCATTCCGCTCTTTGAGAAGAGCAACCGGTGGACGATCGCCCACCTCTTCAACACGGCCCTGGTGGTGCTGATGGGCGTGACCAGTGGGATGACGTATGTGTTGTGTGGCGGGATGCTGCCCATTCCGGTGGAGCAGACGACCCCGGGACAACTGTTGCTGCGGGTGGGCCTGCCGTTGCTCATCGCGGACATCGTCGGCATGGTGGTGAACGCACTCCTGCTGGTGGGGATAGTCAGGACACGCGGGGAGAGGTTTCAGTATGCGCTGGCCGGGGCGATCCGGCAGACGGCTCCGCTCTACTTCGGGTACACCGTGCTCGCATTCCTGTTCGTCGTCCTGTGGCGGCCAGGTGGAGTCAACGAGCTGAGCGCCGTCTTGATCATGGCTCCTCTGCTGATCGCCCGGTGGAGCTACACCCAGTACGGCGAGGAGTTCCGGGCGCATTCGCGGATCCTGGAGACCCTGGTGACCGCGGGCGACGGTTGGGATCGTGGGGGGACCGGCCACGGCAAGCGGGTCAGCCAATACACCCACCTGATGGTTGAGCAGTTGGGGCTCAGCTTCAATGAGCAGCGCGACCTGCGCTACGCCAGCGTCCTGCACGACATCGGTCGGCTTGGAACGCCGCGCGCTGTCATGGACAGGCCGATGGAGTTGCGCGACGAACGCGACCGCCAGCTCATCCGCCGGCACCCGATGCAAGCCGAAGAGATCGTCGGTGACATCGAGTTCCTGGCGGATGCGGCGAGGGCCATCCGGCACCACCACGAGCGGCCAGACGGGTTGGGCTACCCCGACGGAATGGCAGGCGACGAGATTCCGTTGGTCTCGCGGATGATCGCGGTAGCCGACGCGTACGACGCCCTGACCAGTGGTGCCAGCCCTCTGCCCGGCGTCGAGCCGCAGGAGGCCATCGAGGAGCTGCGTCGCCGCAGCGGCACCCAGTTCGATCCGCGCTGCGTCGAGGCGCTGGCGCTGGTGACTGGCAAAACGCACGACATCGTTGCGCATGCCCGCTCGGCGCACGTCGATGCGCCCTGGCGAGACCACGATGATCCCCGCCTGTCGCACCTGATGTACGGGCAGACCTCGCAATCGCCGCCCGACGATGCGCCGGGCCCGTCTCCGCCCGATAGCGCAGGCCTGTCATGAGCGCGAAGAAGGCCCCGTTGATCAGCAGGGGACTGCAGGTGCTGGGCGGCCGACCCGCCGGGATCAGCACGCTCATCCTGATCGGGCTCATCACGGCGATGCTCGCGGTGACGGTCACCACCATCGGCCCGCGGGGAGGCGATCTCGTGAGCAACCTGCCCCTGGTGTTGGCGTTCTTGTTGGCGATCGTCGTGGCGGAGCAACTGCGGATTCCACTACCGGGACGTGCCGAGTCAGCGCCACTGGGCACTGCGGTGGGACTGGCGATGGCCTTCGCCACCGACCGTCCGGGCGCTCCGGTGACCTACACCGTCGGTGGATGTATCCTCGCGGTCGGCTTGGCGATCGCCGTCGGGGCTCTTCCCCGGCATCTACGCGAGCCGCGCGACTCGATGGTGCACGCCCTGGATAGCGCGGTCCGACTGTTCAGTGTGACCCTCGCGGCGTTGATCTGGCGCAATCCCTGGCCTTGCTTCGGTTCGGAGTCGTTGATGACGCTGAGCCGCAGCTGGGCTGGCTGGCAGAAGGCGCTCGTGCTGGTGACCATCGGCATCGTGGTGGTCCTTGGTGAGACCCCGATCCGAGCAGCCTGGCGGGCAGCACAGGAACAATTGCGCTGGGCGCAGGCCACCAGTGACGAGGCGATCGTGACCAGAGGTCTGACGTCGGCGGTGGCCGTGACCGCTGCGATGATCGCCATCTGCCTGCCGGTGCTGGACCTGGTTGCAGTCCCGCTGATGATGCTCCCGATGGTATTCACCCAGAACGCGGTTCGTCGTCAGTCGATGATCCGAGAGACCTACCGGCAGACGGTCATCGCGTTGTCCCGGATGCCCGAGGTGGTGGGCATCATCCCGCGCGGGCACGCCAAGACCGTCGCCCAGTTGTCGGTGGCCGTCGCCCGGAAACTTGGGATGAAGGAACGAGAGGTCAACGACCTGGAGTTTGCCGCCTTGCTGCATGACATCGGTCAGGTGACGCTGCGGTATCCGATTCCCGGAGGCGCCACCGTCCAGGCGGCGCCGATCGATCAGCAGCGGATCGCCGACGACGGCGCAGCCATCATCCGCGAGACCGGCGTGTTGGGTGCGGTCTCGGACATCGTGGCTACCCAGGTCAGCCCCTACCACAGAGTCGTCGAGGGCCAGGAGCGGCTGCCGATGAGCAGCCGGATCCTGAAAGTGACCAACGCGTACGCCGACCACTACGCGGCCCATGCCGACGCTGGGGAAGCGGCGGAGTACTGCCGGGCTGCCGCGCTGGAGCGCATCTACCTGGGCTTGGGGTACCAGTTCGACCCTGCCGTCGTGGCTGCCTTGGAGCGGACCGTCGAGCGGTGAGACTGAACGCTAGGGCCGGTTCGGGCCAGCGCGGGTGGACTGAACCAAGACGACACCGGCCCCGTCGATGAACGACCCCGCGCAGTGCGAGACCTAGGATCTGAGCCGGGGGGTGGTCCTGGTGGTCGCCCTTGGGGCCGCCATTCCTTTGTTTCTGGCGTCCGGCGCCTCGCGTCGCTCGCAGTGAGGATCAGTGAGGATCATCGTGAACATCACCGTTGTTGGCCTGGGCAAGATCGGCCTCCCGCTTGCCGTGCAGTACGCCACCCGTGGCCATCAGGTGTGGGGCGCTGACATCAACCCTGATGTAGTCACCATGGTGAACGCTGGCGTTGAACCGTTTCCTGGGGAGGCGTTCCTCGCGCAACGTCTGGCCGAGGTCGTTGGAGCCGGTCGGCTTGAGGCGACGACGTCGACCGCGGAGGCGGTGGCTGCCTGCGAGGTCGTTGTGGTGGTGGTGCCCCTTCACGTCGACGATCAGGGGCTGCCCGACTTCGCCTGGATGCACGCAGCGACTGAACAGATCGGGCGCGGCCTACAGCCCGGATCTTTGATCTGTTATGAGACGACGCTGCCGGTCTGGACAACGCGCAATCGCTGGAAGCCGCTGTTGGAGTCAACTTCGGGTCTGATCGAGGGTCAATCGTTTGACGTGGTGTTTTCCCCGGAACGGGTCCTCACCGGACGGATTTTCGCTGACTTGCGAAAATACCCTAAACTCATCGGCGGTTTGTCGCCCCATGGAGCCATCCGCGCGAAAGCCTTCTACGAGGCGGTGCTTGAATTCGACGAGCGGCCTGATCTTCCTCGCGGGAACGGTGTCTGGGACCTGGGCAGCGCAGAAGCCGCTGAAATGGCCAAGCTCGCCGAGACGACGTACCGGGATGTGAACATCGGGTTGGCGAACCAGTTCGGCGCGTTCGCGGCGGCCAATGGCATCGACGTCTTTCAGGTCATCGAGGCCAGCAACTCCCAGCCGTACAGCCACATCCATCGTCCCGGCATCGCGGTCGGCGGGCACTGTATCCCCGTCTACCCGCGGCTCTACCTCTACAACGATCCGAGCGCGACCGTCGTCCGGGCCGCCCGAGAAGCCAACGCGGGTATGCCTGCCTACACCGTCGGCCTGGTCAAGGCAGCCTACGGCGACCTGGTCGGTGCGCAGGTGGTTGTGCTCGGAGCCTCATACCGGGGCGGGGTGAAGGAAACCGCGTTCTCCGGGGTGTTCCCCACCGTCGAGGCGCTTGAAGCCGAGGGAGCACAGGTCAGCGTGCACGACCCGCTGTACTCCGATGACGAGCTGCGCGCGCTTGGGTTGCCGCCGCATCACTTGGGGCAGCGGGTGGACGTCGCTGTGCTGCAGGCCGATCACGAGGCGTACCGGGAACTCGGTAAGGCCGACCTGCCCGGGGTGCGGGTCGTCGTCGACGGACGCAATGTGCTCGACTCGAGCAGGTTCGAGGGCGTCACCTTCCGGGTCGTCGGCCGCGCCTGACCGAATGCAGCGACGCCGACCCGGCATCCTGGGCGGGCGGACCCGTGCTGCTTCGTGACGACTCCTGAGTGGCTCCGGGCGGTCAACGCCCCCAGGTCAACAACGTGTGGCGGACGGCTGCCGCCGCGTGGCCGTCGCCGTATGGGGTTGGCTGCTCGCCGCGAGGCGCCGGACGCACGGCGACGTTCGCCAGAGCTGACAACTCGTTGTCCAGAATGTTCCACCCACCATCCAAGGTCTCCACCCACTCTGTTTCCGGGCGGATCGTCGTGCACGGCGTGCGCAGCAGGTAGGCCTCTTTCTGCAGACCGCCGGAGTCGGTGATCACGCCGGCTGCTGCTTGCACGGCGCGAACCATCTGCGGGTAGGCCAGGGGCCGGGTTTGGTGCACATTGCCGCCGTTCAGCGACAAGCCAAAGACTTCGGCCTTGGCCACCAGCCGAGGGTGGGCGAGCAGCACTACCGGCACCGGCAGCGCCCGCAGCGCCGCCAGGATTGCGCTGAGACGGTCTTGCGTGTCGGTGTTGTCCGGCCGGTGAATGGTCGCCAACAGGTACGGCGCGTCCGGATCCACCCCACCGGGCAACACGACCGGCTGGTCGGCCACGGCATCTCGGACCAAGTAACACACGTCGGTCATCACGTCACCGACCAGGACGCTTCGGGCGGCCAACCCCTCGTTGGCCAGGTGATCCATGGCGACCTTGGTCGGTACCAGCAGCAGGTCCGCTGCGTGGTCGGTCAGCACTCGATTGTGCTCTTCTGGCATCCGCCGGTTGAACGAACGCAGCCCCGCTTCGAGGTGGGCGATCGGCAGGTGCATCTTCACCGCGGCCAAGGCGGCCGCAAGCGTGGAGTTCGTGTCGCCGTACACCAACGTCCAGTCCGGGCGATGCTCATCGAGCACGGCGTCCAGGGCCGAGAGCATGGCGCCGGTCTGTACGCCGTGGCTGCCGGAGCCGACCCCGAGGTGGACGTCAGGCGCCGGAATCCCAAGATCGGCGAAGAAGACGTCGGACAGCCAAGGGTCGTAATGCTGCCCGGTGTGCACGATCACATGCTCGATCCGCTCGCCGCCGGATTGGTTCGCGGCAGCAAACTCTTGTGCGACGGGTCCCAGCTTGACGAACTGGGGCCTCGCACCGACGACACTCAGGACCTTCACGGTAAATCCTTCCAAGGGGAGCCTGAGGGTAGTCTTCCCCAGGGGGTGAGAGGACACATTGTCCCTCGCCGTTTGTGCTGAAAGGGGCCCCTTGTGAACGACTTCATCCCACCGGCCAAGCCGCTGATCGGCGACGAGGAGCGGGCGGCGGTGGATCGAGTGCTCCGCAGCGGAATGCTCGCTTCGGGCCCCGAAGTCGAGGCGTTCGAAGCGGAGTTCCAGGCGCACTTCACCCCGGGACGTCCCTGCGTCGCCGTCAACTCCGGCACGTCCGGACTGCACCTGGGCTTGCTGGCCGCTGGCATCGGCGCTGGTGATGAGGTCATCGTGCCGTCCTTCACGTTCGCCGCGACCGCCAACTCCGTGGCGCTGACGGGGGCCACGCCGGTGTTCGCCGACATTGAGGCGGAAAGCTTCTGTTTGGACCCGACCTCGGTTGCGGCGGCGATCACCGAGCGGACCAAGGCGGTCATGCCGGTCCATCTCTATGGGCACCCGGCGAACATGCAGGCTCTTCAGCAACTCGCCGACGCCCGCGGGTTGATGATCTTTGAGGACGCAGCCCAGGCCCACGGGGCCTCGCTGCACGGTACGCCGGTCGGCGCGTTCGGTGTGTTCGGGATGTTTTCGCTCTACCCGACCAAGAACATGACCTCGGGTGAGGGCGGGATGGTCAGCTGCGGCAGCGATCAGATCCGAGCAATGATCCGGCTCTATCGCAACCAGGGGATGGAGCAGCAATACCACAATGAGGTCGTCGGCCTGAACAACCGGATGACGGATATCCATGCCGCGATCGGCCGCGAACAGCTCAAGAAGATCGACGCCTGGACCCGCCAGCGACAAGAGAACGCGGCTTACCTGTCGGCAAACCTGACCGGGGTCACCACGCCGCCCCTGGCCGACGGTGCGGTGCACGTCTACCACCAGTACACGGTCCGGGTCGCCGAGGACCGGGACGGCTTGGCCAAGGCATTGCGTCAGGAGTACAACGTCGGCTCAGGGATGTTCTACCCAGTGCCGAATCACCGACTGAAGACGTTCCAGATCGAGTTGGATCTGCCCGAGACCGAACGCGCGGCCCGCGAGTGCCTTTCCCTGCCGGTGCATCCGTCGCTGACCCAAGACGATTTGGAACGCATCGTGACATCGGTGAACGCGCTGGCCAAGGCAGGTGCCTGATGGCTGCGCTTCGGGCAGGCTTGATCGGTCTGGGCATGATGGGACGCCACCACGGTCGGGTGCTGGCCGGATTAGAAGGCGTCGACCTGGTTGCTGTCGCGGACGCCTCGGGCCAAGACCCGCACGGCGTCGCCAAGGGCGGCGACGTGCTCAGGACCGTCGCGCAGCTCATCGCGACCGGTATCGACTACGCCATGGTCGCCGTCCCGACGATCTATCACGAGGAGATCGGGTTGGCGTTGGCCGAGGCTGGGGTCCACGCGATGATCGAGAAGCCGCTGGCCCAGGACACGCCAGCGGCCCGACGGCTCGCCGATGCGTTCGAGGCGAAGGGGCTGGTTGGCGCGGTCGGCCACATCGAGCGGTACAACCCGGCGCTGCAGCAGGCGCGGATACGACTGGAGGCCGGTGAACTCGGCAAGGTGTTCCAGATCGTCACTCGTCGACAGGGTCCGTTCCCGGCCCGGATCGCCGACGTCGGCGTGGTCAAGGACCTCGGGACTCACGACATCGATCTGACCGCTTGGGTGATCGGGTCGCCGTACGCCTCGGTGTCGGCTCGGACCGCCTTCCAGAGCGGGCGCGTACACGAGGATCTGGTAGCGATCACCGGCACGCTTCGCGACGGAACGGTAACCAACCATCTGGTCAATTGGCTCTCACCGTTCAAGGAACGGGTCACGATCATCACCGGCGAGCGAGGGGCATTCATCGCGGACACGCTCACCGCCGACCTGACCTTCCACGCCAACGGTTCGGTCGCCACAACCTGGTCTGACGTGGCCCGCTTCCGGGGGGTGTCCGAGGGTGACATGGTCCGCTACGCGATCAGCAAACCCGAGCCGCTGCAGCGCGAGCACGAAGCGTTCCGAGACGCCGTCCTTGGGAAGGGTTCGGACATCGTCACCATGGCGCAGGGGCTGAACACGGTGCGAGTCGCCGAGGCGGCGATCGAATCGGCCACGACCGGTTCGACCATCACGCTCTGACGACGCCGGCGCACTGCGCGGGTCACTTGGCAGGTCGGTTTTCCGGCACGGGTTTCAGCCGAACAGCCGGAACCGGTTGGCGTGCGAGCCGGCCTGGATCCCGGTGACCTTGCTCAGCGACAGAAAGGTCCAGAGGCTGCCATCCGCGCGACGCGCGACCAGATCGCCGCGACTGTCGCCGTTCAGGTCACCTGGTGCGCTCACCGCGGTGAAGACGCTCCAACCCTGGCTCAGTCCCAGAGCCCGGCCCAATCGGCCGATCCGGTCCGGGTAGTGCGCCAGCATGACGCCATCGGCTCGGATGCCAACCAGGTCGCCCCGCCCGTCACGGTTCAGGTCGCCCGGTGCGAGGAGCCTGGTGTAGGTGCCGAACCCGAACCCGATTATCGCCTTGGCGACGAGTGCGCGGCCACCAGGGGTAAAGCTCCACCGCAGCAGCCGACCGGAGGCGTCGCGGGCGAGAAGTTCTGGCACCCGGTCGCCGTTGGTGTCCCCGGGGGTGAGGATCGAGGTCATGCCCTGCCAGCCGACGCCGACGACGCGGGCGCGGGAGAACCGGCCCATGCCGTGCCCGGCGTACAGCAGGAGAACGCCGTCTGCTCGCCGGGCCAGCACGTCGGGGCGCCGGTCTCCGGTGAGGTCGCCGGGCGAACCGATCCAGGTCATCCGGGCCCAACCGTGCCCGATGCGTTGCGGCGCACCGAGCGTGCCGTTGCGCCGGCCGGCAGACATCACCAAGTCGCCGGTGCGATCGACACCGAGCAGGTCGGAGAGCCCGTCGCCGTTGAAATCCCCGCGGACGCCCGTTGCCGCGGGCGGCGCACACTGATAAATGTGCACGTCGTCGATGTCCAGTGTGGTGCTGCCGGTGATGCTTTGCGGGTAGTTCAGGACCCGCACGTCCATTTCGCCGGCGGCGCGGTCACTGCTCGGGGCGTTGACCGCGGCCGTGACATCAAGCGTCACCGCACCCCACTGCGCGGAGGGCTCGATCCATCCGCTGTCGTCGTTGACGGCGACGTACGCGGTGTCCTTGCCGAAGTCGCCCTTGACTCGCAAGCTGACGATGGTCCGCGCGGTCCGAGACGTGCTCAGCAGCGGTAGGAACAGCGTGTGGTACGGCTTGTCCGGCGCGGTGGCCGTGGCCTGAGTCAAGATGGAACGCGCGAACCGAGACCCCTCGCCGGCCTCGCTGTCGGCGACGCCGAACCCCGTGGTCAGCGTCGGTTCCGGTAGGTCGCCCTTCTCGAAGCTGTCCTGATACAGCGTCGTGGTGCGGCGTAGCCCGACGGGGCAGACCTCTTCGATCGAGGTCAGCGTGCCGGTGACCTTGATCGATGCCGGCGCGCGCCCGATCCTGCCCCTCGTTGCCTTCTTCGCCGGCGCCTTCGCCGGCGTGGCCTGTGGGGTTTTTGTCGTTCTCGACGCGGAGCGAGCTGGCAACCGGCGCGCTGAGGTATCGGCGGACACGCGTCGGTGCGGCAGTTGGTCGACCGCGGCCGGGACAGCCTCGTCGCCGGCTCCTCGATCGGGCCCCGCGGGCGCCGACTGCGCGGCGGTGGCGGGTGCGCCGCAGATCAGCAGGAGTCCGGTCGCCCAGGCAAGCCATCCGCTTCGAGCGGAATACGTCATGCGCTGCGCCTTTCGGTATCGGGCCAAGGGTGGCCGCATCCTGGACGCTACCGAGGCCGCGTAGCTGTTTGGCGGCCCCAAAGCACCGCGTGTTGTCCAGTCTTGCACCGCCGCAGCGTAGGAAGACAACCGCCGTGCGGCGTTCGAGATCAGATCGAGCGCAGAACTGAAGGTGACGTAACCTTCTGTTGGCTTACGGCGATGTGCATGCTGAACAGTGTCGCAGCGACGCGAAACCTCGTGACGTCTTAGGTGATAGGCGAGCTCGCTGCTGATCGGAAGCCCTTGAATGAGTCGGCGCCGCGGCGCCCGAGGATGGGAGTGTTGCGTGGCATTGATACGAGGTACGGACAGTAGCGCCCTGAGGAAACTAGTTATGTCAGGTGGCCTCGCGGCGGCCATGGTGGTGCCAGGGGTCGTGGCCGCACTTCCGGCTGGAGCCACCGACGTGGCCCCGAGGCCGGATTCGGGCGTCGTGACGATCGCTGGTCGTGGATTCGGTCACGGCCGCGGCATGAGCCAGTGGGGAGCGTACGGCGCAGCTGCCAAAGGTTTGGGGTGGCCGGCCATCCTGAACTTCTACTATCCGACGACAAAGCCCGTGGCCCTGCCTTCAAGCGCAATGCGGGTATGGATCTCCGCTGACAATGACGGCAACACGACGGTGAAACCCCAACCAGGCCTGTCCGTGGCCGCGGCTGGCAAGTCCGAGCTGTTGCCGGCCGGAAACGGCTATCAGGCTTGGCGAGCGCTTGGGACCGGGCCGACGCTGGAGTACCTCGACGCGTCGGGCGCCTGGCGTCAACACCCGCTCCCGTTCGCTGCGGGAGGCGACCTGGCCTTCAGCACGACCAGTGGCACGGTCAAACTGGTCCTGCCCAGCGGCCGGCTGCAAGAGTTGCGCGGCTCGGTGCATGCCAGCGTCTCGGGAACCAAAGCGGTCACCGTCCTGTACTCGACGATGGACTCCTACCTGCGCAGCGTCGTCCCGAACGAGATGCCATCGTCGTGGCATCTGCAGGCGCTCGCGGCGCAGTCCGTGGCGGCGCGCACCTACGCGGCGGCCTACCAACAACGGCAGCGGGCCAAGGGCGCGGTGTGGGACATCTGCGACACGGTCACCTGTCAGGTCTTCAAGGGTGTGGCGACATACAACGCCAATGGGTCCGGGCGCAGTGCGATGGAGGATGACCGCTCGGCCGAGGCGATCAAACTGACCAGCGACATCGTGCTGCGCACCGGCAACGGCGGCAATGGTGCGCTGGCCTACACCGAGTTCTCTGCCAGCAACGGCGGGCATACGGTTGCGGGCGGGACGTCGTACCTGGTGGCCAAGCCGGACCCATACGACGCCGTCCTGCGCAACCCGCATACGTCCTGGTCTCGCACCGTGGACGTCACCACCCTGGAGCGAACCTGGAAGCTCGGCCGGTTGGTGCGACTTCAGGTGAACTCCCGGGACGGCCGGGGCGTTCTAGGCGGCCGGGTGAGCTCACTGACACTGGTAGGCACCGCGAGTGTCCGGACGATCACCGGGGCCCAACTCCGTTCGGCGTTGGGATTGAAGTCGGACTGGTTTGTGGTGAACAGCAAAGCCACGCTGCCCCGGGATTGGAATGGTGACGGCGTCGGGGATCTCTTGATGCGCACTCCCGCTGGCACGTTGTCCCTGGTGACGGGCAAAGGATCCACCTTGAATGCGCCGGTCGCGGTGGGCGTCGGCTGGCGGGGGTTCACGGCGCTCGTCGCGGCAGGTCAGTGGGACGGCGTTGGCGGTCAGGACATCATCGCCCGCGCCGCGAACGGCAGCCTGTACCTGTACTCGGGCAGCGGCGCCCGGAGCTTCAGCAGGCCCCGACTGATCGGCACCCGGGCCGGCCACTATCGCTCGATCACCGGGGCCGGGGACTTCAACGGCGATGGCCGGACCGACCTGGCCGCGGTTGATGCCGCGGGCAGGTTGGTGCTGCTGCCGCAGGCCACCAAGCTCGGGGTCGGCGCGCCGGTGCCGATCGGCTCGATCGGTGGTTTGGCGTCCGTGACGGCGGTCGGTGACTTGGATGGCGACCGCCGCGCCGACCTGGTCGTGATCAGCACGACGGGCCGGATGAGCCTGATCCGCGGCAATGGCCGAGGCGGCGTCCTTGGGGTCATCACCTGGGGTGGCGGTTGGTCGCCGTTTGTGGACGTGTGGTCTCCTGGCGACCTGACCGGAGACGGTCGCGCCGACGTGCTGGCGCTGAACCGAGCCGGCGTCCTCTACCGGTACGCCGCCGGGAACGGGGCCAGCCTCGCACGGCCGACCCGAATCGGGACCGGCTGGCAGGGCGCGGTGCCGGTGCGTTGAACCTGCGGCACATCGGGGACGCGGCTGGTACGCCGCGTCCCCGACCGCCGCTAGGTCCGAAGAAAGTCGGTGGCTCTACGAAACGACGAGTTCAACGGTGAACGAGGCTTCGGTCTTGTCGCGGATCTCTTGCTCGGTGACGCCCTCGGCCAGTTCACGCAGGACCAGCCCGGTCTCGGTGACGTCCATGACGCAAAGATCGGTGATGATGCGGTGGACCACGCGCTTGCCGGTCAGTGGCAGGCGGCACTCTTTGAGGATCTTGGGGTCGCCGTTACGGGCATTGTGCTCCATCAGGACCACGACCTTCTTGGCCCCATGGACCAGGTCCATCGCGCCGCCCATGCCCTTGACCATCTTGCCGGGGATGATCCAGTTGGCGATGTCGCCAACCTCGCTGACCTGCATCGCACCGAGGATCGCGGCATCGACCTTGCCGCCCCTGATCATCCCGAAGCTGGTCGCGGAGTCAAAGAACGAGGCGCCTTTGCGGACGGTCACGGTCTCTTTGCCGGCGTTGATGAGATCGGGATCGACATCATCCTCGACCGGGTACGCGCCGACTCCGAGAATGCCGTTCTCGGACTGCAGCACCAACTCGACCTCATCGGCCACATAGTTGGGAACCAGGGTTGGTAGACCGATCCCGAGGTTCACGTAGTCGCCATCCTCGAGCTCGGCGGCTGCGCGGGCGGCCATCTGTTCGCGGCTGAGTGCCATCAGTCCTCACTCTCCAGGTCCTCCGAGCCGGCGCCGGCCGGTTTCGGGTTCGGGCGGGTCGTTCGCTTCTCGATCCGTTTGTCGTGCATCTGACGGTAGGTCAGCTCCACGACACGCTGGACGTAGATGCCGGGCAAGTGAATCTCGTCCGGGTCCAGTTCGCCCGGGTCGTACAGGTGCTCCACCTCGCAAATGGTGACGCGCCCAGCCATGGCCGCTAACGGGTTGAAGTTGCGAGCTGAGGTGCGGAACACCATGTTCCCGTGTGAGTCGCCTTTCCAGGCTCGGATCAGCGCGAAGTCGGTCACGATGGACGGCTCGAGAACGTATTCGTTGGTAAGGCCATCGACCGTGAACTCGCGGGTTTCTTTGGGGTCGGACGCCTTGATGACCTCTCCGCCACCTGGGGCGTACCGCAGCGGTAAACCGCCCTCCGCGACTTGGGTACCCACGCCGGTCATGGTGAAGAACGCCGGGATACCGGCACCGCCAGCTCGCAGCTTCTCGGCCAGGCTGCCTTGCGGGGTGAGCTCCACCTCCAGCTCCCCTTTCAGGTACTGGCGTTCGAACTCCTTGTTCTCGCCGACGTAGGAGGCCTGGATCCGGCGGATCCGCTTCGATGAGAGCAGGATGCCAAGCCCCCAATCGTCGACGCCGCAGTTATTGGAGACGACGGAGAGGTCTTTGGTACCCCGTAAGTGGAGCTCACGGATCAACACGCTGGGGATGCCACACAACCCGAAGCCACCGACGGCGATCGAGGCGCCTTCGGGAATGTCGGCGACCGCTTCGGCGGCGCTGAAGACGACTTTGTCCATGCTCGGGATCGTACCGGCCAGCTCCCCCCCGAAGGGCGCCAAGCCGTGTGCAGCTTTCCGTTCGCGTTAAGCGACCGGACGGTTGGCGAACGATGTCAGGTAAGCCACGTTCGCACCAGATGGTGATGGGCGTCTCAAGCAGGGCGACAGCGGGGGCGGCCCGGCGATTTCCCACTGCGAGGCCCTGCGCAACAGGGCCTCGCAGCCACTTCGTTGCGAATTGGATTGCATCTCGGCGACATCGGCGTGTCCTGCGGCCGGTTCGTCGAGCCAAGAGCTATGTGAGATTCCCTTGATCGCGGCAGTCGACGACCGATGGAGCAGGCAGGGCATGCACCACTGCGCTCGATGAAGCCACGAAATCCGAGGGACCGCGATGTCTATCCGTCACCACGCTGCCGTCACCGCCGCGCTCACCGTGATCCCACTGCTCGCTGCGCTCGGATCCGGGGCCAGTGAAGCGGACGCATCGCTGCTGGAGCTTACCTCGTCGGTAAGGCTCGCCCAGGCCGGGCCCAGCGAGAACCCGCAGACCTTGGGCGACCCCAACGGCCCGGTGCCGGTGCAGGTGGCAGGGCCCGTCGCAGGGACGAAGGCATCGCGGACGAACTCCAGGGGGGCGGCAGCTTCTGCAGCCGCCCGCGTCGCGCGGTTGCCGACACCGAAGGTATCTCTGCCCGCGGCCTTGGACGCGCGACCGACGTATGCCGGGCAGACCTCCTGCGACCCGTACGCCAAGCCCGGCGCCCGCGCGTACGCCGAACTGATGCGGCAGACGTTCGGCCAGGGTGGCTACGGCATCGAGCGGACCTGCGCCGCAGGCGGGACCAGCGAACACAAGGAGGGGCGCGCGATCGATTGGATGCTCAACGCCAACGATCCGGGGCAGAAGGCCGTCGCGGACGCCGCCACGTTATGGCTGACCTCCAACGATGGGCAGAATGCCCGTCGGCTCGGGGTCCTCTACATCATCTGGAACCGGAAGATGTGGCGCGCTTATGCACCAGAAAGGGGCTGGCAGCCGTACGTCGGGGAGAGCCCGCACACCGACCACATCCATACGTCGTTGACATGGGACGGCGCCATGGGCCGCACGTCGTGGTGGACCGGCGCCGCGGTCGGACGCAATGACGTGGGCCCATGCCGCGTTTACCGTGGCGAGTTCGCCCCGCTCTACACAGGTCCCCAATTCCAGCAGTGCGCCACCGCACTACCGGTTGCCCCGTACTCGCCATTCCCGTTGTATGTCGTGGGTCAGAAGGCGACGAACATCGCGGTGGCTCAGCGTGCGCTGGGGGTCAACGCCGACGGGGCTTTCGGGGCCGCCACGCGCAATGCGCTGCTGAGCTGGCAGTCGACCAACAGAGTGCCCCGCACCGGTGTCCTGGACAAGTCGACGTGGGCCGCCCTGGTGCCCAATCCGCCGCCAGCCAGCCACCCGGTCACTCCGCCTTCGAACCCCACGACCAAACCGGCGAGCCGGCCAACGGTTCCGCTTCCCGTTAGCTCGGGGGCAGGAAGCCCGGTCGTCAACCTGCCGCCCGCGCCGACCCGTGTGCTTGCGCTGCCGAAGTCGGTAACCAACAGGTTCACCCCGCTCAAGGGCCTCGTTCTGCGGCCGGGCTCGACCGGTGCCCCGGTGCGAGTGTTGCAGCGAGCGCTCGGTCTGCGGGTCGATGCCAAATTCACCATCTTGACCACACGCGCAGTCCGGAATGTGCAGCGCGCCCACCGGTTGCCGATGACCGGAGTCACCGACCGCAAGACCTGGAACCGCATCGAACTCAGGGCGTTCCCTTGGTTCGGTTACGCCGCGAAGTCCTTGGCTCAGGGCAGCCGGGGGCCGGCGGTGGTGGCGCTGCAGCGGGCTGTGCGGGTCACTCCGGACGGGGAGTTCGGGACGAATACGGCGCGGGCTGTGCTGCTGATCCAGCGGCGCTACGGACTGGCTCCTGATGGCATCGTGCGCGGCGCGACGTGGCGCGCGGTGTTCGCACAGGGTCCGCGTTGAGCCTCACACGCGCTGAGCTGACCACTGGCGCCACCGCCTGAACGCGGGTTCGCTGGGCTAGAGGTTGGGACAGAGCTGGGCCAGAGTTCACCGAAGGGCAAAGGTGTCGGGGTCGCCGATCTGCGCGCCCTCGATGCTCGCCAGCCGCCGAAGCTCTTCGTCGGGCAACGCCGACGTCAGGACGACCGAGCCGTCAGCTGCCCACACCGACAACGCCGCCCGCAGCATGACGCCGGGCGGCGCGGTGGCGGGCAACAGCATGCGGGATCGATGTGCCGCGATCCCGATGAGCGCGTCGAACGACCACAGTCCGCCGGGACCGCGCAACGCCGTGGTGCCAGGTGCAGGCCGATCCCAGCTCTGCAGGACATCGCCATACGACGACAACTGTTGCGCCTCGTCGATGTCCCCCGGACTCAACGGCCAGCTTGCCTGACGGGCCAGCGTTTCCAGGTTCACCGCCACCACCGTCGGCCGATTGTCGCCGACATCGAACGAGCCCTGAACATGTGAACTGACGATCACCTCGGCACCGGCCGTCGGCACGGTCAGGACCACCTCCACGGTGGCACCGATCGACCAGGCCCCCAAAGCCCAGTACATCGCCCGCCAGTGTCCGGTGGGGAGATCCAGTTGCACGACCTGCCCCGGACCGACGTCGAGTTCCTCCTGCAGCAGGTTGCCGACCTTGGCGGCCCAGTTGTCGAGCACCCGGCCGGACAATTCCACGCGCTCACCAGGCGTCGCGCCGTACCAGGTCAGGCGGGGCCGGGTGGGCTCCTGGGTGCGCAGCAGGTTGCGGATGTCGTCGGGGAAGCGCATAGTCGCTCAGCATATCGGCAGGTCGCGGCTTATACCGGCGAGTAAGTCTGGAGTGATGAATGAGCGTTGGCGTCGAACGCCTCATCACTGTCGTCCAACCATTAGACCTCATGTCGACGTTGAGCGTTCTACGGCGGGGCTCGGGTGATCCCACCTGGCTCGCGCTGCGCGCCGGCGTGGCGAAAGGCTGGAACACCCCGGATGGGCCGGTCGGTGCACTGCTGAGGGTGCTGCCCCCTGGAGCAGTCCTGCACGTGACCGCGTGGGGGCCTGGCGCCGATTGGTTGCTGGACCGGGCACCGACGCTGGTGGGGGAGGCAGATGACGACTCCGATTTCACCGCACACCACGCGCTCGTGGCGCGGCTGCGACGCAGCTTCCCCGGGTTGCGGGTGCCGGCGACCGGACTGGTGATGGAGTCGCTGGTGCCCTCGATCCTGGAGCAACGGGTCACCGGTGCCGAAGCGTTTGGAGCCTATCGTCGCTTGGTGCGCCGGTACGGCGTCCCGGCTCCGGGCCCGCTTGCCGACCGCGGGCTGATGGTGGCGCCGACCCCGCGAGTCTGGGGGGCTGTTCCCAGCTGGGTATGGCTCAAGGCGGGGGTCGACGACGCGCGGGCGAGAACAGTATGCCGCGCCTGCGTCAGTCCGGGTCGGCTGGAGGAACGAGTCAGCAACCCACCGGAGGTCAGCGCAAGGATGGCCACGCTGCCCGGGGTGGGGCGCTGGACCGTCGCGGAGGTGGCGCACACAGCCCTGGGCGACGCGGACGCCGTGAGTTTTGGGGACTACCACGTGGCCAAGAATGTCGGCTGGGCGTTGCTGGGACGTGCCATCGACGACGA
>CAJDWS010000062.1_pt1 | contig 24612 bp, 19 predicted proteins | sample 7391661 | NCBI WGS metagenome assembly CAJDWS01 (sample SAMEA7055725, study PRJEB34461) | soil metagenome | biome: terrestrial ecosystem; feature: Peninsula; material: soil | place: Antarctica | collected 2016 | reverse complement strand
GGATGACCTACCGCGAGGTCGGCCAGCAGTCCGCTCAGCTCGCGCACGCGCTGCGCGACCTGGGCGTCACCGGCGACCACCGCGTCGCCACCTTCATGTGGAACAACGCCGAGCACCTGGTGGCCTATTTCGCGGTCCCCTCCATGGGCGCGGTGTTGCACGCATGGAACATCCGGCTCTCCGCGGATCAGGTCATCTACATCGCGCAGCACGCGGGTGCCACGGTCGTCATGGTGGACCACACTCTCCTCCAACCGTTCCAGGCGATGCTGCCTCACCTGACCCTGATCCGGCACGTCATTGTGACCGGCGAGGTAGACGACGCGACGTTGGACGCACTGCGCAGCGTTGATCACGTCCAAGGCGCGCATCGCTACGCCGACCTCCTTGACGGGCGCCCCACGACGTACGACTGGCCGGCGGACCTGGACGAGCTCGACGCCTCCTCCATGTGTTACACCTCTGGCACAACTGGCAATCCGAAGGGGGTGGCCTACTCGCACCGCGCGAACTACCTGCACGCCATCGCGGTCGGGTTGACGCTCAAAGTGCAGGAAGGCGATCGGCTTCTGGTCGTCGTCCCGCTGTTCCACGCCAACGGCTGGGGGCTGCCGTACGCCGCGCTCGCGGTCGGCGCGAGTCTGATGATGCCGGACCGGTACCTGCAGGGAGATCCGCTGGCGACATTCATCCAGGCGGAAGGCATCACCAAAGGCGCTGGTGTCCCGACCGTCTGGAACGACCTCCTGCAGACCGTCGAACGGTCCGGAGCAGACCTGTCCAGTTGCTCGATGCTCATGGTCGGCGGCGCGCCCTGCCCGGCGACGCTGATGCGGGCTTTCCACGACCGCCACAACATTGAGCTCATCCACGGGTGGGGGATGACCGAGATGACCCCGGTCGGCACGCTCGCGTTTCCACCAGCGGCTGTGCCGGAGGGCTCTGATGACTACTGGCAGTACCGCTCTTCCCAGGGACGGCTGCTCATTGGCGTCGAGGGCCGGGTGGTGACCCCGGAAGGAACGCTGGCTCCCAACGATGGCCAGAGCGTCGGCGAGATCGAGGTCCGCGGCCCGTGGATCACCGGCTCCTACTACCTCAATGGCACCGAGACGTCGTCCGAGCAAGCCGACATGCGGTCCAGATTTGACGACGGTTGGTTGCGCACCGGAGACGTCGGCACGCTCAGCCCGGATGGCTACCTCGTGCTGACCGATCGAGCCAAAGACGTGATCAAGTCTGGTGGTGAGTGGATCAGCACGGTCGCCTTGGAGAACGCCATCATGGGCCACCCCGAGGTGGTCGAGGCCTCCGTGGTCGGCGTCGCCGACGATAAGTGGGGCGAGCGCCCGCTGGCCACCGTCGTCCTGCGGGCCGGGAGCACCCTAGCTCTGGACGAGATCGCCGAGTTCCTGAGCGACAAGGTCGCCAAGTGGCAGGTACCCGAGCGTTGGGTCATCGTCGATGAGGTGCCAAAGAGCGCACAGCTCCGCCACCAGGTCAGCCGGTGACTGCACGATCAGCTCATCCACGTACGTCGTGAGCATCCCGAGGGCGGCGCTGCGGTGGCGGAACACCATCCGCCACCGGCGCCGGCCATCCGATGCCGGTTCGAGGCTCTCGATGCCGGTACCGGTCACGAGTTGGCTGGCCAGCAGCGCCCGCAACAGCTCCCCCACCTGGTCACTGACCAGCAGTGTCACTTGCACCTGGTGCCCGCTGGTCTCGAACGCTCCGCGCAGGTCGGCCCACACCACCGCCAGTGGGCGCCGGTCGCGCAGCTGGACGGATTCATCAAGGAGGTCAGCAACGGCCATCCGGGACACCCGGTAGGTGCGCGCGATTCCCCCATGCTCGGCGACCAGATACCAGCGGCCGGAGTGGTCCACGACGCCGATCGGGTCGACCACGCGCGGCTGCGGCTGCTCGTTGTGAGCCGACCGGTACAGCACTCGGAGACGCCGTCCAGTGGCCGCCGCCTCGCGCAGCACCGGGAGGCAGGACACATCCTCGGCCGCTGAGAACCAACGTCGCCGGTCGGCCAGGACGACCTCGCCCAGGGACTCGGCCCGTTGGACTGCCGCAGCGGGTGCCGTGGTCGCGATCTTGGCCAGCGCCGACCTCAGGTCAGGACCTTGGCCGAGCTCAGCCACCGCGTCGCGGGCGGCCCAGGCAAACAGGGCCTGCGTCTCTCCCGTGGTGAGCCCGGTGGCCTTCGTGGTGAAGCCGTCGAGCAGCACACACCCCCCACCCCTGCCGCGCTCGGTGTAGACCGGGACCCCTGCCGCCGACAGCGCCTCCATGTCCCTCAGAACGGTCCGCTCACTGACCTGGAGTTCACCAGCCAACCAACCGGCGGTGGCCCGGCGGTGCCGCTGCAACAGCATCAGCAGCCGCAGAAGCCGGTCGGCGCGCATCTCCTGAGTGTGGACCAAAACACCTGTCAAAACTTGACACAAGGTGTCTGGTTTACGCAGTGGACTGGGGCTATCAAACGAACAGCCAACTCTGCGAGGACCAATGAACCAGCCCAGCCCCGACGCAAACTTCGACCCCCGCCCGCTACTGACCACAGCGCTGAACCAGACCGGAATGCTGATTGCCGGCCTCACCCCGGCGCAGGCCGACGCACCCACTCCATGCTCGACGTACGACGTGACCGGGCTGGTTGGACATTTGCAGGCGGTGGTCCGTCGGATCGGTGTGGTCCTGGCTGGCCAGCCGTTCTGGTCGGTCCCACAAGAACTGTCCGCCGCCGACCCCGCCACCTGGACCGCCGACTGGGCCGCCGGTCGTGCAGCCACCGAAGCCGTGCTGGCTGACGACGCGTTCTTGGCCAGGGAGTGCGCCGTTCCCTGGGGTGAGGTCTCTGGAGCGTCAGCGGCCGCCTCGTACATCGGCGAGTTGACGGTCCACAGCTGGGATCTGGCCATCGCGACCGGGCAGACCGACGTGCTGGATCCTGTGTTGGCCCAGGAGACCCTGCCCGCATACCAGGCGATGGTGCCTGCAGCACCCCGCGGCGGGGACGTCCCGTTCGGCCCGGTCGTCCCCGTACCGCCGGACGCCGATGACTACGACCGACTCGTAGCGTGGACCGGGCGCGATCCCGGCTGGCGTCCTAGCGCCCAGTGATCGGCGCGGTCATGGCCTCGATGTCACTGTCTAGGTAACTCTAAAAAATGAGCTAGTTAAGCTTAGACGGCCATATCTAAGGGAAACCCCAGGGGCAGGTCCCCTGGGATGGCCACCGGGCCGACGACCGGGGTGGCACCGCTGCTCGCCCTCGGGCCACCCCCCGTGAGGGGAGAAGCCTGACCAACAAACCTTGTCGGTGGCCGCCCGGCCACGCTGCAGACCAGGCTCAGAGAGAGCGGCCGCGGCGGGGTCCGAAAACAACCAGGCAGCCGCCGGGCATTGGGCGGATGTGGAAGCCGTTGTCGAAGTCCAGCCGGTCCTTGGATTCGACCGGGTGGATCTCCTCGGGCACTGGATAGGTACGCAACTCACGGCGGGTGAGGTTGGGAGGCACTGGTGGCGGGGTGGCAGGTCGGGTGCTGCTCGGTTTGACGGTGCGGATCGCGGCGCGCAGCGGTTCCCCCGCCGGCACCTGCGCCCCGCAGATGGAGCACCGCCGACCGTTGCGGTTTACCCCTTCGCAGACCCGGCAGCGCCAGACAGACCCGAGTGGCTTCATGGGCGCGTCCGGCCGGTTAGCTTGCCAACCAGCTTGCCAACCAGACCGCCGGCCGGCTTGGGGACCGCCGGATCGGTACCGACCGGGGACGCTCCGGCGCCACTGATCCGCAATCCCCGACCCCGTAGAGTGCTGGACGGCGCCACTGCAGGTGCAGCGACCCTGAGCGATGCGGCTGACTTGCTCGGTCCGGCGGTCGCCAACGGGACGGACGGACCGTCCGTGGGCAGCCGAATGCTCATCAAGGTGGCGTGGACCTGGGCGATAGTTGGGCGTTGCTTGGGGTCGCCCAGGAGCATCGCGTCGATGAGGTCCGCCAGCGCCAGCACGAGGTCGGTTCGCGGGACGCGCAACACATCACCGCTACGGACGGCGACGGCCGGCTCGTGGAAGGTGGCCGCGTCGAAGGGCGGGACTGCCCCGGTGAGAAACTCGGAGTAGATCAGCCCGAGGGCGAAGATGTCAGATGCGACGCCGAGCTCAGCTGGCTGCACACCGACGTCCTGAATGTAGCCCAGCAGCTCGGGCGAGTAGTAGTTGATGGTGCCGACAATCTCCTCGAAGGGAGGCGGGTTGCCAGCAATGTAGGAGCTGTCGAAGTCGATCAGCTTGCTCGTATAGCCCAGCTCCGTGCGTTTGACCAGGATATTGCTCGGCTTCAAGTCACCGTGCACAATGCGCAGGTCGTGCAAGATCTTGAGGCTGTGCGCCACCGACTTCATCAGCACCAACTGCCAGCGAAGCCCCAGCCCAGCGATGCCCTCGGTGCCAAGGTCCTCGGCGTCGACCTTCTCAGTTATTTTGTAGTACTTGGCGCCCCAGCGAAAAAAGTCGAGGGTCACGATCAAGTTGCCGCCGTAGGCGGACAGCGGAGCCAACGCCTTCTGCATCCCCCGGTGCTGGGCCTCGAAGGTCGCGCAGCGAGCCCGTTTGCGCGCCTTGGTCTTCTCGCTGCCCGGTGCAGCGTCGTCGGGGTAGGTCGGGCTAAGGAACTCCTTGATAAAGAACTGCCGACCGCCCCGCTCGGCGTAGGTCCACTTGCTAAGACCTGCGCCGACGACCTTGAAGTCCTCCAGGACCAGGTAGCCGTTCACCACGTTCCCGGCTTTCATGACGTCACCGCCGTCGAGGTCGGTCCACCGGCCGCCGGCTCCTCGGTCTTCGAGGCGTCCTGGACGTCTTCGGTCTTCGAGGCGTCCTCGACGTCTTCGGCCGCCGCAGACATCGACGTCTTACCGACGTCGGCGCCCGTCGGCTCCGGCTCGGTGACGGTGCAGAAGTACCGCTCGTACCCAGGCTTGTACCGCGACCAGAGCTGCTGGGTGTCGTCGACTTGGCGCTGACGCGCGCTCTGGAGCTCCTGCTCGGCCCGCTGGACCGCTCGATCGAGGTCGTCGATGGGCGTCGTGAACTGCTCCTGAAGTTCGCTGGCCCGGGGTGCAAACAGCGCCTGCAGTTCGCCGAGGTCGGCGCCCACGGCCATCGCCGACATGGCGGCGTCGTCGCCCGTGACGGCGGCGACCCCCTCTTGGACGGCCTGAGACCAGCCGGCCACGCTTCCAGCGTTACTAAGGCAGTCCAGGACCAGTTGCTCGAAGTGCATCGGCGAGGGCAGGTAGCCAAAACAGCCGTCGGTGGCGCAAATCAACAGGAATGGCGCCTCGAGTTCGACGCGTCTGTAGTTGACGTGGAACTCGGTGTCGGCCGACATCGCGTTGCTGACCACGGAGTCGCGCCGCAGATTTGTCAGGGCGTCACTGGGTTCGCGCAGGTCGTCGGTCGTGAGCTGGCGTGCCCCTCCTGGTTCGAAGACGTAAGCGCGGGAGTCACCGGCCCAGAACACGTGGCACAACCACGTTGACCCGCCACGTTGGGTCCGCTGCATGGCCAGCACCGCCATCGTGGTTGGCAGAGCTCGAAGTAGTCGGGACCGCAGGCCGCTCTTCGGCGCTTTCAACTCTGCGAGGCGTTCCTGCAGGGCCGCTTGCACCGACCGCTGGAGGTCGGCAGCCGCCTCCTCTCCCTTGAGGTTCCAGTCCGGCACCAGCAGGTCCAGCATCCGCCGCTCGACCACGTCGCGGGCGATACGGGACGCCAGGTAGGCGCCGCTGCGTGGCCCGTCGTCGGTTTCGTACACCGTGCCGCCCGCGCCGCCCATGCCGTCGAAGACCGCCAGCAGGGCCAGGTCGGGTCCGTCCCGCAGGATGGGGTCGGAGTCTTCCCCGTGATCGGGCACCTTGCCTAGGTTGAAGCCGAACGAAACTGTCGGCCCCGGCGTCGACCCGCCGACGCCGTAAGGGCTGCGCGTCTGGCTCACACTGAGTTGCCGATCGAGTCGATGATCGTCCCGTAGTCCACCTCAGACAGGCCCCCGCCGGCCTGCGACGGGTGGTGCACCACGTTTTCCCAGACCGCAGAAATGTCGCTCCAGGCCGGGCCGTCGGGAGCGAAGAGGATGAGGCGCTTCGAGCTGGAACCCATCAGCCCCTGCTCGTCCTCCCAGGTATCGGTGAGGTCGCTGAAGTTCGCGGGCACGCGCGAAGACAGGTCTGCGGGCACGATCGATGGATCCAGCGGGTGGGCGGCCTGGTCGGTCCAGACCACGATCACCTGGCGACGCCTGTCCCCAGTGGTGGTCCAGGGCGAGTTGACCGCGAGAGCCACGGCCTCCAGGCCGGACTCGGGAGCGTCCCCGCCGCCCTGAGCGATGAGCCCGTTGACGAACTCCGAGAAGCTTGCCCGCTCCTCAGGAAGGGAATAGAAGGGGGACTCCTCGAGCGCGGCGGCACCATCAGCGACAAAGTCGCGGAAAGCGATCACCCGGACGCGCAACTGCGAGATGTTCTTGCCCTTTTCGATCAGATTGGCCTGAACGTCGTCGTAGAACCCGAGCGCGTTCGCCTTCACCGCGTCAATGATTGGCGTCATGCTCCCGGTAGCGTCGATGCAGAAGACGATGTCCACGGCGTAGCTGAGGGCACGTGGAGCGGCAAGGCTCGCCTGGGGCGCGGGTGGTGGAGGCGGGGAAGCAGCAGCCACCCCCGCAGCGGAGGTGGCTGCCTCTGCCTCAGGCTCCACGAGGGCCGTGTCAGCGTCGGCGAGCGGCTCTGCTTCCGGGGTGTGCTCAGTCATAGGTCTCCTCAGATAATAGTGGTGACAGAGTGTTGACATTGGGTTGTCCTGGCGCCACGAGATGGCCACCGGTGGGACCGGGCAAGCGGCTATTCCTCGCTCGGACGTTACCACCCGGTTTTAGACACAATCGCGTCGATCAGCGGTCGCGCACCCGAGAAACGCGCGTTGTCTCAGCGCCGGTGAGCGAGTCCTACCGCCTCCTACTGCCTCAGGCGGCTACAGCTGGGAAGCGGAAGGGCTGCCGGCTGCGATGCTGCACCAAGCCCCGCATGGATTCACCGGCGTGGCTGCGCACCCGCTGCAGCAGTGTCCACCACCGTCAGCCCGCTGCATTTGCGCCAGATCTCGAGAAACCTGGGCTACTCGACCACGGGCGCGCCGGCGCCCTCATGCTGCAACGGACGGTTTTGTCGGAACCACTCGAGCATGCCGCCGTCCAGGCAACGGGCGTCGTACCCCTCCTCGCGAAGCAGCGTCACCGCGCGCGAGGACCGGCCGCCGCCTCGACAGGTGACCACGATGGGCCTCGACCTGGGTAAGTCGTCGAGTCGGCGTTCGAGGTGGTCAAGAGGAATGTGGACGGCCTTCGGGGCATGGCCACGATCCCACTCGTCTTGATCCCGAACGTCCACCAACATCCAGTTGTCCGGTAGATCGAAGTGTGGCAGCAAGGGAACATCCGGCTGGCGTTCCTGCGGGATCCTGCTCATGGATCCATGCTCTCACCGGGCACTGCGCGCAGGCCAGCCCCCCCACGGCGCGGCGAGTCCCGCGAACCGGCACCGGCGACTCGCCGCACCCTACTTGAGCAGGCGCGACATCCTCCGGTCGGCGAGCGGCTTGCCGCCTGTCTGGCAGGTGGCGCAGTACTGCATCGAGGAATCGGCAAACGACACTTCACGCACCGCATCCCCACACTCCGGGCACGATTCACCGGTGCGGCCATGCACGCGCATCCCGGCTCGTTTGGCGTCCTTGAGCTCCTTGGCAGGCTTGCCGGATGCGGCGCTCACCGCGCCGTGCAACGTCGCTTGCAGCGCGTTGTACAGCGCATCGACCTGCTCGGTTTTCAGCGACCCGGCAATCGCGAACGGGGAAAGCCTGGCGACGTGCAGGATCTCGTCGGAGTAGGCGTTGCCCACCCCGGCGATCACGCGCTGGTCCCGCAACAGGCCTTTGATCTGCGTCCGACGCCCAGCCACGAGGTCGGCGAAGACTTCTCGGGTGAATTCCGGCGCCAGCGGGTCGACCCCGAGCGCGGCGATACCGGGCACGTCGCCCACATCGCGGACCAGGTACGCGGCCAGGCGTTTCTGGGTGCCCGCCTCGGTCAGGTCGAACCCGGCGCCGTCGTCGAACCGGACCCGGACGGCGATCGGCGACTTGCCTGGTTTGATCCGGGTGGCCGGGATCGCCTCGCTCCACCGCAGCCAGCCGGCCCGGGCCAGATGGAACACCAAGTGCAGGCCGTCACAGTCGAGATCGATGAACTTCCCGAACCGGCCGACCCCGTCCACCGGCACCCCGGTCAACGCCGTCGGCGGCGGGTCGTACGTCTTGAGCACGGCGATCGAACCCAGTTCGACGCCGATCACCGCTCGCCCGGCCAGGCGCGTGTCAAGGAAGTCGACCAACGCCTGCACCTGCGGTAGCTCGGGCATCGCGGCTACCTCAACGCACCCGCGCGAGCACGTTCAACACCAGTGGCAGCAGCCCGTACCCGTCGGGATGACGCACCACCGGAACCTCCCGATGAACTCGCGGAAAGAACAGGTCCTCGTTGCTGACCGGCAAACCGTGCGAAAGCACCTGCTCGGCGGCGGACAACTCACGAATGGCCACACAGCGAACGACATCCGGACGATCCCGGGCGAAGTCGCCGTAGATCTTCGGGTCGTGCTGGCCGTCGTCCCCGATCAACACCCATCGAATGAAGGGAAACTCGCGCGCCAACCGGTGCAGGTTCTCCCGCTTGTGGTCCTGGCCGGAGCGAAACCAGCCGGTGTTCGTCGGTCCCCAGTCGGTGAGCAGCAGCGGGCCCGGCGGGTAGGCGTGCTCGGCAAGGAAACGGGTCAGCGTCGGCGCGGTGTTCCAGGCGCCGGTGGAAAGGTAGAAGATCGGGGCACCGGGGTTGGCTTCCAGCAGCTGGCGATACATGGGGGCCATCCCGGGCACGATGTGCCTGGCCTGCTCATGCATCACGAACGTATTCCAGGCAGCGATCATCGGCCGCGGCAGCAGCGTCGAGATGACGGTGTCGTCGATATCGCTGACCAGGCCGAATCGGACGCTGGAATCGATGACGACGACCCTGGCCTGGACCGGCTTGCCTCCATCGGGGGTGATGGTCACTTCATGCCAGCCCGGTTCGAGATCGTGATCGGTCACCGTGAGGTCGACGTACCCGCCTCGATCGGTCCGGGTCCGATGGGGTACACCGCCGACAGTGACGGTGACACCCCGATCGATCGCCTGGGCGTTGATGAACGCTCGCCAGCCGCGGACCAGCGGTTCCGGGCCGATCTTCTTGACCGCCGCCCCGGCGTCGGCCCGCTCCTGGTCTTCATCGAGCGCGTGACGAGACAGCAACACCCGGCCCAGGACCCGCAAGAACGCCGGCGTGCCATATCCCGTGTGTGCGACCGCGCGCGGCTTCCAGCCACGGCGGGTGAGCAGGCCGGTCGAACGCCGGTGGAACGCGTCCTCCAGGAGCGCGGCCGCGTGGATGCGGGGCATTCCCCGAACGTAGCTCATCAGCGCCGGTCAGGCACCCGCGCGAACCCAGGCCGGCGTTGTGCGCCAAGCTGTTTCACTCAACTCCTCCCAGTCCTGGACGAATGGGCCCTCAGGAGTACGACGTCCACCGGGATGGGGCGGCTGCAGACGAAGGAGCGCCAACGGCATGTGGGATCGAGCGCACAGACACGGCCGGCGCACACTCCGATCTGCCGCTCATCCAACCCGCCGCTGTGTGATCAGCGATCTCAGCGCAGCGCACGGCAGCGACCCACGCAGCTGCCGGCCCCGGTCCGCCGGCTTGTCCCGTGACCACGCTGGCCCAATCCGCGCTCGCGGCGTCGGTTGCCGCTACCCCCTGGGCACCCTTGACCTGGAGGAAGTATGGTCTGCCCGCCATGTGGGTACTGTCTTGGCGGACCAGTTCCCCCCCGAGACGAGGACCCCGATGGCCGCCGAGGGCACCAGCGCGCAGAAGGCTCAGACCGCGCCCGATCCCGATGATGACCGCAAGCCAGACAGCCCGACCGACCTACCGAAGCCGTCGTGGGCCTATTTGTCCAAGAAGTCGCTTCAGGAGTTCACTCGCGACCACTGCACCGATACTGCAGCCGGACTGACCTACTACTCCGTGCTGGCCCTTTTTCCCGCGCTCCTGGCGTTGATCTCGCTGTTGGGCGTCTTCGGAAAGGGCGAGGAGACCGTCGACACCATGCTCGAGATGGTGAGCGGGATCGTCCCTGCGGATTCCATGGACACGGTCAGACCGATCATCGATTCGATGGTCAACACCCCCGCGGCGGGATTGGCGCTGATCACTGGTCTCGTTGGCGCGTTGTGGTCGGCCTCCGGCTACGTCGGGGCGTTCGGCCGGGCGATGAACCGGGTGTACGAGGTCGACGAGGGCCGCCCGTTCTGGAAGCTACGCCCGATGTTCCTGGTGCTGACCCTGTTGATCCTGGTCATGGTGGCGCTGGTGCTCATCGGCCTGGTGATCAGCGGGCCAATCGCGCGCACCCTGGGCGACACCATCGGACTGGGCGACACCACTGTGGCGATCTGGAACTGGGCGAAGTGGCCAATCATGCTGGCCATGGTCGTGCTCGTCGTGGCGCTGCTGTACTACGTGACGCCGAACGTTCAGCAGCCAAAATTCCATTGGCTCTCGATCGGAGCGTTGACGGCCATCCTGACGTGGGTGATTGCCTCGGGACTCTTCGGTCTGTACGTCTCAAAGTTCGGTAACTACAACAAGACCTACGGCGCCCTCGCCGGCGTCATCGTCTTGTTGTTGTGGTTGTGGATCACCAACCTGGCCTTGTTGTTCGGCGCAGAAATCGATTCCGAACTCGAACGCGCCCGGCAACTGCAGGCCGGGATCAAGGCCGAGGAGACGCTGCAACTGCCCCCGCGGGACACCAGCGCCAGCGAAAAGAAGGCCGACAAGCGCGAAGCGTCGATCGAGGAAGGCCGACGGCTACGCCTGCGAGCCGAAGAAGCGGGTGCCACGCCACCGGAGAGCAGCGCCAGCAAAGACAGCTGAACTGCGACACCCCGAAACACAACGACGGTGGACCGGACGAGAACGTTTCGTTCGGTCCACCGTCGTTGCTCGGCCGTGGTGAATGCGGAGCAGCAACGCCATGCGTTTCCTTACAGAGGCCGTGTGACTCATGAAACGCCGCTCGCCCTCGACGAATTCGATGTCTCGATGGAATGCTCAATGACATCCTGGCGGCGAGCGACGCGCTTCCATCGGCGGCTGTTTGCTTGACAGAACTTGCGTCACTGTCGGTCCTCCCGTACATTCGAACGTGCGACTTGGACATCCGTCTCAGTTGCCTCGTCCGGAGTCACGATGAACGTCATTCACGTGATGCTCATGACGTTGGCGGGAGCGGCTTTCGCTGTGACCGTCGTCGCCGGGGCAACGCTGCGCCGAGCATCTGGGGGCGCTCAGCTGCAATCCGTCGGACTGGCCACGGCTGGCGCCCTGGTCATCGGTAATGCGGTCTGCGCGCTGCCGGGGACACCCACGTGGTATGCGTCATTCGTGGTCGTCGCCACGGTCGCGGGGCTTGGATGGCTGGTCACCATGCTCACCAACGCGATCGGTGCTGCGCTCGGTGCCCAACCGCAGAGGTCCTGGGGTCCACTCGTCGTAGCGGGCCGCGGGCGTCCCCAGCTGGTGGCGGTTCAGCCGCCGCTGGCCAGCGTGCACCTGCTGTATCCTGTGCCGGCCCCGACGTCTGCGAGGCCCGAGCTGGTGACCGCTCGAGACCTGCATCAAATGGGTCCGGTGGGGAGCCGGAACGCGTCCAGCGGCACCGCGTACGTCGCCACGAACCTCGGGGCGTATGTTCGCCCATCATCGATCGAGCGACGCAACCGGGCGCTCAACCAGCAGCGACGTGATCCAGTCGAAGCGCTACGACGGCTGCGGGTCACTGCGGCGTACAACCACACTCCGGCGCGCGAAAACCGGGTACGACGCTCGCTGTGAACCCTTGAGCTGCCGGCCCGTCCGGGAGGGGGACCTGGCCGGGCCGGCGAAACGTCGATCCCAGAAGAACACCACGGTGTCGTTCGGCGGGCTCCAGCGCGTGCTGATCGACTGACGGCGGGGATGGCCGAGGGCGCGCCCGCTGGGACGGGCACGCCCTCGGTCTTCATCGCGTCGCTGGTGTGCCGACGGTCGCCACCATCAGGTGGGGGTCAGGTGACGGCCGGGTGGTGGTCAGGTGGTCGTCTTGGCCTCCGCGTGGGCGCCCCGCCCAAAGGAACGGGTCCGGCGCACCTGCTCGTCGAACTCCGCTTGGACGTCCGGGTCCTCGCGATACGTCGCCCTGCTGACCAGCCAAGCGACCAACCCGCACAGGATGAAGCCCGGCAGGAGCTCGTACAGGTCGAAGATGCCGCCGACCCCGTTGCTGCGCTGGGTGCCCCAGAATCCCACGACCACGGCGCCGGTGATCATCCCGGCGAGCGCGCCCTTGGCGGTCAACTTGCGCCAGTACAACGACAGGATCACGATCGGCCCGAACGCCGAACCGAAGCCGGCCCAGGCGAACTTGACCAGATCCATGATCGTGTCGTTCTTGTTCCAGGCCATGGCGATGGCCAGCAGCGAGACGCCCAGGACGGCGAGCCGGCCGAGCAGCACGTAGTGCGAGTCACGCTTCGGGGTCTTGTTGAGCACCTTGTAGATGTCCTCGACGAGCGCCGAGGAGGTCACCAGGAGCTGGCTGGACACGGTCGACATGATCGCGGCGAGCACGGCGGCCAGCATGAACCCAGCGACCAGCGGGTGGAACAAGATCTGCCCCATCTTGATGTAGACGCCCTCGGGGTCGCCGATGGAAAGCTCCGGGTGCTGCTGGTAGTAGGCCAGTCCGACCATCGCGGTGCTGATGGCGCCGATGACCGACACGATCATCCAGCCGACACCGATCCGCCGTCCAGCCTTCGCCTGCTCCACGGTCCGCAGCGCCATGAACCGGACGATGATGTGCGGTTGGCCGAAATAGCCCAGCCCCCAGGCCAGTGCTGAAATCATGCCGACGACCGCAGCGCCACCGACCGGCACCATCGACAAGCGGTTCATCTGCTCGGCAGCGTCCACGGCGCTGATCGACTCGGTCAGGCCGGAGAAACCGTTGACCGCGAAGATCCCCAGCAGCGGCACCATGACCAAGGCCGTGACCATGAACAAGCCCTGCACGAAGTCGGTGTAGCTGACCGCGAGGAACCCGCCGAACAGGGTGTACGCGACCTCGACCGCTGCCACGATCAGCATCCCGGTGCGGAATTCGAGACCGAACGACGACTGGAAGAAGACCCCGCCCGCGACGATCCCCGAAGAGACATAGAAGGTGAAGAACACCAGGATGATCAGTCCAGCGACCATGCGCAGGGACCGGCTGGTATCACGCAGCCGGTTCTCCAGGAAGCTCGGCACCGTGATCGAGTCATTGGAGATCTCGGTGTACGCGCGCAACCGTGGCGCGACGTACCTCCAGTTCAACCAGGCCCCGATGGTCAGCCCGACGGCGATCCACGCTTCGATCATGCCGTGCGTGTAAATGACCCCGGGCAGGCCCATGAGGAGCCAGCCGGACATGTCGGCCGCACCTGCAGACAGCGCGGCCACCGCAGGCGACAGTTCCCGGCCGCCAAGCATGTAGTCGTTCAGGTCGTGAGTCCGTAGGTAGGAGTACAAGCCGATCAGCAGCATTCCTACGAGGTAAATCACCATGGCAAGCCCTTGCCATGCGGTATCGCTCATCGCGTGCTCTCCGTCCGTGTGAGGAACGTGACCGCGTCGGGCACGTCGGCGGTTCTCAGAACCTAGACCTCGAGGTTCCCGGGTCGGGTGGGGAGGACTGGTGCAGGCGGAACCCTACCGCGCAACAGCGGCGAACGCCGAGAGGTACCTCCGGTGAATGCTCAACTGTGATCCTGCCGTACCCTGGCCAGGTGGGACGTCGAGGTGCCGGACTGGATACCGACGAAATGCTCGCGCTGATGCAGCGGGTTGCCGCCGAGGTGATCACGCCTCGCTTCCGCAGCTTGGCCGCCGATGAAGTCATCGAAAAGCGACCCGGGGACCTGGTCACGGTCGCCGACCGCGAAGCGGAGCAGCTGATCACTGTCGAGCTGCGAAGGGCCTACCCCGATGCCTTGGTGGTCGGTGAGGAAGCGACCCTGCACGATCACGACCTGCTGCGCCGATTGCCCGCCGCGGGCCACGCATTCCTGGTGGACCCGATCGACGGAACGAAGAACTTTGTGCACCACAGCCCCGACCACGCCGTCATGGTGAGCGAGTTGATCGACGGCGAAGTCACCCGTGGCTGGATTTGGCAGCCGGAACACGAACGGGCCTACGTCGCCGAGCGTGGGGCCGGCGTCCGGCGCAACGGTGCCCCGGTGACTCGGGCGACACCAGACCTGACACGGCTCGGAGTTGCGGCTTCCCGGACCGACCAGCTCGGCCCGAGCGGCCCGGTGACGGTCCGGAAAACCGCGTGGTGTTGTGCTATCGACTATCCGCACGTCGTCGAAGGTGGCATCGACGGGTTGATGTACGGGCGCGGCAAACCGTGGGATCACGCGGCCGGGAAGCTCATGATTGAAGAAGCTGGTGGGGTGGTGCACCTCGGCGACGGCGAAACGTACCGGCCAGACCGGGTCGCGCCGGGCAACATCGTGGTCGCCGCCAGCGCTGGAGCCTGGGACGTCATGGTCTCCAAGCTTCCGCGACTTGCCGGACGTCGCTGACACCAACCGGTCTCACCGGATGGGTCGACCGCGGCAGGCTGAGCCGAAAACACCGCTCGCGGCCCAGACCCATTGACTGTGAAACCAATTCACGTGACTCGCGCGTCAACTCTCTGAGCTGGGCAAATAGGCACAGGAAAGTGCTTTGGCCGGGCACTGAAGACGCCGATATGAGAGCAGTACAGCACAACGACGGGGGCCCAGTCCGCTCGGCTGAGCTGTTCATCGGGGCCCCATTGCGGGCCTTCAGCGCACCGATCAGCGGTCACAGGTTCATCGATGCGCTTCACTGGGGATGGCAGGCGGTTCACCGAACAACGTACGAGTTCGCGGTGAACCGCCGTTGCCATGTATCGGCGAGCATGAGCCATGCGCATCCTGATCACCGGTGGACACGGGTTCATCGGAACCGTGCTTGCTCGCGAACTCGTGGCCCGGGGCACCTTCGCTCGTCGGCCGATCACCAGCCTGGTGCTGGCGGACCAAGTCAGACAGCAGCGGTCTGCCACCAAGACAGCTCCAAACATCTCGACCCACGTCGGCGACCTCGCCGAGTCGTTGCCGCAACTCTTCGCCGAACCGGTGGACGTGGTGTTCCATCTTGCCTCCGCCGTCTCCGCTGAGTGCGAACGCGACTTCGACCTGGGCCTGCGAGCCAATCTGGAAACCACCCGCAGCCTGCTTGAGGCGGCTCGCGCGCAGGCGGCACGCGGTGGCCGGGTCGCCACCCTGCTGTTCTCCAGCAGTGTCGCCGTGTACGGACCGGACCCCGCCCTCCCGCTGCCGGAGTTGGTTTCCGAGGGGACCCTGCCCACCCCCCAGAGCAGCTACGGGTCGCAGAAGTTCGCTTGCGAAACACTGATCGCCGACTACACCCGCAAGGGGTACGTCGATGGCCGACCGGTGCGGTTGATGACGGTCGCGATCCGGCCGGGTGTCCCCAACGCCGCGGCCTCCGGGTTCGTCTCGGGAATCATCCGCGAACCGCTGGCCGGCCTGGACGCCCCCTGTCCGGTGCCACGCGATCTGCAACTCGCCATCGCTTCGCCGCGGCGCACCGTTGCCGGCCTGCTTGCGGTCGCCGAAGCAGAACGCGGCGATGGCCCGGGGCAACTGCGCGGCCGGATCCCGGTGAACCTGCCCGCCTTGACCGTCAGCGTCGGGGAGATGCTCGACGCGCTGCGCCGGTTGGCTGGCGACGCGGTCGCGGACCGGGTGCAGCCGGCGCCCGACCCGGCCATCGAGACCATCGTCAGGTCGTGGCCGGCGCGTTTCGACAACACCCGGGCGAACGTCCTGGGCCTGGCGCCCGACCCCGATATCGACTCGGTGATCACGCAGTACGTCCAGGACTATCCGCAGGCCGTCGCCGGAGCCGTCGGCGGCTGATGTCGCTGTACCAGCCGGCGACCGTCTCGCGCCGGCTCCACGCAGCGGGCGGACCGCGGCGCGGTTACGCTGGCCTCAACCTCTCTTGGACAGGCGGATCAGAGGCTTGAGCACGCGTATCGGCAATCTGCTCACAACTGCGAGCAATGCACGCCAGGCCACGAGCGTCGTTTGGCGTCGCGCCACGCTCGTCATCGTGGCCTTGTTCGCTCTCGTGCTGGCAGGCTGCACATCGATCGGTGCCTCGGCTTCGGACGACACGTCGAGCGACTCAGGAGTCAACGAGACCGAGCTGCGACTGCCCGTGGGGCCTGATTCCAGCGGCCCGGTCACCCTGGATGTCAGTGTCTTCGCCGCACCTGGTGACACTCCCCGGCCGGCCATCATCTTGGCCCACGGATTCGGCGGCTCGAAGTCGGACTCGCAGGACCAAGCACATGACCTGGTCCAGGCCGGGTACGTGGTGGCGACCTACACCGCCCGGGGCTTCGGTTCCTCTGGCGGCAACATCCACCTCAACGATCCGCGCTTCGAAATCGCCGACGCCAAAGTGCTGATCAGCCACTTGGCTACCCGCCCGGACGTGCTCCTGGATGCTCCCAGCGATCCTCGTGTGGGGATTGCGGGCAGCTCGTACGGCGGCGCGCTCGCCCTCATGACCGGCGCCCTCGACGCTCGGGTCGATGCCCTGGTCCCGGTGATCACCTGGCACGACCTGTCCGAGGCGCTCGTGCCTTCCGGCGTACTCAAGCAACGCTGGACGCGAAGGCACCGACCAGGGTGAGCACCGCGCCGCCGACGTGCGGCCGGTTCGCCCCCGACATCTGCGCCCCGTTCCTGCGCACGGCCGCCGATCCGACCCCCCCGAACGTTGCCGTGCTCAAGACCCTGTTGCGTGAGCACAGTCCGGCGGCGGTGATCCCACAGCTCGGCGCACGCCGGATGCCGCCGACACTGCTGGTGCAGGGCATGGCTGACTCACTGTTCGGGATCGAGCAGGCCCAGGCGAACTTCGCCGATCTCACCGCGACTGGCGCCCCGGTGGCAATGCGTTGGTTCGAGGGAGGCCACGACGGCGGAGCCCCTCCAGCGCAGGATGACCTGCAGGCCTGGTTCAAGCGCTACCTGACCGACACCGGACGGGAGCGCAGCGGCCTGCCGATCGCCACCTTCGGCGCCCCCGTCCCGCCGGTTCGGCGCACTGCTGCGGTTCGCGTGCTGACCCACGACGCTCCACCGGCCAGTGTCGGCAGTGCCGCTGGCATCGGCCGTACCGGGACCGTCGATGGTCCAGATTCGAGCGCGATCCGCCTGGCGCCCTCGCCCGGGACGGCTAGCCCCCAGCGACTGATCTCTCCCCCCGGTGGCGAGCCGGCGGGCATCATCGGGTTGCCCGGATTGACAGGATTGCCAGATTCGACAGGTGGCTCCGGCGACTCGAACGGCACGGATCTTGCCAACGATGCCTTCGCGGCGAGCGCCCAGGCGGCGTACCGGCTGGCGGCGCTGCCGGGGCAGGTGGCAACCTTCGACACGGCCCCGCTGGATCACACCATCACGGTGGTGGGATCACCACGGCTGCAGCTTTCCGCCGCCTCCACCGGCAGCGACGTCACGGTGTTCGTCTCTTTGTGGAAGGTCACGCCGACCGGAAACACGCTGCCACGCCGCCTGGTCACGCCGGTCAAGGCAGCCATCAAGCCGGGCCGTGCGAGCACCGTGGAGGTCGCCCTGCCGGCCGCCACCTACCTCCTGGAGGCGGGGAGCACCTGGCGGGTCCTGGTGTCCTCGACCGAGGGCGGCTACGCCGTCCCGACCGATGCCCGCCTGTACTCGGTCAGTCTGGCCGGGGCGACCTTGGCGTTACCCACCCCGGCCTGGGCCCAGGCCGGTCCGGACGGCGTCGACGAGCGGGACGCCGAGACCACCGGCGTCGGGATCGCGCTGGCCGTGGTCCTGGCGCTGGTGCTGCTGAGCGCGGTGCTGATGTGGTGGCGCGGCCGGCGTGGTGACCAACGATGCGCCCGCGAGGACCTGCGGGATGTACCGCTCGTGGTCGACGGACTGGTCAAGACCTACCGGGACGGCCACCGAGCGGTCGACGACGTGAGCTGGCGGGCTGAGCGCGGCCAAGTGGTTGGACTGCTTGGACCCAACGGAGCCGGCAAGACCACCACCATGCGCATGATCGTCGGCCTGATCAGCCCCGACGCGGGGATGGTCTACGTGCATGGCGTTCCGGTGCATGCCGGATCGCCGGTGCTCGGCCGGATCGGGACGCTGATCGAAGGCCCGGGGTTCCTGCCGCACCTGACCGGGCGGGCCAATCTGGAGGCGTACTGGCACGCCACCGGTCGGCCACACGATGAAGCGCGGTTTGCGCAGACGCTCGACGTCGCGTCGCTGGGCGAGGCGATCGACCGGCCAGTCCGGTCGTACAGTCACGGCATGAAGCAGCGGCTCGGTATCGCGCAGGCGATGCTCGGCATGCCGGAGGTGTTGCTCCTGGACGAGCCCACGAACGGCTTGGACCCGCCACAGATCGCGGCGATGCGCCCGATTCTGCGACGGTACGCGGCAACCGGACGGACCGTGGTGATCTCCTCCCACATGCTCGCCGAGGTGGAGGCCACGTGTAGTCATGTGGTGGTGATGAATCGGGGCCAGGTGGTGCTCTCCGGCGCGGTCGACGACCTCACCGACAGCGGCACGAGCACCGTCATCGAACTGGCACCGGGTGCCTCACCGCGTCGCTCGGCCCGGATCGTCTCGCGGCTTCGCAAAATCTCTGGCACCGACGTCGTGCTCGACGGTCCACGGCTGGTCGTGCACAGCCGGGCGCCACGGCAGGACTTGGTGAGTTCGGTGGTTGCGGCCGGCGGCAACATTGTCGGCGTAGCAGGGCACCGGCAGCTCGAAGAGGTGTTCCTCGGCGTCATCGCCCGGCCCGCGTCGGGCTCGGGGTCGGGCTCGGATGAGCAGGCCGGGCACGATGGGGCGCAGGACCCCGACGCGCTACGCCGGGTCCGGGCCCGATGAGCGCGGATGTGCCTCCGATGAGCCGGGCGCGTCATGGCCGGGTCGGGCGGCCGCTGGCTTGGCACCACGAGGCCGGACGGCAGTGGCGCCGTCGTCGGACCCTGTGGTCGTTCGGGCTGCTGCTGGCCTTGCCGGTGCTCCTGATCGGAGCGTTCGCGCTCGGGGACGGCAACAGCTCGACCAGTGGTGGCCGGTTGGTCGACCTGGCGCAGCAGGGATCGGCCAACTTCACCGTCTTCACGCTGTTCGGCGCGTCGGATTTCCTGCTGGTGATCCTCGCCGCGTTGTTCGCCGGTGACACCGTCCCAGCTGAGGCGTCATGGTCTTCGCTGCGCTACCTGCTCACCGCGCCGGTGCCTCGAGCTCGGCTGTTGACCAGCAAGCTCATCGTCGCGATCGGCATGACGGCTCTTGCTGTCATCGCCTTGCCAGCATGGTCCCTGCTGGTCGGCGGCTTGGCCTACGGCTGGGATCCGTATACGGCTCTGACCGGGACCACCTTGACGTGGGCAGAGTTCCTGCCCCGGTTGGCGTTGGGTGTGGGCTACCTGATCATCAGTCTGCTCCAGGTGATCGGCATCGCGTTCCTGGTCGGCGTGCTCACCGACGCCCCGCTCGGCGCCGTCGGCAGCGCCGTCCTGGTGACCATCGTCTCGGCGATCCTGACCCAGATCGACGCCCTTGGTGACCTGCGGCACGGGCTGCCGCTGTACTACGACCGAGCCTGGTTCCAGGCACTCTCCGCGGATATCGGCTGGCAGGACCTGCAACGCGGCGTCCTCTGGTCGCTGCTGTATGCCGTCGTGACGCTCACCGCGGCGTATTGGCTGTTCCGTCGCAAAGACATCCTGTCCTGACCGGGCACCTCGAAGGCTCCAGCGCGCGTCCTGCGAACAGTGCCGGTCATTGCCTGACCCCTGAGCACCGTCTTCGGGGCATGATGGTTGGCGAGGAAAGGGCACGGACCCCGACGGCGCCGGTGAGCATCGCGGGGCGTGCGGGGAGGGACCGGTCATGAGGGTAGCCGTCAAGTACGGGACGTTTTCAAGCGATCCACTGGTCACGGCCGATGGCCGATTGATCGACAAAAGTGCCGGCAATATGCTGGTCAAGCGCCTTCTAAGGGTCTTCGACGGGGCGATCCTGGTGGGTCCGCAGGACCGGCGATGCGATGGCTTCGACATGGCGCGGTTGGAGTCGCTGGACGCCGAGCGCACCGTGGTGATCAACATGGACGTGATCGATTCGATCGCGGTGTTCCAGGTCTTGCATCGAGATGGTGCCGAGCCGAAGATCATGAACTTCGAATGGGTCAACCCCTCCGTCTACGCCCACCGCGTCAACTTCGCCGCGATGGGCCTGTCATTCGCGATGTTCCCGACGTTCTGCAACTCCGAGCGCACCGCGAGCGAAGTCCGCGAGGTGGTCCGCCGCTGGACTGTGCCGCCGCTGGCCGACAAAGCGCGGATCGACTGGGTCAACCTGGGCGTTCGCTTGGGACGGGTCCAGCAGCGCCAGCCCACCGCCGTCCCGGTCGTGCTCTACCCCGCGATCTACATGTACGAGCGGAAACAGCCGCGGCTGTTCCTTGAGATCGTTGAGCGGTTGGCCGACCGCACGAAGATCCGGGTCGAGGCCCGGTTGCACGACTCCCACCTGGTTTCGGAGCTGGCGATCACGCTCGGTTCGAAGGACTGGGCCTGGGTCGGGCCGCTCACCAGCACCCGCGAAGCGTATTGGACGGCGTTGTCGCAAACCACAGCATTCCTGGCCTGCGCGATGGAGGAGTCCTACGGCTTGGAGTACGTCGAGGCGTTGCTGGCCGGGGTGATCGGGGTGTTCCCCGACCGGCCGTGGGTCCATGCGATCCTGCCTGAGCACTACCCGTTCCTTTACACCTCCGCGGCTCAGGCCGAAGACCTCCTGTACCGCGCCGTGACCGAACCAGATGCCTGCCGGGCCGACCTCGATCACTGCGCCGGCGGCGACTTCATCCAGTGGATTCAGTCGGCACACAACGACGGCAACTTCGAGAAGGCGATCGTGGCCAAGGTCGCCGAATGGTTCCCAAGGTCCTGACCAGTCCGGTCAGTGATCGCCGGCCCACACCTGCTGGGGCGTCTTGATGATCTCGCGCTGAATGTGCGTCGTCATGGTCGCAAGATTGGCGAGTTGCGGCACCAGCGGAGGCAGCATGCCGGCGTACTGACTTGGCAGGCCGATCTTGGGCAGCGCTGAGGCGGGGAAGCAGCCAAGCCGCGCGCCCAGGTTGTACAGGCCCCCGAGATCACCCAGGCCCCAGGCAGCGGCACGGTACTGCAGGAAGGGATACATCAACTGCTGCTTATCCATGACGTGGGTCAGTCCCACCGTGTGACCCAACTCGTGCATCACGAGCTGGCCCCAGGTGCCCGACAGGCCCTTGGGGTCGCCGAGCCCGAACCCGCTGCGCATCTTGCGGGTCCGGTCGACCACGACGAAGCCCTGGGTGATCGGGTAATAGCTCTTCGAACCGAATCGGGTCGGCTCGCCGAGGCTGAGCCAGCCGCCGTACCCGACGTAATCGCTGCCTTTTGTCAGGTGCTTGGATGTGCCTGGCTTCACCCAGGCGATCACCAGTTGGGTGTCTTTCGGGTACGGCGATAAAAACGTGTCACCAGCCCCCGGGATCACGCTGGTGGTGCCGCGGTAGGCGTACCGTAGGCCGGTCGTGCGGGCGACGTTGGCGATGGCGATTTTGGCGTCGTTCAGGGCCCCTGCGGGAGCGCCCTGAGTGTTCACCCGGTACCCGATGACCTGGCATGGGTTCCATCGGCCGGCTGGGGCGAACAGCTCATACGACCTGGGGTTGCCTTCCCCGACGCTGACCGAGAACGGCATCGACGCGGTCTGCGCGACCTTACCGACCGCCGGCGCGTAGACACGGTAGGTGAAGGTGCCGCGCTTGCCTGAGGGGATGGTGAGCTTGTAGCCGCCCTTGCGGTCAGAACTGGCGCCCCGAGCCGTTAGCCACTGCCGCGTTAGCCACTGCCGGCCGTAAGAGAGCTGGAGTTGCACCGGTCTGGCGGCACGGGTGCCTTTGACGACGCCCGTGACCAGTGCCGTTCGAGCCAACGGGATGATGATGTTCGATGGCGTGGCCGTGACGGCCAGTGCGATCGAGGGCACCGGAGCGGGCTTGCGCGGAGCGGGTTTGCGCGGAGCGGGAGTCGGTTTGCGCGGCACGGGCGCGGGTTTGCGCGGAGCGGGAGCAGTTTTACGCGGAGCAGGTGTGGGTTTGGCTGGGGCGACGCGGCCCACGGCCGCGGCCGGCACCGACGATCCGGCCGATATCCCTGCCCCGGTCATCACGCATGCGGCGGTCGCCGCGACCACCCTCTGCCGCACCATCTTCACGCGCATGCGTTACTTCCCCCAACGATGTAATCCTCAGCGTAGGCGACAGGCGCCCCTTCCCCGGTCCAGGCCGCGGACGTCTAGCCATCCAAAGTCTCGACACGAGCTGTCTTGGCTGTATCGGAGCCGGGGTGAGGACGTTTCACCTGGTGACTCGAGGACGATGCCCCACGCGGAGCGTTCAGCGGGGATACTTGCGCCATGGGACCCGCCCCGGACCCCGCCTTCGCCGAGTTGGCCGCGCTGGTTCCGCGTCGGCATTTCCTGCCGGCAGACCAGCAGCGCTACGCCGACCAGGACCGGCCACTGCCGATCGGGCACGAGTCGACGAATTCGCAGCCTTCGACGGTGGCCCGGATGCTGAGCCTGCTCCAGGTCCGATCCGGTGATCGGGTCCTTGACGTCGGCGCCGGCTCCGGATGGACCACCTGCCTGCTCGCATCGTTGGCCGGCCCCGACGGATCAGTGCACGGCGTGGAACTCAACGAGCGGGTGGCGGCCTTCGGTGCGGGGAACGTCGCTCGCTGGATGGCCGGACCCGGGGCGGACGGGGCCCCGGTGCAGTACCACCTCGCCGAACAGGGCGAGCTCGGCTGGCCGGACGGGGCGCCGTACGACCGCATCCTGGTCTCCGCGATGGCCGAGCGGATGCCGCCGGAGCTGGTGAACCAGTTGGCTCAGGATGGAGTGATGGTGCTGCCCATCGACGGGCGGATGGCTCGAGTCCGCTGCGCCGACCCCGAGCCCATCATCGAGTACGCCGGCTGGTACCGCTTCGTGCCGCTGCGGTGAGCCTGCCGTGCACGTCAACCGATGCCACCGTCCGCACCATCGTGCGGGCCAGACGGACCGGCCCTTGCGATCGCCGCCTGGGCACTGTGCACGACCGGAAGCGGCTTGTTTACCGCCGAAGCGAACCTGCGCCGAACGGTCCGGGACAATACGTCGGCCGTTTCCGGGGCGTGCACCGGCCAGCTCGGGCCGGTAACGGGCCAGCGGTTCGCGCCGGTGCGGCAACTTCAGCAACAGCGCGGCCGAACGGGCCAGGATCGCCAGGTCCATCCGCCAGCAGGCCCGATCGAGATACTCCTCATCGAGCGCAACTTGCCGATGCCGGTCCAGATAGCCATGCTCGATCAGCTCCAGCTGCGCCAGACAGGTGAGCCCCGGCCGGACCTGGTGTCGCCGCCCGCCGCCTTCGGCAGCAGCGACGTGCACAGCAGCCAGCGGTCGTGGGCCGACCAGGCTCATCTGCCCAGTGAGCAGGTGCCAAACCTGGGGCAGCTCGTCCACCTTGAGGCTTCGCAGGATCCTGCCGTACGGCGTGATCCTGCCCACCTCCTGGTAGGCGCGCCCGAATGTTGGCGCGCCGGTCATCGTCCGCAGCTTGAGCAGCCGGAAGGGCACCCCGTCACGGCCGACCCGCTCCTGCCGAAACAGCACCGGCCGGCCCTGCACCACCACGCCGAACGCCGCCGCGACCCCGACGAGCAGTGCTGCGGGCGGGGCGAGGAGCACGCCCACAGCGAGATCGGCGGCCCGCTTGGGCCCCCAGTAGAGACACTGCCGACATCCGGACTCAGTCGCCGAAGAACCGGCCGACGACACGGTCGAACTCCTCTCCGCGTGCGTACTTGTCCACGTGCATGGTGCCGGTGCCGCACCCGGGTGAGAAGACCAGGGTGGCGTCTTGCGCCGTACCCGCACCGGCTGACTCACCTACCGCGGCGGCCAGGTCGGCCGCCCGGCGAACCCGCACCACCACGCCAGCGGCGGCGAACGCTTCCTCCAGGTGGGGTGCCATCGGGCCCATCGTCAGCACGCACACGATCGCGGGATTACCGGCGACCGCGGCGGCCAGATCGGCGAACTCACCCGCCCGGTAGAGCTGCCGGTCCCCCCCACAGATCAGCACGCTCGGCTCCCTCAGGCTCCGCACC
>CAJDWS010000013.1_pt2 | contig 24977 bp, 17 predicted proteins | sample 7391661 | NCBI WGS metagenome assembly CAJDWS01 (sample SAMEA7055725, study PRJEB34461) | soil metagenome | biome: terrestrial ecosystem; feature: Peninsula; material: soil | place: Antarctica | collected 2016 | reverse complement strand
GCAATCCTGGTCTGCGTCGGTGCCGCCAACGCGCTGGCCAGCCCGCGACGCCTGCTGCGACACCTGCCCGCAACGCTGTACGACGTGGGCACCGCGCTCGTGGTCGGCCTCACCTTCGTGCCTCAATTGGTGAGCGACGCCAGGCGGATACGCCGGGCCCGGCAGCTTCGCGGGCACTCCGGTCGCGGGGTGCGCGAATTCGGTCATCTCGCGATCCCGGTCGTCTCCGGTGGCCTCGACCAGGCGCTCGAGCTGGCCGCATCGATGGAGTCCCGCGGTTACGGGCGGGCGGCCGGCCGCAATCCACGTCGACAGCGCAGGGCGAGCGCGGTCACGGTCGTCGCGCTGATCGGCGCCTTGGCCGGCAGCTACGGCTTGCTCGACGGGTCGACCCCGCCGATCCTCGGATTGCCGCTGGTGCTGGCGGGGGCCGGCGCGGCGGGCGGCGCGCTCTGGTACGGCGCCGGCCGGGATCGGCGCACCCGATACCGGGATGAGCCGTGGGGTCTGCCGGAGACCGCGGTAGTGATGATCGGGGTCCTGGCGGCCGCGGTCTTGGTCACCGGTCAACAGCTGGGATGGCCCGGCCTGACCCCGCCGCAGATGCCGCTGGCGTGGCCGCAGGTACCGCCGCTGCCCGTCCTGGGGATCTTGACCCTTGGCCTGGCCGGTGTCGTGACTCCTGCGCCGACGAGTGGGAGCACACCGTGATTCACCTGGACCGGCTACGTGTGTGGTACGGCGACGAGCCAACCGCGACACCAGACCTGCAGACCCCGGACCTGCGCATCGGCGAGGGTGAACTCGTCCTGGTCGCCGGGCCCACCGGCAGCGGCAAGTCGACCCTGCTGCGCAGCCTCAACGGCCTGGTCCCCCACTTCACCGGCGGCACCGTTGCCGGACGGGTCGTCGTCGACGGTCGGGACACTCGGGAGTACCGCCCCCGGGACCTGGCGGACGTCGTCGGGATGGTCCAGCAGAGTCCCGCCTCATCGTTCGTCACGGACACTGTCGAGGACGAAATCGCTTACGGCATGGAGACACTGGGCGTTTCCCCGAGCGTGATGCGGCGCCGCGTCGAGGAGACGCTCGATCTGCTGGGCTTGGCCGGAGTACGCCGCCGCGTCTTGGCGGAGCTCTCCGGCGGGCAACAACAACGGGTGGCCATCGCCGCCGTCCTCGCGGCTGGTCCGCAGGTGCTGGTCCTGGACGAACCGACCTCCGCGCTCGACCCGGTGGCCGCCGAGGAAGTGCTGTCTGCGATCCAACGCTTGGTGCACGACTTGGGCTTGACGGTTGTCGTCGCCGAACACCGCCTCGAACGCGTCATTCACCACGCCGACCAGGTCATCCTGGTCGACAAAGGGCGGGTGTGCGCACCGCTGCCACCCGCTGACGCGATGGCACGCTCTCCCGTGTTCCCGCCGGTCATCGAACTGGGTCGGTACGCCGGGTGGGATCCGCTGCCGCTGTCGGTACGTGCGGCCCGCCGTGTCGCCGGCCCGCTGCGCGACCGGCTGGCTCCGGTCCTGGTCGCATCCGACGTCGAACGGTCCCGGGCCGGCGCGACAGCGACATCCCGGTGGTCCTGGTCGAGTCTGAACCCGCTGACGCTGCGGCGGACTGCCCCCTCCAGCCCGGCACAGGACCCGCCGGTGCTTGCGGACGTCGCCGGCCTGACGGTACGGCGCGGGCCGCACCTGGCGCTGCGGGAGGTGGACCTTGCCGTGCGGGCCGGTCAGCTCGCGACGGTGATGGGTCGCAACGGTGCAGGCAAATCCACTCTGCTGTGGGTCTTGGCGGGCGCGCTGCGTGCGGACGCTGGAACGGTACGGGTAGGCGCCGCATCCGAATCGCCGAAAAACTCGGGGCCCTTGGATCCGGCCACGGTCGCCCCACGGGAGCGCGTGCGGATCGTGGGCATGGTTCCTCAGGACCCAAGCAACCTGCTGTACGCCGACTCGGTCGCCCAGGAGTGCGCCGACGCCGACGCCGAGACCGGACAGCCCGGCTCCGGGCGAACCGCCGCATTGCTGATCGAGATCGCTGGCCCGATCGAGCCCGGCCGACACCCCCGAGATCTGTCCGAAGGGCAGCGCCTGGCGCTTGCACTGGCCGTGATCCTGGCCGCAGACCCGCCGTTGCTGCTGCTGGACGAGCCCACCCGCGGCCTGGATTACGCCGCGAAGGCCCGGCTTGTCGTCGTATTGCGCGCTCTGGCCGCTCGGGGGCACGCCGTCCTGTTGGCTACTCACGACGTCGAACTGGCGGCCGAGGTTGCCACCCGGGTGATCCTGCTCGCGGACGGGCAGGTGGTCGCCGACGATCCGTCGCCGCAGGTGCTGGCCGGCTCCACGGCGTACGCACCGCAGGTGGCCCGAGTGCTGCACCCCGTGCCACTGCTGACCGTGGACGCAGTCCGTTCCGCGTTGCGGGAGTCGTCGTGACCGCCACGAGCGCTGGGGCAACCTCGACTGCTTTGATCACGCCCACTGCGAGCACTCCGAGGACGCGGTCGCACTGGACCGGCACGGTGGTGCTCGTCCTGGTCACGGCGCTTGGGTTGATCGCCTTTGCCTGGCCGTTCTTCGCGTCCGCCGACGTGGTCAGTGCGCATGGGCAGGACGCGCCGTACCTGTTCGCGGCGCTGATCGGCCTGCTTGGGCTGAACCTGCTCGCCGAACAGTCCGTCGGGGCACTCGATGCGAAACGGGTCGCTGTGCTCGGGGTGGTCGCGGCGCTCGGCGGTAGCTTGCGGGTGCTCTCGGCGGGCACCGCCGGTTTGGAGCCGCTGTTCGTGCTGGTGATCCTGGCGGGCCGGGTCCTTGGCCGGCGAACCGCATTCCTGGCCGGCGCGCTGGCGCTGCTGGTCGGGGCGTTCCTGACCGGCGGAATCGGGCCGTGGACGGCGTTCCAGATGATCGCTACCGGGTGGACCGCCCTTGGTGCCGCGCTGCTTCCCACAGTCCGCAGTCCACGCCTGGAGGTCATGATGCTGGCGTCCTACGGGCTGGTCGCCGGTGTGGCGTACGGCCTGGTCATGAACCTGTGGTTCTGGCCGTTCGTGACGATGGGGACCGCGTCGGGAGGCGGCGCCGCATTCGTCCCGGGCGCCGAACCGCACACGAATCTGGCCCACTACGCCGTGTTCTACGCGACGACCTCGTTGGGCTGGGATCTGCCGCGGGGTCTGCTCAGCGCGCTGCTCGTGGCGCTCGCGGGCCGGCGTCTCCTGGCCGCTCTACGCCGCGCCGTGCGACGCGCTCACTTCGACGCGGACGGCTCATTCATCGAGTCCGACGGAGCAAGGGCGAACGAGCCGTGAGTGCCCAGAAGACGCCTCCTGCCGAACGTGACATCGGCGAATGGTTGGTGCGCTCCTTGCTCGCCGCGCAGCATGCCGACCTGGCCGGTCGCACCCTCAACCTCTTCGCCAACGGCTGGGACAACGTGATGTTCCGACTGGGTGACGATCTCGTCGTGCGGCTGCCGCGCCGCTTGATGGCAGCCGATCTGGTGCTGAACGAACAGCGCTGGCTCCCGATGCTCGCCGAGCGGCTCCCGATCGCGATCCCCGTGCCGCTTCGGATCGGTGTGCCGAGTGCTGACTATCCGTGGCACTGGAGCATCTGTCCATGGTTCGAGGGTGATATGGCGGCCGACGTGAGCCTCACCTCCCCCGCGATCGAAGCCGACCGACTTGGATCGTTCCTGGCCGCGCTGCACCATGCGGCACCGGCAGACGCACCACACAATCCGTATCGCGCCCAGCCGGTCAGCCACGTGCGCGAACGCTTCATCCAACACGTCGAACACCTCGATGACCAAGTCGATCGGGCAGCGCTCACCGCCTTCTTCGATACCTTGCTCGACGTCGGCGATTGGCCCGGTCCCCCAGTGTGGGTCCACGGTGATCTGCACACCGCCAACATGCTTGCCACCGACGGCTCCATCACCTCGGTCATCGACTGGGGGGACCTTACCGCCGGCGATCCCGCGTGTGATCTGGCCATTGGCTGGATGCTGTTCGACACCGACCACCGGGCCATATTCCGGGTCGCGGCGGGAACGCACCTCCCCATTGACGACGCGACCTGGCAGCGGGCCCAGGCCTGGGCCATGTACTTCGCCGTGACCCTCCTGGCCCACTGCGCCGACAGCCCGCGCTTCGAACGCATGGGCACATCCTTGCTCGCCCGCCTCCTGCCCGACCGCTGACCTGGCCGCCACCTCTTGACGCGGCACCGGCCCCTTGCGTTTGCCAAACAGGTCAAACGGGGCTGACCGGGATTCCCGCGCGCAGGACCTGGCGGACGTGCAACTCAGCGTCGGTGAGGATGAGATCGGCACGCCGACCCGCCATGAGCGCGCCGACGTCGGTACGGCCGAGCACATGAGCTGGGCTGGTTGCGGCCATATAGACGGCATCGACCACAGACACCCCGCCGGCCACGGTGACCCGCACGACATCGATGAGGTGGGCGGTGCCGCCGGCGATGGCATCGCTGCCGGTCAGATTGGCGACGCCGCCGACCAAGGAGACCGCCAACCCGCCGAGCAGATAGTCGCCGTCTGGCATACCCGCGGCGGCGATGGCGTCGGTGATGAGGACGATGTGGTCACGGCCGACCATCTCGTAGACCGAGCGGACGAGGAAGGGATCCAGGTGGGCGCCGTCGCCGATAAGTTCCAGCACGGCGTGTCCGCGACGAGCGGCGGCGAGCATCTCCAGGATCGGTCCGGGATCGCGATGGTGTAGCGGGCGCATCCCGTTGAACAAGTGGGTCACCGTCGGGCGGAATGAGGGCACCTGTCCGTTCGTGGTCGCGAGCGCGCTGAAACTGGCTGCCAGCGCGTCTCGGGTCGTACTCGCCGAGGCGTCCGTGTGGCCGAAGGAGGGCAGGGCGCCGCCGGCGACGAGCGCGGCCACGACGTCAGTCGTGCCGGGTAGCTCGGGTGCGAAGGTCATCGCCACGACGTGACCCCGGGCCAGGCCGAGCAGCTCGGCGACGAGGTCGGCGTCGGGGGCCATCAGGGCCGCGGAGTTCTGCGCACCGCAGCGAATGGCGGACAAGAAGGGACCCTCGTAGTGCAGGCCCGCGATCTCGTCCATCTCGCACAATTCGGTCAGGGTTCGGGTGCGGGCGAGCAATACGTGGGCTGGGGCAGTGACCAGGGAGGCGACAAGGGTCGTTGTCCCGTGCCGGCGGTGCTGCAGGACCGCGGTCATGGCCTCCTGCCTGGTGACGGCATCGGGGAAGCTCGCTCCTCCGCCACCGTGATTGTGCACATCGACCAGGCCGGGCAGAATATAGCCGCCTTCGGGGGCCTCGAGCACATCCAGCCCCGACAACTCAAGCGCGGCGACCGGCTCGACGGCAACAATGTGGTCGCCGCGCACGATCACCGCGCCAGGGTCGAGCACGGCGAAGGGAGTGACAACGCGGCCAAGGACCGCGGTGTCGGTCACGGCGCTTACAACACCTGCCAGGCCGGTTTGTCAGCCCAGACCTGGCGATAGTAGTCGGCCAGCCGCAACCGGGAAGCCGCGGCTTCATCGATCAGCACCGACACGTGCGGGTGCTGCTGCACGATGGTGGCCGGCCACATCGCGCTGACCGCGCCCTCGACCAAGTGGTGGACGGCTTCGGCCTTGGCGATGCCGGTTGCGATGAGGACCAGGTGCCGCGCCGCCATGATGGTGCCGATGCCCTGGGTGAGGCAGTGCCTCGGGACAGCGTCGGCGTCGCCGCCAAAGAAGCGGGCGTTGTCTACCCGCGTTTGGGGCGCCAGCGTCTTGATGCGGGTACGACCGGCCAACGACGAGCCGGGCTCGTTGAAGGCTATGTGCCCGTCGGTGCCGATGCCGAGCAGCTGCAGGTCCACCCCGCCGGCCGCCTCGATAGCGGCCTCGTAGTCCAGGCACGCGCCCGCCAGGTCTTCGGCGTTGCCGTCGGGTGTGTGCACGGCGCCTGCGCCGAAGTCCACCCGGTCGACAAAGGCCTGTGCGATGACGTTGCAGTATCGCTCGGGGTGCTCGGGCGGCAGGTGCACGTACTCATCGAGCAAGAAGGCACGCGCCGCAGCGAAGGACAGTCGCCCGCCCTGGTGGCGGCGGACCAGCTCGTCGTAGATAACCAACGGGCTGGATCCGGTCGCCAGGCCGAGCACGGCGTCCGCCCTAGCGGCCAACAGTCGCTCGATCGCGTCGGCAGCGAGCTCAGCCAGCTCCTCAGCGCTGGATTGAATGACGACCTCCACGTGAAACCTCCGGTCTGTCGAGCATCGGGACGGTCACGCCAGGGCATTGGCGAACCATGAGTCATCGTTGTCGGGTTGGTGATCGCCGTGCCGACGACCACGGCGAATCTCAACCGTCATCAATCCAGCCAGCGTTTGAGCAACGCGCTGTGATCGGTCCCGGTTTGCGCGTTGAGCCACGCGAGGAAGGTGGCTCGGTTCACGGTGTGATCTCGGTGCTCGGCCGGCCAGGCTTTGGCGATCTCGTTGTACTTGGCGACCCCGACCGTGTTCCGCAACTGGGTGAGCATAGCCGCCGGGCAGACGTAGACGTTGTCCTCAGCGAACTGGCGCCGGTCATAGCGGGCCGGTGGTCCGGCGGCCACGCGGGCCCATCGACACGTCGCCTGCAGCCCGGCCAGGTCGTACATGACTCCCCGCGGATCCTGGTAGTCGAACTGCATCCGGGTCGCCCAACCTTCGTTGAGCCACAGCGCGAGCCAGTCGATCGGGCCCACTGAGTCGCCGTACCACTGGTGGGCCAGCTCGTGGAGGATCACGCCGTCCAACTCGGCTTGCAAGCTCTCATACCCGGCGGTGATCAACGTCTGCGTCTCCATCGCGCTGTCGCCCTCGACGACGACCACGCCGCTGGTCGCGAACGGATATGGGCCGGCCCTGCTCAGCAGCCACGAGTACGACCGCCGTGCCTCCCTGGCGATTGCTGGCCGCAGCTTTTCGTGCTTGGGCAGCAACCAGATGTTGAACGGCTTTCCGTCCGTCATCTGCACCGCCGAGTGCTTGTACTTCCCGATGGCAAGGGTGGTCAGGTACGACGCCGCCGGCCGGTCCAGGTGCCACCGGGTCACCGTCTTGCCCCTGATGACCTGCGACGTGGTCAACGTGCCGTTGAACACCCCGACGAGGCCGCGGGGGACCCGGATGGTGGCGTCGTAGCGGGCCTTGTCGGAGGGGTGGTCGTTGACCGCATACCAGGTGTAGGCGCCGTAGGGCTCCTGAAACGTGGAGATGTTTCCGGCTTTGCTGCGGTTCCAGCCCAGCCCCTCGGTCATGTCCAAGCGACCGGACGGCGCCGGCACTGAACGGGGCTGTCCCTTGTACTTGATGACCAGAACATGTCGGCTGTTCGCGGCCAGTGGTCCGGTGGCGATCACCAGATCGTCGCCGATCCGCTTTGTGCCTACCGCTGTGTCATCCAGGGTGACCCCGGACACGGCCAGCGTGCGCAGCAGGCCGAGCCGGACCGTCGAGGTGTCCTTGGTCGCGCGGAAGGTGAGCTGCGTGACGCCGCGCAAGGTACGACCGTCCCAGTCCAGGTCAAGCCCGTAATGCAGCGAGTCGACCTCGGGGTTGCTGGTGGCCGGGTAGTAGGGGTCCTCGACTGGCGTTGAGACCCCCTGCGCGAGGTCGGAGTCGGGCAGTTTTGGGGCGATCGTCCCCGCCGCACCCGCGGTCTTCGGTCCGCTGCCTTTTGGCGGCACTGACGACGGGCTGCCCGCACGGGCCGCGAAACTGGTTGCCGAGCGGCCTGACGAGCCGCTTGATGAGCCCGCTGACAGCGTGGTCACCGCCGTGGTTCCGGTCTCTGGCGGAGCCGCATCCGCATCCACACCCGCACACGAACTGATCGTTGCGGTTGCCACCGCGATCAGGGCCGTGACCACGATTCGAAGCCGCGAGACCGACCGGCTGGGCGGCGGATCGCCGCTGACCGCGACGTCTTGTGCTGTGTGTTTCACGCCGCCCCCACTGTTCCCCCACCTAGGCTATGAAGTCAGCATATGGGCATGTTGCCCTCAGCCCGGCTGGATAGCCAAAACCTCAACTCCCGTAGGTGGTTCGATGACCAGCGTGCTCGTCCTCGGCGGCGCGAGAAGCGGTAAGAGCCGGTACGCCGAGGAGCTGCTCGCCGACGAGCCTGCCGTCCGCTATGTGGCCACCGGGCCTGTGCCCGACCGCACTGACGACGAGTGGGCAACCAGGGTGGCGCAACACCGTCAGCGCCGACCCAAGCACTGGCACACGGTTGAGACGGCTGACCCCGCCGCGGTGCTCGCCGACCGGTCCGGTACCGGGCACGTGCCCATCCTGGTGGACTGTTTGGGCACGTGGCTGACTCGGCTCATTGATGAGGCCGGAGCCTGGGACGATGGGGCCGTCGCTGACACCGTCCGCGAGCGCGCCGGTGTCGAGCTGGTTCGCACGCTCGCCACCGCGGTCACCGATGTGGTGCTGGTCAGCAACGAGGTGGGCTCGGGAGTAGTGCCGGCGACGCCGTCAGGGCGGCTGTTCCGTGACCAGTTGGGCCGATTGAACGCACAGGTCGCGGCCGCCTGCGACCGTGTCGTGCTGGTGGTCGCGGGACGGGTCATCGAGCTCCCCGGCGCCGAGCTTGGTCCGGGCCGAGCTACCAGCGCAACTGGCGCAATCCCGGCGCGCGCACGGGTCGGCGCCCCGGCCTACCGCGCCACGAGCCCAGATCGGCCGTCGTTCCTGGACACGGCTCGCGATGCCGGGCGATTGGCGATCGGCACCCTGACCGCCTGGCCGGTTCCCGCTCCAACGACGGTCAACCGCCGGATCGCCGGCCTGGCCATGGTGCTGGCTCCGCTGGTCATGGCGCCGCTGTTGGCTCTGCTCGCCGTTCCGGCGGTGCTGGGTGCCCAGCTCGGGACGTCGCCGCTGGTACTCGCCGCACTGTTGATCGCGACCCTGGTGCTCTCGACCCGAGGGATGCACCTGGACGGTCTGGCCGACACGTGCGACGCCCTGTCCGCGGGGTATGACCGGGAACGTGCTTTGACGGTGATGCGCACCGGTGACGTTGGGCCGAGCGGCGCGGCCGCGATTGCGCTGGTTCTGCTCATCCAGACGGTGGCGCTGGCCGATGTGCTCGGCCGCTCCCCCGCTCACCTGGTCCCAGTGGCTGTCGCGATCCTGGCGTCGCGGCACGTGCTGGCTTGGGGCTGTCGACGTGGTGTCCCCCCAGCCCGACCCGAGGGGCTCGGTGCCGCAGTGGCAGGTTCGGTGTCGCCCGCACCGCTGGCGGTCGCGGGCCTGGCGCTGGCCGGCCTCGGCGCCCTGGGTGCGTTGGCCGTCGGCATCCAGTGGTGGGTTCCACTTGCGGTCGTCATCAGCGCGGTCGGCGCCGCGCTGGCCTTGATCGCACGATGCACCCGACGGTTCGGCGGCATCACCGGCGATGTGCTCGGCGCTGCCGTTGAGGTCGGCCTGGCTTCGGCCTTGGCGCTGGCAGCCGTGCTGCCCTGACCGCATCGCCCGAGCTCAGTCTCACTTCATCAGCGCTGACGAGGGCTGCGTCAACTCGCGGTAGCTCGTTCGCCGATCGTCAGCCGTCCGTGCGACCGGTTCCACTGAACGCTGAGGTCAACCGCGCGAAGGCGACGTCAAGGCGCGCCGCCAGGTCCCCAGCGGAGCCGGACCGGGCGTGCTGCCACATCGCGGCTCGAACCGCCGCTGAGGCGACGTACGAGTCGATCACCGGGGTGAGGTCGGTCAAGGGATCGACCCCGGTACGACGGACCGACGCTTCGATCATCGCCTGTTCGGTCGCTGCCCCGGCCCCCATCATCCGGGCCCACAGCTGCGGCGAGGTCGCCGCGACCGACCGGCGTAGCTGCCACAGTTCCTGGTCCTGGGCGAGTTCGGCCAGATACCCGAAGAGTGCCGATCGCCATGCCGCGAGGGTCTCCAGCTCGGCAGGCTGGTCCAAGAAGCTCTGACAAAGCCGCTTGATACGGCCCGGATCCGACCCGAGCAGGGCATCCTCTCGGGACGGGAAGTAGTTGAAGAGCGTTCGCGTCGACACCCCGGCCCGCTCGGCGATCTGCGCGACGGTCACGTGGTCGACACCGCGGGCGCCGGCCAATTCAAGGGCAGCCCGGTGAATGGCCAGCCACGTCGCCCGCTTCTTGCGGGACCGCAGTCCAACGGAGAGGCTTCGATGGGCATCTTCATCGGCGCTCAGGTCGGCAACCGGGCCGGCAGGTGCCATGGTCGGATCGGACATGATCACACCGTAATGCAAGCTGTGCAATTATGCAGACACTGCAAATTGGCGATACCCTGGCGCCCTACCTGGAGGAGACCGGATGACCAGCACCACTTCGGGCGCTGACGCGACGTCGTCCGCGCCAGCCAAGTTCCAACTCGATGCCGATACCCGAAGGGTCTTCATCGGGCTCATGCTCGGCATGCTGGTCGCCTCGATCAGCCAGACCATCGTCGGTCCGGGGATGCCGCGGATCGTCGCTGAGCTGGGCGGCATGGACCACTACAGCTGGGTTGCGACGACCGCCATGCTGGTTTCAGCGGTGAGCGTACCCATCGTCGGTAAGTTGTCAGACCTCTATGGCCGTCGCGGATTCTACTTGGGCGGCCTGGTGGTGTTCATGACCGGCTCGCTGGTCTGCGGGCTGTCGACGAGCTTCTGGATGCTGATCGCCGGTCGAGCCCTCCAGGGATTCGGCATGGGCACGCTGATGCCACTGTCGCAAACGATCATCGGCGACATCATCCCGCCGCGGCAGCGCGGGAAGTACCAAGCCCTTCTGGGCGCGGTCTTCGGCCTCACCTCGGTGGCTGGCCCGCTGGCCGGTGGCTTCATCACCGACAACTGGGGCTGGCGATGGCTGTTCTTCGCATCGATCCCCGTCGGTCTGGCCGCCACCGTAGCTATCGTTCGCTTCCTGCACCTGAAGCAAGAGCGCCGGAAGGCGCCTATCGACATCGCCGGAATCCTCACACTGAGCACTGGGCTCGTTGCCATCCTGCTGGCCACCTCATTGGGCGGGACCTCCTACCCGTGGACGTCCACGATCATCATTTCCCTGTTCGTCGTCGGGACGGTCTTACTGGTGGTCTTCGTGTTGATCGAGCGGCGAGCAGTCGAGCCGGTCCTTCCGCTTCGGCTCTTCGGCAACTCGATCTTCACGCTGGCGAACATCGCGGCCTTCGGCATCGCGATGGTGATGTTCGGCGCGATCATTTACATCCCCGTGTTCGCACAGGGCGTCTTGGGGATGGACGCGACCGGGTCTGGGTTGATCCTGATGCCGCTGATGCTCGGCTTCATGGTGCTGGGCATCGCCGCCGGCCTGTTCATCACGAAGACCGGCCGGTACAAGGGGATCATGGTGTCCGGCGTGGTGATCATGGGGGCCGGCGTGTGGCTGCTGACCAGGCTCGGCCACACCTCCACGCCGGGCGACCTCACGGTGGCGATGGTTGTGTTGGGCATCGGGCTCGGGCTATGCATGCAGCACTACACCCTGGTCGTGCAGAATGCGACGTCCCGGCGTGACCTGGGCGTAGCGACCGCCTCGACGCAGTTCTTCCGCAACGTCGGTTCCACGATCGGGATCGCTATTTTCGGCACCGTGATGACCAGCGGGCTCAGCGAGGCCATCCTCGCTCGGCTGCCCCCCGGGACTCCCGTGCAGACACCTGGCGGCGCTGCCGTCGACCTCGCCGCGGTCCTCGATCCCACCCAGTTGGCGAATCTGCCCCCTGCCGTCGCTGAAGCGGTCCGCCAAGGCCTGGCCGAGCGGCTGCACGACACGTTCCTGATCGGACTGCCGATCTTGGCTGTCGTCCTCATCGCGACGCTGGCGCTTCGGGCGATCCCGTTGCGCGAGACCATGCACACTCCTGACCAAGCTGGTCAGGAAGTCCTCGACGCGCTGAACTCGTCTGCGCACTCCCCGGATGAGATCGTCCCGCTGTTCGGCTCCGCGCCCAGTCACGTGCGGACCAAAGAGCGGATCCTGGGCCTGAGGCTTCGGCTGCTCGCCGCCGAGGCGAACCGTACTGACCGTCCGCTGCTGCGCCGCGCGGTGACCGATCTCGGCGGCGGAGACCCAGACCACGGCATCCACCTGCTCGAACGCACCGCCACGATGTTGACCAGTGACGACGAGCTAGTTGCCGCTCAGGCGGAACGGTTCGCGGCGGCGCTAGCGGCGCAGGCTCGACAAAGCGGCGGGCTGCTCTCCGACGACCTGCGCAAGGACCTGGCCGTTTTGGCGTCGGCATCCAGGGAACGCGAGGTCCTGCACCGCGTCGAGGTCGGCGTCGTCGACCGTCACGAGGCGGTGGAGTTGCCGCTGCTGGAATCCGCCAGCAGTGACCTGGGCGTCGCGCTCCTGGTCGACCTGGAGCTGGCCCGTGCCGACTCGGACAGTGCCGGGACGGCGTGAGGTCAGCTCCGGACGTCGGTTTGGATGAACGGTGGCTTGGTCACTGTCGCGGGCAACATCCGGCCGCGTACCTCGATGCTCACTCGGTCCCCTGGGGCCAACCCGGCGGCAGTGTCCAGTAGCGCGAGCGCGACGCCTTGACGCAGGCTCGGCGAGAACGTGCCGGAGGTAACTTCGCCGATCGCCGATGTCGCCGGGTCGGCCAGCACTGAGCAGCCCGGTCGCGGGATCCCCTTGCCCTCGACCAATAGCCCCCACGCCGAGCGCGACGGCCCGGCCGCCTTCTCGGCCAGCAGCGCATCCCGGCCCCAGAACTGCGGCTTCTTCCAGCCCACCGCCCAACCGAGTCTGGCCTGCACCGGCGTGATCGACGTACTGAGCTCGTGACCGTGCAGCGGATAGCCCATTTCGGTACGCAACGTGTCCCGAGCGCCCAGGCCGCAGGGCAGGCCGCCGTGCTCGAGCACCGCCGCGAGCAGCGCATCCCACAGTTCGCCGACCCGAGCCCAGGGCGGCACCAACTCAAAGCCCAACTCGCCGGTGTAACCGGTACGACAGACCGTCATGGGGATCGACCCACCAGCGTGATCCGCCCCGAGCCGGAGTTCGGTCTGCACGAAGGACATGTAGTCCTGCTGGGGCGAGATCCCCAGCCCCGTCAGCACCTGCGCGGCTGCCGGTCCCTGCACGGCCAGGACGCCGTACTCGCGGTGAGCGTCGCGCACCTGGACACCCGCCGGAGCCTGCTCGGCGAGCGCCCGGACCACCTCGGCGGTGTTCGCGGCGTTGGGGATCAGGAACACCTCGTCGTCACCGACGAGGTAGGCGATCAGATCGTCGAGGACGCCGCCCTGCGCAGTGCAGCACAGCGTGTACTGCGCCTGGCCGGGACCAATCTTCGCCAGGTCGTTGGTCAAAGAACGGTTGACGTACGCCGCGGCGCCGGGACCGGACACCGTGGCCTTCCCGAGGTGGCTCACGTCGAAAAGCCCGACCCGTTCGCGCACTGCCGCGTGTTCTGCGACCACCCCGCCACAGCGGCGGCCGCCGCTCCCGCCGCCGACATATTCGATGGGCATCAGCCAACCGCCGAAGTCGCCCAGCTTGGCACCCAAGGCCAGGTGACGGCCGTGCAGCGGGGATCGCAGGACGTCCGAGTCGGCCATACCGACACCGTAGTGGCTGCTCCATCATCGGCACACCCGTCCAGCCCCGCAGCGACGCTCCCGGTGAACAGCGGTACTGTCGCCACAGTCATTCGGGCGATGCGGGACTACGGTCGGGCTCGCCCGAGCACCGACCGGGCTAACGGGGCAGTGCTCCACCAACCGCGTCAGCGATTACCGGGAACGTAGAAGGGCACGCAATGCCGAACCCAGCACCGACGTCCAGTGGCACGCCACTGCTCGTAGCCGCCGAGGACACCGCGGACTCCGCCAACGTTGACGCCCTGATCCTGTTCAGCCGCCCAGCGGGTGAACACGATGAGAAGAAGGCTGACAACGGCGGCAAGCCGGCGCGGCGGCGCGGTCGGCGGGGAGCTGGCGATCAGCTAGATGCTCAGGTCCAAGGCCTTCCCCAGACTGCGGTGCTCGTGCTCCCGAAGTCTGACGGGCTTGCGCAAGAGGCGCGCCGACACCTAGAAAACGCGCTGGCGGGCCTACGAGCGATGGGCAAAGCCGAGGAGGTCACTCGCATCGCCGCCGTGCCCGGCATCGCTGCGCCTCTGGTGGTGGTCGTCGGGCTCGGGGACGGCGATGACGCGCAAGCGTTGTCGCCCGACCGACTGCGATTGTGTGCCGGCGCCGCGGTGCGCCACGTGACCGGACGCTTCGAAGTAGGCGTGCTCGTGCCGACCGAGGAGCCCGCTGCCGTGGCAGCCATCGCCGAGGGCGCCGCACTGGGTGCGTATGACTTCGTGCATCACCGCAGCCAGGCACCCAAGCCCCACACCCAGCCGCCGCACCAGATTCGCCTGCTTGGCCTCCCAGCTGGTGATCGCACCGTCCAAGCCGCTCTGGCGCAGGCAACGGTGCTGAGCCGAGCCGTGGCCTGGGCCCGGGACCTGGTGAACACCGGCCCGAACGAGTTGTACCCGCAATCCTTCGCCGACGCGGTCACGACCCGGGCCGCGACCCTTTCCGGCAAGCATGCGGTGGACGTGACCGTCATGGACGAGCAGGAGCTACGAAAGGGCGGGTTCGGCGGCATCATCGGCGTCGGTCAAGGCTCGGCGCATCCACCTCGGATCGTGGTGCTCCGGTATCGACCACGCGACGCAACCGCCCACCTGGCCTACGTCGGCAAGGGCATCACGTTCGATTCCGGCGGCCTGTGCATCAAACCGGCGACCAGCATGCCCACGATGAAGAACGACATGGCCGGGGCCGCTGCGGTCGCCGCCGCCGTGCTGGCAGCGGCCGAACTGGGGCTGCCGGTCTCGCTCACCGGCGTCCTGACGCTCGCCGAGAACATGCCGAGCGGCACCGCGCAACGCCCCGGTGACGTCGTCACCATGGGCAACGGCACCACCGTCGAGATCATCAACACCGACGCCGAGGGACGAATGGTGCTCGCCGACGGGCTGTGTGTGGCCCAGCGTGAACAACCGGAGGCCTTGATCGACGTCGCCACCCTGACCGGCGCCGCCATCGTCGCGCTCGGTCACCGTACGGCCGCCGTCCTGGCCAATGACGACGCCCTGCAAGGCGAGGTCGCCAGCGCAGCGACGAGCGTCGGCGAGCCGATCTGGCCGATGCCGATCGCCGTGGAGATCCGCGCCGGGATGGACTCGATCGTCGCCGACCTCAAACACACCGGTGAACCGGGTGCGGGGGGGATCATGGTGGGTGCGGCCTTCCTACGCGAGTTCGTCGGGCAGGACGAGGAGGGGACGGCGCTGCCGTGGGCGCATCTCGACATTGCCGGCCCGGCGTTCAACGATAAGACCGCCTACGGGTTTACCCCCAAGGGTGGCACCGGGTACGGCGTACGCACGCTGGTGGCATTGGCGCAGGGACGCGCCTGACCGTCCTGCGGCCAGGCGCCGTCGATTGTTGGACGGGAGAACGAACGTTCAGGTAGCCAGCCGAAGACACATGCCATGACCGACCTGAAAGTGCAGCAACGTGCGGCGCAAGACGCCCCGCCGACGACGCCGCCGCGCACCCGCGCGCAATTGCATCAACCCAAGGGCCGGTTGGACGCCCTCGATGGGATCCGCACCATCGCGGTGATGCTCGTGGTCTTCTACCACGTCAGCGTGCCAGGCGTGACCGCGGGGTTCGTCGGCGTCGACGTGTTCTTCGTGCTGTCCGGGTACCTGATCACGACACTGCTGATCCGGGAGCTCAACGGCACCGGACGGATTGACCTGGCGCGCTTCTGGGCTCGCCGGGTGCTTCGGTTGATGCCTGCATCGCTGCTGGTCATCGCGGTCGTCGTCGGCTGGGGGGTGCTGGCCGCCCCGGCGTACCAACGGCCCTCCCTGGGCGCCGACGCGTTGTGGTCGCTGCTGTACGTCGCGAACTGGCGGTTCATCTCCTCCTCCAGTTACTTCGCCAACGACGGCACCCAATCCCCCCTGCAGCACGTCTGGTCCCTAGCCGTCGAGGAGCAGTTCTACCTCGGATGGCCATTGCTGCTGGTCCTGGCCACCGCGATCTTTCTACGCCGGATGCCGCCTCGGCACTCGCCCCCCTCGGCGGGGATGCCCTGGTCGGACGCAAGAAACGTCGGCCAGGTCGAGCAGGATCGAATCGCGCGGCTCCGGCAGATTGCCGTCGTGATCGGTGTCCTGGCCGGGGTGCAGGTGATCCTCTCGGCAGCAGCGTTGTGGCTGCTCTACGACCCGTCGGCACCCGACCGCGCGTACATGGGTACCGATGCGAAGGCCTTCGAGCCGCTGCTCGGCGCCCTGGCGGCGGCGGTCGTGCAGACCCCACGGGCCCGTCGGTTCGCGCGACGGTACGCCGACGCGCTCATGCTCACCGGCCTGTTGGGCATCCTGGGCGGGGTACTCACGCTGGCGGACAGCAACGGGCCGAAGCCGGCGTACTTCGGTGGCGGCGCGTTGGTGTTCGCCATCCTGTGCGCGCTGTTGATCGTGGGCGCCGCCTTCACCCGGGACGACTACGGCATCGGCAGACTGCTTGCCTGGACTCCGATGGCCTACCTGGGCCGGATCTCCTACGGCATCTACCTGTGGCACTGGCCGCTGGCCGTCTGGGCCGGCACGCACCCGCAATGGAAGCCGGCGCAGGCGGCCGCAGTCGTCGCCGGCACCATCGTGCTTGCCGCAACGTCCCACCATTTCTACGAGCGTCCGATCCGCACTGGTCGACCCGCGCGCATCCCGTCCTGGCAGGTGCTGGGCGGTGGCGGGCTCGCGATCTCGATGCTGGTGGCGTCCTGCGGCCTGCTCGGCGGGACCCCGGTCAGTTCGATCGTTCCACCGCTACGCCCAGGATCCGAGGAAGACACCATTGTCGTGGTCGGCGACTCGGTGGCCCGGCGGATGATGCCGGCCCTCGCGCGGCAGGGAGCGGCTCGAGGTCTGACGGTGCTCAACGCTGCGCGTGGCGGCTGCCCAAGCCTGGGCGTCAACGTCGTCGGCGATGACGGCACGTTGGTCAACGGCGTGGACTGCGCCGCAGCGGTCCCCAGTGCGCAGCGTGAAACCATCGAGCAAGCACGCCCATCGGCGGTGCTGTGGTGGTCACGCTATGAACTTGCCGACCGACAGGGCCCCGACGGGACCGTCTTGAAGGCCGGCACCTCCGCGTTCTGGCAGGCCCAAGAAGTTGCGCTGAAGCAAACCGTTGACCGCTTGGCGGCGACCGGGGCGACCGTGCTCATCGTCGAGGTCGACCGGGTGGGTCTGGGCATCAACGCCCGCTGCACGACCGCGTCGTGCCCAGGGTTTCTGCGTGCGTTACGTGACAACGACACGCTCCGGACCACCTGGAACACACTGGTACGCGAATATGCCGCCACGGATCGCCGGGTCGCTGTCGTCACCATCGACGACGTCTTCTGCCGCGACGCGGACAACCCCTGCGATGATCGGTTGCCGATGCGCTCGGCAGGGCCAGAAACAACACCCCCGAACGCGACACCTTCGGCGACCCAGCCAGCCCAAGCGCGGCTCGATCCAGCCGCCTCGTCGCGGCCGTTGCGGGCGTTCGCGGCGCCGGACGGCTCAGGGTACGCGCGGCCGGATGGGTCGCACTTTCGCGACAGCGTCACCGCATCCCTGGCTGACATTTTGCTGACGCGGCTCGAGTCCGTCGTGGCCGACCCGCGCAATGGTCTTCCGGCGACGACCGGTGCCGCCCGGATTCCAAAGTGACACACTGACGGCATTCGCCGCTGTCCCGTTCCGGCCCACGATCCCCGAGCCGGCCTGACCTCGATGGAGCGCCACTGATGTCCGTGAACTCTCACACGTCGACTTCCGACGGCACCTCGCAGACCGGCCCGCAAACGGGCGGAGACGAATACGACGTCGTCGTGCTCGGCGCAGGCAGCGGTGGATACGCCTGTGCCTTGCGCTCGGCACAACTGGGGATGCGCGTCGCCTTGGTCGAATCGGACAAGGTCGGCGGTACCTGCTTGCACTGGGGATGCATCCCGACCAAAGCCATGTTGCACGCCGCGGAGGTGGCCGACGCCGCCACCGAGGGATCCCGGGTCGGGATCCGGCTGCAGTCCGACGGCGTCGATCTGCCAGCGGTTCACGCCTTCAAGGACGCCGTGGTGAACCGGTTGTTTCGCGGACTGACCGGGTTGATCACCGGCGCCGGGATCACTGTCGTCGAAGGCACCGGACGGCTCACCGGTCCGAACACGGTGACGGTGACGACTGCGGGGACAAAGACCCCGGCAACGACACCGGAGGCTCGCAGTCTCACCGGCCGGTACGTCGTGCTGGCGACCGGCTCGGTGCCGCGGACCCTCCCCCAGGTCCCGATCGGCGGCCCGGTCATGACCAGCGACGAACTCCTGCGACTGGAGAGGATTCCGCAGCGGGTGGTGGTGCTGGGTGGGGGTGTCATCGGCGTCGAGTTCGCTTCCGTGCTCACCTCTTTCGGTGCCCGCGTGACGATCGTCGAAGCCTTGCCCCGACTGGTTCCCGGCGAGGACGAAGCCATCTCCAAGGCCCTCGATCGAGCGTTTCGCAAACGCGGGATGACCATTCGCACCGGAGCAAGAGTGACCGGCGTGGAGCCTGCCGGCGACGCGGTCCGCATCCACCTGGCAGAGGGTGAACCCGTCGAAGCGGACCTGTTGCTCGTCGCGGTAGGACGCGGACCTCGCACCGAAGGTCTGGGATACGCCGAGCATGGGGTGCAGTTGGACCGGGGCTTCGTGGTCACCGATTCGTGGTCACCGACGAACGCTGCCGCACCGCCGTACCCGGGGTGTACGCCGTGGGCGATATCGTGCCGGGGCTGCAACTGGCCCACCGAGGATTCGCGCAGGGAATCTTCGTGGCCGAGGACCTCGCGGGGCTCGAACCGATCCCCCTGCAAGAACGATCGATCCCACGGGTCACCTACTGCGACCCCGAGATCGCCTCCGTCGGGCTCAGTGAGGCGCAGGCTCGCGAGCAATACCCCGATGTCATCACCAACGAGTACAACCTCGGGGGCAATGGTCGGAGCTTGATCCTGGGCACCACCGGCTTCGTAAAAGTGGTGGCCCGCAAAGACGGACCGGTGGTAGGCATCCACATGATCGGCACCCGGATCGGGGAGCAGATCGGCGAGGCTCAGCTGATCGTTGGATGGGAGGCCACCCCCGCCGACGTGGCCCCGCACATCCACGCCCACCCGACCCAGAACGAGGCGCTCGGTGAGGCTCACCTGGCCCTGGCGGGTAAGCCGTTGCACTCTCACGCGTGAGTTGAGCACGGGTCCTAGACTGGCCGCACCAGATCAATCCGAGGAGACCTCTGACATGTCTGAACGCGTGACCATGCCGGCCCTGGGCGAGTCCGTTACCGAAGGTACGGTGACTCGCTGGCTGAAGAGCCCTGGGGATACCGTTCAGGTCGACGAGCCGCTGCTCGAAGTCTCCACCGACAAGGTCGACACGGAGATTCCGTCCCCGGTCGCGGGCACGCTCGAAGAGATCTTGGTCCAAGAAGACGAGACGGTCCCGGTCGGCGCCGACCTGGCGGTCATCGGCGACGGCTCGGGGTCCGCGAGCGCCGACACCGCTGCGGCCAGTGAGCTTTCGGATGCGTCAACGGCACCATCGACGGATGCTCCGGTGACCGAGCAGACCTCAGAACCCGAGCAAGCACACGAGGATCCTCAGTCCAGCGAACCGTTGCAGGAGCAGCAGCAGGAGCAGGAGCAAGCGGCTTCCGGTACGGGTGAAGTCTCCGGCGGCGACACCGTCACGATGCCCGCGGGTGGCAGACGAGCCGCTCTTGGAGGTCTCCACCGACAAGGTAGATACCGAGATTCCCTCACCGTTCTCCGGGGTCCTCACCAAGATCTTGGTCGGCGAAGACGAGACGGTGCCCGTGGGCGGGGAACTGGCGATCATTGGTGGGTCCGACGCGGGCGGCCAAGCGCAGGCCCCAGCCCAGGAGGCGCCGCAGCAGACCGAAGCCGAACCCGAGCCTGAACCGCGACCTGAGCCCGCAAGCCCCGCGCCCTCCGCGCCGCAAACGCGACAGCGACCTTCGCCCGCTTCTGCGCCCGCGCCTGCGCCAGCGCCCGCTCCTGCGCCCGCTTCGCCTGACGCGTCCGCCTACGTGACGCCCCTCGTGCGCAAATTGGCCGCTGACCACGGCGTCGACCTCGACACGCTCAAGGGCACCGGCGTGGGCGGGCGGATCCGCAAACAGGATGTGTTGGAAGCGGCCCGCGCCGCGCAGGAGCCGGCGCCGTCCGCCCCCGCACCTCAAGCCCCCGCTGGACGTCCGGCAGCCCCGGCAGCCCCGGCGGCATCAGTGCCATCGGTCTCGCCCAAGCGCGGGACGGTCGAGAAGATGTCCAGGATGCGCAAGATCATCGCCTCGCGCATGGTCGACTCCCTCCAGGTCTCCGCACAACTGACCACGGTTGTCGAGGTCGACGTCACCCGGCTGGCCCGGTTGCGGGCACAGCACAAGGAAGGCTTCAAGGCTCGCGAGGGAGTCGGCTTGAGCTTCCTGCCGTTCTTCGCGCTCGCTGCGGTCGACGCGCTCAAGGCATTCCCGGTCGTGAACGCGATGATCGACGGGGAAAGCATCGTCTATCACGACCAGGAGAATCTGGGCGTGGCGGTCGACACCGAACGCGGCCTGATGGTCCCCGTGATCAGGGACGCCGGTGACCTCAACGTCGCCGGTTTGGCTCGCAAGATCGCTGACTTGGCCGAGCGCACTCGGACCGGGAACATCGGGCCGGACGAGCTCGGCGGCGGCACCTTCACGCTGACGAATACCGGCAGCCGGGGCGCATTGTTCGACACCCCGATCATCAACCAGCCACAGGCGGCGATCCTCGGCACGGGTGTCGTCGTCAAGCGGCCGACGGTCGTCGATGACGGTGACGGTGGTGAGTCGATTGCCATCCGTTCGATGTGCTATCTCGCGCTGTCGTACGACCACCGGCTCGTCGACGGCGCCGACGCCGCCCGGTTCCTGGTCGCGATGAAAGAGCGGCTCGAAGAAGGCAACTTCGAGCTCTAAGCCAGGACGATCATCGGTACCGCCGTCGAAGTACGTCGGCTGGGCCGGTCTGGGGCCGCCGACCCCGCTGTGGGGTCGGCGGCCTCGGACCGGCGTGAGACAGGAGTGCTATGTCCCTGAACGTGGCCATCACCGGGGCCTCTGGACTGATCGGCAGCGCGCTGTCGGCTCATCTGGTGGGTCGCGGCGACACCGTCGTGCACCTGGTGCGACGACCGGCACGCAACAGCGCGGAGATCACCTGGCATCCCGGCGGAGAGCCCCTGCCGCCGGCGGCGCTGGCAGACGTTGATGCTGTCGTGCACCTGGCTGGCGCGCCACTGGCTGGAAAGCGTTGGACCTCCTCGATCCGAGCAGAGATCCGCCGGTCCCGCATCGAGAGCACCCGATCGCTAGCCAAGGCGCTGGCCCAAATCGATCGACCGGTCCGGCTGGTCAGCGGGTCGGCCACCGGTTACTACGGCACGGACCGCGGCCGGGAGGAACTCACTGAACAGAGCACTCCTGGGACCGGGTTCCTCGCCGAGGTCTGCCAGGCCTGGGAGGCACAGACGCAACCAGCCGAGAACGCCGGTCACCCGGTCGCGATGGTCCGGACCGGCATTGTGCTCTCTGCCAAGGGTGGTGCGCTGCAGTACCTGCTACCGATCACCAAGTTCGGCGTCGCCGGACCGCTGGGCAGCGGTCGGCAGTTCTGGCCGTGGATCACCCTCACCGACGAGGTGCGGGCGCTGGCCTGGCTGATCGATCACCGCGAGGTCACCGGCCCGGTGAACTTGGTCGCCCCCACCCCCGCCACCCAAGGGCGGATCTCCGCCGCGATCGCCGGTGCCATGGGGCGGCCCTCGGTGGTGCCGACACCCGCAGCGGTGATCCGGGTGGTGCTCGGTGAGTTCGCCGAGACGATTCTGGGCAGCCAGAACATCAGCCCGTCGGTGCTCAGCGATGGCGGATTCACGTTCCAGCACCAGGAGATCGAAGCGGCCGCCGACTGGCTGATGTCCTCCTGATCAACGCCGTCGCTCACCCTGGCAGCACGCTGGCGATGCGCCACCCGTTGGGTGTCCGCGCTAGCTTCAGGCGGACCGGGACACCGCGCGCCGCCGGCCTGACCCGGCTGGCCACGCCGCGCTGCCGCACGACGTATCGGCTTGTGTCAATGCGGGCGCGGATCAGGCACTCGTTGCGCCCAACCCCTTCGAGACGCGGCGACACCGGGAGGTACCGCAAACCCTCGTAGCGTGCCCCAGATCGCTGCAGCGCCTTGACCTCTGACTGGGCAGCCGCCCCGTCGGGCGATCCGGGCAGGAAGACCCTGGTGAGGTAGGCCGGATTCGCATCCCGGTAGGCTCGCGCCCGCATCTCAACGAGTCCGGAGAACTCAGCCAACAGCTCTGCGGCGCTGGGCTCTGCCGCGCCGGTGGACGGTGTTCTCGCAGGTCCCGTGAACGGCATCGTCGATGGCTGGATGACGCCAGAGGGCGTACGACTCGGACCGAAGGTGGTGGGGGCCGGGGGCGCCCCGCTGGGTGTGACGGATTCGAGGCCGGCGACGGTCCGAGATGCTGCTTGGTCGGCAAGCGGCCGCACGACAGCGAACACGCCTGCGGTCGCTGCTGCGAACGCTGCGAGACCGGTCAGCCAGGGTGCCGCGTGGCGGATCAACCGCAGCCCTACGTGCGTGGCCCGACGACCAGCCAGGCGGTGTCGCCCCGCCGCGTCCGAGACGTCAATTCGGCCCCTGGACGGCTGCGCACGCTGCGTCTGCCCCGACGTCGGTGGCCGGTACGGCGCCCGCCCTAGGCCTTCACGAAGCCGGAACGTGAGCTGTTCGGCCGGATCGGCACCGTCGGGCAGTTGCAGCGGGGTGGCGCGGCAGGCTTCGAGTACGGCGTCCGCGGCCCGATCCGCGGTTGGCCGAACCGTGGGGTCACCGCGCAGGCAATCGTCGATCACGAACCCAAGCGCTGTCGGCGCGCTGGCGACCACGGTGCTCAACGGCCGGCGAACCAGGCCGGCAGGCACAGGTTCACCGGTGATCAACCGCCACCCGAGGGCGCCAGCGGCGTACACGTCGGCGGCAGCGGTCGGCGGACCCGGCGCGTTGACTTCGGGGGCCAGATACTCCAGGGTTCCGCGAGCCGCCGTCGGCCGCTGCCCGACCAGCCGAGCCCGTCCTAGGTCGGTCAGCATGGGCCTGCCCTCTCGGGTCAGCAGCACATTGCTCGCGGACACGTCTCCATGCACAATGCCCCGCCGGTGCAACTCGGCCAGCGTCCGCAGCAGCGGGGCGAGCACGGTGACCGTCTCGGCTGGCGTCAACCGATCGCGCTGACCAGCCAACGCCCCGACGTTCCCCCCGTCGATCAGGTCCAGGACCAGTGCCACCCGTCCGTCGGAGGTTTCCAGGACCTCGTGCAGCGCAATGAGATGCGGGAGCCGCACCGAGCCGAGGACCGCCGCCTCGTGCACCAACTCGGTGCGGGCCTGCGGGTCGAGGTCACCGGCCACTTTGACCGCGCAATTCCAGCCATCGAGATCTCGACGGGCTGCGTACACAGTGCCGGTTGAGCCTGCACCTACTTGGCGCAGCAAGGTCAGTCCCGGTATCCGAGGCATTTCGGCGGCGTCCATAGCTCCTCCCTCGCGTTGGGATCGCATCCGGAAGGCACTATGGCTGCCGGCTCGCGATTGTGGATCTCGCCGTCCACAGGCCCGATGCGCCGGCTCGCCGTAGGCTGTGGACCATGCGGTTCGAACATCTCGGGTTCGCGCCCGATTACGTCGACTACGTGCAGGCCTGGGATCGGCAGCGGGCCGTTCACGGCCAGGTGGCCGACGGCACGCTGGACGAGACGGTGCTGTTGCTCGAACACGCCGCGGTGTACACCGCCGGCAAACGCACTGAACCGCACGAACGGCCTTTTGACGGCACCCCGGTCGTGGAGGTGGATCGGGGCGGAAAGATCACCTGGCACGGCCCTGGTCAGCTTGTCGGGTATCCGATCGTCCGGCTGGCTCAGCCGGTGGACGTCGTCGCGCATGTACGGCGTCTCGAACTCGTCATGCTCGGTGTCTGCGCCGACCTGGGTCTATCGGCGGAGCGCGTCGAGGGTCGCTCCGGGATCTGGTTCCCCGCCGACAGCAGCCGTCCCGCGCGCAAGATCGGCGCCATCGGGGTGCGGGTGAGCCGCTCGGTAACCATGCACGGGTTCGCCCTCAACGTTGACTGCGACCTGGGTTGGAGCTCGGTCATCGTGCCCTGCGGGATCGCCGACGCCGGCGTCACCTCGCTGGCTGCCGAGCTTGGTCGGCCCCTCACCGTTCGCGAGATCCTCCCGCTCGCCCACCAGCACCTCTGCCAGGTCCTGGACGCCGCTCCCAAAGCCGCCTGACGGGCCGCCGGTGACCGGGGCGCCGGCACCACATTCCGGCCCCGGTCGCGGACGACAGGTCGACAGACTCCGAGCCGAACGTTGAGGGACGGCGTAAACTTCACAACGTACGCGGCAGCTGCTGCCCACCCGTTGCGGATTCGTCGGCAGGTTGTCGGCGGCCAGCTCGGCCGTCGGCCTCGTGACCTGCACGGCACCCGCACATCAGCCACCAGGAGCACATGTGAGTCTCGCCCCCGACGGCCGTCGGCTGCTGCGCGTCGAGGCACGGAACGCGCAGACCCCGATCGAACGTAAACCCGCCTGGATCCGGACGACGGCCAAGATGGGGCCGCACTACAACGAGATGCAGGGCATGGTCGCCAGCGAAGGCCTGCACACGGTGTGCCAGGAAGCCCGGTGCCCGAACATTTT
>CAJDWS010000043.1_pt1 | contig 25014 bp, 19 predicted proteins | sample 7391661 | NCBI WGS metagenome assembly CAJDWS01 (sample SAMEA7055725, study PRJEB34461) | soil metagenome | biome: terrestrial ecosystem; feature: Peninsula; material: soil | place: Antarctica | collected 2016 | reverse complement strand
AGCGCGGGTGCGGGCCGCGGGCCCCACCCACGACGCGACGGATCGGGTTGGAGGGTGGCCATGATCCAGTTGAGTGTAGGGTTCGGCGCCGTCGGTCTCTACCGGGGGCGGACCCGAAATGTCGGGCGCATCACACTTTTCCCACCGCTTTTTCGACCGAACGGTTCGATCAGCGGGAAGGCGGGCGGCGACCGGGTGGTTGGTGGGGTTCGACAAACCGTTTGTCGGACCCTGGTGCTATCGAGGACTGTGAGCTAGACCGGAAGGACAACCCGTATGCCCGCAAGCCTGACCCAGCGGACTCCACTCGCCGTCGGAACCGCACCAGAGCTGGCCATCGAGGCCGACCACCTGATCAAACGCTTCGGGAGCACACTGGCCGTCGATGACGTGAGTTTTGCTGTCCCGCAAGGAACTGTCCTCGGCTTGCTGGGCCCCAACGGATCCGGCAAGACGACCACGGTCCGAATGATGACCACCCTGTCGACCCCGTCCAGCGGGACTGCTCGGGTTGCCGGGTACGACGTGCGACGCGACGCCAAAGCGGTACGCCGGCAGATCGGACTCACCGGGCAAGCCGCCACTGTCGACGAATTGCTGACCGGGCGGGAGAACCTGCGCCTGATCGGCTTGCTCTACGGGTTGCGCCGCAAAGAGATCGCGGCGGTGGCCGAGCGACTGCTCGCGGGGTTCTCCTTGGAGGATGCGGCAGACCGCATCGTCAAGACCTATTCGGGCGGGATGCGCCGCAGGCTCGACTTGGCGGTCAGCCTGGTAGCGAGCCCGCCGGTGCTGTTCCTCGACGAACCGACCACCGGTCTGGACCCGCGTAGCCGCGTCGAGCTGTGGGACGTGCTGCGGGGCCTGGTCCGGGAAGGCGTGACGCTGCTGCTCACGACGCAGTATCTGGAAGAGGCCGACCAGCTCGCTGACTCGATCATCGTGCTTGATCGTGGTCGAGTCATTGCCGCCGGTACGCCGCTGGAACTCAAGGACGCCTCCGGCCGGGCCAGCTTGGTGCTGACCGTGTCGCACAGCCACCAGTTCGCGGCTGCGCGCAAGCTGTTAGCCGCGCACGTCACCGAAGTGCACGTGAATGAAGCGGCTCGCAAACTCACCGCGCCCGCCGAGGGCCTGTCTGACATGACCCGCGTCGCGGCCGTCTTCGAGGGGACCGGCATCGTGCTCGACGATCTCGGCCTGCAGCGGCCCAGTCTGGACGACGTGTTTCTCCACCTCACCGGGCATGCCGCCGAAGAGGAGAGCGGCCCCAACAGCAGCCTTGACGAACCCGCCGGATTGTCCGGTCGCAGCGAATGGGAACGACGATGAGCACCACGAGCGCACCGCCCACCGGGACCGCTCAGGCTCCCATCCTGGGCATGCCGAGTCCCGTCCTGCACCCACCGGGGCTGCTGCGGCAATCCCTGATCATGGTCTGGCGCAACCTCAAGCACATCCGGCGGATGCCCGAAATGCTGACCGACGTCACCATCCAGCCGGTCATGTTCGTGCTGCTGTTTGCCTACGTGTTCGGAGGGTCGATTCAAACTCAAGGCTCCTCCTACCGGGAGTGGCTGCTGCCCGGAATCATGGCGCAAACCATGGCGTTCTCGTCGTTTATCGTGGCGGTCGGGCTGAACGCGGACATCGACCGGGGCATCGTCGACAGGTTCCGGTCGCTACCGATTTCCCGGGCATCGGTGCTCATCGGCCGAAGCATGTCGAGCCTGGTCCACTCGAGCATCGGCGTCGTCGTCATGTCCGTGACCGGTCTGTTCGTCGGATGGCGGATTCACGGCGGGATCGTCGACGGGCTTGTGGCGTACGGGCTGCTGCTGTTGTTCGGCTTTTCGATGATCTGGGTCGGCATCCTGATCGGTTCGTGGCTGAAGTCGGTAGAGGCGGTAAATGGGTTCATGTTCGTCACGACGTTCCCGTTGACGTTCTTGGCCAACACGTTCGCTCCGACTGAGAACATGCCGGGATGGCTGCGCACGGTCGCCGAGTGGAATCCGATCTCCTCGCTGGTCCAGGCGATGCGCGAGCTGTGGGGCAACAGCCCACCCGCGCCCCCGGAGGCGGCCTGGCCGCTGCATCACCCGGTGCTGGTGACGCTGTGCTGGACACTGGGCCTGGCGGCGGTGCTTGCGCCGGTGGCGATTCGGGCGTTCCAGCACCGGACTCAAGACTGACCGTTGGAGGCACAAGGGCATGGCATCCAGGAGGGGTATCGACGTCGAAGGAGACGATGTGTGCGGCACCGCGTCCTCGGCCGGCGCGACGCTGCGCGCGGCCGCACTGGTCCTTCTTGATTTCGACGGGCCGGTCACGCGCCTGCTCCCGGCACCTGAATACCTGGAGTTGGCCGCTGCGGCCGTGCGGTTGGTGGCTGATGCCGGCGTCGAGGTACCGGCGCAGGTCCGGAGTTTGACCGATCACGGCGCCGTGCTCCTCGAGGTCGGACAGCGCTGGCCGGACCTGTTGGACCAGGTGGAGGCGCACTGCGACGCTGTCGAGGTGCTGGCGGCCCGAACGCGGCAGCCGGCAGCGGGCTTGGTCGAGTTGCTCGAGGTGCTGGCTGCTGCCGAGATCCCGGTGGCCATCGTCACCAACAATGGGGCCGCCTGCGTCCACGCATTCCTGGACCGGCACGCCTTGGCCGGCCAGGTGCGCGAGGTGTACGGTCGGCTTCCCGGCCGCTCGGACCGGCTCAAGCCCAGCCCCGCGATGTTGCTGGATGCGGCGACGGCTGTCGGGGTGTCACCAGAGCGGACCGTCATGGTCGGTGACAGCGTGACCGACATTGTGGCCGCGACCCGGGCCGGGATCCCAGCCATCGGTCTGACGCCGGCCACAGAGCGTCGCCGCGCCATGACCCAAGCTGGCGCCGTGGCGATCGTCGATACCACCGCAGACCTGCTGGCCAGACTCCAAACCTCCGGGTGACACCGCTGAGCGCACCGGGTGCCACCTCTCGCCGATCCGATCGAACGCTCACCGCTGGGCAGTGGTCTGAGCCGCGAGCGATCGACACAGTAAGGTGCATGACACAAACGAATGCCACCCAGCGCTACCGCGAGTCTCGAGACGCGCTGATCGCCATGCGCGGCAAGCACGAAGAAGCCGTTCAGTCCTTCACCTGGCCTGATCTCGGCGAGCAGTTCAACTGGGCGATCGACTGGTTCGACTCTTACGCCCGTGGCAACGGCGGTACCGCGCTGACCATTGTCGAGGAGGATGGTGCCAGCGCCAGCTACACGTTCGATGAGATGGTGACGCGCTCCGACCAGGTCGCGTCGTGGCTTGCCGCACAGGGCGTCCGCAAGGGCGACCCGATCATCCTCATGCTTGGCAACCAGGTCGAACTCTGGGACAGCATGCTCGCAGTGATGAAGCTCGGTGCGATCATCATGCCGACCACCACCGCTGCAGGGACCTCCGACCTTGTCGATCGGATTGAGCGTGGCGGCGCCAGGTTCGTCATCACGAACGCCAGTGAAGTGGGCAAGTTCTACCGGATCGCCCCGGAGTTGGGCAGGATCGCGATCGGCGACGCCGAGAACTGGGCAGATCTGCGAGGGGCATACAGTGTCGACGCCGTGCCGGCAGAGCACCCCGGGACGAAGACCACCGACCCCGTCCTTCTGTATTTCACCTCCGGTACGACCAGCTTGCCCAAGCTCGTCGAGCACACCCAGGTGTCCTACCCGCTGGGCCACTTCACCACCGTCTACTGGCTCGGCCTGCGACCTGGCGACGTGCACATGAACATATCCGGCCCAGGCTGGGCCAAGCACGCCTGGTCCTGCTTTTTCGCGCCGTGGATCGCCGAAGCGACCGTCTTCGTCTACAACTACACCCGATTCGACGCTGCGCTCTTGCTCGAACAGCTCACCAAGCATGAGGTGACCAGCTTCTGCGCGCCGCCGACGGTCTGGCGGATGCTGATCAACGCCGACCTGTCAGTCGGCAAGGGCAGCCTGCGCGAGGTGATCGGGGCCGGAGAGCCGCTGAACCCCGAGGTGATTGCGCAGGTGAAAAAGGCTTGGGGAATGACTCTGCGTGACGGCTACGGCCAGACCGAGATGACCGCCGCGATCGGGAACACCCCCGATTCGCTGGTCAAGCCAGGCTCCATGGGCCGTCCGCTGCCCGGCGTACCGGTGGTGCTGTACGACACCTTGCAGGAGATGATCGTTGAGGGCGTCGGCGAGGGTGAGATCTGCTTCGACTTGTCGAAGAATCCGCTGACGCTGATGACCGAGTACGCCGGCGATCCCGAGCGGAACGCCGAGGCGATGGCCGGCGGGTTGTACCACACCGGTGATGTGGCCAGCCGGGACGAAGACGGCTACATCACGTACGTCGGTCGGACCGATGACGTGTTCAAGGCGAGTGACTACAAGATCAGCCCATTCGAGCTCGAGTCGGTGCTCATCGCGCACCCGGCTGTTGCCGAGGCAGCGGTCGTACCTGCGCCTGACGAGGTGCGGCTAGCGATCCCCAAGGCGTACGTGGCGCTCGTGCCCGGGTACGAGTGGAACGCACAGACCGCCGAGTCGATCCTGGCCCACTGCCGCGAGCACCTCTCACCGTGGCAACGGGTGCGCCGCATCGAAGAAGCCGAGCTGCCCAAGACGATCTCCGGCAAGATTCGCCGGGTGGAGTTGCGGCACCGCGAAGAAGCTATCGCTTCGGGCCAGATCAAGGTCTCCGGTGAGGAGTATCGCGACGACATGTTCCCCGGGCTCAAGGGCTGACTCGGAAGCGAGCCAGGCTGGCGAGCCCGCGCACGCCGCCCCGGCAACCAGGACCAAAAGGGTCAGGGGAGCCGGGGTCCGGCGTACGGGGTCAAACGGGCGGTGCGGTCGCCGCGATCTTGCGCCTGCACCACAACCTCGATCCGGGCACGCAAGTCGGTGGGGATCTGCGGCAAGGCATCGAGGCGCCACCAGCGGGCGTCGGTGGCCTCGTCGTCCCCCGGGGCCGGATCGCCGCTGAGCCACCGGCAACTGAACGTGTGGTCCAGGTATCGCGACCGGTCGCCGTTGGGATAGACGACCACGTCGGTGACATTGACCCACGCCAGGTGCTCCACTTCGATCCGCACACTGGCTTCCTCGGCAGCCTCTCGGACCGCGGTGTCCGCCGGGTGCTCACCCGGGTCGACGATCCCGGTGACGGGGGTCCACGCGCCGTTGTCCGATCGGCGGATGAGCAGCACCTCTCGATCCGGTGATGCCTGGGGCGTTGGCGTGGGGATCTCCCGCAGAACCACCGCGGTGACGCCGATCAGCCACAGCTCATCGGTGCCCACTCTGGCGCGCAGATCGAGAATGAATGCAGGCGTGCCCATTTGCTCAGCCTAGGTGGCCCGTAGACATGGGCTGGCCGCGTCGGACGCGGGTGACGGGTACCGTGCGGAGGGTGAGCACCGTCTCGAACTCGCCCGCTGCAGAACCGACCTCATCGCCTGGTCACGCCTCGAGCGAAGCGCACGGTCGGCGGGTGCAGTCTATGTTCTCGCAGGTGGCCGGCCGGTATGACCTGATGAACCGCCTCATGACGTTCGGCCAGGATGTGCGCTGGCGCAAGTTCGTGATCGGTCGAGCCGACCTCAAGCCCGGTGACCGGGTGCTCGATCTGGCGACCGGGACCGGCGACCTGGCCTTGGATGCACTGGCGGCGACTGCAGATCTGCAGGTGGCCGGTGCCGATTTCACCGTTGAGATGATGCGGATCGGACAGCGACGACCGGCTGCAAGCGCAGTGAGCTGGCTCGGTGCCGATGCCCTGGCGTTGCCGTTCGCCGATTCCAGCTTCGACGCGGTGATCCAGGGTTACCTGCTGCGCAACCTGGTCGACATCCCAGCCGCACTGGCCGAGCAATATCGGGTGCTCCGGCCGGGGGGCCGCGTCGTCGTCCTGGAGACCTCGCCACCGCCGCCCGGTCTCCTGCAGCCGTTCGTGCGAGCGCACATGCGTTACGGGATCCCCCTGCTGAGCCGGCTGGCCAGTGGTAACCCGCAAGCCTACGGCTACTTGTTGACCACGACGCAGCAGTTTAAGTCCCCCAGTGAGCTGGTCGAGGTGCTTGAGGCCGCCGGCTTCGAGCAGGTCCAGTGGCGCTCCTTCATGGTCGGCACCCAAGCGGTGTTGTGGGCGCGTAAACCGGGTCCCAACATCGCCGAGGATGACTCGCCGGCGTCGTTGGCGCTCGCCGCTGACTAGGCTTCCCGCATGGATGCCGGAGGACCGTCGAGTCGTGTGGACGGCACAGCTGATTCGAGTGACTCGTTGAGCCCGTCCGGCCGCGTCGAGCGCGTCGTGGAGACCGTGCTGCCGACCAGGTGGGGCACCTTCCGCATGATCGGGTATCGCGCAGACGGCGGGACGGTGCATGTGGCCCTGGTCAAAGGGCTACAGGGTCAGTCCGCTGGGCGGCAAGCGCCTCTGGTCCGGGTGCATTCGGAATGCCTGACCGGGGACGCGCTCGGATCCTACCGATGCGATTGCGGCGATCAACTCCAGGCCGGGTTGGCAGCGATCGCCGAGGAGGGTGCTGGTGCCCTGATTTACGTGCGCGGTCACGAGGGTCGCGGCATTGGGCTGCTGGAGAAGCTTCGCGCCTACCGATTGCAGGACGGTGGCGTCGACACCGTCGATGCGAACCTGCAACTGGGTCATCCCGGGGACCTGCGCCGGTACGACCAGTCCGCCTACATCCTGCTCGACCTGGGCATCGATCGACTGCGTTTGCTGTCTTCGAATCCGGACAAGGAATGGGCGCTACGCGACCTTGGTATCGAGGTGGTCGAACGGATCAGCCTGGTCATGCCGTCCCGCCCGGAGAATGAGACCTACCTGAGCACGAAGCGGGACCGGATGGGGCACGACCGTCCGGGCCTGGACCAGGTGTGGGCTCAGTTGACGCAGGGTCGGGTTCCTGTGGTTCCGGAGGGCAGCGAGGGCGCCGACCTGGCCCAGCGGTACGGTCCGCTGGTCGCCGCCGGAACGCCGCTGGTGATCGCGCAGCTCGGGCAGAGCCTTGACGGGTTCATCGCCTCGCGGACCGGCGACGCGGAATTTGTCACCGGCGACCAGGACCATCAACACTTGCACCGACTCCGCGCGCTCGTCGACGCCGTCCTAGTCGGCGCCGGCACGGTAGTCGCCGACGACTGCCAGCTGACGGTGCGCAACGTGGCAGGGCGCCACCCCACTCGGGTGGTCCTGGATCCCAGGGCTCGGGTGCCGATCAGATCGGTCGTCTTCACCGACCCGCAAGCCCCGACGTTGTGGTTGGTCGCGCCGTCGGCTCAGGTTCCGTCGAGCATGCCGGGACATGTCGAGGTGGTGCGCTTGCTCGATGATGGCCTGGCTGACCCCGCGCAAGTTCTGGGTGTGCTGCGTCAGCGTGGACTGGGCCGGGTCCTGGTCGAAGGCGGCGGCCGGGTCGTTTCGTCGTTCCTGGCCGCAGCGGTCATTGACCGGCTCTACCTGACCACCGCGCCGCTGCTGATCGGCGACGGAGTGCCCGGGGTGCGTTTTGACGGGGCAGATGCGCTTTCCGGCGCGGTCCGCGGCCGCTCGCGCCGCTGGATGCTCGGCGAGGACGTCTGTACTGAACTGATCTTCGACCCGGACGCTGCAGGCCGCCCAGGCGTCGACGCTGTCTCGGGCTGACGCCGCCTTCACGGCAGGACCAACAGGTCCTCATGCCCGACCACGGCGCGGAACGTCCCACACTCGATCTGAGCCAGACGTCGGGCGACCCAGGCACGCAACGCAGGTGCTGAGTCGGGCGCCTGCTCGAGCGCTGCGGCGGCACGGTCGGACAGCCATCGCCTGGCAAACGGCCGACTGGCCGGGTCAGCAGTGTCAATGTGCCAGGGCGTTGGTATGGCGGACAGGTGCGCCCCGCGGGCTCGGCAGGCCGCTGCCAGGTGTGCGCTCGCCTTGGGCCCGGGGCGACCAGCCCGAGCCTGGTGCGCGTCGAACGCACTCGCCACGAGTTCGTCGCCGTCATCCGGCGGGCTGCTGCTGACCTCCCCGGTCACCGTGAGCGCGAACAGGCCGGGAACGCCACGGCTGCTCAGCGCCTCGCTGAGCCCATCGAGTTCCGCGACGCTGAGCAGGTCAAGCAGCGCCGAACAACTGACCACCGCAGCGATGGGGGCGGGTCCTTTCGACGATCCGTCAAGCAGCCGGGGCAGCTCCTGGACACCGGCGAGCACTCGTCGTCCGGGCCCTTGACCAGGATGGGAGAGCAACGACGCATCGTGGTCGAGCAGCGTCCACGCCGTCGGGAAGGGCAGGCGTGGCTGGAGGTAGGCCTGGTTGGCTCCGGTGCCGGCTCCGAGGTCGAACATCTGGACCGGGTCCGAGTTCGGGGTCGCAAGGAGCCAGGTGGCCAACTCCCTCCAGAGCGGCCAAGTCGTCTCCCGGGCGGATTCGTCGAAGGGGCGACGCAAGGTCAGCCAGTCGGCAGCGATGGGCCGGTCAGGCCCGTCGGTGGGGTCGTGGCTCATCGTGGGGTCGTGGCTCATCGCGGTGTTGGGCCGGTCGGGCTGCCGTCGGCCTCTGCGTCGAAGACGACAGCCGCCACATCACTGGCAGTCGTCGTCCAGTCGCGGACCGTTTCCCGACGGCGCAGCGCCAACGCTTGCCAACGCTCTCGCAGGTGCGGGTCATCCAGCCAGCGCCGCAGGATTGTGACCCAGGCGGCAGGATCCCCTGGGTCGGCGACCGCACCCGGCCGGTCGCGATCGGGCACTTGCGCAGGGTCGCCGCCGCAGAGGGCCTCCACCGCGCCGCTGCCCGAAGCCACCACGGCGGGTAGGCCGTGCGACAGCCCCTCGGTCACCACCAGCCCGAATGTTTCGATCAGGGACGGCAGCAGCACCAGGTCGGTGCGGTCCCAGGCGGCGGCCAGCGCAACCTCATCAAGTGCCCCGCTGATCTCGATCCGGTGCTGGACCGGTGAGGCGTTCAACGCGGTGAACAAGCCTGCGCTGACCGATCGGTCGGACGGAACCGGGCCCACGAACGCGCACTGCCAGTCCAGGTCGGCGAGCTGGTCCAGCGCGGCGAGCACAACGGCGTGGTTCTTGCGCGGGGTCAGCGAGGCCAGGACCAGGAACCGGGGAGGGCAGGAGCCGCGCGCAACCGGAGATCGAGTCGAGCCGGGCACGGCCACCCGGACGGGCTGGCGGAGGTGATAGCGGCGGGCCACATCTCGCCCGGCCCAATGGCTCGTCGCAAGAACAGCGCTCGAAGCACCGACGGCAGCCCGTTCGAGTCGCTCAAGGTACGCGGCCTGCTCCGCAGACAGGTCGGTTTCGGCGGGCAGCGGCAGGTGGACGAGCAGCACCACCCGGGTCCCCGCGGCCACGGCGGCGGCGATCTGATCGGGGCAGCACGAGCCGACCAGGCCATCAACCAGAACCACCGGCCGACCAGCGATGGCTCGCGCAAGGGCGCTCCGATCGGCCTCGGTCGGCCACGGCCAGGACCCATCGACGGGCACCTCCTGCAGCGCAAGCCGCTCTTTCGGCCAGTGTTCCAGCACGTGGGCGTTGTAGGTGTTGCCACCGGACGGGGTCCGGGTGGCGCCCCGGATCGCGGCCGGGACGACGAACGCGGGCGCCCGGCCCCGGCGGTTCACGGGCTGCCCGAGCCGTCGACCGGCCCGACCATGGGTGCCGACCGACCCTGCGGCCACGTGAGCGTGTATGAAGCCCACGCGTCCGGATGCTCGCGCAGCGTCACCTCCAGGCTCTCGAAGCCGGATATGTCGACGCGTTCGCAGAGTCGTTGCGCGACATACTGCGCCACCGCCTCGGTCGTCGATAGTCGGCCGGCGAAGGCAGGTACGTCGTCGAGGTTGCGGTATTCGACCTCGGCGAGAACCTCGCGCAGTGCCCGGGTCGCCTCGCCGATGTCCATCACCACCGCGTGAGCAGTCAGCGTTCCGCGGCGCCAGGTCGTCTCCACGACGAACGTGGCTCCGTGCAGCCCCTGGGCTGGGCCGAAGAACGGATCAGGCAAAGAATGCGCGATCATCGCGTGATCGCGAACGGTCAAGCTGAACACGGAAGGCTCCTGAGGTGTGAGGTGCCGGGCGCGGAGGCGGCCGTCAGTTGTAGGTGATCACATGACAGGCGGAGGGCAGTCGATTGTCGGCGAGGTCGCGCATGAGCTGTGGCAGCGCCTGGAACGGGTGTCGCTGACCGAGCAGCGCGTCGAACGCGGGATCGGTCAGCGCCTTCAACGCGACCGCGAGTCGGTCATGGCTGGTCCGTCGAGCTCGCCGAGCCGCGCTGACCTGACCGACCTGCGTGGCACGGATGGACAGCCGCCGGGCGTGGAAAGCGCCGCCGAGCGGCACCGCCGGCATCGCGTCGCCGTACCAGGACAACTCCCAGCAGGTGCCTTCATCACCGAGCAGGTTCAAGGCAAGGGCAAGCCCGTCGGCCGATGCAGAGCAGTGCAGCACCAGGTCACAGTCGCCGGCGGCATTCGCCGGGGTCGCGAACCGCACGCCCAGTACGTCGGCCAGGTCGGCTTTGGACTCATCGACATCGACCAACTCGAGGCGGCCAAGCGGGAACTGCCGGGCCAGGGCCGCGACGGCGCCGCCGATCATGCCGGCGCCCACCACGGCGATCCGGTCGTCGTAGCGGGGCCCTGCGTCCCAGAGCGCATTGATGGCGGTCTCTACGGCGCCGGCCAGGACCGCCCGCTCATCGGGCACGTCGTCCGGGATCGGCATGAGCGCTTCGAGGGGAACGACGTACCGGTCCTGGTGCGGGTACAGGCAAAAGACCCGGCGCCCCATCCACTCGATCGGCCCGGCTTCAACGACCCCCACGGACAGATAGCCGTATTTCACCGGCCCCGGCAGATCGCCCTCCTGGAACGGGGCGCGCATCCGGTCGCGGACACCGGCTGGCACGGCGCCGGTGTGCACCAGCGTCTCCGTGCCTCGGCTGACCCCGCTGCACCGGGTCCGGACCAGTGCCTGGCCAGCCCCGGGCTCGTCCAGTGACACGCTCCTGAATTCGCCGTGACCTGGACGCGTCGTCCAATACGCCTGCGCTTGCATGAGCGCCAGTATTCCGCGTCGGCGGTGGATCCGGTGGCTCACCCAGACCAGAAGCCGAACAGTCGACCTGTCATCACTTCGTCACCACAAGTCCGAGCATTTCGCTCAATGACTAGTCAGCAGCGGGCTTGACGAGTGAAGATGACCAGCGAAGCGGAATTCGTGGGGGATGACCGAAGCACCAGATCGGCCGTAGTCGTCAAGGACACCTCGTCACATTCTGCGACCTGCAGCGTGTACGCCATCCGGGTGTACCGATGCGCCAGCGGCACGTCCGGGCGACCGGATGCTCATCAGATGGGAGAACCATGAGGCACTCGATCAATCGACGTCGAACGATGGCCGCGGTGGCCTCGTTCGCGGTGCTCGGTCTGTCCGCCTGCGGCGGAAGTGACAGTGGAGGCGGCAGCACGACGACGTCCCCCAGCGGGTCCGCTAGCGCGTCCGGCGACGCGGACTGTGAGGCGCTCAAACCTTTCGGTGACATCAAAGGCAAGAGCGTCAGCGTGTATACCTCGATCGTCACTCCGGAAGACAAGGCTCACAAGGACTCCTACAAGAAGTTTGAGGAGTGCACCGGTGCCACGGTGAAATATGAGGGTTCAAAGGAATTCGAAGCCCAGCTACCCATCCGGGTAGCTGGCGGGAACGCGCCCGATATCGCCTACATTCCCCAGCCGGGACTCCTGAAGACGCTCGTCAAGACAGGCAAGGCCAAGGCCGCCCCCGAAGAGACGTCGAAGAACGTCGATGAGATGTTCGGTGATGACTGGAAGGCGTACGGCAGTGTCGACGGCACGTTCTACGCCGCACCGTTGGGTGCCAACGTGAAGTCGTTCGTCTGGTACTCCCCGAAGGATTTCAAGGACGCCGGGTATGAGATCCCCCAGTCCTGGGATGGGCTCATGAAACTCACCCAAAAGATCGCCGACGACAACAAGGGCCAGCAGGACGTGAAGCCGTGGTGCATCGGCATCGCCTCCGGTGAGGCAACCGGCTGGCCGGCGACCGACTGGCTTGAGGACGTCTTGCTGCGCACGGCGGGGCCCGAAGTCTACGACCAGTGGGTCAAGCACGAAATACCGTTCAACGCGCCGCCCATCGTGGATGCCCTCGGCAAGGTCGCTGACATCTGGAAGAATCCGGCGTTCGTCAACGGGGGATTCGGCGACATCAAGACCATCGCCTCAACCACCTTCCAGGACGCCGGTCAGCCCATCTTGGAGAAGAACTGCTTCATGCACCGGCAAGCGGGATTCTATGCCGCCAACTGGCCAAAGGGTACGAAGATCGGTGAGGACGGCGACGTCTTCGCCTTCTACTTGCCGCCGGTCGACGAGACCAAGGGCAAGCCTGTGCTCGGCGGCGGCGAGTTCGTCCTCGCCTTCACGGACCGTCCCGAGGTCAAAGCGTTCCAGACCTATCTGAGCTCGGAGCTCTGGGCTAACGAGAAGGCCAAGGCCACCCCTGACGGCGGCTGGGTCAGCGCGAACAAGAAGCTTGACGTCAACAACCTTACGAGCCCGATCGACAAGCTTTCCGCGCAGATCTTGCAAGACCCGAAAGCCGTCTTCCGGTTTGATGGTTCAGACCAGATGCCGTCCGCGGTCGGGTCCGGAACATTCTGGAAGGGGATGACGAACTGGGTGCTTGGAAAGGACGACAAGAGCACGTTGGACTACATCGAAGCGTCCTGGAAGAAGTGACCCTTCGGGGTTGACCCGCTCCGCGAGCCCGTGCCCGGACGCACCGTGTGCGTCCGGGCACGGGCCGCTGGCATCGCAACTGGTGTTGAGGAGTTGATCTGGTGAGTACGGCGGACAAACTCGGCCAGATGATGCTGGCGCTTGGGGTGTTCGGGGTGGTATTCCTCGGCATCTTGTTTTTGGCATCGATGGCGAAAGGCAAGCACGGCGAGAAGGCTCAGGCCGCCTCGTTCGTGGGACCAGCGTTGGCATTCTTGGCGATCGGTTTGATCTGGCCCACTCTGCTCACGATCAAGCAGTCTTTTGACGTGGATCCCGGCGCTGGTCTGCAGAACTACGTCGACATCTTCACGCGGGAAGAATTCAGGCCGATCCTGCGAAACACGGCGCTCTGGGTGCTGCTCGTGCCGACATTGGCGACCGGGGTGGGCTTGCTCTATGCCATTCTTGTCGACCGGGCACGACTCGAATCTCTGGCGAAGACGATGATCTTTCTGCCGATGGCGATCTCAATGGTCGGCGCTGGTGTGATCTGGAAGTTCGTGTACGAGTACAAGTCGACGAGAAACGACCAGATCGGTCTGTTCAATGCCATACGGAAGGCAATGGGGCTGCAGACGCAGCAATTCCTGCTTGACGCTCCGATGAACACGTTCTGGTTGATTGTCGTGATGGTGTGGATTCAGGCCGGTTTCGCGATGACCATCCTGTCGGCCTCGATCAAGGCCATCCCCGACGACATCATCGAGGCGAGCAAACTCGACGGAGTCAGCGCCTGGCAGGGATTCCGGCACATCACGCTGCCGACGATCCGGCCGTCCCTGGTGGTTGTGCTGACCACGATCGGCATCGCAACGCTGAAGGTCTTTGACATCGTCCGCACCATGACCGGCGGACAGTTCGACACCTCCGTCATCGCGAACGAGTTCTATAACTACAGCTTCACGTATCAGCAGCCGGGGGTGGGATCGGCTCTCGCCGTGATTCTGTTCGTCCTGGTGTTGCCGATCGTGATTTACAACATGGTGCAGATGAGGAAGGACGCCTGATGACCGCCATACCTACGCCGGCGTCCGCTACCGCAGTTGCCGAGGCGACTTCGGGCACCACGCCCTCCAGCGACATTCACGACAAGCTCGGAAGGCGCGGCAAGCAAGGCCCGTCGCGGGCCGGTGACGCGGCCCGCGCACTGAGCTCCCCGTGGGCCTCGGTGGTCGCGGTGATTCTGGCGATCGTGTGGACCGTGCCCACGCTCGGCCTGCTGATCACCAGTTTCCGTGAGCCGAGGGCCATCCAGCGGTCAGGGTGGTGGACGGCGTTCACCAACCCTGGGGGGTTCACCCTCGACAACTATCGACAGGCGCTGTCCAGCGACGGCGAGTTGGCCATGGGCCAGTACTTCCTGAACAGCATGGTCATCACGATCCCAGCGGTGTTGCTGCCATTGTTGTTGGCCTCGCTCGCGGCCTACGCGTTCGCTTGGATCGAGTTCCCCGGTCGGAATTGGTTGTTCGTCCTGGTTTTCGCGCTGCAGATCGTGCCGCTACAAGTAGCACTGGTTCCGCTCATGCAGATGTACGTGAAGACCGGGCTGATCGGGACGTTCTGGACGGTGTGGCTCTCGCATACCGCGTTCTCACTGCCGCTAGCCATCTTCTTGTTGCACAACTTCATGCGGGAGATACCGCGGTCGCTGATCGAGGCCGCTCGGGTCGACGGGGCGGGCCATGTCCGGACGTTCTTCCAAGTGCTGATGCCGCTGATCGTGCCCGCGCTGGCGTCGTTCGCGATCTTTCAGTTCCTTTGGGTGTGGAACGACCTGCTGGTGGCGTTGATCTTCATGAACAGCCCCGAGGTGCGGCCGCTGACCGTGTATATCGCCGACCTCGCCGGCACCCGCGGCAGTGCCTGGTATTTGCTGTCAGCTGGTGCGTTCATTTCCATGATCGTGCCGGTCGTGGTCTTCTTGTCGATGCAGCGCTACTTCGTTCGCGGGTTGCTGGCCGGCGGCCTCAAGGGCTGACCTCCTAGCCGGCTGCGGCTGCGGCTGTGACTGCGGCTGAGCTTCGGTGTGAAGCCGGACGGCAACGATGCAGCGGCCCAGGCCCTACCGCTGATGTTTGCGGACCAGCTTGCGCGCGGAACGGACGTATCGATCGACGTCGGAGGCCCCGTCGGCGAACTCGAAGTGCATGGCATCTGGCCGAGACCGGTAGTACCCACCCCAATCGAAGCCGTGCTGTTCCCAGATCCGGATCAGCCGAGGTGGCAGGTTCGACCGGAACGAGGTGCTCATGGGGTTGGCCAGTGAATTGATGTCGATGGCCAGGCCGCGACCATGGTTGGAGATGCGCGAACCGCCGCGCACCGACCGCGCGGCGTACCCGAATGTTTGCCGCGGCTTGATCTTGTACCCGTAGACGTGTTCGGTCAGCCAGAACAGTTTGTTGACCAGCGGGACCAGTCGCTTGCGTATCCGAACGGCCCCGCCAGAGTAGTGCGCCAGACCCAGCTGCTTGGACCTGGCGGGCGCGGTGCCCCAGCCGTCGTCGTCGTACGCGTTTCGTGGCCGCGGGTCGGGCCCGTAGACGAAGAAGGGGTAACTAGCCGCGAGCGTTCGGCGAGTGGCGGGAAGCGATCCTGCTGCTGCTGCGGAAGAATCCGCAGCAACCCGGCTGTCCACCAGTGTGGTCATCGGATGGCCCGGCGCGTTCAGGGCGTGCGCCGGGCCGACTGCGGCGAACGGGGTTGCGGTCATCGCTGCGATGACAGCGGCGCTCGCAAGAGAAGTACTGAGTTTGCGCATGGGCTGCTCGCTTTCGAGTCCGTTCGTGCGGGTGCACCCCCGGCAGGTTTCGGCTCGGATGGGCCTGTACGGCGGACCCTTCACGTCCGAAGACCCGGTGTCACCACCTCCCGCCAACTGGCGAGTTGGACGGTCGTTCAGGGTCGACGACCGGGCTTGGCGCGACGGCCAGCGCACCGAGAGCACGAATCCATGGCGCGCGCGTATCGTGGAGATGACGTCCCTCCAGCGCATCGACCGCGCCGGTCAGCGCCGCAGCCAGCCGAGTGGCAAGCAAGGGGTTGTCCGGCGATCCCCATTGCCCCTACCGTCCCCAGAGCCGGTCTGCTCACCGGCTACGATCTTGGCGCCGACGGCGTCCCGACGCGGAGGGGATTCGGGGTGCCTGACGACAGCAAGCCCGCATCGCTGTCCCCGGCGAGTACGCCGACCGAGCCGTCGACCGCACCGTTGCACGGAAAGACGGCCGTCGTCGCTGTCGTACAACACGGTTTGTGGGTGGCCTGGTTGCTGTCGCTGGCCTCGGTCATCGCGCAGGGACTCGGCCGATTCGCCTATTCACTGCTGTTGCCGAGCATGCGCGACGACCTCTCCTGGACCTACGCGGTCGCCGGCGCCATGAACACGTCGAACAGTCTGGGCTACCTCGGCGGCGCGTTGGTGGCGGCCTTCCTGGGCCGAGGGACTCGGTGCAAACCGGTCTTGGTGGCGGCCATGGGTGTCACCGTTGCATCCATCGCTGCCTGCGCTATGACGGATTCGGTCCTCATGCTGTTGGCGCTCAGGTTCATCACCGGGGCCGCCGGCGCTACGGCGTTCGTGCTGTCCGCTGGGTTGATCGCGACGCTTAGCAAACAGGCCGACCCTGGACGCGCGTCGGTCATGCTCGGGATCTACTTCGCCGGCGGCGGGATCGGGATCCTGTTCGTCGGATTGCTTCTCCCGGTCACGGTCCCTGATCCCTCACAGTGGCGCCGAGCCTGGATTGTGCTCGGTCTGGCGGGCGTGGCGTGCCTACTCGCTACGCTGCCGGCTCTGCGGGTGGCCCACCCGGAGCCACCCCACCCGCACGGAAACAAGGGCTTTCCCCGCAGCGCAATCCGCAAGCTGATGCTCAGCTACTTGCTGTTCGGTGCCGGCTACATCGCATACATGACGTTCATCGTCGCGTTGTTGCGCTCTGGCGGGGCTTCGTCAAACACGGTGACGGCGTTCTGGTGCGTGTTGGGTTTGTCGAGCATCGGCGCAGCCTTCGCATGGGGTCCCCTGTTGGGCCGACTGAACCACGCGTACGGAATGGCGTTCCTGCTCATGCTCTGTGCCACCGGAGCCCTGGTGCCGGTGTTGTTCAGCGACGTCGTGGCCACCCTCGCGTCGGCGGTGCTTTTCGGTGGCACGTTCATCAGCGTGATCACCGCAGTGACGATCGCCGCGCGCGCCAGCCTGCCGTCGCGGTACTGGACGGCCGCGATCGGCGCGCTCACCGTCTTGTTCAGCGTGGGCCAGTCGATCGGCCCGCTGCTGACCGGCCTGCTCGCGGACACCGAGGGTGGGCTGCAGCTCGGGCTTGGTCTGAGCGCGGCTGTGTTGGCACTGGGTGGGCTCGTTGCGCTCACGCATCGTCATCCAGACATTCGTCACGACCGCCCGCAACCAGCCTGACTGGGCCAGCCCAACCGGTCGCATCACCTGCCGAGTTCACCTGGTCCACCTATTCACAGTCGGCGGCGGAAACTTAAAAACAAGAGGACGCTCGTCCAGTCGCACGTTCCCGAACGGCCTCGGGATTGGAAAGCCTTACACCGTGCCCGAACTTGACCGTCGAACCGCTCTGCAGTTGCTCTCCGGTGGCGCCCTCGGGGCGGCCCTGATGCCCGTGGCGGGTGCCGGCTCTGCGGCTGCGTTGCCGCTCGGGGTCAGCGCAGCCGCCGCAGGCATCGAATCAGGTCTACCGTCTGGTCCGAGACGTTTCCGGGCCGAGGCAGCCTGTCGAGCCGCGATCCGCCGAGTCCCCCGCGGCCCACACGTGAGTTTCGGGGTCGGCGTCCATGACGCGGTGTCGGGACGACGGTTCATCCACGACCCATCAGGGGCCTGGGAGATGGCCAGCACCGTCAAGATCGATCTCTTGCTTGCCACCCTGCGGCGGGCGCAGCTCGCTGACCGTTCGCTGACCGATCACGAACGGGCGCTGGCGCGCAGCATGATCGTCAGCAGCAGCAACCAGGCGGCGAGCCGGGTGTGGGCGGCAAACGGCGGCGCCGAGGGCATGATGCGGTTGTGGCGACGGATCGGCCTGGACGACATGCGACCCGGTACACGAGGACGCTGGGGACTGAGCCGGACCTCCGTCCGCAGCCGATTGCGGATGCTAGGGATCCTGGTCGATGGTCACCCGGCGATTGATGTGAAGCGTGCCAATGAGATCCTCTGGCTGATGCGCGACACGGCTGCCGATCAGCGCTGGGGGGTCGGCGGTGCCCGGCGACGTGGCGAGTTGGCCGAGGTCAAGAACGGCTGGCTGCCGCGCTCCACCCACGATCGCAGGTGGATCATCAACACGACCGGCAGAGTCCACGCCCGGAATCCCGCTGCACCTGGCGGCAGAGTTGACCTGCGGATGGTTGTGCTCAGCCGGGGTCACGCCTCGATGCACACCGGGGTGGCCCACACTGAGCAAGTGCTACAGACGGCCCGTCGCACGTTGGGGGTCTGAGTCAGTCGCCGTTTCGACGGCAACGTGGACGACGGCAGCGTGGACGACGGCTTCGACTAGATGGCCGCCGCGCAATGGCGGCGGACCATTCGCAGCCGAGGATCAGTACCGCGTGGAATCGTCGTTTCGTCCTTGGTGGACGACAGGGGTCGGCAAAAAGCCTCCCAGCCCGACCTCTGCGCAGCACGAACCGGTGTCGAGATCAAACAGGAAGTCGTCGCCATCGACTTCACGGGTTAACTCCGTCATTGGCGTCATCGTGCTCATGTCTCCACCTTTCGCACTTGTTCCCACAGGGTGAGGCAGACCACGGGGGCCCAAAGCGCGAGCTTCGGAACGGCCGCACGGAGAGCCTCGACTCGTCCGGTCAGCCTACTCGTCGGTAGGTGTGACGGCGCACGTCAGCGAGACGATGGAATGTGTGATGACCATCTCACCAAGCGTTGGGGTCGGCCATTCCCTGGCGAAAGGGCTGCATCGTTCATGGCGGGATCATCGGCTACCGCAGCCGGTGATCCCAAAAACCGTGCGGGATGCTTGCCGACGAACTGGGTCAAGGCGCCAAAATGGTGGCAGCGCGATGGGGTCCTGAAGTCCGACAGCGGCACGTCGTGCCAGGTCCGGGAACGTTACCGGCCAGTACCAGACGGTTGGAACAGCTTGTTTGGCCGGTTCGCTACAAGACCTGCCAAGCCACGCCCGTGCGATGCAGACATCGAGATCGCTCCACGATCCACGTTCACCCGCACCCGATCGCAGCAATCCATCATGCCACACTCGGTTCTTCTCACCAGGGCCCTGCACCGTTGCCCCCCCCTCACCACGGGGTTAACATAGAAGAGAGCGATTTCCCCGGTGGACCCCCGAACTGACGGGGTGGACATGGGCGAGCCTCGTGCTCACCCTCGCCCTTCTCCTTGTGTGGACGATTTCCGGGGCGAGCGCTGCCCACATGGGCTCCAGACCAGCCATCAGCCTGTCCGGTGCCCTCAGCGCATCCCTTGTGAGACAGGCAAAATGACTACTCAGCCAAAGTTCCCCGGTGTACCGACCGTCATCAACGGCAATGGTGCCGTGGCCCATGTGATGAAACACGTATGCGGCGGGGTGATCGGATACCCGATCACCCCCTCGACCGAGATCTCGGAAATCTACGAGGCAGCTCGAGCCGAGGGCGGGCTCAACGTCTGGGGCAAGCACGCCTTTTTCTTTGAGCCGGAAGGCGAGCACTCGGCGCAGTCCGGTGCGCTCGGCGCCGCACTGACCGGCGGGCAGTTCATTTCGAACGCATCCTCCAGCCAGGGCATCCTTTACGCGATGGAGTCGCACTACGTCACGGTCGGAAAGAAGATCGGTGGCTTCGTCCTGCAGGTCGCCGCGCGCGTGGTGTCCAAGCACTCGCTCAACGTCATGGCCGGCCACGACGACGTGTACGCGCTCTTGTCCTCCGGATACACGGTCCTGTTCGGGGCCAACCCTCAGGAAGCCGCTGACCTCGCGGCCATCTCCTACCGCGCCTCAGCGCTATCGCTGATCCCGGTCGCCAACTGCATGGACGGTTTCTCCACCAGCCACATGCTCAGTGAAGCCGTGATGCCCGAGCCGGAGTTGCTGCGTGAGTACCTCGGCGACCCGGACGGTCGGATCCCGTCGCCGACCGTGGCCCAAGACCTGGTGTACGGCGCCAAAGGTCGCGTTTATCAGCTCAAGCAGTACCTGCTGCGGCACCACGACGACATCACCACCGACGCGATCGCCACGATCGAGACGTACCTGGACCAGAACGCCGCGCGAATCGAACCGGACTACGCCGGTGACCTCATCGGCGAGACCCTCGCCTGGATCCCGCAGGAGTTGCACGGCCCCTGGCGGCGCCAATGGATCAACGCCCACGAGGCCGGCACCCGACAGATGGTCCCGGCGCTGGTCGACGTCAACAACCCCGGTCTGACTGGCCCGGTGCAGAACCAGCCCGATTTCCAAGCCGGCGCCGTCGATCACCGCACTCACTTCGCCAACTCTGTGCCCGAACTGGTCCGCGAGGCGATGCGCGATTACAGCGAGCTGACCGGCCGCGAGTACACACCGATCCACACCTATGACTGCGAGGACGCGGACTACGTGATGGTCGGCCTTGGTTCGGTCGTCGACGATGTCCAGGCCGTCCTGCCCTACCTGCGCAAGCAGGGAATGAAGGTGGGTCTGGTCGCCGTCAAGCTTCTTCAGCCGTTCCCCGAGGCCGAACTCGTTGCGGCGCTGGCCGGCAAGAAGGCCGTCACCGTGCTCGAACGCTCCGATCAGACCGCGCTGACGTCGCTGGTCACCCAGGCGTTGTTCAAGGCGAATGCGAATGCCAACAGTTTGCAATATGCAGACATCCCGGCGGTGTCCACCCTGCCCAGGGTGACCACCGCGATCTTCGGCCTGGGCGGTCACGATCTCCAGCCACGTCACCTCATCGCGGCGTTCAAGGCGATGGACGCCCCAGCACGCAACGGCGGATCGAGCGCCCCTCTGATCTACCTCGGGTCGCAGTTCTTCTCGGAAAACACCTCACCACAGATGACCGAGATCCAGTCACGGTTGCGTGCGGCCTACCCGGAAACCGAGCTCATGGCCCTGGAGACCGAGGACAACCCGCGACTCCTGCCAGCTGAGGCGATGCGGATCCGGTTCCACTCCGTAGGCGGCTACGGCACCATCGCCACCGGCAAACTGCTGACCGATATCTTGGCCGGCGCCTTGGGCATGAACAGCAAGTCGGCGCCGAAGTACGGCTCTGAAAAGAGCGGTGCACCGACGAACTACTACATCACCTTGTCGCCGGAGCCGGTGAAGATCACCAATGCCGAACTCGAAGAGGTCGAGATCGTCATCTCGCCAGACCATAAGGCGTTCGCGCACACCAGTCCGCTCAAGGGTCTGGTCGAAGGCGGCACCTTCATCATGCAGTCCAATCTGACTCCGTTGGAGGCCTGGAGAGACTTGCCGGCCAGCGCCCGTGAGACGATCCGCAGCAAGAAGATCAAGTTCTTCGTGATCGACGCGTTCAGCGTGGCCAAGGCACATGCCCCGGAGCCGGCGTTGGAAACCCGGATGATGGGCATCGCGTTCATCGGCGCCGTAGCAGGCAACGTCGACCGGGTGGCCGGCGACGCGGATCGTGACGCGATGGCGCGCAAGGTGCGACAGCAGATCGAGAAGAAGTTCGGCAGCAAGGGCGAGTCTGTCGTCGAAGGCAACATGGCGGTCATCGAAGACGGGATCAAGCAGACCGTCCGGGTCGACTACGACGACCCTGAGTTGGCCGCCGTCGATGCCAACACCCGCACGATGCTCCCGATCCGCACCGTGGCGCTGTCAGCGTCCATGTGCGAATGCAGCGGCTCGTCAGGCTGCAATGGCCTCTTCGATCGCGACTACTACGACGAGATGACCATGATCCCGTTCAAGGAAGGGACCATCGGCGAGGCTCCGGTGCTGCCGGGCATCGGATTGTTCATTCCGGCGGGTACCGCGGCCAGCAAGGACAAGGGGTTGTTCCGCCGCAGTGTGCCCGAGTTCCAGGCCGAGCTGTGCACTGGCTGTATGGAGTGCACCCTGGTCTGTCCGGACGCGGCGATCCCGAACACGGTGCACGAGATCCACGATCTGCTGCTGACTGCGATCAAGTCGGTCCCGGTCACCGGCGCTCAGCAAGATGCGCTGCGCAACAGCGTGTTCGCGCTGACCGAGTGGATCCGTGGCTGGTACCGCGAACACAAGGAGGACCTCGAGTTCTTCGAGGTGGTCACCAAGGCCATCGAGGGCGTGGCCATCGACGACGCGATGCTGCGCCGCAACCTGGCCAAGATGGTCGAGGAGCTGTCGACCTTCTCAGTGGCCCGGACTCGTCCGTTCTTCGACGCGATGGAAGCGCAGGCACCCGGAAGCGGCGGTCTGTTCTCGGCGACCGTCGACCCGTGGAAGTGCACCGGCTGCCTGGAATGCGTCGACGTCTGCGGCCCCGCCGCCCTGGTTGCACGGGAGCAGGACGCCCCGCTGCTCGACATGGTCCAGCAGCGCTTTGAGTTCATGAGCAAGACCCCGAACACGCCCAACCGGTTCTTTGAGGGATCGACCGACCCGGACGGCGAGATCAAGCGGCTGATGCTTGACCGCGGCAACTACTACGCCACGACCGGCGGCCACGGTGGCTGCCGCGGGTGCGGTGAGGTAACCGCGATCCGGCTGGTGATGGCCTCAAGCCATGCCCTGGGCGACAAGCGACGCAAGGCGCACACCAAGGAGTTGGAGAGCCTCACCGATCAGCTGCGCGACAAGCTCGCCGGGATGAACGGCAACGTGGCCCAGCGCGAGCGCGTCAGCGAGATCCTGGACACCCTGGAGCGGCGGCTCTACCTCTACGAGGGCGGGCCGACCGGTCAGGGCCCGGCGAGCACGATCGTGGCCAATGCGACGGGTTGCTCCAGCGTCTATGCCTCGACGATGCCGTACAACCCGTACAACGACCCATGGGTGAACAGTCTCTTCCAGGACGCCCAGCCGCTGGCCAAGGGCATCTTCGAGGGTGTCTGCTCGCAGCAGGCCGGGGACATCAAGGCACTGCGGCTGGCCAAGCTGGTGCTCGATGACGTGTACGACCCGGCGGTCCACGACGAGCAGCTGCGAATGCTGTCGTGGAGTAACTTCACCCCCGCCGAGATGACGCTGCTGCCGACCGTCATGACCATCGGCGGTGACGGGGCGACGTACGACATCGGGTTCGGTGCGCTGTCTCGGGTGCTCGCCAGTCAGACCCCGATCAAGGTGCTGGTGCTCAACACCGGTGCCTACTCCAACACCGGTGGCCAGGCATCGACCTCGAGTTTCACCGCTCAGGACTCTGACCTGGCGCGGGTGGGGTCGGTGCACTCCGGAAAGCAGGAGACCCGCAAGGAACTTGGTCTGATCGCCTCCTTCCACCCCAATGTGTTCGTGTGTTCGACCAGCCCAGGCGTGCAGGGGCACTACCTGAAGAACACCATGGAGTTCCTCACCTACACCGAGGGCCCGGCGCTCATGGACGTGTACACCCCTTGTCAGGGTGAGCACGGCATCCCGGACGACTCGGCGAGCCGCAGCGCTCGACTGGCTGTGGAAAGCCGGATGAACCCGGTCTTCGTGCACGATCCGCGACGCGGCATCACGCTGCACGACTGGTTCTCCCTGGACGGCAACCCCGACCCGGGCCAGACCTGGAGCACGACCACCCTGGAGTACACCAACGACGAAGGTGCCCTGCAGTTGCTTGATGTGGCGCTCACTCCGGCGTACTTCGCGGTCAATGAGGGCAGATTCCGCAAGCACTACCATCCGCTGAGTGCGCAAGCCGAGGCAATTGCCGTCCCGGTCGAGCAGTTCATCGACCTGCCAGCCGGTCAACGGACCGGTCAGATCCCGTTCATCTACGCGGTGAACACGGACAAGAAGCTGGTCAAGCTGGAGGTGGGACTGCCTATCGTTGCGCTGGTCGAGGAACGCCGACGCAATTGGCAGATGATGCAGTACCTGTCCGGGATGCACCTGGCATCCTTGACCGCGATCCATCAGGCCGATGTCCTGGCGCTGCAGACGCAGTTCGAGGAGTCCACCAAGGCCCGCGAGAGCTCGTTGGATGACATCGCCCGTGCGATGTCCGAACTGGCGGCCTCCAGCCGAGCCCCCGCGTCGATGTCCGTCGGCCTAGGCAGCGCCATCGGGATGCGGCCAGGGTCTGGGACCTCGGCGGCTTCTGCGGGCGCCGGTACGGCGACCGCCGTCGCTGAAGAGAGTGCCCTGGTGCGGATCACCGATCCGGAGCTGTGCACCGACTGCGGAACCTGCTATCAGGAGTTGCCACAATTGTTCGAGAAGACCAAGCAGGTCATCGATGGTGAGGCCCGCCAGATCGCTCAAGTGATACCCGGCGCGGCGGACAAGATCGAGGTCACCCCGGAGTTGGAAAAGCGGATCGAGCGAGTCAAGGCCACCTGTGACGCGGAGATCATTCGATGAGCGCGGAGGCAGGCATGACCACCCCATCAGCAGCGGGATTGGCCGATGGCCGCGACCAGCTGTTCCGGTACCTTGATGCGAGTACGACGCTGGAGTCGACCCGCACCGAAGTGGAGCAGCTCGAGCAGACTGCTGCCGTCGAGGCGTTCCATCATCAGATGGAGTTGCTCAAGCGTCGGCTGCTGACGCAGCCGGAGTCGTTCCGGGAGATGTTCATCTCCGATGGGATGAGCGCGGTCGCGTGGGAGTTTCAGCAACAGGAGTTGTCGGAGCAATTCACCCGCACGCTGTGGGAGATGCTGGTGCGCGACGACGATAGCAGCGCCGTGCTGATGCGATTCCTGTGGAGCGTCCCACTCGGCATGAAGCGTAAGTTCATCCGGGCTATCGATGCGCACCTTTCGGACCGATACCCGATGTTCGACGGGCTTTCCAGAGACTGGCCGGCGGGCAACATGATTCCGCCGTACGTGCGTGAGGCGCAGGAGCGGGCCCGCGACTTCGGTCTGGTCAACCAGGGCTACCTGGGTTACATGAACCTCGGCTACAGCGCGCATGAAGTCGAGCTGTTCGTGTGGCTGGAGGCCCTGCGTGACAAGCAGTGTGAAGAAAAGCCCTGCGAGGTCGGCGTCTACATCCC
>CAJDWS010000036.1_pt1 | contig 25620 bp, 26 predicted proteins | sample 7391661 | NCBI WGS metagenome assembly CAJDWS01 (sample SAMEA7055725, study PRJEB34461) | soil metagenome | biome: terrestrial ecosystem; feature: Peninsula; material: soil | place: Antarctica | collected 2016 | reverse complement strand
GTCGATGAGAAGACCGGCGGCAAGTATCACGACGCTGTGGAGAAGGTGAAGGCGCAAGCCGCCAAGGGAGTCGACCTAGTGGAAGGCGAATATGCTGCCGGCCCCACGTCGCAGCCGTCGCAGAAGCCGGCTGGTGCACCGATGGCCAGCCCGATCCCGCCATACACACCACCGCTTGGGGCTCCCAACCCAGCACCGCCGGTAGCCGCAGACGCGCCGCCCACTGGCACATCGGGTGATACGCCGACGCCCTGATCAGGCGGACCGGTTCGGCGGCCGACCGGGGTAGCCGATTCGAAGACCGCGGGGTCACCATGAAGGTGGACCGTCGCTCCTGCGCGGGGCGGGTGAACTCTGGAGGTCGGTATGCGGCGCGACGACGCCCGGTCGTTGATCCACCTTGCGGAGATGGGAGCCCGAGGCGTTCGAGCGCTGGTGCAGGACACCCATCTCGCCGTCCATGACACCGTGGTCAGTGGGATGGAACGCGCCTTCGGCCCGGCCGCGAGTCGTGTTGGGGACGTCCATGGGGCACACCTTCAAAGCGTCTACAAGGTGGTCGACCTCGGGCTGCAAGCGGCCTCTGCAGCCGGGGCCGCGGTCGCCGCGCGTCAGCCGAACGACGAACCCGACCACATGCCACCCGGGATCCGACTTGCCGACGTCCCGCACACCGCGCTGATGCTCGCGTTCGTCAACGGGATGTACGGCGATCGCCTGGCCAGCATGGGCCATCCGTTCGCCGGACGACTTGTGCTGAGGCAGGACGGCGCCGACGTACCGCCGACCTCCGGTCAGCTCGCGTCGGCGTACCCGCAGGCCACGGATCGGCTCGCGGTGTTCCTGCACGGCTTGATGGAGACTGAAGACTCCTGGCGGTTCCGGGCCCAGCGCCAGTACGGCGATCCGAGCATGTCCTACGGTTCGCGGCTGGCCGCCGATGGCGGGTTCACCCCGCTCTGGGTGCGGTACAACACCGGTCGAGCCATAGCCGAGAACGGCCTGGCGCTGGCGCGGTTGCTGACAGCGGTGGTCCGAGGCTGGCCGGTGCCGGTACGGGACATCGTGTTGGTCGGGCACTCGATGGGGGGTCTGGTGCTGCACAGCGCGCTGGGCCAGGCCGAGGATTCCTGGCCGGAACTGGTCCATTCGACGGTGACGCTCGGCACGCCGTACCTGGGTGCCCCGCTCGAACGCGGCGTCAAGGCGCTGGCGCAGCGGGTCCACCCGATCGCCCAGGTGCGCTGGCTGAAGGGGACGATCGATTCGCGCAGCGCCGGGATCCGCGACCTGGGAGAAGGGATGGGTGCTCACCAGGAGCTGTACACCAACGGCACTGGCCCATCCCCGCATTGCCGGCACTACCTGCTGTTCGGGGCCTTGCTACCGGGTGAGCGGGGCCGCTGGCGGGACTTCGCCGGGGATGTGCTGGTCCCGATCCCGAGCGCTTCCGGCGGGTACGACGTCGCCCGGCTCCCTGAGGGCGGGGTCGCGACCGTTGTGTCCATCCCGCGGGTGCATCATCTGGCTTTACTGAACCATCCGGTCGTGTATGAACGGCTGCGCGAGTGGTTCGTGCCGGAGCCGCCGCCGTAGGGACGGAGCCGCCGCCGTAGGGACCGGGCGCGCAGTGGGGACCGGGCGCGCTGCAGTGCTCAGCGCCAACTCAATCTCGCGGATCCCATGTCCGCCCTGGGCGAGGAGTCCGCGAGATCGACTCAGGCGCCGACGATGAGCTGGCCGCAGACCCGCACGGTCTGCCCGGTGACCCCGAGATTGTTCGGCCAGCACAGCCAGGAGACGACCTCGGCGACATCCTGCGGTGTCCCCGCTTGGCTGAGCGAGTTCAGCAGCTTGCCGACCTCGCGAGTGAGCAACGGAGTTGTAGCGTCCCTTGTGTTGGCGATATTGCCGGGGGCCACGGCGTTGACGGTGAGGTGTTTGGCGCGCACCGCCTCGTCGCGGGCCAGCGCCGCGGTCAACCCGATGACCCCGGCCATCGATGCGGCGTAATTCGTCTGACCCCGGTTGCCGGCCAGGCCGGTCGTGGACGATCCCATGACCAGGTGACCGCTGTCGCGCAGTGCCGGGACCAGCGCCTCGTTCATCCGCAGCACCGCGGACAGGTTGACGTCGATGACCTGCCGCCACCGTGCCGGGTCCAGGTCGACGAGCGGGCGGTCTCTGGTGACGGCGGCGATATGGGCGACGATGTCAACGCCACCGTGGTGCTGCTGACAGTGTTCGACGATTCGTGCGCCAGCCTCGGGATCGGTGACGTCCAGCGGGAGCGCTGAGCCGCCGATAGCCTCGGCCATTTCGAGCAGTTCTGGCTCCAGGGTGGGCAGATCGACGCAGACCACGGTGGCGCCGTCCCTGGTCAGCGTGTGGGCGACCGCTTCGCCGATGCCGTGCGCGGCGCCCGTCACCACAGCCACGGACCCGTTCAGCGGGCTCGCCCAATCCTCCGGCTGCCTCAGCTGACCGACCGGGGTGGTGACCCGGATGAGCTGGCCGGAGACATACGCCGACCGCCCGGAGAGCAGGAACCGGATGACCGCCTCCACCGACTCATCGGCCATATCGGCCACTTCGATCGTGTTCGCGGTGGCGCCGTCACGAAGCTCCTTGGCCAGTGAGCGGATCATGCCGTCCGCCCCACGCCGGGCCGCCGCCATGGCGACCGTCGAGGACTCCTCGGGCGGGCGGACCAGGGCGATAATCCGGCCGCTGGGCGCCAATGAAGGCAGTGCTGGCGCGATGATCGCGCGCAGCGTTTCGAGTTGGTCGGGCGTGGTCATTGACGTCATATCGACCACGACAGCGGCCACGGCGGAGACCCCCGGCGGGTCCGGCGCTGCGTCGGCCACGGTGATGCCCATGGTTTCCAAGCAGTCTCGTAGCCGAGCCGCAACGACAGCCTCGGCGTACGCGCAAGGCGCGCGTCACGCGCGAGCCGACCTGGCTCTGGGCGAACTGCGTGTAGTCGAAGCGCAGACGTTCGAAACGCGGACGCTCCAAGTGAAGTCGTTCGAAAGGCAGGTTCGGGCGTGCGGCATCTTCATTCGATCTGCTCACGTTTGGACCCTAACCCGTCCCTGCGAACGGGCTGATCGGTGGTGATCGTGGTCCTGGTGACATCTGGCGCCGGATGTCCCCGGTTCTGTGCCCCGCCGGCCGACGGGTGAAGATGGTGTGATGAACGGCCAAGCCTGCGGCCCTGTCGCCGATCTCGCGTCGGCGGCCGACCGACTCTACGGCCTGGATCTAGGCGAGTTCACTGCGGCGCGAAAGGAACTGGCAGTCTCGGTTCGTTCCGCCGGGGGTCGGGACGTGGCGAGGCAAATCGAGGGATTGCGGGCTCCGAGTATCGCCGCGTGGGCGGTGAACCAGCTGGTGCGAACCCGGCCCGACCAAGCGGAGGCATTGCGGGCGACGGGTCAGCTGTTGCGCACTGCCCAGGCCGGACTCGACGCGGCGTCGTTGCGCTCGTTGCGGCCACAACGAGACCTCCTCCTCGACACGTTCATCTCCGCGGCCACGTCGGTAGCGGCAGCCCGCGGCCGTCGGCTCTCCCAGGCAGTCCAGAACGAGGTCCGTCACACGCTGGTCGCCGCGCTCGCCGACGAGCGTGCCCAAGAGGCCGTCCTGTCTGGCGAGTTGGTCAAGGCGATCTTGTATGCCGGGCTGGGAGAGGTCGCTCCCGGCGACGACCCGGGACCGGAGGGCTCCAGCGCAGCGATCACCCGCCAGGAGGGCGCGCAGACGACCGCGCAGCGTCGCGAGCGGGAGGCGCGCGAACGCGTGGCGAGCGCCGACCGGATGCTGGCGGACGCTTCGCTGGCCCAGGCTGAGGCACAACGGCAGGTCGAGGCCGCCCAGCGACGGATCGTTGAGTTTGAGACATTGCTGGCGTCGGCCCGCGCCGAACACGCTGCGCTCGTGGCGCAGGCGACGGACGCGACCGGTGAACGAGCGCGCGCTGCGGCGGCGCTCGATCAGGCCCGTGCCGACATGGCGTCGGTGGGCGACCCGGTCCCCGGTGATCGATGATCCATACGGTGACGCCCGAAGGATGAGTGCCCCGGGCGCGCCCACCCGAGGCGAGGAGACATCGTCATGACCTTGAAGTACGCCGTCAACTGCTCGCTGCTGTTCACCGAGGTTCCGCTGGAGCAGCGCGCTGCCGCGGCCAAAAACGCCGGATTCGACGCAGTCGAGTTCTGGTGGCCCTGGCCGGTGGCCACGCCAGCGCAGCGGGAGGTCGATGCGTTCGTACAGTCGATCCTGGGCGTGCAGATGCAGCTCAGCGGGCTGAACTTCTGGGCTGGTGACATGCCGGCGGGGGACCGCGGCATGCTCTCCCACCCCGGCAGCGCCGAAGCTTTCGCGCGCAACGTCGAGCTGGTCATGACGATCGCCGCGAGGACAGGTTGTACGGCGTTCAACGCGCTGTACGGGAACCGGCCGCACGGTGTCGATGACGCGCAGGCCGACCAAGTCGGTGCAGCAAACCTGGCACTCGCGGCGACCGCGGCTGCCGAGGTGGGCGGCACCGTGTTGTTGGAGCCGATCAGCGGTGCACCGTCGTACCCGTGGAAGACGGCGCAGTCCGCGGTGGACTGCATTGACCGGGTCGTCGCCGAGCACGGCGTAAACAACCTCGAGCTGCTCTACGACACCTACCACTTGGACGTCAACGGTGACGACGTGTTCGCGGTGCTGCAGCGGTACTACGACCGGATCGGTCACGTGCAGATCGCTGACAATCCCGGCCGGCACGAGCCGGGCACTGGTGCGCTCGACCTCGATCGACTCCTGAGCGAACTCGATCGGCGTGGCTGGGACCGCTACGTTGCCCTGGAGTACTCACCTGCCACGACCAGCGCTGAGGCGTTCCATTGGCTGCCGCCGGCGCGGCGCAGCCTGCAACGGGGCTAATGCGATCCCGGTCGCGCAGAGGGACAACCCGGGAGCGCTTGGGACGCTCGTCGTGGTGGGCGATGACGTGTTCGGGGCGCGGGGGGCTGCGCTAGCTGGACACCGTCTGGACGGCCGCGTTCGGCGGTGTGTACGCGGTGCTCGGTGCGACGGTCAAGGGTCAGGCGCTGTTGCTCAGCGTCATTGTCCAGTCTCACTGGCGCGTGTCGAGAGTATCCGAACGGGCCAGGCGGGTTGTGCGGTGCGTTCCGGCTCCAGTTTTATGCGTTCGCGGTCGATCTCCTTGCCCAGGGGGTGATGTAACGCGGTAGGAATGGAGTGATCGCGGGAAAAGAGTTGCTGGTACCGCCCGGCGGGTTCAGAGCGTCGGGCCCGCTCCCTCGGGATATGACAGATCACTTCTCAAGATCAGCTCGCGGAAGTCGCATATCGCTGGCGAACGGTCGTCGGTGCGACTGGCCAAGGTCAGAGCCGAGGTGGCGTCGGCGTGCTCGAGAGGCACATATCGCACACCGTCCTGGCGAAGCTCGGTCACTGGCTGCGGCACGAGAGCGATGCCCATTCCCGCTGCGATCAGGGCTAGCAGGGTCATGTATTGGCGGGCCTGCTGCACGTCGGCCGGATCCGGCGAGTCGGTCATGGCGGACGCCGACACTTGGGCTAACAACAGGTCGGCTCGTCTCGACATGCCCGGCGGCAGCCGGACGATGGGCTGTCCAGCGAGGTCCGATGGCCGGATGGTCGTCAAGCGCGCCAACGGATGCGCGTCCGGGACCGCCACTCGGATCGCTTCGGTCCGGATCACGTCTACCCGGAGTCCTTCTATCGCAGGCATATCGCGCCCGAAGCCCACGTCCAGATCGCCGGTCAGCAGCAATTGCATCTGTTCAGCTGTAGCGCACTCGCTCAATATGACCGACACCTGCGGCCGACGGGCTCGGTGCAGCGTGAGCACCCGGGGTAGCACATCGATGGCTGCCGTGGCCACAAACCCTAGCCGCAGCTGACCTAGCTGCCCCCGGGCGGACTCTCGGGCCCGCTCACCCCCGAGTTCCAGCAGTTCAAGGGCCCGCTGCGCCACCGGCACGAACGCGGCCCCGGCTGCTGTGAGGGTCACCCGCCGACTGGTCCGATCGAAAAGGGTGACCCCAATCTCGCGTTCAAGCGCCCGCACCTGGCGAGACAGTGACGGTTGGGAGACCAGGACCCGATCGGAGGCACGTCCGAAGTGCAGGGTCTCGGCCACCGCCAGGACGTAGCGCACCGCTCGCAGTTCCACCGCTACCCCATCGATCATTGCCTCGTAGGCATCGATCTTCGCATAACAAGCATTGGACCTGAATTAATCAGAAGAGGATCGTGGTCTATGTCACGGAGCACTTCTCGACGAGGAGCCGCTCGAACAGGAATGAGATGATATGGACACCGCCCTCCCCGAGGAATCGGTCACTTCAACCGGGCACGGGATCGATCGGGTCGTCGCAGTCACCAGCGTCGGAATCCTGGCCGCCTTCGTCATTCCGGCCATCTTGGTGCCGAACACGGTGGGCGACTGGGTCGATCACGGCTATAAGGCCAGCGCCCGGTGGTTCGGCTTGTACTGGCAGGTGCTGCTGCTGGTGACCTTTGTCGTGGCCATACTGCTCATCATCAGCCCCTGGTCCAAGGCGCGCCTGGGCGGTCGGGCGGCACCCGAGTACGACCGGTTCAAATGGATCGCCATGATCATGTGCACCCTGCTGGCCGGGGGAGGAGTCTTCTGGGCCGCCGCTGAGCCGATGTACCACTACCTCTCTACCCCGCCCTATTTCGAGGGTCGCAACGGAGTCGACCCGGCCAGCGCCGCTATGGCGCAGAGCTTCGTGCACTGGGGTTTCCTGGTCTGGGCGATCCTTGGCTCGCTCGGCGCGCTGGTCATGCTGTATGCCGTGGAGCGGGGTATGCCGCTGCGCCCCCGGACGCTGCTTTACCCCGTAATGGGGGAGCGCGTCCGCACCAGCTGGATCGGTTCGGTGGTCGACATCGTCTGCATCATCGCCGTGGTGGCCGGGACCGTCGGGCCGATCGGATTCCTGGGCCTTCAGGTCAGCTACGGCTTGCACAGGCTTTTCGGCATCCCCAATACGTACGGCCTGCAGCTGGGCGTCATCCTCGTGCTCACCGCGATCACCATCGTCTCGGTGCTGTCCGGAATCGACAAGGGCATTCAGCTGCTGAGCAGGATCAACGTCTGGATGGCCCTCGCACTGATGGCCCTAGTCGTGGTCGTCGGATCGGTCCAATTCGTACTGAAGGCCTGGCTCGCCGGTCTTGCTGTCTATGCCACCGACTTTTTCGGTATGTCGGTCTATCAAGGCGATCAGGAGTGGCTGTCCGGATGGACTCTGTTTTTCTTCGGCTGGTTTCTCGGCTATGCGCCGTTGATGGCGATCTTTATCGCGCGCATTTCTCGTGGGCGCACCGCCCGTGACCTGCTTGTCTGCACAGCGGTCATTCCGCCGGTCGCGACGACGCTGTGGTTCACAGTGCTTGGCGGAACCGGCATCTGGATCGAGCAGAACACCCCCGGGGCCATCTCCGGGTCGCTCGAGACGGATGGCGAGGCGGCGGCGGTCATGGCCATCTCCGAGAATCTGCCCCTGGCCTTGGTGCTGTCCGTGGGCTTCCTGCTGCTCACCCTCACCTTCGTCGCCACCACCGCCGACTCAATGTCGTATGCGGTGTCGGAGGCATGCACGGGGGACGACAACCCGCCCGCGTGGTTGCGAGGACTGTGGACCCTCATCATGGGCACTGCGGCTGCCGCCCTCATCTCCATCGGCGACGGCGGCATCTCGGCACTGCAGTCCTTCATCGTCGTCACCGCTGTGCCGGTCGGCTTCGTCATGCTGCCCAGTCTGTTCGCTGCCCCGATCTACATGCGTCGCCTGGCCGTTGAGCAAGGCGTCCACAAAGTCCGTTCGAGCCACTCGGCACCACCGCCTCATCCCGCAAGGAGAGATCCGCAATGACCAACACACTGCTCAATCTGCACCACCTGATCAATGGTGAGTGGGTAGCGGGCACTGGTGAGAGCGCTCGTTCCACCAACCCGGCCGCCCCCGACGAAGTCGTGGGCGAATACCTCACGGCCACCACATCCGAGCTCCATGCCGCTCTGGCCGCCGCCACCGCAGCCAGGTCCGCCTGGGATCGGTTGGGGATGTTGGGCCGCGGCCTGATCCTGCGCAAAGCTGCTGGGCTGCTGGAGCAGCGGGCCGAGCAGATCGCCGTGCTGATGACCCGTGAACAGGGCAAGATCCTGGCCGACGCACGTGCCGAGATCGGCGGCACGATCGAGACCCTCTTTTACCACTCGGGTGCAGCCCGGCGCCCCACCGGCGTCACCTACCCCTCCGGCAACTCGGACGAGATCGTTCGCACCGTGCGCCGGCCCGTCGGGGTCGTCGGGATCATCACCCCGTGGAACTTCCCGTTGCAGATCCCGGCGTGGAAGATCGCCCCGGCCCTGATGTGGGGCAACACGGTGGTGTGGAAGGCGGCCAGCGACACTCCGGCCCTCGCAGTGGCGTTGGCCGAGGTCTTCGTCGAGGCTGGGGTGCCAGCCGGGGTGCTCAACCTGCTGCTCGGCCCGGGCTCCCTCGGAGCCGAGTTGGTCGCCAACCCTCAGGTCGATGCGGTGACCTTCACCGGTTCCGTGCCGGTCGGCCACCGGATCCGCGAGTCGGTTATCGGTCGGGGGGCTCGACTGCAGATGGAACTCGGCGGTCACAACCCAGCGCTAGTCCTACCCGACGCGGACATCCCGTCCGCCGCCACGTTCATTGCCGCCGCAGCGATGGGCAGCACGGGGCAGAAGTGCACCGCCACCCGGCGAGTGATCGCGGTGGGCGCAGCCTACGACCAGGTCAAGGCCGAGCTGATCCAGCGCGTCAGCGCCTTGCGCGTCGGGTCCGGGTTGCAGGACGGCGTCGAGATCGGCCCATTGGTGTCGGCTCGTGCGCGCGACGAGGTCGCCGACGCCATCGAGCGGGCCGTCAAGGAGGGCGCCACCGTGCTCGCCCAGGCGGAGTTGCCGCAGGACGACCCGGGCGCCTACGTTGCGCCGACTCTGCTTGAGGGCGACAGTTCGCTGAGCATCGCCTCCGAAGAGGTCTTTGGCCCAGTGACCCTGCTGATGCGGGTGGCTGACCTCGACGCGGCCATCGAACTCGCCAATGCCACAGACTTCGGCCTTACTGCGTCTGTGTTCACCCGGGACGAGACCGTGGTGCGCCGCTGCCTGGATGAAGTCGGTGCCGGTCTGATCAAGATCAACGGGCCCTCGACCGGGTCCGAGGTGCATGCGCCCTTCGGCGGAGTCAAGCAGTCGTCCTTTCCGGCCCCGCGAGAACAGGGCAGCGATGCGGTGGCTGAGTTCTTCTCGGTGCTCAAAACCGCATATCTACGGGCAGTTCCGAACGAGACGGGAGCGGACCAGTGAGCAGCATGGAGCACTCCGATCAGCTTCAGGACGCGCGCGGACTGGCGACCGGGGCGGTGCCGCTGAGGCAGGCGAGTCAGGTCTGCGACCCCTCCGACATGGGCGCAGCGCGGGCCACCCGGCACAGCTTCTCGCGCGCGGTGCTCAGGTATATGGTCGCGGAGCGGTGGCAGGTCGCTCGCGAGTGCTTCGACATGGACGAACTCGGGCGAGGAGTGGCGATCTACCGCATCGAAGCGGATCCGCACACCTGGCGCCTGGTGGCCTTTTCCCAGGTCCTCGAGGATGCTCAACGCCAGGACCGGGTGATCGCGGCCGGGTGGGACATCACCTTGGCTCTGGTCGAGGGTGAGGTCGACCAGGACCGCCTGGAGTCGTTGCGTGCCAATGTGCCGTTGCAGGAGCACGGTCGGGCCGACGCGGGCACCGTCATCTGGGCCCGAGGGAACCGCAGCGCCCGCTTCTTTGACGCGGTGGTGAAGGCGCTGGTTGGTGGCCAGCAACCGGACCCCGACATGTTCGAGGCCTCTCCTTACGTGATGCGCAGCACTGCCTTCTATAGCAACGGCAAGTTCGGGCTGGCTGACTTCGAGCGGTTCGGGCCGGGCCATCCCTTTGCCGTGCCCTACCGTCCACACTTCCTGTCGGCCTGGCTGATGCGCGAGCTCAGTCTGGACCTTGTCGAACACTGTGCGCGAGCGGTCAACCCGGACGCCGCGGTGCTGGACTCGACATGGCGCCGGTACTTCGGGCTGGGCAACGCCACTGGTCTGGGCATGGTGCCCTATGTCATCAACCACCCGCAGGTGCTCGACGCCTGGGCTCATCTGCGGGAGGTGCCGTTGGCTGTGGTGCGAGGCCGTGTGGTCGAGCCGGGCGACCCAGATGTCGTTCGAGTTCGTGAACTTTTCGACCGGGCCGTGACCTACCTGGAATTGGGCGGTCCGACGGACATCAGCCCGTTCCCGAATTGCGCAGTCATTGCCCGGCAACTGTCCCAGGTGCGCGACCTGCTCAACGAGTTTGCCGCTCACGGCACCATCCGCGGGGCAAGGATATCGCGCCCCTGGGATGCCCTGCACGCCGAAGCAGAGGCGCTCAGTCAGGGATGCCGGGGTGCGGTGGCCTCCATCCTCATCGAGCTCACCGGCGAACTCGACGAGACGATCGAGGCCAGCCTGTCCTGTGACGAGGCCAGCCCTGTTCTGCCCTGGCAGAGCACCGGCGAGTTGATGGCTACGATTGCAGAGCACTACGGCTGGGTCCAGAAGTTCGACTTCGCAGACCCCGCGCAGCTGACCTACTTCTGGTTCTCCTCCGATAACAACGAGGAGCCAAGGCGGGGTCGTCGCGGGGTCGACCCGGGAGAGCGCGTCGAGCACGGCACTGATATCGCCCGGACAGTAGCGGCGCTGCGGGTCGACCTGGAGTCGGCGGATCCGCGCGAATCGGTGGCGCGCTTCCTGGTTGCCCACCCGTGGCACCGAGGCGCAGTCTGCCGTGTTCAGCAAGTGCACCAATTGACCTATGGCGAAGTGCAGACCAACCTCCTGGCGGAGGACTTCTTGCCGCTGAACGTCCAACGTTTGCAGTTGTGCGTCTACGGCATGGAAAATTTTGTACCACAGTCGACCGATTGGCTGCGGGTCACGCTGTTCGTCGGGGCACCCCGCCTGAGCGACCTGGCCCAGGGCAGCACCGACGATGACTGGATCTTCGTCTCGGCTCCGGGCGCTGCAGCGCGTCTGGAAGCGTCTCGATGAGGCCGTCGGACCTGCACGCGCAGGCCACCGTCGTCGACGGGCTGCAGATCAACAATTGGAGCGCCGAGGTGCTCCGAGAGCTGCGGGCCGGGGGGATCCACGGAGTCAACGCCACCTGCGCAGTTTGGGAGGGGCCGACCGAGACGCTGCGGCTTATCGGCGACTGGTGCCAACTGCAGGCAGCCCACCCCGACCTGCTGCGTCTGGTGACCTCAACCCAGGAGATCCGACAGGCCAAGGAAGACGGACCCGTCGGCGTGCTGCTCGGTTTCCAGAACACGAGCCCGTTCGCCGACGATTACCGGATGGTCGAGGTCTTCCACCGGCTGGGGGTGCGGATCGCACAATTGACCTACAACAACCAAAACATGGTCGGCGGTGCCTGCTACGAGAAGGTCGATGCCGGGCTGACCCGGTTCGGCGAGGTCATCATCGCCGAGATGAACCGAGTCGGCATGCTCGTCGACCTGTCCCACGTGGGCAATCAGACGTGTCTGGACGCCATAGCGGCGTCGGCAGGGCCGGTGGCGATCACACACTCCAATCCGACGTGGTTTGTGGACTCGCCACGCAACAAGCCTGACGAGGTCATCAGCGCCTTGGTTGAGCGGGGTGGGGTGATCGGGTGCTGTCTCTATCCCAACGTCATTGGTGGGGCCAAGACGACACTTGAGGATTTCTGCAAGATGGTGGCCCGGCTGTGCGAGCAGGTTGGAGTCCACCACGTCGGTCTCGGCTCGGACTGCACCCAGGACTGGGGACAGGACTACGTGGCCTACCTGCGTGACGGCCGGTGGCGGCCGACCGATGCATCGAATCCGCCGCAGTGGCCGCAGTGGCCGACCTGGTTCACCGGTCCGGCCGACCTGCCGAACGTGACCGAGGGGCTGATGGCCGTCGGCCTGAGCGAGGACGAGGTGACCGCAATCATCGGGGGCAACTGGTTGCGCCTGTTCGACGAGGTTTTCCCGGGATAAGGAGTGGAGCATGAGCCTAACAATGCAGAGCACGACCAGGGTGAGCCTGCGAGACATCAGCGAGGCGGCATTTCGGGGCCTGACCGTCCACGGGGCTAGCCACGGTGAGGCCCGAGCCGCCTCCCGGATGGTACTTCAAGCCGAAGTCATGGGCGGGGGTGGCCTTGCCGCGCTCCTCGACGACCTGGCAAGTCAGCCATGGAGCGGCGCGCCAGTTGAGGTCTCCGGGACGACGGGTGAGACCGGACATCTCCTGCTCCATTCGCCCGAGGGAAACCGGCTGTTGCGGGAGGCTCCGCTGGCGGTCGAGCTTGTCGCCAGTGGCGATGACGCCAGTGTCGTAGCCGTGCGGACCGCTGTGGCCGGCTCCGCGTTGCTCGATGCGATGACGCTCGAGATCGCCCGGGCCAGGGACGTCGGGGTCGGGGTGGTGATCTGCCCGTCCTGCCAGCCCCGTTCCGAGGCCGCCTCGGGCGTCGGCGGCGGTTCCGCGCAGCAGCCGAACCAGCTGCGGTGGGCGCGCCCAGACGGCAGCCTGGGTATCGGCACCCTCAACCAACTGCCCGCGACGTGGCAACAGCTGATCGACGGTCCAGGAGTCCTCGCTCTAAAGGACATCGAGCGGTTGGGCGACGTCGAGTTGAGCTGGATCAGCGCCGAGCACCGGGCCCGAACCCGGGCCCAGGCGGCAGCTGATGGCCTGACGGTCGATGCCGACCTCTGGCGGGACGTCTACGAGGCGGCGCGTCGCTATCTCGTCCCGGAGCGCTGAGGGTGTGAGCGCCCGGGTTGGGGCAGGGTGTTCCTACCTGCTCTCGAAGGCGGTCAGGTTGTTCTGTTCACCGTAGTCCAGAGGCAATAGACCTGTTGCTTCCAGCGGACAGGTCGTAGCGTCCAAGGGTGGCGCAGACTCGGCGGCGCCCCGGATCCACGACGAAGGAGTAGCCCAGTGCGCCACGGACACGAATCGGGCAAGCCCAGACACCTGGTTGACGAATTCCGGGGGGAGATGGAGATGGCCCGGAGAACACGTGGGGTCTCATACCCGCGCCGCCGCTTTACCCTTGCAAGCTCCCGCAGCGGCGTCGCAGCCCCGCGGCCTCGGCACAATCCGGCCGCGCAGTCACATCTGGTGCCCCAGTCATGACCGGCGCGGTGCGACGCGAGCACCCCGACGGACGCCCCCGTCCCTACGCCGCGTCGGTTACCAAAAACGGCGTGGTTTACGCCTGCGGCCAAGTGCCGGTCGCCGCGGATGGCAGCGTCCCGGCTGCCATCGGCGACCAGGTTCGGCTGGTCCTTGACAACCTCGAACGGGTCCTGGAGCCGACCGGGGCCAGCCTCTCTACCCTGCTCAAGTTGACCGTCTACCTCGCCGACCTCGACGAGTTCGACGATTACAACGAAGCGTACCTACGGCGACTATCCGGACTGCCGCTCCCCCCTAGGACCACCGTGCAGGTTGCCCGTTTCCGTGGTGAAAAGAGGATCGAGCTCGAAGCCTTGGCAAGCACTGATTGATAGCTCCCCGTTCTCGGTAAAGAGCAAATAGGGTCATACGCCGGGGCGTGTTCACGGTCTTGACCGCGATCTTGCATGACCTTTCCCGGTGTCGTTCTGCTGGCGTGGAGCCCCGCTTGCAGGGGATTGTGTCGGATGAATGTGACAATGCCCCGGTTGTCCTCTCGGTGGGCTCCGGGTTCCGGTTCCGGTTCCGGTTCCGAAGGGGTTTCGATGATGGTCAGGACGGGGGTGTGATCGTCATTTGGGGGCGGGGATCAGCAGCCGCAGTCGGAGCCGTTTGAGTGCCCACCGGCAAAGATGACCGTGACCGAGGGTGATGAGTTCGCCCAGTCCCTGTTCACCTTCCGCCTGCTCCACCTGGACCGTCTACGACACGGAGCGGCATCGACGCCGCCCGGGGCCGGGACGCTCGGTGATTCCCTCCTGCGGCACTATGGTGCGTCCGGCGATGTTCAAGCTTGCGCAGTACCTCGACCGCGGTCAGCAGCGCGTCGACGACGAGGCTGGCGGTGTTGCCGGTCAGCGGCAGGTTCGCGATGACGGTCGGGGTGAATGTCCGCGGGTACTTGTAGCGTGCCGCGGTCGATCTCGACCCGGGCTCGCTTCACCACCCACTGGGACAGCCCACGTAGAGCCCTCGAGTCTGCACCGGCCAGCGCTAGGTACCGGCGATCGACGTCGAGGCGCTGCAACGCCGGGTCGTCGGTGGTCCGGTGACTCGCAACGACGCGATGAGCGACGACGAGCACGATTGGGTCGCGGCTGGTGACATCTCGCCGTACCAGGCCCGGGTCCTGCTCGTGCTGGCGTTGACCCAAACGTCGGACACCGATGAGATTCAACGGTTCTTCAAACGCACTGACGCGGACTATCCGACCCAAGGAGTGGCGAGATGACGGATGACCGAATGCGTGTGCTGGTGGCCTGCGACAAGTTCAAGGGGTCACTGACGGCGCGGGAGGTGATCGAACACATCGGGGCGGGGCTGCGTGATGTCGTCCCACACCTGGACGTGCGCAGCGTGATCGTTGCCGACGGCGGTGATGGGACGCTGGAGGCGGCCCTGGCGGCGGGCTTCGACCGGCGGGCGGTCACCTGTTCCGGTCCGACTGGGGAATCAGTCGAGACCGCGTACGCCGTGCAGTCGGTTGCCGGCGTCGGCGGGGAGGCCATGGCGTTGGTTGAGATGGCCGACGCCTGCGGCCTGACCCGGTTGTCAGAGGGTGGCTTGGATCCGTTGAACGCCAGCAGCCGTGGGCTGGGAGAGGTGATCGCCGCGGCGCTTGATCAGGGGTACCGACGGATCATCGTCGGCATCGGCGGCAGTGCCAGCACCGACGGAGGTGCCGGGATGCTGTCCGCGCTCGGGGCAAAGTTCCTCGACGCGGGTGGCCGGGACCTGCCAGACGGCGGCGCAGCGCTGCGCGAATTGGCCTACGTGGACCTGTCCATGCTCCATCTCGCGATCGCGGACACCGCGTTCACGGTCGCCTGCGACGTCGACAATCCGCTGCTCGGACAGTTCGGGGCGGCGGCGATCTTCGGGCCGCAGAAGGGCGCGAACTCCCACGAGGTGACGATGCTCGACGGCGCGTTGGCTCGACTCGCGGACATGATGGCGGCACAAACTGGCCGGTCGATGTCGGATGCGCCTGGCGCCGGCGCGGCCGGCGGCGTCGGCTGGGCGGCGCTGGAGGTGCTGGGCGCAACCATGCGGCCGGGGATTGAGCTGATCCTGGAGCTTTCCGGCTTCGATGAGGCCGTTCAAGGAGCAAGCCTGGTGATCACCGGTGAGGGATCCCTGGACGTGCAGACGCTGCTTGGGAAAACACCTGCCGGAGTGGCCAAAGCCGCGGGAACCGCTGGCGTGCCAGTGGTTGCGGTGTGCGGCCGAGCATCGTTGGACGACGCCGATCTCCAGCGCACCGGCTTGGCGCGGGTGTATCGGCTCACCGACCTCGAACCAGACCCGGCCGTCAGCATGCGCGACGCAGGACCGCTCTTGCGGCGTGTCTCGGCTCAGGTCGCAACTGACTGGCTGCGCGCCGAAGCGCCCTGAGCGCCGAAGCCCCTCAGTCCGCGATCCCGTGCCCGCCGGACAGCACACTCACGACGTCACGAAGCCAATCTCTTTGTGGCTGCCGTCGCAAAACGGCTTCGTTGCGGATGCGCCGCATCGGCACAGCGCCATGGTGCGGCGCTGCCCCGGTATCGGTCGGCCGTGGACGTCGACGATGTCGACGGGCCCCCGGATCAGCAACGGTCCGTCTGGGCAGGGGGTGATGCTGGCCCGGACCGGCAAGCCGTCGTCCCCCGGCCCGAGGCGCGGTGTGTGGCTGTTGTCGGAGCCCATCATGCGAACGCTGCGCGCAGTGCCGGCGCGGGCCGGGACGTCGTGACGGCCCCCCAGCGAGCGAGCAGTTCATCGGTGATGGCAGCGTCCAGGAGCAGGCACGTTGCGGCTCCTAGGAGTACGTCGCCACGCAGTTCGGGCTCGGCGCTGACTAAGGGTGCCACCATGTCGTGCAACGCCACCTGCTCATGAACGGCATCGACCTCGATGTGCTCATCGAAGTACGCGCGTGCGGCTGCATCCAGGCCAAGCCGGGCGGCCGCGCGTGAGTATCGCCGCATGGGGACCGAGGAGGTCATTTCCAAGGCCGCGAGGTGCCCGACGGCGGCGCCGCGCAACCGGCGGTGCAGGCCGAAGAGTACGTCCCCGTATTCGTCGGCCTGAATCTCGACCAAGGCGGACTTGGCTCGGCCACGCAACCGCGGGATGGCCAGGGTGTGGGGATCAGCCTCCTTGAGTTGGTACACCGAGCGGAACCGGAGGAAGTCGGCGAACTGCTCGGGCGTTGCTCGCCGCGCCAGGTGTCGAGACAGCGAGCCGCCAAGATCGGCTCGGGTCAGTGCGTTCAGCCATCCGAGGAGCTCAGCGGCCGGGTCGACACGGTTGGGTCCGTCCGGGGTGCCCGACGAGGACCGATCCGGTGTCGGTGCGGTATCGGCGACGAGCCGCGCGGCGTGGTCCCGCAACGCGTCCTCAAACGCTGTCTGCAACGAAGCGATGGCCGCGACCAGTGCCGGGTGCCACTCCCACCCATCGTCGACGCCGGGCAGCCCGTGCAAGTGCAGGGCATACCGGCAGTACAAGGTCGACTGCAGATCGTCGTCGCGCAGCAGGTCAACTGTCGCGCTCAAGGCTCTGGTGATCGCTTCGGCCAGCTCCTTGCCGGCTGACATGTCCGACGGGTCGGGTGAAGTTTTGCTGAGCAGTGTCAGCAATGCCAGACTCGCGGGGCCGCGGGGGCTTGGCCTACGCATCAGCGCTCTCCCGTGGGTTTGGGTGCCTGACCAGACACATTGAAGCGTGCTCCTGCTCAGCACGTCGGTTCACTCTAGGTCGAGGCCGATCCCAGCGCCTGCTGGGAACGACATTCGACAGGGGTCGCCGAGCGTCATTACGTCCCCGGCGCTGCCCCACCTGCCCTGTGCGATGATCGATGTGGCGTAGCTCACCAGCAGGAGGTGGACATGGCGCTGAGTGCGTTCGACCTCTTCACGGTGGGGATCGGACCGTCGAGCTCGCATACCGTCGGACCGATGCGCGCGGCCGTCCGGTTCGCCCGCGGACTGGATGCCGATGGGCTGCTCAAGCTCGTCACCCGACTCCACGTGGAGCTCTTCGGGTCGCTTGGGGCTACCGGTCACGGGCACGGCAGCCCTGGCGCGGTAATGCTGGGGCTGGCTGGTCATGATCCTGAAACCGTCGATCCGGAGGCAGCGCGCGCCGAGCTCACCTTGATGCGCAACGAGGGATCTGTGCCGCTGCCCGGTCGTCACCGCGTGCCCTTCGACATCGATGCCGACCTCGTCATGCATCGGACCAAGCGGCTGCCGCTGCACCCGAACGGGATGACCTTCGCGGCGTACCAGGGTCAGCAAGAAGTATCGGCCCAGACGTATTACTCGGTCGGCGGCGGGTTCGTCATGGTCGACGACGGTGCCGGGAATGCGCGGCTCGTCGAGGACAACACGACCGTGGCGCACCCGTTCCGGACGGGCGATGAGTTGCTGGCTATCTGTGCCGTGCACGGCAAGTCCGTGGCCCGCATCATGCTCGAGAACGAGCTGTCCTGGCGTACCGAGGCCCAAGTGCGTGACGGCTTGTTGTGTCTTTGGCAGGTGATGCATGACTGCGTCGCGCGCGGTATCGGCAACGAGGGGGTGCTGCCGGGTGGCCTGCGCGTCCGACGCCGGGCACCGGAGCTGGCGCTGAAGCTGCGTCAGGAGCGGGACAGTACCGATCCGTTGCGCGGTCTGGGCTGGATCACCATGTACGCCTTGGCCGTCAACGAGGAGAACGCCGCCGGTGGTCGGGTGGTTACCGCACCGACCAACGGTGCCGCCGGCATCATCCCCGCCGTGCTGCAGTACTACGTCGACTGGGTGCCGGGCGCGGACGATGACGCAGTGGTTCGCTTCTTGCTGACCGCTGCCGCGCTCGGGGTCATCATCAAGGAGTGCGCCTCGATCAGCGGCGCCGAGGTCGGTTGTCAGGGCGAGGTCGGCTCAGCGTGTGCGATGGCCGCGACCCGGTCGGCGGACTCGTGCAGATTCCGTGTATCGAGCGCAACGCGATCGCGGCGGTGAAGGCAATCACTGCCGCGCACACCGCGTTACGCGGCGACGGCACGCACATCGTCTCCTTGGACAAGGTCGTCAAGACGATGCGGGAGACAGGTCGTGACATGAAAGACAAGTACAAGGAGACGGCCCGTGGCGGGCTCGCGGTCAACGTGACCGAATGCTGACCACCCTTCGATCGGGTCACCACAAGGTGAGGTTGGTGTCATCGGGAGCATGATGACCGGACCAGGGCCGGATGACCCGGACATCTTCGAAGGGCTGAGCTTCGCCGAGGACTCTGCGGTGCAGGCCGTCAACCGTCCCCGGCTCACCGACCGGCGGTCGCCAGATCCGGATCGCGACGGGCAGAAGTGGCGCTCGGCCGACCCGCGCCTGCCCGAAGATGTGTCTCGTCGCCTGCACCGGCATCTGGCGGCGGGGCGGGCTCGACGGCGCGTCGCGATCCGGCACAGCGACGCGGCGGGGCAGGCGGATGCCCGGCGCAGGATCGAGCTGGCCAACGACGGGCTCGGCATCGCCGGCGGGTCGTGGTGGAACTCGACGGTCGCGGAGGCGGTGTCGCGGGCGGTCACGTCTCTCGACGTCCTCGATTTGACGTGGGGTGAGCGGTAGCCGCGTCGTCGCCACCCACGCGATCGACACCAGTGGCGTAGCTATTCCTGCCTATTCCTGTTCATTCCTGTGAAGCGAGATCAGCGGTGGCGGGCCCTTCGAGACGAGTGCCGTCAGCGGCGAACCGGGAGCCGTGCAGTGGGCAGTCCCACGTCTTTTCGGCGTCGTTCCAGGCCACGATGCCGCCCAGGTGCGGGCAAATAGCCGATACCGAACAGGTCGTCCCGTCCGCGGTCGAGGTGGCCACCATTGAGCGGCCGCTTCGGCCCACCACGCCCACGCCTTCCGCAGGGGCCGCTTGGGGAACGCTGGACAGCACGGCGCCGATCCAGTCTTTGGCCAGATGTGCCCCGACCGACAGGTTTCCACCAGCTCCCTCGAGCAGCGCCTTCGGGCGAGCGGGCCGATGTTCCATGACGTCCGCCCACTCGAGCTTGGCGCCGCCGATCTGCGCAGTCAGCGCCAGCGCTGCCGCGGCAGCGTTGGCCATTCCCCACTTGTTGTATCCAGTCGCTACATACATGGCGCCGCCCGTGTGCGGCATGGTGCCGAACGTCGGCACGCGGTGAGCGGCCCGATAGTCCTGTGCGGACCAGGAGTGGGTGAGCACCGCATCAGGCCAGTACGACTGGGTCCAGGCCGTCAGGTCTTCGGTCAATGCCTTGGGGGATGGGTGTCGCCCGACCTGGTGGTCGTTCCCGCCGACCAGGAGCAACGAGCCCTGCCCGCTGGGATCGGGGGCGCCGCGAAGCGAACGGGTCGGCTGGTCCAGTGACAGATACATTCCGTCGGGCACCTGCTCGCCCGTCGGCAGCCGAAACGACATCGCGTACGAGCGATGCGCCTCGAGTTTGGCGAAGTACAGCCCCCGGTCCAGGATCGGCATACCGGTGGCCAGCACCACGCACGTGGCCCGGACCGCTCCGGCGGACGTGGCCAGGTGGGTGGGGCTGATCGCGCCGGCGCCGGTGACGCGCACCCCCTCGACGATGTGACCGCCGCCTGTGCGGATTTCGGCTGCCATGGCGACCAGAACGTCCATCGGGTCGATCTGGAACTGGTCAGGCCGCACGATGGCGCCCCGCACCGAATAGGGCAGATCCAGGTGGGTCACATGGTCGACGTCGAGACCAACCTGATTGCAAGCCCGCAACTCCTTGTCGAGTCGGTCGGCGCCGGCTCCGGTGGTGGCGTAGGTGTAGGCGTCTTGCACCTGATAGGGCACGTTCGCGCTGTCGCAAAACTCCCGAAGCCACGCCTGACCCGCCAGATTCGCCTCGATGTAGGCCGTGGCGATCGTCGGATTCGTGTGCGAGATCAGGTCGGAGAGCACGCTGCCCTGCAGCACGGACACCTTGCCGGTGGTGTTCCCAGTGGCTCCTGCCCCGATATACCGGTCTTCAAGGACCAGCACGGACCGACCGGCGGCACCAACGATGGCGACATCCACATCGCCGTGCGCTAGGCGTGATGGGTGGGCGGGATCGATCGGACGACCGTCGAGCCAAAGAGAACGCATGCCTTGGACTATCACACCGCGGGGCTGGTTGTCGTCGCCGTTGTTGCCTACCGCACAAGCCCAAGAGCCGGGTCGCCGAGGTGTTCGCCGGTTGGAACACCGGCACCTGGACCGTGCAGAGCGCATCGTCGCTCGACGTTCCGGTGAATGCGATCGCGGAGGCGGTCTTCGCTGCGCTATGGCGAAGGGATAGCGCAGGCGAGCCGACGTGCCTACCGTGGAAACAGCACGTTGATGCGTGCGGGGAGGGTCATGAATAGCGCTGACAGGGACCACAGACCGAGGACCTTTGAGACCGCTTCCCCGACAGGCGGGGTTTGGGATCGCGGCGAGGTGATCGGCGCGATGATTCTCGCCTTCGCGGCGATGGCCTGGTTTGGCTGGGCCCAGGAGGATCCGCCGTCATCTTGGGTGCCCTACCTGAGCGCTGGGTCGGTGGTCTCGGTCCTGCTCCTACTCGCCCTGATGGCGCTGCTGTTGCGCCGACGTACGACGACCGGTTCTCCGATGGCGGACCCTCGCGTCCGCCGCGGTTACCAGGTGACGGTAACCCTCGAGGTGGTGTTGATCGCCGTTGGGAACCTGCTCCTGGCCGCGCTGGGGTATGCGGCGTACGTCGCCGCTTGGACGCTGTTCGTCGTCGGCGTCCATTTCGTTCCATTGGGCCGGCTCTTCCGCGCTCGTGGGCTGGTGCTCACTGGGGTGGTGGTAGCGGCCGTGGCACTGGTTGCGACAGGTCTGGGGTTGGCCGGTGACCTGGCGCCCAGTGCGGTGGCCGGTGCCGGTGGCGGTGTCGTGTTCATCGGGTACGCCGGCTGGGTGCTTGGGCGTGGGCGCCGATCTGGCGAGCGCGACCGTGCGGATCCGCGGCAGCGAGCGAGGGGCTAGGCTCGCTGCGAGTCTGGGAAAGACTCTTGAGCATTGAGCATTGAGCATTGAGCATTGAGCACTGAGCGGACAGCGAAGGAAAAGCAATGGCGTCGAACGGTTACCCGAGCGTGGAGGTGGCCGCTCGTTGGGCAGCTGGCCTTCGGACTTCAGTGATTGTGAGCGCCATCATCGGCGTTGTTTTGGGTTTGATGATGGTGTTCTGGCCCGGGATCACGCTGCTCGTTATCGCCTGGATTCTCGGCATCGCCTTGATCATCGCAGGCCTGCACCGAATTGTGTTCGGTTTCTCGACGCACGTCCCCCGGGCATTCCGCTGGCCGATGGCTATTCTGGGTGCCTTGATGGTGTTCCTCGGACTGCTGTGCTTGGCCAGACCAGTCGGCACCCTGCTGTTTATCGCCATCGTGATCGGGTTGGGCTGGATCTTCGAGGGGATCTACGACGTCGTCGCCGGGATCACCGGACGAACAATTGGGCCACGCTGGGTGGCGCTGGTTGGCGGCGTGATGAGCGTCATTGCAGGGATCGTCATGCTGACCATTCCAGGCCTCGCGTTGAGCACGTTCGCAATCGTCGGAGGCATCCTGCTCATCGTGGTCAGCATCGTCACGCTCGCCACCCTGCCAGGCAAAGTCACGGTCCGCTGAATGTGTCCCCCGAGCATTCGCCTGTCGTGTCAGCGCATCTTTGCTCAGTGAGAGGGCTCCGGATGCGCTGCGGAACTGGAGCCTAGGCGTTCGGATCGCACCCGCAATAGCTCCTCCTGGCGGATCGCTCGGCGCAGGACGGCCAGCATCACCAGCGAGATAGCGAAACCAGTGAGCGCGCCGAACTGCTCGCTGGCAAAGAGAAAGACCTGGCCAACCAGGAGGTTGATCACGATCGCAGCGCGTAACACGCGCAACGCCGCGAGGTAGTGATCCCTGAGCAGGAGGACCACCCCAACAATCACTAGCCCTGTGACGACGCCGTTTGAGATCGTCGCCACTGACCCTGCCGCTTCGCCGCTTCCGATGCCTGCGCGTCGAACCGTGAAAGAGATGATCTGCGCTACCGACAGCGCTGCCTGCACGATAAAGAAACCCAGAACGATGCGCCGAGTCGCACGGCCGGCAAGAACGCTGTCTACCCAAAGGCTCAGGCTGTCACGCCACCTCGCCAGTCGGTGCTCGGACCTCGTTTCACCTGTCGCATCATTGGCTAGCGCAGCGCGCACCTGCGCTGCCACTGGAGACAGTCGGGTGTCAGTGATGTCGTCGATCAGGGCCATCGCCAGGTCTCGCTGAGGTTGGCGCAATTGCCCGCGTGCCTGATCTGACAAGGCGTCCAGGCCGGTTGCCAACCGCCGACTGTCGGTCAGGCGCCGGAACTGTAGAAAAGCTCGAACACCAAGGTAGAATGCAACGAATACGAGATACATGATGGCAATCGTTGGCTCGAAGAAGTAGTCGACGTCCCGGGTCACGAATTTACCGATCTCGTCGATGAACAACCCGAATCCGATGCCACCCAAGAGTGCCCCACGCATCTTGACTGAGTTGCCACGCGAAATCACTAATGCCACGATGACCAGACCCATGAGCAGGCCGCCCCACACCGCGTGGGCCACATGCAATTCGCCGCCGCCGATCTGTGGAAAGCCGGCCAAGGTCAGGTAGGCACGGGTGATCAAAACTGTCGCGACGGCAGCGAATAGGAACGTCTCGAACCGGGATTGCGCCGACCGGTCACGCAATTGTCCCGCATCGAGACGATCCCGCCAATGCTTCGCCCCATGCTGCACTTCACACACTCCGTTGGGTCGCGGGCCGACTGCCAGGCCATCTATGCACAGACAGTATCGAGTGACTGCAGCCGACGACGCCTGGCAGCACGGCGTGGAACGGGCGGGCCGCCGGGGGCAGGCTCCTCGGTTATTCCGATGAGCACATCGACCCTGCGACGCCATCGGCGAGACGGGCCTGCAACGTCCTCAAGATCGGCACTTGTCCACGCACAAGCTTCATGGCGGCAACGTCGGCGGGAAACCATTGCGCCTTGTCCACTTCGGGGAACCGCTGGATGCGGCCCGAGCCGCGCGGCCACTCCAGTTCGAAGTCATTGCTGCTCACAAAGGCCAGGTCAAAACCTGCCGACACGGCGTACACGGTGACCACCTTGCGGCTGGGCATCGAGAATTCACCCAGCTGAAGCCACGCACCTTCCGGCGATGCGACGCCGATCTCTTCGGCGAATTCCCGCTCGGCGACCTCGCGTGGTGTCTCGGTCGCGACGTCATACTCGCCCTTGACAATTGACCACCCGCCGAGATCGCGCCGCGCCCAAAACGGGCCACCCATATGCGCGATGAAGACGTGCAGTGTCCTGTCGAGGTCGATTCGATAGGGCACAATGCCAGCGCTGGTTTTGGGCATAGCTCCAGTTCTACTACGGGTCAAAGACGTCCCTCCTCGGCGGGAGGTGTATCGGGTGCTGGCGCACTTGGATGTCGCGGGGGCTTGATTGTCGGCAGCGTCGCCTGCGGGCCTTCAGCCAGGCTGCGTGGCAGGGCTCTTCGCGCGCGCAGGAGAACGCCGGCTGTCGGGGCCTAGGGGGCAGCCGATACCCTCGGCCCGTGGACAAATACACGCGAGCGGGGTTGGTCTTCGACGTACGCGACGAGGGACCAGCTGAGGGTCCACCAGTGGTCCTGCTGCATGGCTTCCCGCAGGACAACTCCTGCTGGCATGCGGTGAGCGCTGCCTTGCATCGGTCCGGGCTGCGCACGTTGGCACCGAACCAGCGCGGGTACGCCGCGAAGGCTGATCCCCGGGACCGTTCGGCGTACCGGATGCGTGAACTGGTCGGCGACGTGGTGGGCTTGCTCGACGCCGCAGGGCTGGACCGCGCCCATCTGGTCGGGCACGACTGGGGCGGCGCGGTGGCCTGGATGGCGGCGACTGCCCATCCTCAGCGGTTCACCACCCTGACGGTGCTGTCGACGCCACACCCGCAGGCGATGGCGTGGTCCATGACGCACAGCGACCAAGTGCTGCGCAGCTGGTACATGACCGCATTCCAGGTGCCGATGTTGCCGGAACGGCTGCTCGCCCCGCGCATGGGTAGGTTCTTGCGATGGTCCGGCCTGCCCGAAGAATTCGCCGACCGATACGCCGACCGGTTCTCCCGGCCGGAGTCACTGACCGGGCCGATCGACTGGTACCGGGCGATGCCGCCACCCACCATCGGTCTGCGGAAGAATCTGCGCCGGGCGATGTCCCGGCTGGGCGGTGTCGTCCCAGGTTCCTCGAACGGGGACGGTCACGCCGTTCGGCACGCCGTTCAGATCCCCACGACGTACGTGTGGGGTCGTGACGACGTGGCTCTTGGTCGGGTGGCGGCTGAACGCACCGGCGATTACGTGCTGGCCGACTACCGGTTCGTGGAACTGGCGGCGGGGCACTGGCTCCCGGAAACCGTACCCGCACGCGTCGCCACCGAGATCGTCGATCGGGTCCGCCGCAACGCGTGAGGCTTTGGGGTGGCAGGTTGTGTGCCAGGTAGGCCCACGTGTCGGTGCACCTGTCGATCCCTGCGGACGATTCATCAGCGCAGGAGTAGGTTGTCGAGTTGCAGCAGCCGGTGCAGCAGGCCTCGTCCGACTGACGCCCGAAGGGCATCACGACCGTGCGACGACCATCGGTCGTACCGCCTGCACGGGGAGCAGGCATGATGACGCCCATGAGTCACCCGAAGATGTTCGACGACGATGATCCGGTGTTGGCCCAGGTACGGGCGATCGCTCTTGGGCTGCCAGGGGCGCAGGAAAAGATGTCCCACGGCCGGCCGACGTTCTTCACCACGAAGGTGTTCTGCTATTACGGCGGCAGCGTGAAGCAGCCGGGGGGCTATGCCAGCTTCATCCAGCACGAAACCGCCGTGTTGTTTCTGCCCGAGGAGGGTGAACGGCCAGCATTGGTGGATGACGCACGATGCTTCGTCCCGGCGTACCTGGGCCCCTACGGCTGGCTCGGGCTCGATGTTGCCGACGACACCGACTGGACCGAAATCGCCGAGTTGCTCGAGACGTCGTTTCGGCTGACCGCTGGCAAGCGGCTGATCGCCGAACTCGGTACCCGCTGCGGTGAGCCGAAGCGGGCGTGACGACCGTTGAACCGGAAATGCGGGGGCTTTCTGCTTCCTGAATCGGTGATTTCATTGCCCACGAGGAAAGTGCCTGAGCCGGACAAGACCGGATGGGTGGTAGGCGCCATCGCT